>CEAB01032896.1_pt1 | contig 86883 bp, 96 predicted proteins | sample 557651 | NCBI WGS metagenome assembly CEAB01 (sample SAMEA3182046, study PRJEB8094) | gut metagenome | biome: human; feature: gut; material: Stool; isolation source: human stools | place: Canada | collected 2011-11-15 | reverse complement strand
TTCGCAAAATTTACAAGGCATATTATGAGAGAAATAGTAGCTCAATTGGTAGAGCACTGGTCAATAATACCGGGGTCGATGGTTCGAATCCATTCTATTTCTCTTTTTTTTACTTCGCAAAATTTACAAGGCATATTATGAGAGAAAGACGTAAATGACGAGGAACAGAAGGGGCTATTGCACACGAAAGCAAACCTACTCGTAAAGGAGTCAGTTAATATAAATTCATATTTAGCATTAACGACGACGTGGGGCGTTATCGGATTGAAACTTCGATGTAAGAAAAACGCCGAAAAGAAAAACAATACCACATCAGATACGTGATAGTGCAATCTCTTTTATTTTTCTGGAAAGGAGAGTTACTATGTCTATTGAGCAGCTTGAACTGATATTAAGTGACACATATCAGATGGATGTATCATTTCCGATGATATTCGGACACCGTAAGGAATTTATGCAGTCTAGCTATTCCATATGGTCAGTAAATGAATTACTAGAATATGTATCATCTGAATTATATCCAAAAGACAATGCGTCAATAGCAGAAATTGAAGAAATTGTCAGATGTTTCAAATCTATGATGAGTAAATATTATCATATGAGACAAGACACACAACTAATGTTTTCAATAGCAATAAATCTGGCAGATAATGTGCTGAATATTTTACGAGCTATGGAATAAAGAAAGGAGACAACCACTATGAAACCAAAAATCAATCAACTCATTAACAAATCAGTTGTACGACTGAAAAGAGGATCACCAACGGTTTTAACCAGTCTTGGAGTTGCTGGTGTCGTTGCAACTACTGTATCTGCCGTTATGGCAACACCTAAAGCAATTGAAAAGATTAAGAAAGACAGTCTGATTAATCATGATGGAGACCCATGCGGATATAGCAAGACAGAAGCTATTAAATCTGCGTGGGTCTATTATATTCCGTCAACAGTTATTGGTGTTTCAACAATCATTTGTATTGTTGGAGCAAATGTATTGAACCGGCATCAACAGGCATCTTTATCCAGTGCATATGCTCTGATTAACAAATCGTACAATGATTATAAAGAAAAACTCAAAGAATTGTATGGAGAGGAAGCACATCAGAAAATAATAGACTCTATTGTTGCTGAAAAAGCAGATGATGTGTGTATATCTTCGGACAACTTTTTGGGTACATCATCGTTATCGTTTGGCGAGCGTAATCCAGAGGATATTAGATTATTTTACGACACTTATTCAATGAGATATTTTGAAAGTACCATTCCACAAGTGTTAGAAGCAGAATATCACTTAAATCGAAACTGGAATTTAGGAGGCGATATCTGTGTAAATGACTTTTATGATTTTTTAGGAATAGAACACATTGATTGTGGGGATGAACTCGGTTGGCATTGGGAAGACGGAATAGGTTGGATCGATTTCAATCATCACAAGACAGTTTTAGATGACGGTCTTGAAGTGTATGTTATTGATATGGTGTTTTCACCGAGTATTAACGATGAGTAATTCGCAAAAATTACAGCCACTATTATGGAAAGGAGGCAACGGGCTATGAATAGTAAAATTATTAGAATAATTGGTCTTGCTGCAACAGTAATCGGATTAGGAGCAAATCTTATTAACGATTGGGCTGATGAGCAGAAGATGAATGAACAGATTGATAAGAAAGTTAATGAAGCTCTTGCTAAAAGAGACGCAGATGCGAAGGAGTCCTAAAACAAGGACTCTTTTGTTTTATGGAGGTTAAGTATGTCATCAATAGATACAGCTATTGAAATTACTGAATATTGTCTAAAGCAATCAAGGAAAAATAGAGTTGATTGGTATAGCGATAGTTTTATTAGTAATAGCTACTCTATATGGGCGGCAAAAGAGTTGTTGATACGATTGAATAACAATCGGGATATTCCGCCATTGATAACTCTTGAAAATTTTGAAGAGTTGATGGATGAATACGCCTGCAAAAACATCAACAACAGCTTTTTATTTTCGTGTGCAAAAGATATGACACGATGGATCATTGATTTATTAATCGCATAAAGCGATATTTTGAAAGGAGATTAACATTATGTGTGAAAGAGAAATGACATTAGGAGAAGAAATTATCGGATTATCAACAAGAGGGATTGATACACCTACAGTAGAAAGAATATACAGAAAGTATATCGAAATGGCTGCTGATAAAGAGTCAAAAGAAGCTATGAGAGAGTATTGCATTAATGATGAACTTGCGGTTAAAGAATTCGTTAATGCAATATTTGGAGTACCAGCAAAGTCCGATTTAAAAGATGCTGAGGTAGGAGATAAGACAACAATTAAGTTGGATGGATTGGGAGAATTTGCAGCAACAGTACACAAGGTTACGGACGATAAGGTTATGCTTATTTTCGATGATTATGTAGCTAATAGACCTATGAATGAGTCAGACACAAATAAGGGCAGATTTGAAGAGTCAGATTTGAATAAATGGTTACATACAGAGTTCATAAAGGCATTACCTTATTCGATTAGAGCAAGACTTACTGATATAACTATTCCGACAGTAGGTGAGATGTTTGGCTGGGACGACGAGTGGAATAGAAACTACTTTGAAGCGGATAATGACAAACAGCTTCCTCTTATGAAGCAGAGACGCAATCGAGTTGCTTATTATAACAATGAGTGTGAGTTCGGATGGCTTCGTAATGCTACCAAGAAAGAATTTTCTTCGGCTCTTTTCGCTATTGTGGGGCCCGATGGCAATACGCTCTACCACGGCGCTTCGGGCTCTCGTGGGGTTCGTCCGGAAATCTGGTTGGTTAAGTAAAAATCTCCGCCCCTTGTGGGCGGGGTAATCTATAGGAAAGGAAGTAATAAAATGCATAAACCTAATATTAAAGCGGCATATAATGCGGTGAAAAAATCAACCATAAAACATAGCCCGGAAATATTAACTGGAATAGGTATTGCTGGTATGGTAACAACAACTGTAATGGCTGTAAGAGCAACACCGAAGGCACTAAGATTAATTGATAACGCGGAGCTTAAAAAAGCTAATGAAGCAAATATACCATATGAGAGACATAACCTCAGCAAGACTGAAATTATAAAAGTTACATGGAAATGTTATATTCCAGTAGCTATAACAGGTGGTTTATCTATTGCTTGTCTGATTGGAGCAAGTTCAGTAAATGCTAGAAGAAACGCCGCACTGGCTACGGCATATTCTATAGCTGAAACATCACTCAAGGAATATCAGAACAAAGTTGTTGAAACAATTGGAGAAAAGAAGGAACAGACTATCAGAGATGCTGTCGCGAAAGAGAAAATCGATGCACATCCAGTAAAGGAAAGTGAAATTATATTTGTTGGAGATGGTGAGACTCTTTGCTACGATGTATTATCCGGACGATATTTCAAGTCTAAAATTGAAAAAATTAAGAAAGCAGAGAATGATTTGAATAAACAGATGAGAGATGAAATGTATATTTCTCTTAATGAATTCTACTATGAGATTGGTTTACCAGCTATTAAAATCGGTGATGACATTGGATGGAATATTGACCGAGAAGGATATATCGACCTTCGCTTTAGTTCACAGCTCAGTGATAATGATGAGCCTGTATTTGTAATAGATTACGGATGCGGACCTAGATATGACTATAGAAATTTGATGTAGGTTCGCAAAATTTACAGGCACTATTATGGAAAGAATAACAAATTTTTAATCTGAAAGGAGATTAACATTATGGAAACAAATGAAATCATGAACAACGAAGAGGTTATGGACACAACAGAGGAAATCGTAAAGACAGCTTCCAAAGGAGGATTTAGTAAGGTAGCAACTATCGGTGTGGCTATGATTGCAGGCGGTTTAGCTTACAAGTTTGTAGTAGCACCAGTAGTTGGCAAACTGAAAGAAATAAAAGCACGTAAAGGGTTTCGCGTTGTCGATAACGAGGTTGTCGTTGAAAACGTTGAAACAGTTGATGAGAATGATTCTGAAAATTAAAGAATTATTATTCTGACAGGAAAGAGGGAGAATACCTATAACAAGGCGTTTTCTCTCTTATTTTTTTTTATTATGGAGGTATTGTTATGAATCAGTATGCTTATAATGGTCCCGTTATGGAATTTGGCAAGTGCATTGCTAATAATTGGGCGGGGTCTACATACGCGGAATCTGAAAAGAAAGCAAAGAGTAATTTAGCGTATCAGTTTAAGAAAAATAATAACCGTATGCCAGCATCAAAAATTACTTTGCCTGGGGAATTAATGGTTATTAATTAGGAGGAAAAGAATGGAAGAATACAAGTCCAACTCACATAAATCGAGAGAACGAGCGAAAGCTGAACTGCCAGAAAAGAAGGTAGAAAAAATTGTATCCGGTTCAGTTAAGACAAAGAAAAAGAGCGGGATTAATAAACTTGCAGGGATATTTGTTCCGGAAGATGTGGAGAACGTAAAAAGCTACATTTTTGAGGACATCGTTGTGCCTGCTGTAAAGGATATTATTCTTGATGCTGTTAAGGCAGTTCTTGGAGTTAAGAGTCCTAGTGGTAGAAGATCTACGGCAAGTAAAGTATCTTATCGTAAGTATTATGAAGACCCAGCACAGAACAGCAGAAGAAATTACAATGCACAGAGTTCTATTGGTGGTTGCGATTTCGATGATATTTACTTTAACACCAGAACGGAAGCGGAAAATGTATTAGCTGCTATGGACGAAATTGTCGCAAGTTACAGAATTGTAAGTGTTGCAGACTATTTTGATTTGGTTGGTATTGATGGTCCGTGGACAGGAAACAACTACGGTTGGACTGATAATATCAGAAATGCGAGAGTTGTTAATACTAGGGATGGATATACTATCAAGTTCCCAAGAGCAAATCCAATAGATTAGGAGGCAGATTATGTACGAGTCAAAAGATGTTATGGTATCACATCCAGCTCATTATCAGAGTGAAACTGGATTAGAGGTAATTGATGTAATTGAGGCATTTACATTTGATTTAAAAGGTATTGAAGCTACTGACACTGGGAATGTACTCAAATATATGTGCCGTTGGAAAAATAAGAACGGCGTACAGGACTTAGAAAAAGCGAGATGGTCTAAATACCATCTCATCGATCATGTAAAAAGTTTAGAAGAGGAGAATGAATAATTATGAAAAAGAATGAAATTATTGCAAAAGTTACAAAGGTCGTAAATACAGCAACTATTAAGGTAAAAAAACACAGTCCGGAAATTCTTATAGCAGCCGGTGTTGTTGGAACAGTTGCAAGTGCTGTGATGGCGTGTAAAGCGACAACAAAATTAAGTATGGTATTAGAGGAGCATAAAAAAGATGTGGATGCTGTGCATGAATGCTCTAAAAATGAGGAAATCAAAGCAGATTATTCACAGGAAGATGCCAAGAAAGACTTGTCTATTATTTATACACAGACAGGAGTAAAGCTTATAAAATTATATGCTCCTGCTATTGCGTTAGGTGCATTATCACTTACAAGTATTGTAGCTTCTAATAATATTCTCAGAAAGAGAAATGTTGCCTTGGCAGCAGCATATGCAACTGTTGATAAATCTTTCAAGGAATATCGTAACCGTGTTGTTGAAAGATTTGGTGAGCAGGTTGACAAGGAACTGAAATATGATATTAAGGCAAAGAAATTTGAGGAAACTGTGAAAGACCCAGATACAGGTAAAGAGAAGAAAGTAAAATCTACTGTTAATGTAGCTAATGCTGACAGTGGATATGCTAGATTTTTTGATGAGTCATGCAATGGATATGAAAATGACACACAATATAACTTACTTATGTTAAGAGGACAGCAGCAGTATGCAAATGATCTGTTAAAGTCGAGAGGATACATATTCTTAAATGACGTATATGATATGATCGGAATTGATAGAACTAAGGAAGGTCAGATTGTTGGCTGGGTATATAACAAAAACAATGAAGTTGGTGATAACTTTGTGGACTTTGGCATCTTAGAAACGAACAGAGAAACAGAAGACGGATCATATGAGCCAGCAATTTTATTAGACTTCAACGTGGATGGTAATATATTAGATCTGATTTAAACGGAGAATTTGCATATGAAAAAAATAATTTGGATGATACTACTGATAGTCACAAGTTCTTTTTGCATAGCAGCATCGCCAATCACGATAAGTGAAAACGATGAAATTAATGAGACAGTGACAGTTGAGGTTATCAAAACTGAGGCAGTTGAAGAAGTATCATTTAGTCCGAAAGAGGAAGTAGTAGTCCAAGAGCCGGCACCTCAAGACGTTGTCTGCGAAATTGATACTGATATTTCAAATGATGATATTGAGTTAATTGCTCTTGTTACTATGGCTGAAGCTGAGGGAGAATGCGAAGAGGGCAAACGATTAGTAATTGATACTATTTTAAATCGTGTTGACTCTGATTCTTTTCCTAATACAGTTTACGAAGTAGTTTATCAGCCAAGTCAGTTTTCTTCTATGTGGAATGGGCGAGTTGACAGATGCTATATTGACGATTATATTTGTCAGCTTGTAATTGAAGAATTTCGTAATAGAAAGAATTACGATGTCATATTCTTTACAGCTGATAAATATGGAAATTATGGAATACCCATGTTTCAGATTGGAAACCACTATTTTTCAAGTGGAGAATAGAAAGGAGAATTGTTATGCATGTAGTAGGATTAACATTATCAGCAGTTGCAGGAATTTGCTTTTGGAGCGGTCTTGCTGTCTTATTCGGTGGAAAGGAGCACTAATTATGGAAGGAATTGGTAACTTCATATCGATGATGGATTATATTCTCGATACCCATCGAAAAAGGCATATTACGGGAGGCATTCTGTTGAGTGCCTCTTTACTTTTTGGCGGTTTAGCATTAACCGTTATGACTATCAAGACAGAGGAGGGTAACAATGAACAGTAAAATTGCATTTATTATTGGTTCTGTAGTTGGTGTTGGAATTGGTGTAGCTGGTACATATTCATATTTTAAAGATATGTATGAAAAGCTCGCGGAAGAAGACTTCAATTCAAGAAGAGTATTTGACGAGGATAAAAAAGATGAATCTGAAGAGCCTGTTGCTGAAAAAACTGCTGACAGTAGAACAGTAGACAAGCCAAGTATTGTTGAATATGCAGCAATATTACAGAAGGAAGGTTATGTGAACTATAACGATATGCAATATAAAAAACAAAATCAGGAAATTGTTGCGGATAAACCATACGTTATACAGCCGTCAGATTTTGGTGAATTTGATGATTATGAAAAAATCAGTCTCACATATACAGCTGATGGAGTATTGCTAGATGATATGAATGAAATTGTGGATGATATTGAAGAGAATGTTGGGGAAGATTCGCTTGAGCATTTCGGAGAGTATGAGGACGACTCAGTATATGTAAGAAATGATGCTAAGAAATGTGATTATGAAATTCTATTAGAACAGAGAAACTATCAGGAAATTCTTGAAACTCAGCCACATAGAATGGAGATGTAATGACCAGAGACGAATTAAAATTTGATTATTTCGAATGGATGTATGGTCTGGTATGTGATACAAAATATCCGAAGAAATTATCATATAGAAAGCTATTAAATTTTCTCCATAATATGGATTTCACATATCAGCTTACTATGGACAGCAATCGATTTGAGGATGGTATTGAATTACGTTATCGATTTGGATACGAGAACGGATACGACTGCTCTATGATAGCGAATTATCTGGATGATAGTCCATGTAGCGTATTGGAGATGCTAATAGCACTTTCAATTCGTTTAGAGGAACATATTATGGACGACCCAGAAATTGGCGACAGAACAGGACAATGGTTCTGGAATATGATTACTAATCTTGGGTTAGGCTCTATGGATGACAGAAAATTTAATAAAAATCTCGTTGAAGATATTGTAATGAGATTTTTAGAGAGACAGTATGAGCCCGACGGACAAGGTGGATTATTTACACTTGAAAATTGTCGCTATGACTTGAGAAAAGTTGAAATTTGGTATCAGGCATGTTGGTATCTTGACAGTATTACGTAATTTGAAAGGAGATTACTTATTATGAATGATTTTGTAAGTTATATTTTTAAAAATATGGACGCTACAGATAAGCATCTTGTACGCATTTACAAAGCATTGGTGCATCAGAACAAATTTAATAAGGCTGTGACATTATTTAGTGTTGTTACAACTTTAAATTTATTTGCAATGCGTGCTGATAGTAAAAAAATGCAACAAGAAATCGCAGCTTTGCGAAAAGAAATTGATGAGTTGAAGGAATCGGAAGGAGTATAAAAATGTGATGCTGGATTTTATGGTGGTTTCAACGCGTAGTACAAAACGCGGAACAATAGAAATCTATCCAAAGTTCCTTATTAAAAAAAGCACAGATCTTATGATTCGAGGTGGTGATTTTTACGCTATCTGGATAGAAGAACGTGGTTTATGGTCTACCGATGAACAGGATGCTTTACAACTTATAGACCGCGAACTGGATAGATATGCTGAGGAGAATCGCCAACGCTTTAACTCAGATATTAAAGTCCTGCATATGTGGGACGCTGAGAGCGGAATGATTGACTCTTGGCATAAATACTGTCAGAAGCAATTACGAGACAGTTTTCATACGCTTGACGATAAACTTATATTTTCCAATACGGAAACAACAAAAAGAGATTATGCAAGCAAGCGACTCAGTTATCCTCTTGAAGAGGGAGATTTAACAGCATATGAAAAACTGATTAGCACTTTATATTCTCCGGAAGAACGAATGAAGATAGAATGGGCTATCGGTTCCATAGTATGCGGTGAGTCGCAGAAATTACAGAAATTTCTTGTACTATACGGAGCAGCTGGTACAGGTAAATCAACAATTTTAAATATTATTCAACAGTTATTTGAGGGTTACTACTCAGTCTTTGATGCGAAAGCATTGGGGTCTAGTAGTAACTCTTTTGCGTTAGAGGCATTTAAAAATAATCCATTGGTAGCTATTCAGCACGATGGAGACTTATCAAGGATTGAGGATAACACAAGGCTTAATAGTCTGGTGTCTCATGAGTTGATGACTGTAAATGAGAAATTCAAATCAACATATGCAAACCGTTTCAAATGTTTCTTATTTATGGGAACTAATAAACCTGTACGCATCACGGATGCCAAATCTGGTCTTATAAGACGACTGATTGATGTATCTCCGTCTGGAAATAAGCTTAATCCAAAGGAATATAAAACAATTGTGAAACAAGTTAGCTTTGAACTTGGAGCTATTGCTTATCATTGCCAGGAAATATATTTGGATAATCCTGGAAGATATGACGATTATATTCCAATTTCAATGCTTGGTGCATCTAACGATTTCTACAACTTTATAGTTGATTCTTATTATGTGTTTAAAAAAGAAGATGGAACAACCCTTAAAGCAGCCTGGGAAATGTACAAGAATTACTGTGATGAAGCGAAAGTTGGTTATCCGTTATCGAGAAGAGCATTCCAGGAAGAGTTGAAGAACTATTTCAAGGATTTCCAAGAGAGATTTAATTTTGATGACGGTTCAAGAGTACGAAACTATTACATAGGATTCAGGACAGATAAGTTTGAAAGTGATACTCAAACAAAGAAAAAAGAGACACCAAAAACTTATCGGATAGAGTTCAAAGAACAGAAGTCAATATTTGATTCTATATGTGCGGATTGCCCAGCACAATACGCTTCGCAAAATGAAACCCCACAGCAGAAGTGGGAAAAAGTAAAAACAAAATTATCTGATCTGGATACATCACAAATTCATTACGTGAAAGTTCCAGAAAATCATATTGTCGTAGATTTTGATATTCCGGACGAGACTGGAAATAAATCTTTTGAAAGGAATTTGGAAGCTGCTAGTAAGTTGCCACCGACTTATGCAGAACTGAGTAAAAGTGGTCAAGGGATACATCTTCATTATTTATATTCTGGAGACCCTTCTCAGTTAAGCAGAATCTACGACGACCATATAGAGGTAAAAGTATTTACTGGTAAAAGCTCATTAAGAAGAAAACTAACGAAATGCAACAATTTACCAATAGCTACTATATCCTCTGGGTTACCAATGAAAGGAGAAGACAAAATGGTAAATTTTGATGCCATAAAAAGCGAGAAAGGACTTAGAACCCTTATAAAGAGAAATCTTAATAAGGAAATCCACCCGGGAACTAAGCCAAGTATCGATTTCATATACAAAATATTGGAGGATGCTCATAGTAGTGAACTCAAATATGATGTAACAGATATGCGTAATGCTGTATTAGCATTTGCAGCGAACAGCTCTCATCAGGCAGAGTATTGTATAAAGCTCGTTAATAAGATGCAGTTCAAATCGGAAGAAAATTCAAACGCTGTAAAAAACGATGATGCAAAGTTGGTATTCTATGATATCGAGGTATTCCCAAACCTGTTCTTGGTCAACTGGAAAATAGAGGGTGAGGGAAAGCCTGTTGTCAGAATGATTAACCCGACACCAAGTGAAATCGAGGAACTGATACAGCTTAGATTAGTTGGGTTTAACTGTCGGCGATATGATAACCATATTATGTACGCCAGATTAATGGGGTATACAAATGAACAGCTGTTTAACTTATCGCAAAAGATTATTAATAACAGTCCAAATTGTTTCTTCGGGGAAGCCTATAATATTTCGTTCACAGATGTGTATGATTTCTGCTCAAAGAAGCAATCTCTTAAAAAATGGGAAATCGAATTGAGTAACAAGGCTAATGATCCATATTCGAAGATGGATGATGAAGTCAGAGCATTATGTAAAAAGATAAAGCATCACGAGCTTGGACTTCCTTGGGATCAGCCTGTTCCAGAAGAACTTTGGACAAAGGTAGCAGAATATTGCGATGATGATGTTATCGCTACAGAGGCTACATATAAAGCAAATCTTGGTGATTTTGTTGCAAGAGAAATTTTGGCGGAGTTAGCTAATGGTTCAGTAAATGATACGACTAATAGCTTAACTACAAAATTTATATTTGGAAAGAACCGCAATCCTCAGAGCGAATTTATGTATAGAGATTTGTCTGAGCCAGTTACGGAATTACCAGATGATGTATTAGCATTCTTAAAAGAAGCAAAGCCGGAAATGATGGCTGAGCCATTCCACGGACCCAAAGGTGATAGTTTATTACCATATTTTCCAGACTATAGATTCGAGAACGGTAAATCTATTTACAGAGGTGAAGAAGTTGGAGAAGGCGGAGAAGTATGGGCGGCTCCTGGAATGTACGGACGTTCGGAAACGGAAGATGTCGGTTCGATGCACCCTAACTCAGCTATATCTGAATGCTTATTTGGACCAGATTTCACAAAGAGGTTTAAAGATATTTTAGACATTCGTATCTGTATTAAGCATGGTGATTTCGATAAGGTACGTGATATGTTTGAAGGAGCATTAGCCAAATATCTTGATGATACCGGCAAGGCAAAGGCACTGGCTCAAGCATTGAAGATTGCAATTAACTCAGTATATGGATTAACAGCCGCAGGATTCATGAATGCTTTCAGAGACTCAAGAAATAAGGATAATATCGTAGCAAAGCGAGGAGCATTGTTTATGATTGACCTTAGACATGAAGTTGAATCACAGGGATACAAAGTAATTCACATTAAGACGGATTCTATTAAGATTGAAAATCCGGATGATTATATTCTTGATTTCATTTGCAAGTATGGTAAACGCCACGGATATGATTTCGAGATAGAGCATATATTTGACAGGATTTGCTTGGTCAATAATGCCGTATATGTTGCAAAATTGGCTGATGATGACCCAGAAAAGCCAGGAACGTGGACCGCTACAGGAACTCAGTTTCAGATTCCTTATGTATTTAAAAGTCTTTTTAGTAAAGAAGATATTAAATTCGAGGATATGTGTGAAACGAAGTCTGTAAGCGGTTCTTTATATTTAGACTTAAATGAAAATTTACCAGATGTATCTCAGTATGAGAAGGAATTTAGTAAAGCTGAGAGTGATTTCAAGAAAGGCTTATTATCTGATACGACATTTGAAAGCACTTGTCAGAAATTAAATCCACTTATTGCAGAGGGGCATAATTATCGCTTCATTGGAAAAGTGGGACAGTTCTGTCCTATAAAAGACGGATGCGGTGGCGGATTACTAATGCGTGAAAAAGACGGTAAGTATTATGCCGCAACAGGTACAAAGGGCTATAGATGGCTTGAATCTGAGATGGTCAGAGAATTATATAAGGTTAATGATATCGACAGGTCTTACTATGACAAACTTGTAAATGAGGCGGTAGATACTATTTCTCAATATGGTGATTTTGAATGGTTCGTATCAGATGACCCATTTATAACAGAGAAGAAGCAGAATACACCAAAGTTTATGCCTTGCGGAGATGCTAAATACACAACTTGTTTTGACTGTCCATATTTTAATGATGATGTACATCATATGAATTGCAGTAAAAATTATGATATTTCAGAAGTAATTTCAAGTCAGGTGATGAACCCACCTGTAGAAACAAAATAATAAAGGAGATTTTTATCATGGCTAATAAAGCAGTAGGAAATATTAAAATTGAAGGGGCTCATATCATATTTAGAAACTTTAGAGGAGAGGAGTCTAAGTATAATCGTGATGGAGATAGAAACTTCTGCGTACTCATTGAAGACGATACGGATGTAGAGCAGTTATCAAAAGACGGATGGAATGTAAGAATTCTTGAGCCTAGAGATGAAGGTGATGAGCCAAAGCATTATATTCAGGTTGCTGTAAGTTATAAGAACATTCCGCCAAAGATTTATATGGTGACAAGAAAAGCGACTACCGAATTAGATGAGGATTCTATCAGCACATTGGATTTTGCTGAAATAAGTAATGTCGATTTGGTTATCAGACCATATTCCTGGGAAGTAAATGGAAAAACTGGAATCAAGGCATATGTCAAGACGATGTATGTAACTATCGAAGAGGATGAGTTTGCTGAAAAATATGCAAGAGAAGAAGCTACAGTAGAGGATGGGGTTCCATTCTATTAAAATCTGCGGGTGTCAGCTAATTATGGTTGGCACCCATTTATATTGGAAAGGAGACACATATGTTCTTTAAGAAAAAGTCATTTAATAAACCGAAGCCACCGGTTAAGAAAGTGATAAAGAAATGGGAACCAACAATTGATTTATCTAACATTGAGAAAAAGAAAACGGTTGAACCCAAACAAAAAGTAGAAACAAATACGGAAAAAATGCCGGTTGGGACATTTTCAAAAGACTTTCTGAATGAGTTTAATAAACTGACAAGAACTCATAGACCATTCGATGTTTGGAGAGATTTTGTAATTATGTTTGCTTGTGCAATATCGAATCCTCTTAACAAATTTCACTATAAGGACAGAGAAAAAAGATATTTAAGCATCATTCGTAAGTATAGTAAGGAGGAACAGATGATATTTCCTAAACTGGCTGCATATACAACAATGGCTTTGGAAGCTAATCCGGAACAGGATTTCTTAGGAAAAATATTTATGGATTTAGGACTTGGTAATAGTTCAGCCGGTCAGTTCTTCACACCGTATTCAGTGTGTCAGCTGATGGCAGATATTGTTACCAGTGATTTGGACGATAATCTTCAAGATAAGTTAGAAAAACAAGGTTATATTTCTCTTGCTGATGAATGTTGTGGAGCAGGAGCAACACTTATAGCAGTTATTAATACCATTAAAAGAAAAATGGAAAAAGCAACGCCATCAATGAATTTTCAAAGATATTTGCTGGTTGTCGGACAGGATATTGATGAAACGGTTGCTCTTATGTGCTATATACAAATTTCTTTACTTGGTGTAGCCGGTTATATAAAAGTTGGAAATTCTATAACAGATCCAATGACCACAGATGATGATAAGAGTAAATACTGGTATACACCTATGTATTTTTCTGATATTTGGATGATTAGAAGATTTTAATAACAAAGAAAGGATGGCACCATATGAAAAAGAGATATTCAATTTCTCAGAGAAAGTGCGAACAGGGACTGATAGCCTTTTATGGTTATGTAGCCGAAATGTGCAATATAGAAGTTGCAGAAAAGAGCGCATTTGATTGCACGAAGATTTGTGTGACGAAACCTGTACAGGATTCCATAATACGATATTATTCTGAATATCAGAAATTATCAGATGAAGAAATCGGTACAAGATTGCTTCTATGCGGACCTAAAGCAAATCTAACAGGTGATGGATATGAAGTTGAAGTTGAGGATGGTTTTGTCATTGAGGGTGAATAAATGGCAGGAGTTACATTAAGAGACTATCAACTAGATGCAATAAAAAGGATGAAAACTGGTTGCATTTTATGTGGTGGTGTTGGAAGTGGGAAATCCTTAACATCCATAGCTTATTACTATGTGCGAAATGGTGGAATTATTGGGACTGATATTTATGAACCAATGGATGACCCACCTAAAGATTTGTACATTATAACAACTGCCAGAAAGCGTGATACCTGTGAATGGGATGGAGAACTGGCACCATTTCTACTATCTACACATGACGATATAAATTTATATTCTAATAAGGTGACTGTAGATTCATGGAATAACGTGAAAAAGTATTCAGATGTAAAAGATGCTTTTTTTATATTTGATGAGCAAAGAGTTGTTGGCAGCGGGACATGGGTGAAGGCATTCTTGAAGATTACAAAAAGTAACGAATGGATTTTGCTATCTGCTACGCCGGGTGATACTTGGCAGGATTATATACCAGTCTTTGTTGCAAATGGGTTCTATAAAAATAGAAGTGAATTTACAAGGGAGCACATTGTTTATAGTAGATTCAGCAAGTTTCCGAAGATTGACAGATACCTTAATACAGAACGTTTAATCAGACTTCGAAACAAAATCCTTGTTAATATGGATTTCAAACGAGAAACGGTATCGCATCACGAAGATATTTATGTTGGGTATGATCCAATTAAATATAAGGAAGTAACTAAAAATCGATGGAACCCATATAAAAATGAACCACTACAGAATGCGGCAGGACTGTGTTATGTATGGAGAAAACTTGTAAATATGGATGAATCCAGACAAGTAGTTTTGCTTGAGGTTATGGAGAAGCATCCAAAAGCTATTATATTTTACAACTTTGACTATGAGTTGGAGTTATTGAAAAATATTCTAACTGAATATGAAGTTGCAGAATGGAACGGTCATAAGCATCAACCAGTTCCGACAAGTGATAAATGGGCTTATCTTGTTCAATACAATGCTGGAGCAGAAGGATGGAACTGCATTACGACAGATACAATTATATTCTTCTCACAAAATTATTCTTACAAAATAATGGCTCAATCAGCAGGAAGAATTGACAGGATGAATACACCATTTAAAGACTTGTATTATTATCACTTAAAATCTCGCTCTGGGATAGATACAGCCATAGCCAGAGCATTAAAAGAAAAAAAGACGTTTAATGAAAGGAGATACGTAAAATGGTAAACAATTCAGTAAAGGTAGTAGGACATATACGATTAGGCAGTAGTGTTCTTGATGTATATGGGGATTTGGATGAGCCATTGTTCAAGGCAGCAGATATAGCAAATATTATTGAGTATAGTTACGGAAATACGTGGCGAATGCTTGATATGTGTGAGGCTGATGAAAAGCTGAACCTACCAATGGTAGTTGGAGGTCAAAGAAGATCTGTAAGTTTTGTAAATGAGCACGGATTGTATAGTATTCTTTCACAGAGTAGAAAAGAAATTGCCAGAGCTTGGAGAAGGGTTGTTCACGATGAACTTATCAATCTCAGACGAACAAAAGGGTTTGATATTTCTGAGCAGTTTGATGAATGGAACAACGCTATGGACAATATATATTTCGATGAAGCAACTGGACAGCTCATGCAGTCGGTAACAACTCTTGGTGGAGATGTAGAACAGATACCATATAAAGGATAGGAGCTTTATGGAGAATTTATATTTTGAAGTTGATTTTGAAAAATATTGCAAGACCTGTGAGCATAAAGACTTGGACGAGAAATGCGATCCTTGTTGTGAGTGCTTAGAACATGGTAGCAATACACAATCAGAAAGACCTGTAAATTGGAAGGAGAAGAATGAATAAAGGTACAGAAATAGAAAAGGTAATTTCATATTTAGAAAAACGAAAACAAGAAGGATATACACATGTAGCTATAACAACACCAGATAAAATGTATGATTCAAGTATATTTTATGATGAATGTAGTAGGAAAAATGAAGGTGTGCTGCGTATAGGTTCATCATGTCCAAGGTGTTTGACTTGTTTTAACTATAGTAAGTACCGAAAGGAGGATACTCAATGAGAGATACAGTTTTAGTAAGCATTGACTATAATGACAAAACCAATAAAGGTGTGCTGTGTGTTGGAAGACAGTTGCCGAATAAATCAGTGGATATTGTTAATGCAATTGACGGTCCGGAGGCTAAGGAACTGTTTGAAAAGTTAATCACAAAAAAGGCGGTGAAGAAATGAGCTTCCAGTATGACCAATATTTAGCAAATCATAGGGCTAATGTTAAAAGAGGATTTGATTGGCTATGTGAAAATTTACCAGATGTTACGAATGATATTTCAGATGCAGCTTGGCAGATTGAGTTTGCTCACGATAAGTCGAAGGACGAAGAAGACGAGTATAACGCATACGATGCATATTTTTATGGAAATAACAGGTCTTATAAAGTTGTCCAGGATTATCAAAGAGCATGGTTGACACATATTCATAGAAACCCACATCACTGGCAGTATTGGATACTTATTCATGACGATATGGAAAATGGAGAATTAGAGACAATTCTTGAAATACCATATGATTATATTGTGGAAATGATTTGTGACTGGTGGGCTTTTAGTTGGGCTAACGGAAATCTGTATGAGATATTTAACTGGTATGCCGAACATTCTAAATTCATGAAACTTGCACCTAGAACTAGAGAAACTGTTGAAGATATTCTTGATAAGATAAAGGACAGACTCGATAGTTTAGAAATTGAGCATAGCGGTGTAAAAGGAATGAAGTGGGGTGTTAGAAATGGTCCTCCATATCCGATAAAAGATAACGGACGAGTTGCAGCCGTTCAGAAACGTGGTAAAATAGTAGAAAATGCAATTAATTCTGGAGAAGTAATAAAAACAATAAACAAAGACAAGCAGAATCGTCATAACAAGACACAGCATACCCCTGGAAGAAGTTACTTAAATGGCGATACAGAGTATGCACAGAAATTAGTTGACAAATATAGCGGAACTGGAGAATCAAAACTTGACCGTAATGGCAAATGGAATCATCGAGAAAGAATATTTGCCGACGAGGATATTGGTATATATGTTGATGAACAAGGTGCAGAAACACCATCAAATGTTGGAATGATAATATATTCTAATACGGGCACACATATTTATCCAGCACGAAGAAAGGAGAACAAGTAAATGAAACTTAGTCAAAGTCTTGAGGGAAAAAATGTGAAAATAACTTGCACGGACGGTGAAGTGTTCACTGGTATTGTAAGCGATTATATTTTCTCAGAGGATAATGAACCAGAGGGGATTGCTGCCATAGATATTGACAATTGCCCTCAGAAATCAGGTGAAAGTGTTAGCTTTAATGAAAATGAAATAGAGAATATTGAGGTAATAGAATAGGTGATATTTTATGACAGATTTTAATATTAAAGAATATCTTGGTGGCTTAACAAGTCATGTTATGTTTAAATACAATGGATATTCTTGTGGAGTAGATCCATTATCACTTGACAAATTTGATATGTGGTATGGTGATAAAAGTATGACTGCGCATTCAATTGAAGAAGTTATGGACACAAAATTCTTTGACGGGAAATCCCTTGAAGATATTTGGGATGATATAACTGATTTAGAATACTAATTTATATTTACGAAACCCATGAGTCTGTTATAGGCTTGTGGGTTATTTTTATTTAAAGGAGACGAATAGTCCGTGGAAAACATTTTAAAAATATATTTCGCTAAAAATACAAGTTGTATTATGAGAAAGGAGTGATATTTATGAAGAAAACCATATTGTTTGATGAAAAATCGTGTCGCTGGGAGAAAAAAAATAAGCTTTTGAATGGATTGACGCTCGGAGCTTACGAATGTCGATTAAACGATAATTTTCAGATGTATGGATATTTACTGCTTCGAGATGTATATGAAGCATTAGGCATCCGGATAACAAAAGAATCGTTGGTCGCAGGCTGGGTAAAGGGTGAAAATTGTGAACAGTTTAGATATGAGATTCACGAAAATTTAGACGGCACAATTGATGTTGTATTACCTGATATGGAATCGGATATACGATATATATTCCAATCGGAAGAGTCCTAACAAGGGCTCTTTTATTTTTTTGAAGTGAACCTATGAAGGCTACCCCCTATGCCTTCTGGGTATGGTAGAGGAGCTACTATTGATACGTAGCTGGGTTATTTTTAAAGGAGACGAATACAATGAAAAATAATATTATTGCAGTAGATTTTGATGGAACTTTATGTGAGAACAAATATCCAGAAATCGGTGAGCCAAATATGGAACTTATTGATTTTCTTATGAATTGCCAGTTGAATGGAGATAAGGTTATTCTTTGGACTTGCAGAAACGAGGAGCAGACAAAAGCAGCTGTTGATTGGTGTTCAGAGAAAGGACTTGTATTTGATGCTGTTAATGAGAATCTTCCGGAAATTATTACAGAGTTCGGTGGAGATACCAGAAAGATATTCGCAAATGTTTATATCGATGACAGGAATGTATCTTTATATTCTTGCAGGGAAAAGACCTCTATGGATTTATGGGCTGAAAATGAGGTGGAGCTGGCTTGCGAACACGAGAAATCTGGTGATGATGGCGATGGATTTTCTGAGTATGGGTGTGCTTGCTACGAAAGTGCATTAAAGGCATTTGACAGCCTTATGGAAGATGGACACAACGGTATGAGTATTGGAATTACTAAGAATATTCTTAACCGCTTAATTGCAGGAAAGCCATTAACACCAATTGTAGATACGGAAGATATTTGGGATGCTGGTGTTAGTTTCGAGAAAAATGGCGAGAAATCGATTCAGTGTAAAAGAATGAGTTCTTTATTCAAACATATTAAAGAAGACGGCTCGGTTAGCTACAACGATGTATCAAGAACTGTATGCGTGAGTATTAATAATCCGAACAATACCTATCATAACGGATTAGTTGACAAGATTATGGATGAGATGTTTCCTATCACCATGCCTTATATGCCGTCAACAAAACCATTCTATGTATATTGTGAGGATTTCTTATACGACACAGAAAATGGTGACTTTGATACAGTTGGCGTATTCTATGTAATTACTCCAAATGGTGAAAAGGTTAAGATTAACCGCTTCTTTGCAGAGAAAGATAATAAGTTTGAAGAGATTGATATTTTCAAATATGATGCAAGAAAAGAGGCTGCGGAGAAATTAAAGAAAGCTAATGTCCAGAGAGGAGCTGGAGAATGAACAGAACTAGATTTATTCAAGGTTTAAATAGTAATATTGAACTTTCTGATAAAGAGAGAAGGCGAGCTATACGAAACAGTATAAATAAAAGACCTTGGAAATTAAATTGCACTATTGCTATGGAAGAATTTGCAGAACTTACACAGCAGGTTAGCAAACAAATTAGAGGTTATGGTGACAGAATCGGACTCATAGAAGAGATGGCAGATGCTTATATTTGCTTGAAACTTCTGGAGTCCATTTTTAATATATCACCAGAAGATATGCAGAAAGCAATTGATGTAAAGATGGACAGAGAAAGGAAAAGATAGTGAATCGAACAACAAAAATTAATGTTCTTGCATATGCTTCACGACCAGAAATGGATATCAACTACTTCGGAGATATTGTGGAATATCAGGGAAAAAGATATTTCGTCAGCCTCTCCGAAGAAGTGGTTGAATTTCGTGGGATTGTGAAAGAGGAGGAAAATATATGAGCAACGATATAAGCACGATGTATACAAAGGACAAAAATCAAAAAGCTGGACGAAAAGGATATGCTGCTTGGAAGACTGAAAAAGAAACTGCTATATCTCCAGCAGCTTATGGTGATTATATTTTACAACATAGAAAAAGAGGTAAGAAAAGATGATTAATTTAGAAGACATATTAGTAACTGCATATTGTGACGTGGCTATTATGAACAATATATATCCTGTGATGATTATTGATTGCAAATATGATACGTGGAAAGATTTCTCAAAAGATCTATTAGATAGAGAAGTTATAAAAATCGACACTTACAACGATAGAATCAGAGTTTGGCTAAAAGAGGAGGAAAATAAAAATGATTAAATTAGAGCACGTAGTTCTGGCAAGTCCAGAGCAGATGAGGTTTATTATCGAAGGAATGAGAAATCCTATGAATTCATGGAAAAATAGTGATAGCGAATATTTGGGTGTTGAATCTGACGAAACAGCATTAGGTGAATGGTATAAACTTGGTAAAAATGACCACTCTCTCATGCAACGCTTATCCAATGCTGGTACAGACCATAGAAAGTTTATGAGAATGATGCCCGTATATGTTCGAATTACAGCTCCACTATATTGGTGGAAGGAGTTCGATACATATAAAGTTGGTACAGTTGCAAATTCTTGCTCAACTATGCATAAAATTCAGGAGAAAGAGTTTACGTTGGATGATTTCTCGTGTGAGCATTTAATGAATGTTCCAGGTGAAGGTGTGTTACCGCCATTAGCTGTATTGGAAACGACTATTGACACATTAAATGCTTATAGAAAGTTGTACCTTGGTACATTGTCGCCGGATGGTTCTATCGGTATCCCTGAAAACAGAAAAGATCTCTGGTGGCAGATGATTCAGCTTCTTCCGAGCAGCTATAACCAGACACGTAATGTCATGATGAATTATGAGACTCTGGCAAATATTTATAAGTCTCGTAAAAACCACAAGCTGGATGAGTGGAGAGAATTCTGTAAGTGGATCGAGGAGCTTCCATATTCTGAGCTGATTACAGAACCCGCAATACCACCTTATATAAAAGCATTATTTCCAGAACCATGGAATTGTGAAAAAGGAGAAAAGTAATGAACGACAAATATATAAGCATTATTACCAACTTTGGATGTCACTACACATGCCCATACTGTATCGTCAAGAATAACAACTTAGATATTCCAAAAACAACAATTGACGGATTGGATTCATTGTGGTTAGAAATTGCAAGAAACGAGAATCTTATGAATATGTTAGACAGAAAAAAAGAAAGACAAGAAATAACAGGGTAAGGAGAAGTAAATGCGTATGATTAGTGGGTTCGGTTACAGAAATCCAGAAGGTTATCCGGACCCAACTGCGTATAGTGCAATAAATAATGTAGAGAAAGCTCCGGTGGAAAGTAAGACATCACCGGAAGATGAAGAACGTTTTCACAAGCTTTTAAATACTATATTTACTATATGTGAGTTGGCTGGATTTCATATTGAAGGAAGAATTGTTATAAAAGACTGTAAAACAGGTAAAATTTGGAGGTAACTATATGAAAATATGTAAAGTAAGACCAGATCGCTCGACCTGTTCCGCTTGTTTAGCTACTCAGGAAATGTGTAACGTGGTCGATGATTGTAGCAAATGTAAATTAAATACTGACACTTATGAATTATTGCAGATTGGAGCTGGATTTTTGAGCGTAGGTTACGCAATGGTTCAAAAAGATGGAAAAATCACCAAAGTGTCATTAAGTCGTATTTATGATGTAAAGGAGGCTTTATAATGGACATGGAATATGATGATATTTTACAGGCATTATGTGATGTGTGGGAAAGAGTTAAGGAAGTTATGAAGAAATTTGCCGAACGAATAAGGGAACTTTTCGGAAGTTTATCTAAGATTATTGAGCCTGGGAAGCCTATAAAAGTGACGGATTATCGATGTTATAGAGACTTTTACGTTCGTGCAGAGTATACATATATTCCTATATTTCGCAGGAACATGCCATATCATAGAAGAAATTTTTAAGATTTGGAGGTAAATTTGCAGGTGAATAAGCGTGGAAGACCGCCTAGAGACGACGGAGAAGTGAAAAATAAACAGTATAGATTGCGTTTGTCGGATGGTGAGGAGTCTATTTTGGACGAATTATCGACAGAATATGGTATGCCAAAGGCTGAAATTCTGAGAAGAGGGCTGAGAATGCAGCATAATTTGCTGAGACATACCGGGTAAATTGATGAAAAATGGCTGAATTCTTGGATATCCATTTAATCATTTTTGGTCATTTTCTGCCCACTTTTGGGAAAATAAAAACGGGCAGAGACTGAAAAATTTGGGCAAAAGTGTGAAAAATATTTAATGGATATCCAACTTTGGTCAAAAATTTGGGTTTTCTGCCCACTTTTTAAAACGTTTTTGTCCATAGACCGAATGCCCGCAAACCCAGTATTTATGCGGGTTCCGAATTCTTGGATATCCAACTTTGGTCAAAAACCCACTTTTTTTTCAATTCTAATGTGAAGAAAAAGTTTAATAAATATATATAATTAGCAAAAATTTTTGGGTTTTTGTCCAAGAAGGTAGTTCCAGCTCAAGAAGCAACTTTAAATTTAGTTTGAGCTATGGTATAATTTAAAAGCCGCACAATCATATATTGCTAAACGTTTAAGGGAATGACTTTGGTAAAAAGTGTATTCTCTCTTTACTTGTACCCTTAGACGGAAAGCAAGATTGTGTGGCAACAATGGGAGATGCCTTTTTCGGTGCGTCTCTCAAATGGGGCGCACTTTTTATTTTGCGTTTCCATATTGATATTCTGGATATGGAGGAGCGGAAATGAACGAATCAAGTGATAATACAATACAAATGATGACATTACAAAATGATTTTCAGTTAGAACCAGTAAAACAGGAAGTTAATTTTGACAGAGGGTTTACTAAAATTTCATTGACAAATAATCAGAAAAAACAAATTAGTGCAGCACTCCAGCATATGCCAACAGCAGTTGCTAGTAGCACAATGGCAAATGCATATATTCTCAGATTTCCAGATGGAATTGACCACACTTTAATGTCATTGAAGCAAGGCGGAGTATCAAGTACATGGTTAGATACATCTAGTCATATTGGTGGTACGGCATCTCTTTATCCGATGAATATAGAAGCTGCTATGTTAGGGGCGTTCTCGGCAATGGCAATAGCCTCCAGTCAATATTTTATAAAACAGATAAATTCTGAATTACAAATGATAAATCAAAGTATGGATAAAATTTTAGAGTTTTTATATGGAGATAAAAAAGCAGAACTGCTATCAGAAGTAAGTTTTATCAAATATGCGTATGAAAACTATTCTTCAATTATGGGATATAATGAGCAGAGAGTCGCAACAATAGTAAGTCTTCAAGAAGCAAAGAAAGTTGCTATGAAAGATATTGAATTTTATTTGTGTGACCTAGATTCTGCAATAAATAGTAAATCGAGTATAGATGAATTAGTGACAAATGCATTCCAAATAAAGGAAAGCTTAGAACTATCCATTCAATTATATGGCATGAGTAGTGTGCTTGAAACTTACTTCTCTCAGAATTATGATGTTGAATTTATCAAATATGTAGAGCAAGAAATAACAACATATATTGATAAATGTGAAAAAAGGATTCTTAGTAGCTTTAGTGCTTTGAAAAAGTTTCTTAACGACTACAAAGGGCGGCTGTTAAAAAAAGAAGATAAATCACAATATGAAAAATTAGTGGGAGAATTAGTGGACTCTTTATATAATGGAGAAGAATCGGCGATACGAAAGTCTCTTAGAAAAACATTACAAGAGACTTTATCTGCAAAGGAATATTATGTTAAAGAGAATGGCGAAGTATATTTAAAAGAAGCTTAAAAAGTATATTACATATATGAGACAGAGATATTGTTAAGTATCTCTGTTTTTTTTACGCTGAATTTACAAGTTGTATTATGAGAAACGATCATTAATTAAATGGAGGTAATTATTATGAAGTATTGTACAAAATTAAGAAAAGATGAATGTGATTTTGAACAGTGGTTACCACTGATAGGAAGTTATCATGGAAATGCTAAAATAGAAAAAGTGATAGAAATAGCAAATTCCAATCAGTATGTAATATGCTATACAGGATCATTAAAAGATTTCTTGGAGGAGCGACGCTTCTTTGGTAAAACCAATGTATTTAGATGTGATTGGTAAATTTTAAGGAAGAATCTTGTTACTTAGGTTCTTCTTTTTTGCACGCGAAAAATACATTCCCTTTTATGAGGAGAGAGGTAAAATATGCATTTTTAACAGCATTCACTTTCTCTTTTGATATTTGATAAGGAGAAAGAAAGTGATATGAATGATAATAGCAATGAATTAATGCATTATGGTGTTCTCGGTATGAAATGGGGACATAGAAAAGCTAAAGCAAACAGTAATGCTAAATCAGTTTCAAAAAAAAAACAACAACAAATAGACAACTATTTAATAAAAAATTAAAAATAGATAGTGTTGAGGCGATTTATCTAAGCAATGCTGGTTATAAAGCTGTGCGAGCATTTACCATTGATAAAGGTGATAAAAATAAAATGATGAAAGACTTGAATGGTACAACCGTATGGCTAGGTGCATTAGCTGCTTATCAACTTTTAAAATAAATCTTCGGAAAGGAGCTTACAAAATGTTAGAAAACAAATTCCAGGCTAATCTAATTAAAGAACTTAAAAGACTTTTTCCTGGATGCATCGTTATGAAGAGTGATGCGAGTTATATTCAAGGTATTCCAGACCTGCTAATCCTTTATAATGATAAGTGGGCTTCTTTGGAATGTAAAAAAAGTGCGTCGGCTAGTAAACAGCCTAATCAAGAATATTATGTGGACCAAATGAACAGGATGTCTTTTTCTCGTTTCATTTGTCCGGAAAACAAGGAGAAAATATTATATGAACTTCAACAATCATTCCAATCTTGAAGGACAGCACGCATTTCTCGGAGCTAGTAAATATCATTGGATTAATTATAGCGAAGATAAAGTTGCCGATGCCTATTCAAAATTTCTTGCTACTCAGAAAGGAACTGTGTTACATGCATTTGCGGCACAGTGTATTTCTTTGGGACAGAAATTACCAAAGTCACAAAAGACTTTAAATATGTATGTTAATGATGCCATTGGTTATAAGATGACACCAGAACAGGCATTATTCTATTCTGAAAACTGCTTTGGAACAGCAGACTCAATTTCATACAGATCCGGATTACTTAGAATTCATGATTTGAAGACAGGAGTAATTCCGGCACACATGGAGCAGCTTATGATTTATGCCGCTCTTTTTTGTTTGGAATATAAAGTAAAACCTGCTGATATTGATATGGAATTAAGAATTTATCAGAACAACGAAGTTCTGTATCATAATCCAACAGCAGAAGATATTGTTCCAATTATGGACAAAATTATTACCTTTGATAAGGTCATAAGAAAAATAAAAGAACAGGAGGGTTAATCGATGAATCGAATAGCTAAAGTATTATCTCAGATTTCAGATGATATGCTTATGCATTATGGTGTTGCCAGAAGATCTGGTCGATATCCATGGGGTTCTGGAGATAACCCCTATCAGCACAGTGGGGATTTTCTGAGTCGTGTGCAGTCTTTAAAAAAGTCTGGTATGAGTGAAACAGATATTGCTAAGACTATGGGACTTACAACAACTCAACTTAGAACACAAATGAGTCTTGCTAAAGATGAAAGAAGAGCAGTACAGGTTGCAACAGCCAAAGACCTTAGAGAAAAAGGTTACAGTTTGAACGAAATTGCTGATAAGATGGGATTTGCAAATGACTCATCTGTAAGGTCTTTATTGAATGAAAATTCAGAAACCAGAATGAATCAGGCGAAAGCCACTGCTGATGTTCTTAGAAAGCTTATTGATGAAAAAGGCATGATTGATGTCGGTACTGGAGTTGAAAGAGAGCTTGGAGTTTCAAAAGAGAAACTTAACCAGGCTCTTTATATTTTGGAAATGGAAGGTTATCCAATTTATGGAGGTGGAGTTCCACAGGTTACTAATCCTGGAAAGCAAACAAATATAAAAGTAATCTGTCCACCCGGAACAGAGCATAAAGATATTTACAATTATGATGATGTGCATTCAGTAAAAGACTATATTTCTTATGATGGCGGTGAATCTTTCAGAAAAGGATTTGAATACCCTTCAAGTATGGACTCTAATCGTCTTGCTATCAGATACAAAGAAGATGGTGGCATTAATAAAGATGGCACTATAGAACTTCGTAGAGGTGTTCAAGATTTATCATTAGGCGATTCGCATTATGCACAGGTTCGAATAATGGTGGATGGAAAGAAATATCTGAAAGGAATGGCTGTCTATTCTGATGATATGCCAGATGGTGTTGATGTTATTTTCAATACCAATAAATCAAAATCTGTTCCTAAAATGGAAGTTCTTAAGGATATTAAGAATGACCCAGATAATCCTTTTGGTTCTTTGATAAAGGAACATGGTGGTCAAAGCTATTACGATGACCCAAAAGGAAAGTATACAGACCCTGTAACTGGAAAGAAGCAGAGCTTGTCGTTAATTAATAAAAGAGCCGAAGAAGGAGATTGGGGTGAATGGAGCAAAATACTTCCATCTCAGTTCTTATCAAAACAGAGTCTATCTCTTATTAAAAAACAGCTAAGTCTTGCAATAGCAGATAAGCAATCTGAATTTGATGAGATTTGTTCGTTGACCAATCCTACAGTAAAGAAAACTTTATTAAAATCATTGGCTGATGATTGTGATTCGGCGGCTGTCCATTTACAGGCAGCAGCATTGCCAAGACAGAAATACCAGGTAATACTTCCATTGACAACTATTAAAGATAATGAAGTTTATGCACCTAATTACAAAGATGGCGAAACAGTTGCCTTAATTCGTTTTCCTCATGGAGGAACTTTCGAGATACCAATTTTGAAAGTAAATAATAAATTGGCTGAAGGAAAGAGAGTTCTTGGCAATACTTCAGCTGATGCCATTGGTATTAATAAAAAGATTGCCGATAGAATGTCGGGAGCCGACTTTGATGGTGATACTGTACTGGTAATACCTTGTAATTCTTCAAAGAGCAAAGTAAAAATTACTTCTACACATTCTTTAAAAGGATTAGAGGATTTTGATACAAAGGATGCATATGGTCCAGATTCTAGCAAACCTGTAAAAGTAGATTCTAAAGGAAAAGAATATTACACCAGAAATGGTAGAACATACCAGAGAATGACAAATACTCAGACTGAAATGGGTAAGATTTCTAACCTTATTACAGATATGACTTTGAAGGGTGCTACCGAACCAGAATTAGCAAAAGCTGTTCGTCATAGTATGGTCGTTATTGATGCTCAAAAACATAAGCTTGATTATAAGCAAAGTGAAATTGATAACGATATTGCAACTTTGAAGAAAAAATACCAAGGAACAATAGATTCAAATGGTCATTATCATGAAGGTGCATCTACTCTTATTTCAAGAGCAAAATCTGAAACGTCTGTATTAAAGAGAAAAGGAAGTCCGATTATCAATGAAGATGGCTCTCTCAGTTATAAAGAAGTCAAAGAGACATACACCGATAAAGATGGAAAAATAAAAGTTCGTACTCAGAAGAGTACAAAGATGGCTGAAGTTAAGGATGCTAGAGAATTATCATCTGGTACTCCACAGGAAGAAGCATATGCAAAATATGCAAATTCTATGAAATCTTTAGCAAATCAGGCAAGAAGAGAAATGGTTAATACTGGAAAAATTGCCTATTCTGCTTCTGCAAAAGCAACTTATCAGTCTGAAGTAGATTCCCTTATGGGAAAATTAAATGTTGCTTTGATGAATGCCCCCCGTGAAAGACAAGCCCAGACTATTGCGAATGCCGAAGTTCAATCTAAGAAAAGAGATAACCCAGATATGACAAAGGCTGAAATTAAGAAGGCAAGTCAGCAGGCTCTTTCAAAAGCCCGTAATTCTGTAGGAGCTAAGAGAACTTCTATAGATATAACTGATAAGGAATGGGAGGCTATACAGGCTGGTGCTATCAGCGAGAACAAATTAACACAGATACTAAACAATACTAATATTGATGTTGTAAGACAAAAGGCTACTCCTCGTGCCACGACATCACTTAGTACAGCTAAACAAGGTAGAATTTCAGCTCTATCTGCATCTGGTTACAGCACATCTGAAATAGCAGAAGCTTTAGGAGTATCTACTTCAACTGTATCTAAGTATCTGAATGGAAAGGAGTGAACATAAAGAATGGATGCAACTAAGTGTGCATTAACAACAATTGATAACCCTTATGATCCGTTCGACCAGTTCACCGAATGGATGCTATATGACGAGGAGAAAGGCTATCACTCGACATCGTATCTTGGTCGCATTGCAAGGACATCGGATGAGCTATCAGATGAAGAGAATGATAAAGAGATTGAAAGAGCGATAGATGAAATTATCAAATATGATTTTAGAAACATATATAAGAAAGTGAAGAAAACACTAAAAATTACATAGACTGCTAAAGGGTATAGGGGGGTGTCTAAAAAACATACCCCCACCCATATCGCGGCGGTCTTTATTTTTTCCCCAGAGGGAAATTTTTGAAAAATGTTCTGACATATCAGCAGGGCTTCAAAGAGTTTATAGGATTATTACAGAGCGGTGGCTGGCTCATCTTTAAAGGTTGTCTCCTTTCATATACAAGAGTGGTGTAATAGTTTCTGTGAACTCTTTAAAACCCTGCTGAAACTTTATGTAAAGTGTGCAGAAATTATTTAAAAGGAGGCGGTAACTATGAGGAAAGTTAAGCCAGACTCATCTTCTGATACTGCCAGTCAGCGAATGCGACCAGCAATTACACCAGAAGCAAGACAGAAACAAATGATTTCTCTTGCAACTGATTGTGCTGAGGATTTAATGAGGTCTGGTAAGGCACCATCGCAGATTATTGTTCATTATTTAAAGCTTGGAACAAAACAGGCAGAGCTTGAATTAGAGAAGACAAAAAAAGAGTTAGCTCTAACAGAGGCAAAAACAAAAAGTATTCAATCTTCAGAGCAGGCAGAGGAATTATACAAGAATGCACTTGATTCTTTCAGAGGATACAGTGGACAGGATTCACAAAGGGAGAGCGATGAATATGAGTGGGATGATTAAAACATATACAGAGCTTACCCGTTTACCAACATTTCAAGAAAGATTTGAATATTTGAAATTAGATGGTTCTGTTGGAATAGAGACATTTGGTTTTGATAGATATTTGAATCAAATTTTTTATAACTCAAAAGAGTGGAAAAGACTTAGAAATGAAATTATTGTCAGAGATAAAGGATGTGATTTGGCTTGTGATGGATATGAAATTCAAGGAAATATTATTATTCACCATATGAATCCAATTACACCAGAGGATATTGCGAATAGAAATGATGATCTTCTTAATCCGGAGTATCTGATATCAACAGTATTGAATACTCACAATGCTATACATTATGGCGATTCTAGTTTATTACCACATGCACCTGTAGAGAGAAGAAAAAATGATATGTGTCCATGGAGACATTAGAAGGAGGTTACTTATGAGCGAAAAAAAAACAAATCAGTCACTACAGACGGCATCTGTTACTAAGTCATCAGTAGATACAGCAGATACTAATATAAAAAATGAAAATATTAAAATTTTTGGTGTTGTTGAGAACTGTGGTCAGTTAAGAATTAGAAAGGAGCCGGATAAAGAAGCAGACGTTATAGGAATAATTCCAGTTGGCACAATGGTAGATCTTATAACTGATGACATTATTAATGGCTTCTATGCTGTCCATACCGAAGCAGGAGATGGCTATTGTATGGCTGATTTCATTCAGGTTACTTATTCCGAAAAGGAGTGACCATATGGCAGCAGAGAGAATGAACGACAGTATATTAACATCTGTGAAAAAAATGTTAGGTTTGTCAGAAGAGTATGACGCATTTGATTTGGACATTATTACACACATTAATTCTGTATTTACAATTTTGGCTCAGATTGGAGTAGGTTCGGATAATGGATTTATGATTGAAGATAAAACCGCAGTATGGACTGATTTTATACAGGATATGAGGTTTTATCAGCTTGTAAAATCTTATGTTGTATTAAAGGTTCGATTATTGTTCGACCCACCGATAAGCTCTGCTGTATTAGAATGCTATAAAACTCAAGCAAACGAATATGAGTGGAGATTAAAAACAATGGCTGAAAACCTGGAGGTGACAAAAGATGGTGACAGCAATTCAGACTAAATCTAATGCATCGCTTTCTCACCACGGTATCCTTGGAATGAGATGGGGTGTTCGTCGTTTTCAAAACAAAGATGGCTCTTTAACGAATACTGGAAGGAAAAGATATTATGAGGAATCAGATAAGACTATTAAACAGAATAGCGATGGGTCTTCAACTATTCCTCGTGGATTCAAATTTAATCGCGTAGGTAAGACGACTTTAGATGTGAATCAATCCGGGGGATTATTTGTTAGCTATGGCAAGGATGATGCTGCTCGATATATTAAATATCTTGGACCAACTCCAGTTTCTAAATTGTTAGGTACAGCTGGAGAAGCAGTTCAGCATATATCTGTTAAGGATGCATTGAGAGTGCCTTCTAATGAACAAACCGCAAAGGAAACTGCAAAATTATTATTATCTAACGACAAGTTATTAAAAGAATTCAACGAGTCGATTTATGCTTTGGCAGCAACCGGGGATATTAACAAATCCTTTTCAAAGGAAGATCTAAAAAGAGCGTTGGAGTCGCCCGAAAGCAAGGAAGCTCAAAAAATATCCTATGGAATCAGTTCATTTCTTGGGAATGGTAATTATGCCAATGATTCTAAACTGGTTTATAAACATTTTAGAAATGAAGGTTATGATGCGATTCCAGATGTTCATGATCGCTTAAGTGGGACGTCTAATACTGCAATGATCGTTATAAATCCAGATAAAGTTGAAATAACGTCAACCACTGTTATTTCGAAAGACATAATGAAATCAGCAAAGACGTATGTTAAAACTCTTGAAAAACTCAAAGTAAGCGATCTTATCAAGAATTAAGGAGGTGAATATTCAAAATGAATAATGAATTAGAACACCACGGTATCAGAGGTATGAGATGGGGTGTTCGCCGTTATCAGAACAAAGATGGTTCTTTAACACCTCAGGGTAAAAAGCGATATGACAGAGATATAAGAGACAATCTTGCAAAGAAAAAAGATAACAGAATCGATACAAGTCATCCAGATCCTAATAGATGGGCTAGGGAAGATTTAGAACGAAGTAAAAAAATTGTTGATACAAGTTCTTCTATGGTTCGCCAGTTAAAATCAATGGAAAGCGAAACACGACCGAAATCTAAGCGAAAAAGTATGGATTTATCAAATATGACAGATAAAGAAATGCGAGATAGAATTAATCGGGAACTACTTGAACAGCAGTATCAAAAATTGTTTTCGGAAGTTGAAGAACCGAAGATATCTAAGGGACGAGAATGTGTTACGAATATATTATCACTAGCAGGCGATGCACTGGTAGTAACAGGTTCTGCTCTTGGTATCGCATTAAGTATTAAAGAATTGCGAGGTAAATAAGGAGTAAGATATGGCATTATCAAACACAGCCGTCCCGAAGTATTACGGCATGTTTCGTGATGCCGTTATTCGAGGCGAGATACCAGTGAATAAGGAAATTTCTATGGAGATGAACCGTATTGATGACCTTATCGCAAACCCTGGAGTCTATTACGATGACAAAGCAGTTGAGGGATTTATCCTATACTGCGAAAACGAATTAACGCTTACCGATGGTTCTGATTTGAATCTTCTTGATTCGTTTAAAGTATGGTCCGAACAAATTTTTGGCTGGTATTATTTCGTTGAAAGAAGTGTCTATGAACCGTCGGAAGATGGTCATGGCGGACATTATGTTAAAAAGCATATCCGAAAAAGGCTTATTAACAAGCAGTACCTCATAGTAGCACGAGGTGCCGCAAAATCTATGTATGGTTCTTGTTTACAGAACTATTTTCTTAATGTCGATATCACGACAACACACCAGATTACAACCGCACCAACAATGAAACAGGCAGAAGAAGTTCTGTCACCTATTCGTACAGCTATTACCCGTTCAAGAGGACCATTCTATAAATTCCTTACAGATGGTTCAATAATGAATACTAGCGGTTCAAAAGCCAATAGAGTTAAATTAGCATCAACCAAGAAAGGAATAGAAAATTTCCTTACAGGTTCATTACTGGAAATTCGTCCGATGAGGATAGATAAGTTACAGGGATTGCAGCTCAAGGTTGCAACTGTTGATGAATGGTTATCTGGAGATATCAGAGAAGACGTAATCGGTGCTATTGAGCAGGGTGCGTCAAAGGTGGACGATTATTTGATTGTTGCTATTAGCTCTGAGGGTACAGTCCGTAACGGAGCGGGCGATACAATCAAAATGGAATTGCAGGACATCCTAAAAGGTGAATATATCAACCCTCATGTTTCTATCTGGTGGTACAAACTTGATTCTGTCGAAGAAGTTTCAAATCCAGATATGTGGTTGAAGGCTAATCCAAACTTAGGAAAGACAGTCAGTTATGAAACATATCAGCTTGATGTTGAAAGAGCAGAAAAAGCCCCAGCAGCAAGAAATGATATACTTGCAAAACGCTTTGGTCTGCCAATGGAAGGCTATACGTATTACTTCACATACGAAGAAACCTTGCCGCATCGAAAAAGAGATTTTTGGCAGTTGCCATGCTCTTTAGGTGGAGACTTATCGCAGGGAGATGATTTCTGTGCATTTACATTTCTGTTTCCATTATCAAATGGTGCATTTGGTGTAAAGACACGAAATTACATAACACAGAGAACATTAATGAAATTACAGCCCGCAATGAGATTGAAGTATGAAGAGTTCATCAAAGAAGGCAGTCTTATTGTTATGGAAGGAACTGTTCTGGATATGATGGATGTATATGAAGATTTGGATAACTACATTATTGAAAGCGGTTACGATGTAAGGTGTTTTGGGTACGACCCATATAACGCAAAAGATTTCGTAGAACGTTGGACACAGGAAAATGGTGTATTTGGTGTAGAAAAAGTAATCCAGGGAGCTAAGACAGAATCAGTTCCACTTGGAGAATTAAAGAAATTATCAGAAGATAGAATGCTTCTGTTCGATGAAGAGCTTATGACATTTACGATGGGAAACTGTATCACTTTAGAGGATACTAACGGAAACCGTAAATTGTTAAAGAAAAGATATGACCAGAAAATTGATGCAGTGGCAGCTATGATGGATGCCTATGTTGCATATAAGCTCAATCGAGATATGTTTGAATAAGGAGGAAAAATTCAAAATGGAATTAACTGTTGGCTCCAGACTGAAACACGCCTGGAATGCATTTCTGAATCGAGCCCCCACTGGAAATTATCAGTATGGTATAGGTGGAGGATATGCATATCGACCAGATAGATTCAGACTTACAAGAGGAAACGAGCGTTCTATCGTGACCTCTGTTTACAATCGAATAGCTTTAGATGTAGCCGCCATTAACATTCAGCATGTTCAGTTGGATGATGAAGGGCGGTTTTTAAATGTTATAAAATCTGGACTTAATGATTGCTTATCATTAGAGGCAAATCTTGACCAGACAGGAAGAGCATTCATACAGGATGTCGTTATGTCGATGATGGATGAAGGTGTTGTGGCAATAGTACCTGTTGATACAACAATTGACCCTGATATATCTAACGGATTTGATGTAACGTCAATGCGAGTAGGAAAAGTGGTTGATTGGTACCCTCAGCATGTAAAGCTTGAAGTGTATAACGAACAGACAGGTATAAGGCAAACAATTACTATGCCTAAAAGGAGCGTGGCAATTATTGAAAACCCGCTTTATGCCGTTATTAATGAACCGAATTCTACAATGCAGAGATTGGTTAGAAAGTTAAATCTTTTGGATGCCGTTGACGAACAGAGCAGTTCTGGAAAATTAGATTTAATTATTCAGTTACCATATGTTATCAAATCGGATGCAAGAAGAAAGCAGGCTGAACTTCGAAGGAAAGATATAGAAGAACAGTTATCCGGCTCAAAGTATGGAATTGCGTATATTGATGGAACAGAGCATGTCACACAGTTAAATCGTTCGGTTGAGAATAATCTGATGAAGCAGATTGAATATTTGACGAGTATGCTATATAGCCAGTTAGGTATCACTCAGAGCATATTAGATGGAACAGCTGACGAGAAGACAATGCTTAATTACTACAATAGGACAATAGAACCAATTTTGTCAGCAATTGTTGATGAAATGAAACGTAAGTTCCTTACAAAGACAGCCCGTACAAAGAATAAGTCAATTAAGTTCTTTAGAGACCCATTCAAACTTGTACCGATAAGCGAAATCGCTGAGATAACGGATAAGTTTACTAGAAATGAAGTAGCATCATCAAATGAAATGCGTCAGGTAATTGGATGGAAGCCATCTGATGACCCTAAGGCGGACGAATTGAGAAATAGTAACATATCACAATCTGACTCTGGGATAGCAAATCAGACTGATGATGAAAATCAAGATATAGGAGGAGAAAATCAAAATGAAGTATGATTTTGGTGGTTATGCCACACGAAACGACCTTACTTGTAGTGACGGTCGTGTAATCAAAAAAGATGCTTTTAAAGCACAGAATGGACAGACTGTACCATTAGTATGGAACCATAATCACGATGATGTTAATGATGTACTTGGATTAGCACATCTTGAAAATCGTAAAGATGGTGTATATGCGTATTGTGAATTTAATGATACGGAAAATGGTAAGACAGCAAAAGAATTGGTACAGCATGGTGATGTAAGATCACTTTCAATCTTTGCAAACCAGTTAATGCAGAAAGGTTCAGATGTAATTCATGGATTAATCAGAGAGGTTAGTCTTGTACTTGCTGGAGCTAATCCTGGAGCTTTTATTGATGATGTAATTGCTCACGGAGAAGATGGTTCTGGTATTATTGCATGTTATGACGAGGGTGTAACAGTGTTTATGCACTCTGATGACAAAACGGATGACGAAGATAAGAAAAAAGAAAAGGCTGAGGATGATGAGACCGTAGAAGATGTCTTTGACTCACTTACAGAAAAGCAGAAAACTGCCGTATATGCAGTTATTGGGACAATCATGGAAGACAAAGAAAACAATGATGACTCAGATGATAATGAAGGAGGAAATAATAAAATGGCGATGAAACATAACGTATTTGAGAATGGTGCACAGGTGCAGGATAATACACTTTCTCATGCTGACCAGGAAGCTATCCTCGAGACAGCAAAGATGAGAACAGTTGGTACTTTTAAGAATGCATTACAGATGTATGCAGAGGAGAACGAACTTCAGCACGATGCAACTAGCAGCGGTGTTGCAACAGGAGACCTTTCTAAGCTCTTCCCAGAGTATGCAGAGGTAAGACCTGGTGCACCGGAGCTTATTACTAATGACCAGGGCTGGATTAGCACTGTTATTTCTAAGGTGCATAAGTCACCTATGTCAAGAATCAGAACAACACAGGCTGATATCAGAAATATTGATACTCTTAAAGCTCATGGCTACCAGAAAGGAAAGCAGAAGAAGTTAGCAGGAAACTTCAATCTTGTAAGAAGAACAACTGACCCTCAGACTATTTATGTAAAGAATGCACTTAACAGAGATGACATTGTTGATATTACTGATTTCGATTATGTTGCATATCTGTACAACATTGATCGTATGAACCTTAACGAGGAGCTTGCTAAGGCGATTATGATTGGTGATGGTCGTGATGAAGGTGCAGAAGATAAAATCTTCCCAGAGCATATCAGACCAATCTGGACAGATGATGACCTCTACACAATTCATACAGATCTTGATATTAGCACTATGAAGGCTGAACTCCAGGGAACAAATACAGGAGCAAACTTCGGTGACAACTATGTATATGCTGAAGCAATGGTACAGACATTACTCTATGCAAGAGAGAATTATAAAGGTACTGGTACACCAGACTTATACTGCACACCTCATATGGCAAATGTGATGCTTCTTGCAAGAGATTTGAACGGTAGAAGAATCTACTCTTCTAAGGCTGAGCTTGCTACAGCGTTAAATGTTGGCAGCATCAATACAGCCGAGCAGTTCGCTAACAAGACAAGAAAGACTTCAGATGGAAAGACAAAGAAGCTTATCGCTCTTGTCGTAAATCTTCAGGATTATTCTCTCGGAGCAACAAAGGGTGGAGAAATCACACACTTTACTCAGTTCGATATCGACTTCAACCAGGAGAAATCACTTCTTGAGACACGCTGCTCTGGAGCTCTTACAAGAGTCTACTCAGCAATTGCTATTGAGGAAGATGTCACAGATACTAAGGGTCAGCAGACTGGCGACTTAGCAGGCTAAGATAAATCTTAGAAAGGAAATTTCAAAATGAGTAAATTTTTTGGAGCAATTGGTTATTCCATATCAGAAGAAACAGCTCCCGGTGTATGGACAGACCATATTGTAGAGCATAATCATTATGGTGATGTTAATAGGAGTAAGGCTCAGCACGAAACTGGAACATCGCTTAATGATAATCTCAATATTTCAAATGAGTTTAGTATTATTGCTGACCCATTTGCTTATGAGAATTTCCAGAATATGCGATATATCGTATTTATGGGAGCTAAGTGGAAAATTACGAGCGTAGAAGTTCAGTATCCACGATTAATTCTGACAGTTGGAGGTGTTTATAATGAGCAGACGACTTAAACTGCATAGTATTCTTTGCGGCATATTAGATTGCCCAGAGAGAGGAAAAGAATGTCGAGCTTATTTTCAGCCGCCAGAATCTGTTAGTATGAAATACCCTGCCATTGTGTATGCCCTTAATGGAAAAGATAAGAGGCACGCCGATGACAGGGTTTATTTGTCTTCAAATCGTTATTCGGTGACAGTTATAGACAGTAATCCAGATAGCGACATAGTAGACAAAGTATCTGAGTTACCAATGTGCGGGTTCAATACAGCCTATACCAAGGATAATTTGAATCACACAGTATATGAAATTTATTATTAGGAGGAAATCAACATGTCAAAACTTACATGGGATAATGAAGGTGAGCGATTGTTTGAAACTGGTGTCAGTGAAGTCGCTCTTTATCCATTCCAGACAACTGGCTACACAAAGGGTGTCGCTTGGAATGGCGTAAGCTCTATTACAGACAGCCCTGGAGGAGCAGAGTCAAATAAGATTTATGCGGATAACATCGAGTATCTTAATCTTATGTCTGCTGAAACAGCTGGTGGAACTATCGAAGCATATATGGCTCCAGATGAGTTCGCTGAGTGTGACGGTTCGGTAGAGATTGCACCTGGAGTATATGCAGGTCAGCAGAACCGTAAGAAATTTGGTCTTGCATATAAGACTATTCTCGGAAATGATACAGAGTTAAATGACTATGGCTATAAACTTCACTTAGTATGGGGATGCCTTGCTTCTCCATCAGAGAAACAGAACTCATCTGTAAATGAAAGCCCAGAGCCTCTGGCAATGTCTTGGGAATACAGTGCAACACCTGTTAAAGTTACTGCGGCTGTTAAGGGTAAGAAGCTTAAAGCAACAGCTACAATGACATTCGATTCCATAAAGACAGACGCAACAAAGCTTCAGAAACTTGAGGGCATTCTTTATGGAACAGATGGTTCTGGATCTACAGAGCCAAGACTTCCATTACCGGATGAAATCATTACATTAATGACAACCGAAGGTTAATTAAATATTCAGTCTATGCGACGTATTCAGTTCGGCTGGCGTCGCTTTTTTTTATTTGAAAGGAGAAATTCAAAATGCATAAAGAAACTATTACTTACGTTGATTTCAACGGGACAGAAAGAACAGAGGACCATTATTTCAACCTTAGCAAAACAGAGATTACAGAATTAGAAGTAAGTATGCCTGGCGGTCTTGCAGAGTATCTTATGGGAATCGTAAATGCCAAGAATGTTCCGGAAATTATGGCTTCGTTTAAGAAGATTATTTTATCTGCATACGGACTCAAATCGGCAGATGGAAGAAGGCTTGAAAAAGGAGAAAAAATCAGCAAAGCATTCACGGAATCACCGGCATATGACGTGCTGTTTCAGAGATTATTCTTATCTGGAGATGTTAATGCTGCTTCTGATTTTATTAATTCGATTATTCCACAGATTAAGGATGATGCGGCACAGTCAGCAGCAGAAAATAAGAATTTAACTGTTGTTTCTGGAACTGCACAGTAATTAATTTTGGGAGGTGTACAGATGCTTAATATTGTAATACCTTCAGTTGAATTATGGGATGAAAAGAACGAACAGTTTATCTACACAAAAGAACGAAAGTTACAGTTAGAGCATTCACTGGTTTCAGTTGCTAAATGGGAAGCTAAGTGGAACAAGCCTTTTCTAAATAAAAAAGAGAAAACCACAGCGGAAACTATTGACTATGTGCGATGTATGACCATTACACAGAATGTACCAGATGATTGCTATAACTATTTAACAATAGCAAACATAGAAGAAGTGAACAGGTATATAGCGTTACCAATGACTGCTACTTGGTTCACTGAAACAAAAAAGAAAGTAACAACAAATCGAGAGCAGATTACAGCGGAACTTATTTATTACTGGATGATTAGTTTCAATATTCCTATGGAATGTCAGAAATGGCATTTGAACAGATTGCTTACTTTGATAAGGGTATTCAACGAGAAGAATCAACCTAAAAAGAAGATGAGTCAGCAGGAACTATATCGTCAGCACGCTGCAATAAATGCTGCAAATAGAAAGAGATTTCATTCAAAAGGATAGGAGAGAATAAGTATGAATATGCCAATAATAAACACTAAGTATGAACACGTTAATGATTTTGTTAATACACTCGCACCTGTTGTATGTAATGCATGTGTGAAATATATAAGGGAAGGAAAAAAGACTATAAGTCCAGCTGTTATCATTGCACAGGCAGCTAAAGAATCAGGGTGGAACTTAAACGCTTCTTCATTGTTTGGAATAAAAGGAAGTGATATTGAATGCGATACTACTGAATATATTGATGGAAATTATGTGAGTATTAGAGATAGTTTTGCAAAATATCCAGATGTTACAAGGGCTGTATATGGTTATTTGGATTTGATGCAGTGGCATAATTACGATGACGCCACATCTGCTAATACACCTGAGGGAGAATTATACGGTCTCACTAATGCTGTTAATGGAACAGATAGAGATGAGAATGATAATTGGGTAGGTTACAATTACGCAACAGCTCCTGATTATTATGAAACTACATTGGACATAATAAATGATTTCGGATTAAGAGTATTTAATGATTATTTAAGCAGCATTCTCAATGAATCATCTAATACACCAAGTGATGATATAGATGAGTCTGTAGTAGATGCAATATATCGCGGCGAATATGGAAATGGAGAAGAACGCAAGCAGAAACTTGCATCCGCAGGATATAGCTGGGCTGACTATCAGGCAGCTGTAGAAGCAAAATATTATTCAGATAATGCAGAAGAATCAGAGGAAGACAATGACACATCTGAGGAAAATACAGATGAAAGATATGCAACAGTAGAGCCAGGTGGTTCATTCTGTCAGATTGCAAGAGATTATTTAGGCGATGAATGCAGGGCTCAGGAACTGGCAGAGTATAATAATATGACATTAGATACTATGTTATATGCAGGTATGGAATTAAAACTTCCTTGCTAAATAATAATTTTTGAGGAATATATCATGATAAGTTTCAGACAAAAGGGCGATTTCCATAAACTCACCAGGTATCTGGAAAGAGTGGAAGAAGTAGCACGAATAGGTGACCTTGATAAATATGGTCACAAAGGTGTGGCAGCCCTTGCGTCTGCTACGCCGAGGGATACCGGAAAAACTGCAAATTCATGGAATTATGAAATAAAGCAGGAGAAGGGTTCAGTATCTATTAGTTTTTATAACACGAATATTCAAAATGGAGTTCCAATTGCAATTATCTTGCAGTATGGGCATGGAACTCGTAACGGAGGCTGGGTACAGGGTCGAGATTATATCAATCCTGCTATTCAGCCTATTTTTGACGAAATCGTTAAATCGGCGTGGAAGGAGGTTACAAGTTTATGAGTACAACTGTTGACCAAAGAGTCGTTGAAATGCGATTTGACAATAAGCAGTTTGAAAATAATATTCAGACAAGCTTATCTTCGATAAACAAACTTAAAAAGAGTTTGAATATGGAGGGAGCAACAAAAGGACTTGAAAGTGTTGAAAAAGCCTCCGGTAAGATAAATCTTTCTGGGTTAGCAAATGCTGTTGAAACTGTTAATGCAAAATTCTCAGCATTAGAGGTAATGGCTATTACAGCCTTAGCAAATATTACAAATTCGGCAGTAAATGCTGGAAAGAGCATTATGTCGGCATTGACTATTGATCCAGTAAGAACGGGTTTTGAAGAATATGAAACACAGATTAATGCTGTTCAGACAATCTTAGCAAATACTTCATCAAAAGGAACCACTCTTGACCAAGTCAACAATGCGTTGGATGAATTAAACCACTATGCGGATATGACTATTTACAATTTTACAGAGATGACACGTAATATTGGTACTTTCACAGCAGCCGGTGTTGATCTGGACACTTCTGTTTCTGCAATCAAAGGTATTGCAAACCTTGCAGCCGTATCTGGTTCAAATTCACAACAGGCAAGTACGGCAATGTATCAGTTATCACAGGCATTGGCAGCAGGAACAGTTAAATTGCAGGACTGGAATTCAGTTGTAAATGCTGGTATGGGTGGTCAAGTATTCCAGGATGCCTTAAAAGAAACAGCAAGAGTGCATGGAATAGCAATTGACGACATGATTAAAGATGAAGGGTCATTCAGAGAAACTTTACAGAAAGGTTGGCTGACATCAGATATCTTAACTGAGACATTATCGAAGTTTACTGGTGACTTAAATGAGGAACAGCTCAGAACAATGGGTTATACTGACGAACAGATAGCATCAATAATCAAAATGGGTCAAACAGCAAATGATGCCGCTACTAAAGTAAAGACATTTACTCAGTTATTTGACACATTAAAGGAAGCCGCACAGTCTGGCTGGACTCAGAGTTGGGAAATTATCGTTGGTGACTTTGAAGAAGCGAAAGAGCTACTCACAGAGATGAGTGATACATTCAGTGCGATTATAAATTCATCAGCGGATGCCAGAAATAGTATGTTACAGGGTTGGAAAGACTTAGGTGGAAGAACAGCACTTATAGAAGCGGCAAGAAACGCTTTTGAGGGAGTGCTTAGTATTATCAAACCAGTGAAAGAAGCATTTCGCGAAATCTTCCCTCCGATGACAGCACAACAACTATACAATATTACAGATGCGTTAAGAAATTTGACAGCACATCTGAAACTAAGTGATACAAATTCAGAAAATTTGAAGAGGACATTTAAAGGTTTGTTTGCAGTAATTGACATTGTTAAACAGGCTTTCGTTGCTGTAGCGAAAGGTGTTGGTTCTCTTTTAGGTGGAACTGGCGATTTAGCAAGTTCTATTTTATCAGTTACAGCACGTTTTGGAGATTGGCTGGTAAAACTTGATGATACTATAAAGAAAATGAATATATTTAACGCAGCTATACAAGCAGTTGTTAAATTTATAAAAACAGGTGTGGCAGTAGCAACAGATTTAATCGACAAAGCTGTTGACGCAGTCGCAAGATTCGTAAATGCTATAAAGCAGAAATATGATACTGGCGGATTTGCAGTTATTCATTCTGTTTTGGAAAGAGTACATACAAGAATGTCAGAAGTTGGAGAAGCTGCTGATGGAATGCGAAGTGGAGTTGAAATTGCAATTGGTGCAATGGGTAAGGCACTCGAAAATTCTAAGTTTTTACAAGCCCTCCAGGCATTATGGGATGGTGTAAAGACTATTGGAAATGGTATTACAAAAGCAATGAAAACTCTTGCAAGTGGATTTGTAGAAGATATCAATAATGTCAATTTCTCGAGTGTGTTCGATGTTCTCAGTGGAATTTCATTAGTGGGAATTGCGGTTGGAATTAATAAATTTCTTAAAGGGATTACAGATGCAGTGAGTGATGTTACGAAACTAACAGACCAAATCAAGGGAATTCTTGATAGTGTTAGAGGTTGCTTTGAAGCATATCAGACACAATTGAAAGCGGGAACTTTAATTAAGATTGCAAGTGCAATTGCTATTCTCACAGGGGCTATAGTAGTTCTCTCACTTATTGATTCTGCAAAATTGGCATCAGCTATTACAGCTATGACTGGATTGTTTGCTGAACTTATGGTATCTATGGCTATCTTTACAAAGATAAGCGGAGACCTTAAAAAAGCTGGAAAGACAACTACAATTATGTTGGGTTTATCAGTTTCAGTGTTAATTCTTGCATCAGCGTTAAAAAAGATTGCATCTTTGAGTTGGAATGAGATAGCGAAAGGACTTACTGGTATTACTGTAATTTCTGGCGTTTTGGCAGGAGTTGCAAAAGTTATTTCAAAAGATAAAAAGATAATTACCAAAGGTGCTTTTAATCTTATATTTCTAGCGACAGCCGTTAAGATATTAGCATCTGCCTGCAAGGATATATCACAACTTAGCTGGGGAGAACTTGGTAAGGGACTTACAGGTGTTGGCGTTCTGATGACAGAAATAGCTGTGTTCTTGAATACGGCTAAATTTAGTGGAAAAACAGTATCAACAGCAACGGGAGTTCTTGTGCTGTCAGCCGCTATAAAAGTATTAGCGTCTGCTTGCAAAGATTTCGGCAATATGCAGTGGAATGAGATTGGAAAAGGTCTTACAAGTATTGGCATATTACTCGCAGAGATTGCGGCATTTACAAATCTTACAGGTAATGCTAAGCATGTTGTATCAACAGGAGTTGCGTTAATTGCTATTTCAAGTGCTATGAAAATTATGGCATCTGCTGTAGGGAATTTTGGTTCTATGCAGTGGGATGAAATTGGTAAGGGATTGACTGCTATGGCAGGAGCATTGGTAGAGATTGCATTAGCAATCAAATTAATGCCTAAAAATATGGTATCAACCGGTGTTGGTCTTATTGTAGTTGCTAGTGCTCTTACAATGTTATCAAATGTTCTAAGTACAATGGGAAATTTGACATGGGAAGAGATTGGAAAAGGACTTGTTACTATGGGAGTAGCGTTAGCGGAATTGTCGATTGCGTTAAATCTTATGAACGGAACATTGGCTGGTTCAGCAGCGTTACTTATTGCAAGTGCTTCATTAGCCGTATTGGCTCCAGTGCTTAGTATATTAGGAGCTATGAGTTGGAAAGCAATTGCTAAAGGTTTAATTTCCTTAGCAGGTGCATTTACAATTATAGGTGTAGCAGGTGCTGTATTATCACCGATAGTTCCAAGTATTCTGGCGTTAGCAGGAGCATTCACACTTATAGGTGTAGGCGTTGCTGCGACAGGAGCAGGTTTATTAGCTGCTGGACTTGGATTACAGGCACTTGCTGTTGGACTTACTGCGATAGCTGCGGCTGGAACAGCAGGTGCGACAGCATTGGTAGCGGCATTGGCAGTCATTATTACAGGCGTGGCAGATTTGATTCCGGCAGTATTGGTGAAATTGGCAGAGGGAATTGCTGAGTTCTGTGTTGCATTAGCAGGGGCATCATCACAAATTTTAGAGTCGCTTGTCGTTATTATTACGGCTTGTCTGGCGGCGATATCAAATGTGGTGCCACAATTAGTCGAAGTTCTCGTAACATTGCTGGTTACAACTCTTCAAACTTTGGCTGAGCATACGCCAGAAATTGTACAGGCTGTGTTCGATATTCTGATTGCATGTCTACAGGGAATTGCAGATAATATCGGAATGGTGGTTCAGACTGCTATAGATATTGTGCTGAATTTCATCGACGGAATAGCTCAAAAATTACCAGATGTGATTCAGTCTGGTGTTAATTTGCTCTTGAGTTTCATCGAAGGAATTATTAGTGCTATCGATAATAACTCTGAGCGATTAGCAAATGATATACGAAATTTGTTTAAGGCATTGATTCGTGCAGCGGTTCTTGTACTTACTGGTGGAGTTGTTGATATTAAAGAAATAGGTTCAAAAATAATGGATTCTGGATTGATTCAGGGTATCAAAGATACATTATCGCATTTAAAAGAGACTTTTCAAAGTTTGCTATCAGATGCCAAACAGGTTATTTATGATAAAATAGATGACTTTAAAGATGTAGGAAAGCATATTATAGGTGGACTTATAAATGGTATCACAGATAAAGCTTCTGATTTAGCTGACTCAGCAATTAACGCAGCAAAGAGTGCAGTGAATGGAGTAAAGAATTTCCTTGGCATTCATTCACCATCGAAGGTATTTGCTGAAATCGGTAGGTATGTTGACGAAGGCTTTGTCAATGGTGTAAAAGCTTATGCCGGAAAAGTATCTGACGCTACTGTTGATATGGGAAAAGGTGCTGTTGGAGCAATGTCTGATACACTTTCAACTATTGCAGATTTGGTTAGTTCGGATATAGACGCAGAGCCTACTATAAGACCGGTAATGGATCTGTCAAATATTCAAAATGGTGCTAATCAGTTATTTAGTATGATGAAGAGTGTTGATGGGTATTCGTTATCCGGTTCATTAGACATTGCCAATAGAACCGGCAGTCGTATTAATGAAGTAAGAAGTAAAGCAACTGATAATTCCAGTGTGTTAGATAAGATTTCAGATGCTGTTGGAAACTTCAACGGCGGAAATTCATTTGAAAATACATTCAATATCACAGGAAGTAATCCTAAAGAAATTGCAGAGGAAGTATCAAGTATTATTCAGAGACAAGTTGAAAGGAGGGATGCTTCATGGGCGTAATTATTTACAATGGCATTTCGTCAGAAGAATTCGCTATCCAAGTGGAGCACCCACCTGGATATGAAACTCCGGAAAAGGACTATGAAGTTACACATATTCCTGGAAGAAACGGAGATATTTACGTCGATAAAGGGTCATATAAGAACGTATCAAGAAGTTATGACATAGCTATTGGTGCTGAAAATAAGGATTTTATAATGATGGCAAATTTCATTTCGGAGTGGCTTAACTCCGCATCTGGATATGCTAAGTTGGAAGATTCATATGAGCCGGAATATTATCGACTTGCTGCTTATAAGAGTGGCGGAACAATTGAAAACATATTACAGCACGCTGGGCGTATTACAGTCACATTTGATTGTAAACCTCAGCGTTTTCTTAAATCTGGTGATAATCCAGTAATTGTTAGAGCAACGAGCAAATTAAGAAATCCCACGGGATTCAAGTCGCTTCCTATTATAAAAGTGAATGGTTCCGGAAAGGGAAATCTGAGAATCGGTGATTATGTTGTCACTATTTCAAATATTAGTTCATATCTGACAATTGATAGCGAGTTACAGGATGCTTATAAAGGTACTACAAATTGTAATTCACTTATAACATTAACTAATGGATTTCCAAAGCTTATAAAAGGTGAAAACGAAATTTCTTTTTCTGGCGGAATAACAAGTGTGGAGGTGATACCTAAATGGTGGACACTATGATTACTCTTCATGAGTCTACAGAAACATCATTCACAACGAATGGATTAGGAACATTGAGTGACGCCATTACTTGTGAAGTTACTGAAGAAAGAAATGGTGAGTTTGAACTCGAAATGGAATATCCGGTTACAGGTATCAGATATAAGGAATTGCAGCTTAGACGTATAATTATGGCAAAGCCGAATCCTTATTCTGACTTGCAACCATTCCGAATCTATGCAATTACAAAGCCAATCAATGGAATTGTAACAGTAAATGCAGAACATATAAGTTACGATATGTCTGGATACCCTGTATCGGCATTTGCAGCTGACACAGTTCAAAATGCATTTATTAATATGAAATTAGCATCAGCTGTTGATTGTCCGTTTTCATTTTCAACAGATAAGTCTACTACAGCAAACATGACTGTTTTAAAACCATCGAGTATGCGTTCACTTCTTGGTGGAGTAGATGGATCAATTCTTGATGTGTATGGAGGAGAGTATGAATTCGATAAATTCAATGTAAAGCTTTGGAATAAAAGAGGCACTGACAGGGGTGTTAGTATCAGATACGGAAAAAATCTCACTGATTTGAAGCAGGAAGAGAATTGTAGCTCTGTTTATACAGGTGTTTATCCATTCTGGTATTCAGAGCAGGAAGGTCTTATGCAGTTGAATGAGAAGATTGTGAAAGCATCTGGTACATATAACTTTACAAGGATTTATCCACTTGATTTGTCACAGGAGTGGCAGGAAAAACCAACTCAGGAACAGCTCCGAACAAGGGCTAATTCTTATATGAAAGCAAACGATATAGGAGTACCGGCTGTATCATTAACAGTATCATTTACACAATTATCACAATCTTCTGAGTATGCTAAATATGCTCTTTTGGAAGATGTGCATCTTTGTGATACTGTAAGCGTTGAGTTTCCAGAGTTAAATGTTAGTGCCACGGCAAAGTGTATAAAAACTGTATACGACGCAATTAGTAATAAGTATATGTCAATTAAACTTGGCGAATCAAGAACAAATCTTGCGTCAACTATTTCCGACCAAAAGCAGGCAATTTCTGATACCATTACCAAAACATTTATGCAACAGTCACTTGATAATGCGACACGGTTAATTAGCGGCGGTCTTGGTGGTTATGTAATTATGCATAGCAGTAATGGTGGACAGTATCCGGATGAAATTCTTATTATGGACACAGATGATATCGCTACTGCAAAGAAGGTATGGCGTTGGAATAAAGGTGGACTAGGATATTCTTCAACCGGATATAAAGGTCCATTTGCTTTAGCTATGACACAGGATGGTCAGATTGTAGCAGATTTCGTTAAAACTGGAACGATGAGTGCGAATCGTATAAATGGTGGCACTTTGATTCTTGGCGGAAAGAACAACTCGAATGGCACTGCACTTATAAAAGATACAGACGGAAATGTTCTTATTCGACTTGATAGAGACGGAATAACTTTGTCAGAAGATGTTCAGATTTCTTATGATAATATTTCTGATACTCCATCTATCCCAACAAAAGTGTCGGAGCTTACGAACGACTGTAAATATGCAACAGCGACTGATGTTGAAAAAATCATATCAAAAAGTGATGGCATTACACGTAGGATGAATTTTGTGCAAATTGGCGAAGTGAATTCAGATGGTAAAGTATCAAAATGGACAAATGAATGCTACTTGGAATTTAAAAATGGTATTCTCGTTAATTGCTCATTGCAAGATTATTAGAAAGTAACATATAAAAATTTATTAGAAAGAAAATACGAGGTGACAAACTATGGGTGTATATACACCAGACTCAAATAGAGTTGTACATTATACATATGCCGATATGACAGCTCGTCAAATTGTACGTCCGGTTCATCTTGTACAGTATGACCAAGGCTTACCAATTATTGCGGTAAAACTGTATAATGACGGACTTGAATATACAATACCTGCAAACGCAACTGTTAATATTAGATGTGGCAAGGTTGATGGTAACTTTGTATATAATCCTGCATTGGGATGGGATTCTGCTATGCATACAGTTTACTTTGAAGTTACAAAGCAAATGACTGCACTGGCAGGAGAAATAAATCCTATTGTGGAGATTGAGCTAAATAACAAGATTGTATCCAGTGGAGCTATTGCCGTACAGATTGATTTTAATCCTGTACAGGAACAGAGTATAAAATCAACAACTGAATATATCACAGGCAAACAATATGCTGAACAAGCTGTAGATGCAGCAGCGAGAGCATCTAATTCAGCAAATGAAGCCGCTGGGTATGCTGATACAGCATCTAAAAAAGCCGATGAATCATCATCATTCGCAGCAAGTTCAGCAAGTTCAGCAAGTTCAGCAAATTCCAGTATGTTGGATGCAAAAAAATATGCTGATAAGGCATCATCGTCAGCAGCTTCTGCTTCACAGAGTGCTACAGCGGCAGCAGACAGTGCAGACGAGGCAGAATCATATGCTGCATCATGGAAAGGTTCACTATTGCCGCAGGGAGTTGTAGCTTTTAGCGAACTTCCAACATCCGGGCTTGTCGCCGGGCATCTGTATGCGATAAAAGATAAATTCATAACAGACAGCAGATTTGAAGAGGGAGAAAAACATCAGTATCCGGCAGGTACATGTGTTTATTGGACAAAAGATAATAAGTGGAAGGTATTGTCTGGAGTTTTAAGCCTTGAACTTACAAAGGCAGAATATGATGCACTTACAGACGCACAGAAGAAAAACGGAACAATCTATTATGTAAAAGATGCAGACAACCTTATAGAAGCAGATGGAATAAATGGGTTGGCAGTTGTGGCGACAAGCGGAAATTATAACGACCTAAAAAATAAGCCGTCTTCACTGCCAGCGTCTGATGTGTCAGACTGGGCAAAAGCGAAGACAAAGCCGTCATATACAGCTGGAGAAGTTGGACTTGGCAATGTCGGAAATTTCAAGGCTGTTTCAACTGTGGCGAATCAGGGCTTGTCTGATTCAGAAAAAAGTAACGCCCGGGCGAATATAGGTGCACAGGCGGCAGGAAGTTACGCCGCATCAACACACACGCATGACGACAGATATTACACTGAATCAGAGACAGATACAAAGTTAAAAGAAAAGTTAAGTGCAATATTGAAAGGGTCCGCAAATGGCTTGGCTGAACTTGATTCCACAGGTAAGGTCCCGGCGTCACAGCTTCCGTCATTTGTGGATGATGTAATTGAGGGCTATCTTTACAATGGAAAGCTATATAAGGAATTGGGGCATACAACGGAAATAAGCGGCGAATCGGGTAAGATATACGTTGATTTAAGCACGGAAAAGACTTACAGGTGGTCGGGAAGCACTTTCGTTGTAATATCTGATACTCTTGCACTGGGGGAAACATCAACGACAGCCTACAGGGGAGACAGAGGAAAGACAGCATATGAACATTCACAGTCGGCTCATGCTCGTACAGATGCAACAAAGACAGAAGCATCTGCGACAAACGGAAATCTAAAGATAAACGGAAATGAAACACAGGTTTACAGACACCCGGCTGGAACAAATCCACATGGAACGACAAAGGCAGATGTAGGTCTTGATAAGGTCGGAAACTTCAAGGCGGTATCAACGGCTTCAGGTCAGGGGCTATCTGATTCAGAAAAAAGTAACGCCAGATCAAATATAGGTGCACAGGTGGCTGGAACATATCTGACAGAACATCAGGATATAAGCGGAAAGCTTGACAATACAGCAACAGGTGCGAATTCACTTCTTTCAAATCTCACAGCAAGCTGGACGGCAGCACCGACAGACGATACGAATTTTATACGACAGGATACCGGTGGTAAAAATGAATTTGGCAGAGTTAAATTTTCGACATTGCTGACTTACATAAAATCAAAGCTATCAAAAGTTGCCGCAAGTGGTTCATATAACGATTTGAGTAATAAACCGACTATTCCATCTGTTGGAAATGGAACAGTGACTATTAAGCAAGCCGGAACGGTTAAGGGGACATTTACAACGAACCAAAGTGGCAACACGACGGTGGAGCTTTCTGACAGTAATACTAATACTTGGCGTGGAATTCAGAATAATTTAACATCGGATTCAACATCAGATTCTTTATCAGCCGCACAGGGTAAAGTGCTAAAGGGATTAGTTGACAGTAAGGTAACTGAATCACAAAATGTGGCAACTGACCTTAATAACATAAAGTCAACAGGAATACATCATATATCTGCAAGTACATCAAATAATCCTACCGGTACGCATGGAACTTTATTTGCAGAATTCAACGTAGGAACACCATATCAAATATGGCTTCCCGATAATTCAAACACTGCATATAAACGTAACTATACGACTTCGACATCATCGTGGGGAAAATGGACGCAGTTAAAATTTACAGATACAGTATATAGTGCTGCTACTCAGTCAGCAAACGGTCTTATGTCTCCGTCAGATAAAAAGAAGTTGGATGGTATAACAAGTGGAGCAAATGCAGTAATCAAAGTCATGTCAGCTACTGATTATAGTAAATTAACTGATGCACAGAAGAAAAATGGAACTATTTATCTAGTAAATTAATGAAAGGGAGAACGACATGGGAAAGATTTATTATAACGGCGTTGATTATTCAACACCGACATCTTCAGGTGTTGCAGGGGTGAAAGGAAGTGCGGAATCCGAATACAGGACAGGCAATGTAAATATAACCCCGGAAAATATCGGGCTGGGTAATGTAAACAATACGGCAGACAACGAAAAGGAAGTAAAATACGCCGAAAATGCAAACAATGCGGGATATGCGGACTGCCTTAATAATGTAGACGGCGGGCATGAGGTTGAGATAGGCTATAATATCCCTGTAAGTGATTATACAAAAATTAATTTTTTTGCTGCATTTACATCAGATAGTGATGAAATAATAATAAGGCCTGTAGATGATGCTCTTGTAAGAGAATATTTTTCAATGGTAACGACACAGGATGTTATACATGGCGTACTTACGTTTGGTAGTAATGATGATTATGGAATTAGAACAAATGCTGACAATTATGGTAGAATTGGAGATTCTTCTAAACAGTTTTATGAAGTATATGCAAATAAAATTTATGAAAATAAAATGTTGTTATCATACAAGTATGCTCCTAAAGCGGTTGAATTATATAATTCGACAAGCACCGCATACAATGCAAATATAACTTTAACTCAGAATGTAAACAATTTTAAAACCATAGAGATATTTTTTGTCGATAACGACGGCGATGATAACAGCATAAGAATAAGAGCAGCGGCGGGAAAATTTAAAATGATTTCGCACACATATGTGGGTGGTACGTGGTACGACAAGTTTACGTATTATGCCGTAAGCGGTACAAAGTTGAACTTCAGTTCTTCATATCAGAAAAATCAGGGTGGAGTTGTTGAAAGCGGCAATTATCACAAGATTTATAGGGTAGTCGGATATAAAGATTAACAAAAATGATTAATGGAAATCTGTAAAAGGAGGAATTATGGAATCTTGGTTTCAAATCATAATTACAATTTTTAGTTCGGTACTTGCGTCTTCTGGATTATGGGCGTATTTATCAAAACGAACAGAAAACAAAGATGTAAAGACAGAGATGCTTATTGGATTAGCACATGATAGGATTATGTATCTTGGTATGTCGTACATTGAGAGAGGATATATTACTCAGGATGAATACGAAAATTTGAAAGTATATCTTTTTGAACCATATGAAAAATTGGGAGGTAACGGCTCTGCTAAAAGAACTATGCAGGAGGTCGATAAACTTCCAATACATAAATTTATTCAAAATAAGGAGGACGAACATGATGAAACTTAATGACAAGACTTACGACGCACTGAAATGGATTGCAATGTATTTGCTTCCAGCGGCTGGTACTTTATATTTTGCCCTTGCAGGTATTTGGGGACTCCCATATGGCGAGCAGATTGTTGGTACGATTACAGCTGTTGATACATTCCTTGGAGTTATTCTTGGAATTAGCACAGCACAGTATAATAAGGCTAATAAAACGGAGTAGTATCAGTATTTGTTAAGAGGGCGTGTGAATAGCATTCCCTCTTAAATTTTTCCGTACGTAGGTTACTGGTAAAAAGATTATGATTACCTCAAGACTGGAGGTGATTGTATGAAAGATAAACTTTTATTATCTATAAAGGAGACATCGGATTTATTTGGTATAGGTCAGCACAGATTAAGGGATATAATCCGTGAAGATTATGATTGTAAATATCATTTAATGGTTGGTCGTGTTATAAAGATAAAAAGGCAATCATTTGAAGAGTTTATAAGTAAAGTAGAGCAGATATAAAATATCGACAAGGTGCCATGGATGTGATATTATTATTTAGTATTCATTCGAGGCACTTTTTAATGGAGGGCTGAGAATATGGCAAATAAAACTACATCTGAAAAGAACAAACCTACAAGAAAAACGTTGAGGGCTGACGAATACTATAACCCAAAAACAAAAAGATACGAGTATCATTATAAAGATGCTCTTGGAAAGGATAGGGTGGTAAGCTCCTATAGACTCGAACCTACGGATCAATTACCAAAAGGTAAGCGTTCGGGGAAAAGTTTACGTGAAAAGGAGGCAGAATTAAAAGTACAGTTAGAAAATAATATCGATATGGACGGAGCTAAACTCACATTATTAGAAGTAATAGATAGATATCTTAAACATCTATATAATAGGAAAGAACTGACTCATAATACTAAGGTAGGATATAACACAACCATAAAAACATTAGCACAGTACAAACTCGGTCACATGAAAATTGGTAAAATCAAGCCAGAGCATTGTGAAGAATGGCTTTCAGATATGAAGAAAAAGCATCGAGGCTCAAGTATTCAGACTCAAATTAGTCTTATAAAAAGATCATTTGAATATGCAATCGATTATGATTACATAGTAAAAAATCCTTTCAGACATATTACTACTGATAAGAGTGATAGTAAGAAAATGGAAGCAATATCAATTCAGGATATGCAGCGATTCCTTGAATTTTGTTCAAAGGATGCTCATAGTGCTCATTGTTATGACATGATATATGTGCTGTTTTGGACAGGTTTAAGGGCATCTGAATTATGCGGTCTAACACTTGATAATATAGATATGGAAAATCATTTAATTCGAGTAGAAAAACAACTGCAATGCATCAATCATACACATGTTGTCTTACCGACGAAAACCATAAATGGCACAAGATATATTCCTATGACTGATGGTGTATATGAATGCTTTCAGAGAATATTGAAAAATCGTTATATTATGGGTGATATTGAACCAGTGTGCTATGATGAAAAAGGCAAAGCATATGAAGGATTTGTATTTCTGGCAACAAGAAGCAGGAAGACAATCGTTAGATCACATGTCGAAGAATACTTGCAAAACTGTATCAAAAGATTCAACAATGCAAATCCTGATAATCCTATACGGAAATTTGAACCGCATATATGTCGACATACATTCGCTACGAATATGCAGGGACTGCCACCAAAAACATTACAGTATATATTAGGACATGGAAACATAGTTACAACTATGAATAACTATGTAAGTGCGAGACCAAGTGAGCAGCAACTTGTAGAGATTAACTTGCTTGCAGCATCGATAAATACTAATTAGTATAAAAAATCACGTACTAATTATTTACTAAATATATGCTGGTATGAGATGTAATTAAATATAATAAAGAGTAATGAAATGGAATGACTCCAAAAGCTGTAAGTGGCTTAATTACTCAAAGAATGAAGTAATGAATGGAGATGATAATTAATGATAGCTATAATTGATTATGACGCGGGCAATTTAAAGAGTGTAGAAAAGGCATTAAAGTATTTAGGTCAGGATGTTATTGTATCAAGAGATTCGAGTGAGATACTTCAAGCTGATAAGGTTATTCTTCCGGGCGTAGGTTCGTTTGGAGATGCAATGAATAACCTTGACCATTTTAATCTTGTTGATACAATAAAAAAAGTAGCCGAAAAGAATACGCCATTTTTAGGAATCTGTCTTGGATTACAGCTTTTATTTGAAAAGAGTGATGAGACACCGGGAGCAGAGGGACTTGGAATTCTTAAAGGAGAGATATTAAGAATTCCACCAAAGGAAGGATTGAAGATTCCTCATATGGGATGGAATTCACTTAATATAAAGCCACAGGCAAGATTGTTTGACGGAATTGCTAATAACTCTTACGTTTATTTTGTACATTCATATTATCTTAAAGCTGAGGATGAAAATATAGTTGCAGCTTCAACTGAATATTCAACACATATTCATGCTTCTGTTGAATCAGGAAATATATTTGCATGTCAGTTCCATCCTGAAAAGAGCAGTGATGTTGGTTTGAGAATTTTGAAGAACTTTGCTTCATTATAATATTAGTAATTATATTGATTGGAGATATAATATATGTTTACAAAGAGAATTATTCCATGTCTGGATTGTAAAAACGGAAGAGTTGTAAAGGGGACTAATTTTGTGGATCTGCGTGATGCAGGAGACCCGGTTGAAGTTGCCCAGATGTATGATAAATCAGGAGCTGATGAACTTGTATTTCTTGATATCACAGCTTCAAGTGACGGAAGAAGTACAACTGTAGATTTGGTAAGAAAGGTTGCTGAAAAGGTATTTATTCCATTTACAGTTGGTGGTGGAATAAGAAGTGTTGATGAATTTAAGGTGCTTTTGAGAGAAGGTGCAGATAAGATTTCAATTAATTCGGCAGCTATTATGAATCCGACACTTATAAGTGAAGCAGCAGACAAGTTTGGAAGCCAGTGTGTTGTGGTTGCAATAGATGCTAAAAAACGCAATAATGGCAGTGGATGGAGTATTTATAAAAACGGTGGCCGTGTTGATATGAATATTGATTCGGTTGAGTGGGCAATGAAAGCTGAAAAGCTTGGTGCCGGTGAGATACTTCTGACAAGTATGGATTGTGATGGAACTAAGGCTGGATATGATATTGAGCTTACAAGAACAATTGCAGAAAATGTATCCATTCCCGTAATTGCCTCAGGCGGAGCAGGTAGTATGGAACATTTTTATGATGCTTTTACTGAAGGAAAAGCAGATGCAGCTTTGGCAGCGTCATTGTTCCATTATAAAGAAATGGAAATAATGGATTTAAAGAAATATCTTGCAAATAGAGATATTCCTATGCGTTTATAGAGGTGTATAAAATATGTCAATGATTAATAATGACTGGCTTGATGCAATAAGCCCGGAATTTTCAAAGGATTATTACAAAAAATTATATACATTTGTAAAGGATGAATATAGTAAAACAATTATATATCCGCCTGCAGAAGATATATTTAATGCATTTCATTTTACACCTTTAAGTAAAGTGAAAGTGCTGCTTCTTGGACAGGATCCATACCATAATGAAAATCAGGCACATGGGTTAAGTTTTTCTGTACTTCCATCACAGCATGATATTCCACCATCATTGCAGAATATATATAAAGAACTGCATGAGGACTGTGGATGTTATATTCCTAATAACGGATATTTGAAAAAGTGGGCAGACCAGGGCGTTTTGCTATTAAATACTGTACTTACAGTGCGTGCACATCAGGCCAATTCGCATCAGGGAAGAGGTTGGGAAAATTTTACAGATGCAGTTATTCAGGCTGTTAATGCACAGGACAGACCTATTGTATACATGCTCTGGGGAAGACCGGCACAAAGTAAAATCCCAATGCTTACTAATCCAAAGCATCTTATACTTACAGCACCTCATCCAAGTCCGCTCTCAGCATACAGAGGCTTTTTTGGCTGTAAACATTTCAGCAAAGCTAATGAATTTTTGAAAGCAAATGGAGTAGAGCCGATTGACTGGCAGATAGAAAATATATAGAAATACGTAATAAAATCCCCCGGGTATCATCAGACACCCGGGGGATTTTTTGAGCGAATTAAACACTCAATATTAGGAGAACAATAATATGAATGAAAACTAGAAAGTTTTATTCATCTGAATCTAATTCGCTGTCTGCTAATGCACCAACAGAAGATACAATTACAACTGTGGCGATAATTGAAACAGCAACTCCAATGATTGGACCAATAAATAACATAAACATTGAATAATCAATCCCCTTTACTAAATAAAATAAAGCTACGTTTTAAAAACTAATCTAATAATAACACTACTTAGATTCTTTTGCAAGATTTTTATTTGCGGTTGCGAGCATAAGCTTGATTCTGTTAAGCTGGTTGACTTCTGAAGCACCTGGGTCGTAGTCAACTGCAATGATATTTGACTCAGGGAAAGCAGCACGAAGCTCTTTAATTACGCCCTTACCAACAATATGGTTAGGAAGACATGCAAATGGCTGACAGCATACAATGTTTCCTGCACCATTATGTATGAGTTCAATCATTTCGCCTGTAAGCAGCCATCCTTCACCGGTCTGGTTGCCGAGTGAAACAAGGTCTTTTGCAAGAGCAGCTGTTTCTTGGATACTTGATGGAGCAGTAAAACGCTTGCTTTCTTTTAATGCTTTTGTAGAGCTCTTTCTGAACCATTCAAGAATTTTAATAACTGAATTGTTCAAAAATGCTGATTTCTTTGAAGCACCGAGGTAATCACGCTTGAAGTTTGCATTTTCGGCACAGTAAAGCAGGAATCCCATAAGGTCAGGAACAACAGCTTCAGCACCTTCACTTTCAAGCAGGTCTACAATGTAATTGTTGGCAGAAGGAAGGAATTTTACAAGGATTTCTCCTACAACACCAACTCTAGGTTTCTTAATATCAAGAAGTTCAATATTATCGAAATCTTTTATTATTGCACGGACGTTTTTATTGTATTCACGCATAGAAACTTTAGGCTGTGTCAGCTGTTCAATTAGTACTTTTTTCCATTTCTCATGGAGAGCATTGACAGAACCTGGCACTTTCTCATATGGACGTGTTCTGTATACAACATTCATAAATACATCACCATAAACAATAGCCATCATTGCTTTTTTGAGCATTTTCAGGTCGTATTTAAAACCTGAGTTGACTTCAAGCCCCTGTGCACTGAGTGATATTACAGGAATATAAGATAATCCAGCTTTTGAAAGTGCTCGTCTGATGAAACCGATATAGTTTGATGCACGGCATCCGCCGCCTGTCTGTGTGATGATAATAGCTGTCTTGCTTAAATCATATTTACCTGAGAGAACAGCATTCATAATCTGTCCGACTACCATAAGAGAAGGGTAGCATGCATCATTATTTACATATTTAAGTCCCATATCAACTGATGACTTATTGTCATTGTCAAGAACTTCAAAATTATATCCGCATGATGAGAGTGCAGGACCAAGCAGGTCAAAATGGATTGGTGACATCTGAGGGCAGAGAATAGTATAATTCTTTCTCATTTCAGGTGTGAATTCTACTCTGCTAAATGCAGCACTTTCAATCTTTCTCTGGTAATGTTTCTTTTCACGTACCTTTAAAGCTGCGATGAGTGAACGTACACGGATTCTTGCAGCACCAAGGTTATTAACTTCGTCAATTTTAAGTACAGTATATATTTTACCAGCCTTTGTAAGGATATCATTTACTGCATCTGTTGTAACAGCATCAAGACCGCATCCGAAAGAATTAAGCTGGATAAGATCAAGGTTATCTTTTGTCTTAACATAGCTTGCAGCTGCATAAAGTCTTGAGTGGTACATCCACTGGTCCATAACGATGAGAGGACGGTCAACTTTACCAAGATGCGAGACTGAATCCTCTGTTAAAACAGCAATGCCATATGAATTGATAAGTTCAGGAATACCATGGTTGATTTCAGGGTCAACGTGATATGGACGACCGGCAAGGACGATACCGCGTTTACCGGTTTCATCAAGGTATTTGATAACTTCTTCACCTTTTTTATGTATGTCTTCCTTTGACTGCATAAGTTCATTCCATGCATCTTTAACAGCTGCTTTTACCTGTGATGACGGAATGTTATTGAATTCTTCAGAAAGACGTTTTTCAAGAATTTCAACATTTTCAAAAGAGAGGAATGGATTTCTGAAATCAATATTTTCAGTTTTTAATTCTTCTACATTATTTTTAATGTTTTCAGCATAAGATGTTACAATCGGACAGTTATAATGATTGTTTGTTTTTTCAATTTCTTTGTGTTCATAAGGAACGCATGGGTAGAAGATAAACTTAACACCCTGTTTAATAAGCCATGTTACATGTCCGTGTGCAAGTTTTGCCGGATAACATTCTGATTCTGATGGTATCGACTCAATACCGAGTTCATAAATCTTTCTGCTTGACTGTGGTGAAAGAACGACGCGATATCCTAATTTTGTAAAAAATGTATACCAGAAAGGATAATTTTCATACATGTTAAGCACACGAGGGATGCCGACAGTTCCCCGCGTTGCAGCATCTTCTGCAAGTGGTTCATAATCAAAAAGTCTGTGAAGCTTGTACTCAAAAAGATTTGGCATTTTTTCAGTTGTTTTTTCTTTTCCAAGTCCGCGTTCACAGCGGTTTCCTGTAATGAAACGTCTTCCGCCAGAGAATTTATTAATTGTAAGGTAGCAGTTGTTGGTACATCCCTTACAACGTGTCATTGTTGTGCTGTATGTAAGCTCGTTAATTTTGTCTATAGAAAGCATTGTAGATTCTGAAATTCCGTCATAACGTTCTCTGGCTATTAATGCGGCACCAAATGCACCCATTATACCTGCAATGTCAGGACGGACTGCCTTTACGCCTGTGATTTTTTCAAAGCTTCTAAGGACAGCATCATTGTAGAATGTACCACCCTGAACAACGATATGTTTTCCAAGGTCACCCGGATCAGAAATTTTGATAACTTTGTAAAGTGCATTTTTGATAACAGAGTATGCAAGTCCGGCAGAAATATCAGCAACTTCTGCACCTTCTTTCTGAGCCTGTTTAACTTTTGAGTTCATGAATACAGTACATCTTGTACCGAGGTCAATAGGATGTTTTGCAAAAAGAGCTTCTTTTGCAAAGTCCTGAACAGAGTAATTAAGTGATTTGGCAAATGTCTCAATGAATGAACCACATCCTGACGAACATGCCTCATTTAACTGTACTGAATCAACAGTCTGGTTTTTAATCTTGATACATTTCATATCCTGACCGCCGATATCAATGATACAGTCTACTTCAGGGTCAAAAAATGCGGCAGCGTAGAAGTGTGATACTGTCTCAACTTCGCCGTCATCAAGCATAAGTGCTGATTTTATGAGAGCTTCGCCGTATCCTGTAGAACATGACTGTACAATCTTGGCATCTTTAGGGAGCTTTGTATAAATGTCTTTGATGGCACGTATTGTTGTGGCAAGCGGAGAGCCATTGTTACTGCTGTAAAATGAGTAGAGGAGTTTACCGTCTTCGCCTACGAGTGCAACTTTTGTGGTTGTAGAACCGGCATCAATACCAAGATAACAGTTGCCACTGTATGATGCGAGGTCAGCAGTAGGAACTTTTGCTTTATTATGTCTTTCTGTAAATGAAGAATAAGCTTCTTTATTTTCAAATAAAGGCTCCATACGTTCAACTTCAAAATCAAGTTTAATCTTGCCCTGAAGACGTTTTATAATGTCTGAAACATCAACACATATATCTTCTTTGTAATTCATTGCAGAACCGATTGCTGCAAAAAGATGAGAATGTTCTGGGGCAATAATCTGGTCAGGACCAAGATTTAATGTACGTATAAAAGCTTCTCTTAACTCTGATAAGAAGTGAAGAGGACCACCTAAAAATGCAACATTGCCACGGATTGGCTTACCACATGCAAGACCTGATATGGTCTGATTAACAACAGCCTGAAAAATAGAAGCTGACAAATCTTCTTTTGTTGCACCTTCGTTGATAAGAGGCTGGATGTCTGATTTTGCGAAAACTCCACATCTTGCAGCGATAGGATATATAGATTTGTAATTTTTTGCATATTCATTAAGACCTGAGGCATCAGTCTGTAAAAGAGTAGCCATCTGGTCAATAAAAGAACCTGTACCGCCGGCACAGATACCATTCATACGCTGGTCAACACCATTAGTGAAATAGATAATCTTGGCATCTTCTCCACCAAGTTCTATCGCAACATCGCACTGCGGAGCTTCAGCCTGAAGAGCAGTGGAAACGGCAACAACTTCCTGCGTAAAAGGAACTTCAAGATGTTTGGCAAGAGTGAGACCGCCTGAACCTGTAATTACAGGGTGGCAGTTAAAATTACCAACAGAAGCTACAGCTTTTTCAAGAAGCGACTGTAATGTTTCCTGTATATTGGCAAAATGACGTTCATAGTTTGAAAAAATCACTGTATTGTTGTCATCAATAAGGGCAATTTTAACGGTGGTTGAACCTATATCAATTCCAAGTTTATATGAATTCATAAAAATATCAGGCAAAAAGTGCCTGCCTCCTTAATTATAATTTGTCGAATAATGCGATTCGTTTCATTATATTATGAAAAAAAATAAATTTCAACATTATAACCTTATTTTATTGATTTTACATATTATGGCAATGCAAAATTTTAGAGTTTTAATATATTTTTTATAAAAGAACAGTGATGATTCGTTGACAAAAACAGTTTATATATTTATACTAAATTTAATTAGCACAAAGGCGTTGAAAGGGGCTTGTTTAAAGTATGAAATTCTTTGATAAGTTAGAACGTAGATTTGGTAAATATGCCATACCAAATCTTATGTATTATATTATAGGTATATATCTTGTAGGGTTTGTTATAGAATTATTCGCACCTGATGTATATACTTATTATCTTAGTCTTGATGTGGCAAAGGTACTGCATGGTCAGGTATGGAGACTGGTTACGTTTATTTTGCAGCCACCGTCAAGCAGCATTATTTTTATGGTATTTACATTATATTTTTATTATGTAATCGGAACCGTACTTGAGAGAATATGGGGTTCATTTAAGTTTAATGTCTATTATTTCAGCGGAGTAATCCTGCATATTATTGCAGCATTTGTTATTTACATTATATTTGGCTGGTCATTTAACATGTCAACATATTATATTAATCTTGCACTGTTTCTAGCATTTGCGGTCGAACAGGCAGATACGGAAGTCCTTCTGTTTTTTGTACTTCCTATAAAGATGAAGTGGCTTGGATGGCTTGATGGAATTATATTTGCAATAACGATTATTGGCGGATATCTTACACCTGTAATGCCTAAGGCTATATGGAGAGGATTTTATAATGCAGGACTTCTTGCCGGTAATTCATATACATGTTATGTAATGGCAACATGTGCATTAATCTCAATGCTTAATTTTATTATTTTCTTTTTTGCTACAAGAAAGGCACCTGGCAGGACATATACACAGAAGAATTATCGTAAAGCTGAGAAAAGAGCTGATAAGGCAAGAAAAAATGCGGGAAGTTTCAACGAGAGATTTTATAATGCGAACTCTGAAAAAAGCACATGGGATAGTGCCAATAAACCGTATATTAATCCGAGAGGTACAAAGCACAGATGTGCTGTCTGTAACAGGACAGAGCTGGATGGCGATAATCTTACATTCAGATTCTGCACAAAATGTGCGGGCAATCTTGAATATTGTCAGGATCATCTGTATACACATATACATGTTACAGGTGATAATAACAATCAGAATACACAAAAAAATTAAAAAATGTTTTGAAAGAACGGCATAAATATGTTAGTATCAATATAGTACTGAAAAAACAGTATTTTTTCTTATTGCTATTATAAAAGATTTATGCAATAATCTGTATTTGTGTTTAGTATGAGATAAAATTAATTGAATTAAAGTTTATTTTGGAGGTCAGAATGAAAAAAACTAAAATAATTTGTACAATGGGTCCTAATACTAATGACAGAGAACTCATCAAAAGTCTTGCTCTTGTAGGAATGGATGTTGCAAGATTTAACTTCTCTCATGGTGATCATGAAGAGCAGGCAGGACGTTTCGCATTAGTTAAGAGTGTAAGAGAAGAACTCAATATCCCTATTGCTACATTGCTTGATACAAAGGGACCTGAAATAAGAACAGGTGACCTCAAGGACGATAAGAAAGTAACACTTAAAGAAAATCAGAAGTTTACACTTACAACAAGAGACGTACTTGGTGATGAGACAATCGGAAGAATCACATATGCAGGTCTTCCACAGGATGTTTCAAAGGGAAATACAATTCTTATTGATGATGGTCTTATTGAACTTTGTGTAAATAATGTTATAGATGGCACTGATATTGAATGTACAGTAGTAAATGGCGGCGAGCTTGGTTCAAGAAAAGGTGTTAATGTTCCTAATGTAAGTATCCGTCTCCCGGGTATCACAGATAAGGATAAGGATGATATTTTATTTGGTATTGAACAGGGATTTGATTTTATTGCAGCTTCATTTGTAAGAAATGCAGCTTGTATTCAGGAAATCAAGGAACTTCTCTGGTCTCATAATGCAGATATTCCTGTAATTGCTAAGATTGAGAATGCAGAAGGCATTAAGAATCTTGATGAGATTATCAGAGTTGCTGATGGTATCATGGTTGCCCGTGGTGATATGGGTGTTGAAATTCCTGCTGAGCAGGTTCCTCATATCCAGAAGGAAATTATCAAAAAATGTAATGCAGCATATAAGACAGTTATCACAGCTACACAGATGCTTGATTCAATGATTCGTAATCCACGTCCTACAAGAGCTGAGGTTACTGATGTTGCCAATGCTATTTATGATGGTACAGACGTTGTTATGCTTTCAGGTGAGACAGCTAATGGTAAGTATCCTCTTGAAGCATTAAAGATGATGGTTAAGATTGCTGAGACTACAGAGCAGGATTTACCTAAGAAGTATGCAGATTATGCTAAGCTTCATACAAAGAGAGGAGTATCAAGTGCTGTTACTAATGCAACTGTACAGACAGCAGAGAATTTAAATGCAAAAGCAATCGTATGCCCTACAATTTCAGGATTTACAGCAAGACTTGCATCTAAGCTCAAGCCGGATACACAGATTGTTGGATGTTCACCATATGATTCTGTTCTTAGAAAAATGCAGATTTATTGGGGTGTAAAACCTGTTAAAACTGCTATTGAGACTTCTACAGATAAGATTATTGAGCATGCACTTGTCACAGCAGAGAATGCTGGATATATTGGCGAGGGAGATGTTGTCATTGTATCTGCCGGTATAGCAACAAACTCTTCTCCAACATCAAAGAGAGGTCTCACAAATACAATGCGTGTTGTAACAATCTAATTGTTACATCATGAGCATATGTCGTGATGACATTTATGAAAAGTAAATTTTTAAAAATATTTATATGGATTCCTGCTGTTATTTGTGCGGTTATGATATTCGGATTTTCGGGACAGAATGGTGAAAACTCGGGAAATCTCAGCCGTAAGGCAGCAGGTGTCATAGTTGATATTGCAGACAGCGTACATCTTGTAGATGTACGCTGGAATGGCAGACAGGAACTTATAGACAAGATAGAATTGCCTGTAAGAAAAGCAGCACATATGACTGAATATGCAATATTTGCATGTCTTGTTTATCTGGCATTTACAGTTGATGGTGTCAGTTGGCAGCTCGTCAGATTTATAAGTTTTTTTGCAACGGCAGCATTTGCATGTTCAGATGAATTTCATCAATTATACGTTCCGGGAAGAAACGGCTGCGTTACAGATGTACTGATTGACTGTGTTGGAATATTAATCGGTATTATTATATGTTCCATAGTTGACAGGCGTAAAAAAATGATAATTTAGTATGGCATTTTAGAAAATATTGTAAAACGGGAAGTGGGGAATAAACATATGACACTTTATGATGAATTAGTAGCAAGAGGACTTATAGCCCAGGTTACTGACGAAGAGCTTATAAAAGATTTAATTAACAATGGGAAAGCTACATTTTATATTGGTTTTGACCCAACTGCTGATAGTCTTCATGTAGGTCATTTTATGGCACTCTGTCTTATGAAAAGACTTCAGATGGCAGGTAACAAACCTATTGCACTTGTAGGCGGTGGCACAGCTATGATTGGCGATCCGTCCGGCAGACAGGATATGCGTAAGATGATGACAGAAGAACAGATTCAGCACAATGTTGAATGTTTCAAAAAGCAGATGTCAAGATTTATTGATTTTTCAGATGGCAAAGCAATACTTGCTAACAATGCTGACTGGCTTTTAAATCTTAATTATGTTGACTTCTTACGTGAAGTCGGAGCATGTTTTTCTGTTAACAATATGCTTAGAGCAGAATGTTATAAGCAGAGAATGGAAAAAGGACTCAGCTTCCTTGAGTTTAATTATATGATTATGCAGTCATATGACTTCCTTATGCTCTACAAGAAATACGGATGTAATTTACAGTTCGGTGGTGATGATCAGTGGAGTAACATGCTTGGCGGTACAGAACTTATAAGAAAGAAATTAGGAAAAGATGCGTCAGCAATGACAATTACACTTCTTCTCAACTCTGAAGGCAAGAAGATGGGTAAGACACAGTCAGGTGCAGTATGGCTTGACCCTGATAAGACATCACCATACGATTTCTATCAGTATTGGAGAAATGTAGATGATGCAGATGTATTAAAATGTATCAGAATGCTTACATTTATACCACTTGAAGAGATTGAAAAGATGGACAGCTGGGAAGGTGCACAGCTTAACAAAGCAAAAGAAATTCTTGCATATGAACTTACTAAGCTTGTTCATGGAGAAGAAGAAGCAAAGAAGGCAGAAGAGACTGCACGTTCTATATTTACTGGTGGAGATGCACAGAATATGCCTTCAGCTGTAATTTCAAAAGAATCTTTTAAAGATGGAAATATCGATATTATTTCAATTGTTCATCAGGCAGGACTTGCGTCTTCAAGATCAGAAGCAAGAAGAGCTGTTGAGCAGGGCGGCGTAAGCGTTAATGGTGAAAAAGTATCAGCTATTGATGCAGTATTTCCTATGGAATTATTTGAAGATGGCGTAGTTGTTAAAAAAGGCAAGAAGAATTTTAGAAAAGTAACAGTTTAGGATGTCATGAAAATGAAGAAGAATCAAATTGTTCTTATCAGAGTTGTCAGTGCAGCCGTACTTATGGCTGCACTGGCTCTAATTTTAATATTTGGTGCGGGAAGTACTGTTTTTACAAAAATAATAAAAGACCTGAATAATGGTGGCGTTACATCTGATGCTTCAGCTGTTTCTGTTTACAATCTTGTGTATTATAAGGGAATGAATGCTATATATCAGATAATATTTGGAATTGCATTGTTTACAACAATAGTTGGAATTGCAGGTGTGTTTTTTCGCATTAGAGGAACGGATATATGTCTTAATACGGCTATAATTTTTGATGTTGTAACAGGAATATATCTTATACTTGCATACGTTCTTGAAAAAAATAAATTTATGCATAAAGTGTTCGCAAAAATTTATCTTGGAGAGTTTGATACACAGTTTACGGTTGTAAGACTTATAAAACTTCATGTTCTTATTGCAGGAATATTGCTTATACTTGTAAGTCTGCTTGCGTCAGCAATTGTAAAGTCAAGTGGAATACCAAAGATGACTATTTATAAGGCTGAGAGTAATCTTGGATGGCTTCTTATAATACCATTGTTTTTTACATCATTAATATTTGATGTAGCAAGAGAATGGGCAATAAGAATTGCTTCGGGTTACAGTGATGTGTCAGGGCAGCTTTATGATATTTTAAAAGATTATTATTTTGGTGATAAGTTCCTTTTTTCAATGCCAAAGTGGCTTATTGTTTTTGTGGCTTCAGTTATAACGCTTTTTATAATGGGAGTGCTTAGAATTCATTTGAAAAGAATATTTGCTGTGATAATGGGAGCTGTTTTTACAGCTGCCGCTCTTATAAGATGCGTTGTTTTCTGGATGAATCCACCCGCAATATTCGGAACACTTTCATATAATGAAAATGTGTGTGATATGACAGACAGAGCAGGGGCAGCATATATGATATGTTTTGTTCTGGATATATTTTTTATTACAATTCTTGCAGTATTATGTATAATATGTGCACAGAAAAAGTTTTTTGAATTAAAAAATATACTGATAATCACAATAGGTTATGCAATTATCAGTATAGCTGCTATATTAATTCTTGGTTTTGGCGGCATATCTGCAATCTATGCAGGATGCGGCGTGATTGATGTTATAGCATCATCAGCATTGCTTTATCTCGTCTATAAAAGTTGATGCTATCATTGAGTAGTTTGTATAGTATACAACAAAACCGGGCTTTGAACCGGCAGGTTTTTTAACTTCTTTCTTTAAAACATAATCAACTTCAACTTTATCCTGGCTGTGTCCTTTTGAAAAATGTGCTGCGAGTGCGGCTGCTTCTTCAAAGGTACGGTCAGGAATTTCTTTGCCGTCAGTTTTTAATATGACATGTGAGCCTGCCATATTTTTTGCATGAAACCACCAGTCGCCGCCGTTTGCAAATTTGAAAGTAAGCTCATCATTCTGGAAATTATTTTTGCCTACATATATGTCGAAACCGTCGGATGATATGAAGTGAAGCGGTTTGCTTACAATTTTAATTTTCTTTGATGGTGTCTGATGACGATGTATATATCCTGACTCAATTAATTCTTCCTTGACCTGAGCAAGATCGTCCTCAGATACAGCAATGTCAAGTGATGAGGCGACTGACTCAAGATGTGCTATTTCGGCACGGGTTTCTTTTATCTGTACACTTTCGGCTTCAAAAGTACGTTTCAGTTTATTATATTTATTAAAATATTTTACTGAATTTTCGCGTGGTGTGAGTGTTGGGTCAAGAGGAATTGTGATTTCCTCGTTAGTATAATAATTAAGAGCGTTGAATTCCTTACTGCCTTCCGGAATATTATAGCCGTATGTGTTTATAAGCTCTCCGTAAACACGGTATTTATCACGTTTTTCAGTATCTTTTAACTGCTTTTCCTGTATGTCGGCTTTTTTAACGGAGCGTTCGAGTGCCGTTGAAACTATTTTCCTTAAATCAGATGATTTCTGGCGGATTCGTGTTACAGCATCTTTTTTGGAGTAAAAATCTCTTAAAAGAGTGCTGACAGAATCATATTTTGTACACTTGTCAAACATTTCAAGCGGAATTGATGAGAATTCTTTTGGTTCATCTCCGATGTATACAATATTTGGAGTGAAAATATTATTTTTAATATTATCCATTATATTGCTGAAAATGTTGAACAAGTGAAGACTTTCATTTTCCTCAAGACAGTTTGCAGGCTTGTCAGAATTGATTGAAGCTTCAAAACATATTTCTTCTGCAGCGACAGGACTGATACCCGTATATGATGAATAAATTGCTTTTGATGTGCTCACAGGGCGTGTAAGTGCTGTGTTTTTAAATTCGTCATAATTCGTATTCAGTGGATTTTTCTTATCTGATGTATTGGGAATAAAATATTTTCGCCCCGGAAGAACTTCTCTTACAGAACTCATCTGTGATGAAACACGCTTGATACTGTCAAGGATTGTGTCGCCGTCACAGAATATTATATTGCTGTGTTTGCCCATGAATTCTGTTATAAGATGTTTGCGGCATACATCCCCCATTTCATTCAGGTGTTCAATCTCAATATCAAGAATTCTCTCAAGACCGGGCTGCGTGATGCCTATAATACGTCCGTTTCCGAGATGCTTCCTTAAAAGCATGCAGAAATTAGGGGCAGTCATCGGACTTGGCTTATTATCATCGGTAAGATATATAAGCGGAAGACTTGCATTAGCAGAAATTACAAGTCTGTACTGGCCGTTTTGCGTTTTTATTGTAAGAAGAAGTTCATCAGCTTCCGGCTGTGCAATTTTATATAATCTTCCTCCGATGAGCTTTTCGTTTAGTTCATGTTTTATATTAGAAATGACAATACCATCAAGTGCCATAAAATCCTCCTTGTTTTTCCGAAGGAAAAATCCGAACCTAGTGGTGGGGAGAGGATTTTCCCTTTGTTTTCTTGCTTATTTTAGCATAAAAATGAACTTGTGTCTTGTACTTTTGCTATATTATTGATATAATTAGCTGATAAGTGATTTTGATGATTAAATATATTATCATAGCGGAAAGGTATGGCTGACACAATGATAAAAAGTATGACCGGCTTTGGCAGATGTGAGCAAAGCGAGGGAACAAGAACAATAACAATTGAAATGAAGTCTGTAAATCACAGATATCTTGAGGCTGGAATAAAGATGCCTAAAAAGTTGAATATTTTTGAAGCACGTATGAGAGAAGTGCTTAAAAAATATGCACAGAGAGGTAAGATAGATATTTTTATTTCATATGAAGATACAGCTGACAGTAATGTTCATCTGAAATATAACAGTGATCTCGCGGCTGAGTATATGAATATACTTGACAGCATGGCTGAACAGTTCGGCAAACAGAATGACATAACAGTATCTTCACTTTCAAGATATCCTGAAGTTATTACTATGCAGGAAGAGACAGAAGATGAGGAAGAGTTGTGGGCATTTATAAGCAAAGCTTTGGAAAATGTCTGCTCGCAGTTTGAACAGACAAGAATTCTTGAGGGAACAAATCTTAAAAATGATTTGCAGGATAAACTTAACCATATGGAAGAACTTGTTGAGTTTATTGAGAGCAGAAGTCCGCAGATTATGAAAGAGTACAGAAGCAAGCTTGAAAATAAAGTTACACAGCTTCTTGGTGATACACAGATAGATGAATCAAGAATAGCAACAGAAGTTATTATATATGCAGACAAGATATGTGTTGATGAAGAGACAGTAAGATTAAGAAGTCATATTTCACATGCACGTAAGTGCCTTGAGGAGACCGGCGGCATAGGAAGAAAGATGGACTTTATCGCACAGGAGATGAACAGGGAGTCTAATACAATTTTGTCAAAGGCAAATGATATAGAGATTTCTAATGCTGCTATAGATTTAAAGACACTTATAGAGAAAGTGCGTGAGCAGATACAGAATATAGAATAATTAATATTGATAAATAACTTGATTGTTTTTCAAAATTCAGATATAATTATTCGTACATATTTTTGACAGAAAAGAGGCTGATTATGAATAATCAAGGCACACTGCTTGTTGTTTCAGGATTTTCCGGAGCAGGTAAAGGCACAGTGATAAAAGAGCTTTTAAAAGAGCATGATAATTATTCTTTATCAATATCTGCAACTACAAGGAAGCCGAGAGAAGGCGAGCAGGATGGCAGAGAATATTTCTTCAAGACAAAAGAGGAGTTTGAAGATATGATTAGCAGGGGCAGATTTCTTGAACATGCCCAGTATGTTAATAATTATTACGGAACTCCAAGAGATTATGTTGAGGAGCAGATTAAAGCAAACAGGAATGTGATTCTTGAGATAGAAAGTGTTGGTGCACTTAATGTTAAGAAGATATTTCCTGAGGCAGTTCTTGTTTTCATAACACCACCTGATGCCGATGAACTTGAGAAGAGACTCAGAGGCAGAGGAACAGAAGATGAAGAGACAATAATTGCAAGATTAAGAAAAGCTGCCAAAGAATCAGAAGGTGTTGAAAAATATGATTATATAGTTATCAATGATACAGTTAAAGAATGTGCTGTATGCATTGATGATATTACGCACAGAAAAGAAGATGTACTTGCAGAGTGCAGTGCGGACAATGCTGATAACATTAAGGTAATTAACCAGATAAGACAAGATTTAAAAAAATATTAATTTAAGGAGAGTTATATATGTTACATCCATCATATTCAGAATTAATGGAAGCTGTAAACAGCAGAGTAGAAGAAGGAGAACAGGCAGTAGTACAGAGCCGTTACTCAATTGTAAAGGCAACAGCAGAGAGAGCAAAGCAGATTATAGATGCAAGATATCTTGAGGAAAAGTATGACAAGATTACAATTCCTGATAAAGACGGTAAGGACAGAGCACCAAAGAAGACTCCGGAAGACAGAAGAAAGATTTTCATGGGTAAAGAACTCATTGATAATGCAGAAGATATGAAACCATTATCTGTTGCAGTTAAGGAATTATACGAAGGAAAGATTAAGATTGTTGATAATACTTCAGCAGACGAAGATTAATTGATAAAGGCTCAGCCATGCAACAGATTCTGCATGGCTGTTTTTTTCTGAAAAGAGATACAGGAGGCAGTGTTGAGCGGAAAATATATTGAAGAAGATAAAACAATAACATGTTCTGTAAGCAATGACTGTGGCGGATGCTGTTATACAAAAGTTCCATATGATAAAACTTTAAGTTTAAAACAAAAACATGTTACGGAACTTTTTAGAGGTGTTGCAGAATGTGAAAAGATAACAGGAATGTACAGACCAGTCTGTTATCGCAATAAAGTTCATGCTGCAGTTGGAACTAACAGGGACGGCAGAATAATTACAGGTACATATAAAGAAGGCACACATAAAATAATTCCGGTTGACGGATGTATGATAGAAGATGCCCAATCGGAAAATATTTTAAAAGAATTGAGAAGATTATTTCAGTCATTTAAGTATCAGCCTTATAATGAAGATACGAAACGTGGGTTTATAAGACATGTTCTTATCAGAAGAGGATTTTCAACGGATGAGACGATGGTTGTCCTTGTAACAGGACAGGTGCAGTTTCCGTCAAAAAATGCTTTTATAAAAGAATTGTTAAAAGCATGCCCATCTGTGACGACGATAGTTCAGAATATTAATAGTATGTCAACAAGCATGGTGCTTGGAAAAAGAAATATTGTCATCTATGGAAAGGGATATATCGAAGATGTACTCTGCTCTAACAGGTTCAGAATAAGTCCTGATTCATTTTACCAGATAAATGTCAAACAGACAGAAAAACTCTATAAAGCAGCGATAAAGGCAGCCGGGATAAATAAAAATGATACAGTTGTTGATGCATATTGCGGAATAGGAACAATTGGAATAACAGCTGCAAAGTATGCGGGAAATGTTATCGGCATAGAACTTAATCCGAAAGCGGTCGAGGATGCACAGGTTAATGCACAGATTAATAATATAAAAAATATAAGATTTTTTGAGGGCGATGCAGGTGATTTCCTTGTTGAATATGCCCGGAATAAAAAAGCAGATGTTGTAATCATGGACCCTCCAAGAAGTGGTTCTGATGAAGCATTTCTTAAATCTCTTATAAAGATAAAGCCAAGAAGCATAGTATATATTTCTTGTAATCCTGATACACAGATAAGAGATGTAAAGATTCTTGAGAAAGGCGGATATAAGGCAGAAAAATGTATGCCATTTGATTTATTTCCATATACGGAGCATATTGAAAATATCTGTGTTTTAAAGAGAGGAAAATAGCAGTGGAAGAGAATAATATACAGGAAGAAGAAGTAAAGACAGAAATAAAACAGGAAAATAATCAAGATGATGAAATAGAAATTCTTGAAGTTGAAGAGGTTAAAGAAAAAAAGGATTTTTCCAATGTTTTGTCTGGGATTTTTAAAAATAAAAAAATACTTACGGCGGCAGGAATCGTTGCTGTTGTTATAGCAGCGGCTGTTACCTGTGTGGTTATTTCAGTAAATAAAAGAGGCACAAAACAGACGCTGGCTGTTGAAGAGACGACAACACAGGCTGAGACTGTAACGCAGGAACAGACGACGGAAGAACCAAAAAAGCTTGAAAATCTCATGCTTGAAGCAAATGCAGATGAGAGTTCAATAACAGCTCATTTTGTCAATGAATCAGGAGAAGCTGTGACAGGACATAATTTTGCAGTACGTCTTTTAAGCGGAAGCATTGAAGAAAATCAGGAAAAAGTTGATAAGCTTAAAAATGATAAAAAGAGCGGTACAGATAATCTTAAAGAAAGTACGGCGGTACAGACACAGGAAAATGGCAGCCAGTCTGAAGATGTAGTTGCACAGACAGGTGCAACAGAGTATGAAGATGATAATCAGGATGGGGAAGTTGTTATAACTGACCTGAATGAGGGAACATACACGCTTGTTGCAAAGGCATATGAGGGATTCGCACTTCCTGATGCTGCGGAAGTTTCACTTGTAAAATATACAGTTATAGAAAATATTCTTGAAAGTGTCGTATATGAAGATGAAAGCACAATTCAGGAAGATCCGGAGAATGGCAGGGATGATGAGCCGGAAGACGAGCCGGTAACGCCGAATGGCTCAATTGTGATAACACCGCCATCGTATTCGGATGATAATAATGGTGTGGTTTCTCATATAAAAACACAGAATGATTCATATGTTTATGAGACAAAAAATGTAAGCACGGCATTATTTTCCGATTCTGATATTGCATCATATGAAAAAGCAGCATGTTTTATAGAAAATAATGATGAAATAAAAGAATTTGAAGGACTGGTAAAAGAAAGAACAACAGTTTCTGTTACAGATGGTGATAAAAGTGTTATAAGTACATTTCTTGTAAAGAGTGATAAAAAACAGGAATCACAGACAACAGCTGAAAAAGAGACACAAACAGCATCAGACGGGAAATTGTATGATGTATATACTCTTTCGCCGGTTCTTGTAAAAGAATATGGTGATGGCTGGCATAATATTGGCGGAAACAGATATTATTACAGAGGTTCACAGCGTGTGACAGGCTGGCAGAATATAGATGGATTGCAATATTATTTTGACGGAAATGGTAAACTTTCATCATGTACAATGATAGATGTTTCGACGTATAATGGAAATATTGACTGGAATGCAGTCAAAGCAGCCGGAGTTGATTATGCAATTATCCGTGTGGGTTACAGAGGATATGGAACTGCAAGACTTGTACAGGACAGGCGTTTTGAACAGAATATGCGTGGTGCGATAAATGCAGGAATCCGTGTCGGTGCATATATTGTCACACAGGCGGTAAATACTGAAGAAGCTGTCGAAGAGGCGAGCTTTATAGTAGAAAAATGCCGTGGATACAATGTGACACTTCCACTTGCAATTGATGTAGAATGGGCAGGAAACAGTTATGAAGAAGGAAGAGCCAATTCAATATCTGCTTCAACAAGAACAGATGTAATAAATGCATTTGCAAGAACAGTAATGAACAGCGGATACACAGCTATGGCATATGCAAATAAAGACTGGTTTGAAAATAAAATATATTCAGGTAATCTGTTTTCATCATGCAAAATATGGCTGGCACAGTACAGAAATACTGAATATACATATGGCGGCCGTGTAAATATGTGGCAGTATACAAGCAAAGGCAGAGTTGACGGTATAAACGGAGACGTCGATATAAGTGCATGGGTATATTGATAAAAGATTTAAAAGAATGGAGATTAATACATGAAAATAATGTTTGTGTCCTTAGGGTGCGATAAAAACCTTGTAGATACAGAAAATATGCTTGGTATTTTAAGAAACAGAGGATTTGAATTTACTGATGATGAATATGAAGCTGATGTAATAGCAGTAAACACATGCTGTTTTATACATGATGCAAAACAGGAAAGCATTGATACAATTCTTGAGATGGCTGAGCACAAAAAAGACGGAAAATGTAAGGCACTTATTGTTTCCGGATGTCTTGCACACCGCTATCATGATGAAATAGAAAAAGAAATCCCTGAGGTTGATGCTCTTCTTGGAACAGCTTCATATGATAAAATTGCAGAAGTTGTATTATCGGTTCTTGAAGGCAAGGGATACAGCTGTATAGATGATGCGGACAGACTTGTAATGACGAATGATGAAAGAATAATAACTACAGGCGGTTATTATGAATATTTAAAGATTGCAGAAGGATGTGATAAGCATTGCACATACTGCATTATTCCAAAGGTGCGTGGCAATTACAGGAGCTATCCAATGGAATATCTTGTTAAGCAGGCTGAACAGCTTGCTGAAAAAGGCGTTAAGGAACTCATACTTGTCGCACAGGAGACAACGGTTTACGGTGTTGACATTTATGGTAAAAAAATGCTTGCAGAGCTTGTAAAAAAACTTGCTGCAATTAAGGATATTGCATGGATAAGAATACTTTACTGCTATCCTGAAGAAATAGATGACGCTCTTATTGAAGTTATCAAAAATGAGCCAAAAGTCTGCCATTATCTGGATATGCCAATACAGCATGCCAGTGACAGCATTTTGAAGAAAATGGGCAGAAGAACAACAAAGCAGGAACTTAAAGATGTAATAAATAAACTCCGTGAAAATATACCTGATATTGCACTCCGCACAACACTTATAACAGGATTTCCCGGCGAAACACAAAAAGACCATGAGGAAATGCTTGATTTTGTTGATGAGATGGAATTTGACAGGCTTGGAGTATTTACATATTCACCTGAAGAGGATACGCCGGCAGCAGTTATGCCTGACCAGATTGATGAAGAAGTGAAAGAGCAAAGAAGAGATGCTGTCATGGAACTGCAGCAGGAAGTTTCGCTCGACAAGTCGGAAGAAATGGTAGGAAAAGTTATAAACTGTCTTATAGAAGGCAAGATTGAAGATGATGATACTTATGTAGGCCGTTCATATAAAGATGCACCTAATGTGGATGGATTTGTTTTTGTAAAAACAGATGCTAATCTTATGTCGGGTGATATAGTTAAAGTACGTATTGACGGTGCAATGGAATACGATTTGATAGGTAGTCTGTGCAATTAGGCATGGAAGAATGGAGGAATATATGAATCTGCCAAATAAACTTACAATTCTTAGAACGATATTAATACCTTTTTTTCTGATATTTATATATACAGATTTCTGGGGAAAAGGAAATGCCTATATAGCAGTTGCGATATTTATAATAGCAAGTCTTACTGATTTATTGGATGGAAAAATAGCAAGAAAATATAATCTTGTGACCAATTTCGGTAAATTTATGGACCCGCTTGCAGATAAACTTCTTGTCTGCTCTGCACTTATCGCACTTGTTGACCTTGGAAAACTTGCAGGATGGATTGTCATTGTTATTATAGCAAGAGAATTTATAATAAGCGGATTCAGGCTTGTTGCTTCTGATAACGGAGTTGTAATTGCTGCAAGCTATTGGGGAAAATTCAAGACAACATTTCAGATGATAATGATAATTCTTCTTGTTCTTGATCTGCCATTTAAATATATGAACATAATAAACATGGCAGTTGTATATATTGCACTTGCACTTACAGTGATTTCGCTGATTGATTATATTGCAAAGAATTACAAGGTATTTATTGAAGGTTCATCAAAATAAAACGGAAAGTTTTATCTGAAGGGAGCGGCATTTATGGAATTAAGAAATAATGGTCTTCTTGAAAAGCATGTTGTTGATATTTTAAAAGAAAAAAAACTTACTGTAACAACGGCAGAATCATGTACAGGTGGGATGATTTCGTCAAGGATTGTGAATGTTCCGGGAGCTTCGGCAGTGCTGAAACAGGCTTATGTAACATATTGTGATGAAGCAAAACATACAGTGCTTGGTGTAAAAAAAGAAACGCTTGAAAAATATTATGCTGTGAGCAGCCAGACTGCATGTGAGATGGCAGAAGGCGGTGCAAAGGCAGCTGGAGCAGATGTATGCGTGTCTGTTACAGGCGTGGCAGGACCGGATACAGAGGATGGAAAAACTGTTGGCTGTGTTTTTATCGGCTGTTTTTATAACGGAAATGTTACTGTTAAGGAATATTCATTTAAAGGAAACCGTATGGAAATACGTTCGCAGGCAGCAGATGAGGCTTTAAAACTTGTTCTTAATGTTGTAAAATAAATTGCCTGATGATAAAGTATCAGTGATTGGTATGTTTTTACTAATTGCTGATATTTTTTTGATTTATTATTTAAAAAATAACTTTACAAATAAAATACAGTGTGATATACTCATACTATAAAATAATATTAATTATGTAAATAAGAACAAATATTCGCTTTATACTTGACATCAGCTGGACAATAATATATTATATATTTTACGAACAGGTGTTCATGATGTGCATGTATAAGAATATGTGCTAAGGAGAGGAGAAGTATGGTTAAAGAAGAAAAGATTAAGGCACTTGATGCCGCACTTGCAAATATTGAAAAACAGTTTGGTAAAGGCTCAGTTATGAAGCTTGGTGAGTCTAATTATAATCTTAATGTAGAGACAGTTCCAACAGGCTCATTAAGCCTTGATATAGCACTTGGACTCGGCGGTGTTCCAAAGGGAAGAATTGTTGAGATATATGGTCCAGAATCAAGTGGTAAGACAACAGTTGCACTTCATATGGTTGCAGAAGTACAGAAGCGTGGCGGTATAGCGGGATTTATAGATGCAGAGCATGCCCTTGACCCTGTATATGCCAAGAACATAGGCGTTGATATTGATAATCTTTATATATCACAGCCTGACAGTGGTGAACAGGCACTTGAGATAACAGAGACAATGGTGCGTTCAGGAGCTGTTGATATTATTATTGTCGATTCTGTTGCTGCACTTGTTCCTAAGGCAGAGATAGACGGCGATATGGGTGATTCACATGTTGGTCTTCAGGCAAGACTTATGTCACAGGCGTTAAGAAAGCTTACACCGGTTGTAAGCAAGAGCAACTGTATTGTTATATTTATCAACCAGCTTCGTGAAAAAGTTGGAGTTATGTTTGGTAATCCTGAGACAACAACAGGCGGCCGGGCTTTGAAGTTTTATTCATCAGTAAGAATGGATGTAAGAAGAATTGAGACGCTCAAGCAGGGTGGCGAAGTTATTGGTAACAGAACAAGAGTTAAGGTCGTAAAGAATAAAGTGGCACCACCATTTAAGGAAGCAGAGTTTGATATTATGTTTGGCAAGGGAATATCTGTTGAGGGTGATATACTGGATCTTGCAGTAAGTATAGGACTTGTACAGAAGAGTGGTGCATGGTTTGCATATAATAATGAAAAGATTGGACAGGGACGTGAGAATGCCAAGAATTATCTTGCTGAACATCCTGAAGTTATGGAAGAACTTGACAAAAAAGTAAGGGAACATTATTTTAGCAAAGATAACGAAGAATCAGCAGAGAATGCAGAGCAGAGCACGTCTGAAGATGCAAAAGGGGCATCGGCAAAGAAAAAGGCAGCAGCTAAAGAAGAATAATTAATATGGAATATTTTGTTACATCAATAAAAGAGATTACTTCAAAAAGAAGAGCTGTATATGTTGATTATGAACATGTTTTTGCATTGTATGCCGGAGAGTTAAGAAAGTTTGGCATTAAAGAGCAGTCCTATATAAGTGAAGATGTATATGACGAGATAATGACAGTTTTATCTAAACGTGCAGTTATCAGGGGGATGAATCTGTTAAAGAATAAAGATTATACGAGAGCAGAATTTATTAAAAAACTGAAAGACGGATATTATCCTGATAAAGCAGTTGATGCTGCATTGGAATATATTGACAGATATGGTTATATAGATGATGACAGATATGCAAGAAATTATGTAGCATTTAAAGCTCCTGTCAAAAGCAGGCGTATAATAGAACAGAAGCTTAAAGAGAAAGGCGTATCCGCTGATATAATTGCATGTGTATGTGATGAGTATTACAGTGATAATGGTGAGTGTGAACTGAATCAGGTTGTTAGTCTTATTGAAAAGAGAACATCTAAGACAGATATAAGCAGAATGGATTACAATGAAAGACAGAAGCTTATGGCATATCTTTACCGACGTGGATTTAACTTTGATATTATTAATAAGGCTATTGATAAAGTATGTGATAATTGCATGTGAAACTTATCGGACAAGCGTAAATTTCTTGACAATAAAGCAAAATGAGTATAATATTAATATGTTGTATTGCTTGTACAATGAAAACTAAATAAGGAGGTGCTCCTGTGCTGGTTATTATCGCTATAATTGCAACATTGGTTATAGTCGCACCTATTACATGGTTTATTTCTGGTAAAGTTATCCAGAAGGCAAATGATGCCAAGATTGGTAATGCCAATGAAAGAGCCAGAGAAATAATAGATGAAGCATTAAAAACAGCCGAGACAACTAAGAAAGAAGCACTCTTGGAAATTAAAGAAGAATCTTTGAAAAACAAGAATGAACTTGAAAAGGAGACCAAAGAAAGAAGAGCTGAAGTACAGAAGTATGAAAGAAGAGTTCTTTCTAAGGAAGAATCCCTTGACAAGAAAATTGAAGCTGTCGAAAAGCGTGACTTGAGCATTACCAAGAAAGAAGAAGAACTTGGTAAAATGAAGCAAAAAGTTGATGAACTTGAACAGAAGAGACAACAGGAACTTGAAAGAATCTCAGGTTTAACCTCCGAACAGGCAAAAGAATATCTATTAAAGACTGTTGAAGATGATGTAAAACATGAAACTGCTGTAATGATTAAAGCATATGAAAGCAGAGCAAAAGAAGAAGCAGATAAGAAAGCAAAGGATTATGTGGTAACAGCTATCCAGAGATGTGCCGCAGATCATGTTGCAGAGACTACAATTTCTGTAGTACAGCTTCCTAATGACGAGATGAAGGGTAGAATTATTGGTCGTGAAGGCCGTAATATCCGTACTCTTGAGACACTTACAGGTGTGGAACTTATTATCGATGATACTCCTGAAGCTGTCGTTTTGTCAGGCTTTGATCCAATCAGACGTGAAATCGCAAGAATAGCGCTTGAGAAACTCATTGTTGACGGACGTATTCATCCGGCAAGAATTGAAGAGATGGTTGAGAAGGCTCAGAAAGAAGTAGAAGTTTTAATTAAAGAAGAAGGTGAAGCCGCAACTCTTGAAGTTGGTGTTCATGGTATTCATCCGGAGCTTGTAAGACTCCTTGGAAGAATGCGTTTCAGAACAAGTTATGGTCAGAATGCGTTAAAACATTCAATTGAAGTAGCACAGCTTTCCGGCCTTTTGGCAGGAGAGATTGGTTGTGATGTCAAGCTTGCAAAACGTGCAGGTTTGCTTCATGATATTGGTAAATCAATTGACCATGAAATAGAAGGTTCTCACGTTCAAATCGGTGTTGATTTATGTAGAAAGTATAAAGAATCGCCGACTGTTATTAATGCAGTAGCATCACATCATGGTGACGTCGAGCCAGAGAGCTTAATTGCTTGTATTGTTCAGGCCGCTGATACAATTTCAGCTGCAAGACCAGGTGCAAGACGTGAGACGTTAGAAACTTACACAAACAGACTTAAACAATTAGAAGATATTACCAATTCCTTTAAGGGAGTTGAGAAATCATTTGCCATTCAGGCTGGTAGAGAGATTCGAGTTATGGTCATTCCTGAAGTTGTTAGTGATTCGGATATGGTACTTATGGCAAGAGATATTTCAAAACAGATTGAGAGTCAGATGGAATATCCAGGACAGATTAAGGTCAGCGTTATTCGTGAGTCACGAGTTGTTGATTATGCCAAATAGAATGATTAGAGTTCATAGAACACCTGTGGGTATTGCCCACAGGTGTTTTTTGTGTGCATATGTCAGCTGGAAAAAGTATATGTAAAACAGGAGACTATTATTAAAATTAAGCCAAATGCAAATATTACTTAATAATATTAAAAAAATGCAAATATAAATTAAAATTTTTAGCTTTGGTATTGCCTTTTTTGACGATTTATTGTATCATATCCAAAGTTTAATAAAAAGCAGGAGGTTTGGCTATGCAATATTGCGAAATGAGCAAAGAAGAATTATTAAAACTTAAAGAAGAATTGGACGAGAGATATAAAGAGGCACAGTCTAAAGGTCTTAGTCTTAATATGTCAAGAGGTAAGCCGTCAGCAACACAGCTTAATGTTACTATGGATATGCTTGATACTATTAACAGTTCTTCAGATATGAAGTCAGAAGATGGAACAGATTGCAGAAACTACGGTGTTCTCGATGGTATTCCGGAAGCTAAAAAGCTTATGGCAGATATAATGGGAACAACTCCTGAACATGTGATAATATATGGCAATGCAAGTCTTAATATTATGTATGACCAGGTTTCAAGAGCATATACACATGGTTTGCTTGGAAATACTCCATGGTGCAAGCTTGATAAGGTTAAATTCCTTTGTCCTGTACCTGGTTATGACAGACATTTTGCTATTACCGAACATTTTGGTATCGAAATGATTAACATTCCAATGTCAGAAAATGGTCCTGATATGGATATGATAGAAAAATATGTAAATAATGATGAATCTGTTAAAGGTATATGGTGTGTTCCTAAGTATTCAAACCCTCAGGGCTACACATATTCTGATGAGACAGTTAAGAGATTTGCAGCATTAAAGCCGGCTGCAAAAGATTTCAGAATATTCTGGGATAATGCATATGTAATTCACCATCTTTATGAAGATAAGCAGGATGAAATTCTTGATATTATATCAGAATGTGAAAAAGCAGGAAATCCTGATATGGTATTTGAATTTGCTTCAACATCAAAAGTAAGCTTTCCTGGTTCGGGAATTGCTGCACTTGCTTCATCTGAGGCGAATGTTGCTGATATTAAGAAACAGCTTACAATACAGACAATCGGTCATGATAAGATTAATCAGTTAAGACATGTAAGATATTTCAAGAATCTTGAAGGCGTAAAGGCTCATATGATGAAGCATGCTGCACAGATGAGACCAAAATTTGAGGCAACACTTAAAGTCCTTAAAGAAGAACTTACCGGACTTGGTATCGGTACATGGTCAGAGCCACGCGGTGGTTACTTTATTTCATTTGATGCTATGGAAGGCTGTGCAAAGGCAATCGTTGCAAAATGTAAAGATGCCGGAGTTGTACTTACAAATGCAGGTGCAACATTCCCATATGGAAAAGACCCTAAAGACAGCAATATCCGTATTGCACCATCATTCCCAACACCTGAGGAGATGGAACTTGCGTCAGATATATTTGTATTATGCGTAAAAATAGTAAGTATTGAAAAAATACTTGAAACAAAGTAAAATAAATTATAAGACAAACCCATTTCAGATATAATATTTGGAATGGGTTTATTTAAAATAAGTAAAAGGATGGAGAAGAGTATGAATACATTTGGATTTATCGGAATGGGTAATATGGGTTATGCTATGCTTAAAGGTGCACTTAATTCATTTTCAAAAGAAGACATAATATTTACATGTCCAAGCAGTGACAGAAGAGAAAAAATAAGTGAAGAGACAGGTGTAAGATTTGCGGAGAGTAATGCTGAATGTGCAAACAATGCAAAATACATAATTCTGGCTGTAAAACCTCAGGTATATGATGTGGTTTTAAAAAATATACATGATATAGTTACAGAGGAAAGTATTGTAATATCGCTCGCACCCGGAATAACAATTACAGATATAAAAAGAAAACTTGGTGACAATATAAGAGTTGTGCGTGCAATGCCAAACACGCCTGCACTTGTCGGAGAGGGAATGACAGGGATAAGCTATAATACAGCAGAATTTTCATTTGAAGAAAGAGATATAATTGAAAAATTCTTTAATTCTTTCGGCAAAGTGGTAACTGTTCCGGAAAATCTTATGAGTGGAGTTGTATGTGCAAGCGGAAGTTCACCTGCATATGTATACATGTTTATAGAAGCACTTGCAGATGGTGCCGTAAAGTATGGAATACCGAGAAAAGATGCTTACAAGCTTGTTGCACAGACTGTACTTGGCTCGGCAAAAATGGTTCTTGAAACAGGAGAACATCCGGGAAAATTAAAGGATAATGTATGCTCACCTGGAGGCACAACAATTAAGGGGGTTGCAGCTCTTGAAGAAAATGGATTCAGAAATGCACTTATAAAAGCGACAGATGCATGTTTTGAGGCATGTAACGGAGTAAAAAAATAATAAAAACAATAAATTTAGAGAATAGGGAATAAATATGGAACATATAAAAAGAGTCGGAAGAACATTAAGGCATAAAGGCTCAATATTATCATTTTATGAAGATGATATAATGACACCTGACGGAAATGTTGCAAAGTGGGATTTTATCGAGCACAGTGGTGCAGCCGCGGTTGTTCCGGTGCTTGATGACGGAAGAATACTTCTTGTTAGACAGTTTCGTAATGCACTCGACAGAGAGACACTTGAAATTCCGGCAGGTGGAATAAATAAGGGCGAAGAGGCATATGCTGCGGCGATGCGTGAGCTTGAAGAAGAGACAGGATACAAGACAGACAGACTTACGCATCTTGTAAGCCTTGTGACAGCAGTTGCATTCTGCAATGAGATAATAGAAGTTTATACTGCAAAAAATCTCTGTAAAACACAGCAGCATCTTGATGAAGACGAATTTATTGATGTTGAAAGTTACACTGAAGATGAAATAACGGATATGATTTACAGCGGTAAAATACAGGATTCAAAAACTATTGCTGCAATTATGGCATATATAAATAAAACGAAACATACAATGCAATAAATAAAGCAAAAAAGGCCGGGCTGTGAAGGCATCATTATTAATAAGAAGATACAGGTTTATTTTATTTATTTTTGCCGGGATGATTGTTGGAACGGTATTGTTTAACATATTTATAAAATTAAAAATAACAGACGCAGATTTACTGGGGAATGATTATCTTGCAATATATGATTCGGTGAGAATAAATGGAATAACAGTGTGGAAATATGTGTTAAAATCACGTATGAAATGGCTGGTATTTCTTGTGCTTGCAGGAATAACAAAAATAAGGATTCCGATTTATGCATTATTTACAATGGCGGCCGGAGCCGGAAGCGGAATACTTATAAGCATAATGGTTTTAAAATATGGGCTTATGGGTATTGCTGTATTTTTGATTTCAATATTTCCGCAGTTTATCTTTTACGGAATAATGTATGTTCTTATGTTAAAAATATTTATCGAAAGTACGGGATTGGTAGGAATGAGAAAAAATCTTATTCTTGCAGGAATTATAATTGCTATGTTTATAGCAGGTACATATATGGAGGCTTTTTTGAATCCTATAGCATTAAAAAAATTGTATATGCTGATTTTTTAAGATTAAATAAGGCAAAAAAGGCGGCGTTTTTCTTTCCTTTTGGAAAGTTGAAAATGCCGCCTTTTTCTGCCTTTATTTATACAAGCTCTGCTATTTCGTATAAAAGCTTTTCTGATTCGTCCCATCCAAGACATGGGTCAGTGATAGACTTTCCATATACACCGTCGCCGACTTTCTGGCAGCCCGGTTCAATGTAACTTTCAATCATAACGCCTTTGATGAGCTTCTTTACGTCTGCTGAATGTTTCATGCTGTGAAGGATTTCTTTAGTGATACGAATCTGTTCCTGATATATCTTTCCTGAGTTGCTGTGGTTTGCATCTACAACACATGCCGGATTCATCAAATCGCGGGCATTATACATATTGACAAGACGCATCAGATCTTCGTAGTGATAGTTAGGAATGTTCTGACCATGTTTATTAACGGCACCACGCAGAATTGTATGTGCGAGTGGATTGCCGGGTGTTGCAACTTCCCAATTTCTGTAGATAAATGTCTGTTTTGCCTGTGCAGCAACAACAGAATTAAGCATTACAGAAAAATCACCGCTTGTAGGGTTTTTCATTCCGGCAGGAACATCCATGCCGCTTACAGTAAGTCTGTGCTGCTGGTCTTCAACAGAACGGGCACCGACTGCGACATAAGAAAGAACATCTGCAAGAAACCAGTAATTCTCAGGGTAGAGCATCTCATCTGCAGGCATAAGTTCTGTTTCTTCCATGACTCTTATGTGCATCTTGCGGATTGCTACAAGCCCTGCAAGCAAATCAGGCTTCTTTTCAGGGTCAGGCTGATGTAACATGCCCTTGTAACCTGTGCCTGTTGTACGTGGCTTATTTGTGTATACACGAGGAATAATAATAACTTTATCCTTGATTTTTTCCTGAACCTTTTTAAGGCGGAGTGTATAATCAAGAACGGCATCTTCGTTATCTGCCGAACATGGACCTATAATTGCAAGAAATTTATCTGATTTTCCAGTTATAACATCAGCGATTTCCTTGTCACGCTCAGCTTTTAATGCAGCTGTTTTTTCAGGGACAGGAAATTCGGCTTTAATCTCCGTAGGAGAAGGAAGTTTTCTTATAAATTCAAAACTCATTTTTTACCTCATTTCTGCGATTTCCGCTTTTGCATCAGCTTAGAATTATAATATAAATATTAAAAAATGTAAACCCGGGCATAAATAATTACTTCTTTATATAAAGAAGTTGTTGTCATATTCCACGTCTGTAAGAAAAAGTGCGTTAGGTGGAAGAGTGACGCCAGCATTGCTGCGTATTCTACTTTCCATGGCTTGTTTTATATCGTCGTATGTAAACTGTCCGTAGCCTGCCTGTAAAAGAGTTCCTGCTATAATGCGTACCATATTATATAAAAATCCGTTCCCTGTAAAATCAATACGCATAATATCCGTGTTTTCAATTATTGAAATATTAATATTACTGATTGTTCTTACATGGGATTTATCAGGTGATTTGTCAGTTGTAAATGCTGAAAAATCATGTTTTCCTATAAAAATATGGGAGCACTTTTTCATGAATTCAATATCAGGAGAACTGCACATGCTTGGTTTTATATTTAAAGGCGGCATACAAGGAGTGTATACAAATCTGCGAAAAAAAACATCGGGCTTATCAGAAAGACTTACAAAATAAGAATAAGTTTTGCTCAAAGCGTTTTTTCTGCTGTGAAAATCATCACGCACACGGCAGATACCTGTTATTCTTACGGAATCGCACAGTTTGCGGTTTATTTCTTTTGGAAAATTCTTTAAATCAAGATTTTTATTGCAGAAAAAATCAGCGGTCTGGCAGGTGGCATGTACGCCCGAATCGGTACGTCCGCTTGCACGGATATTAATATCTTCACCTGTGAACTTACTTAATTCATAATTCAGAAGTCCCTGAATTGTGATTAACGGATTGTCGGGCTGAAGCTGCCAGCCGTTGAAGGAAGAACCGTCATAGGAAACGGTAATCATATAGTGAAACATCCAAAACTCCTTTTTTGGTAAAATTATCTAAAAACAAATATCTAAACTAATTATAGAACAAAAACAATAAACGGGCAATAGTATGATTTTGCAAAGGTTTGAGAATATAAAGAAAAAATACAAAAAAATTGAAAATTGTATATAATTCACAAAAAATATCAGATGTTTTTATAGCGATGGAAGCTCTTATACAGAGGCTTATAATATGAAAATGTACACATCAAAGGATGCAAGTAACAGAAAGTATAATTTGTATGTGCGGTTAGAAAAAGATAAAAAAGATTATCTGCCGCTGGATGAACTTGAAGAATTTTCAAAAGAAGAAGCAGAAAAAAGAGCAAGACAGTATTGTGACAAGCTTGGAATAACCGGTATAGGTGATGTGATAGAATAATTTCACATGTGACAAAGAAATATGGTGCGGCAACAGTATTGAATGATGTAAATATTTCTTTTGAAAAGGGAAAAATACACGGGCTTATAGGTCGTAACGGTTCAGGAAAAACTATGCTTATGAAATGTATATGCGGTTTTGTGCCTGTGACACAGGGCAGTGTTACAGTAAAAGGCAAAAAAATCGGAAAAGATATAGATGTTCCAGAAAATCTTGGGGCAATCATTGAAATACCGGGACTTGCACAGGCGATTATGGCAAATCACAGTGCGGAAGATATTGATGTTTTGTGTGATACGGTATGTGAAATGGACCTTGGTGTGCTTACAAGGGTGAAGTAGTTGTAATTTTTTTCAAAATGTGTTAAGATATTAGACAATGAAGAAACTTATAAAAAGGAGAATTACAATGGAAGTAAGACCAGGAGCTAATCCGGCAGACGTAAAGAATTACGATACTGACAGATTGAGACATGATTTCCTCGTTCAGAATCTTTTTGTTGCTGACGAGATTAAGACTGTATACAGCCAGATTGACAGAATTATTGTAGGTGCTGCTACACCTGCAGCAAAGACACTTACACTTGAGGCAGGCGCAGAACTCAGAGCTGCATATTTCCTTGAGAGACGTGAGATGGGTATTATCAATATCGGCGGTAACGGTACAGTTACTGTTGACGGCAAGGATTATAAGTTTAAGTACAAAGACGGTATGTACATAGGAATGGGTGCTAAGGAGATTAAGTTTGCAAGTGATGATGCAGCTAATCCGGCTAAGTTCTATTTTAACAGTGCCCCTGCACATAAGACATATCCTACAGTATTTATCGACCCAGCCAAGGATATTCTTCCTGAAAATAAGAAAGAACTCGGATGTCTTGAGAGTGCTAACCACAGAACTATCAACAAGTATATTCTTCCGGGACAGGTTGAGTCATGTCAGCTTGAGATGGGTATGACTTGTCTTGAGCCTGGCAGTGTATGGAATACAATGCCATGTCATACACATGACAGAAGAATGGAAGTATATCTTTACTTTGAGGTACCTGAAGATGCTGTTGTTTTCCATTACATGGGAGAACCTACAGAGACAAGACATATTGTTATGAGAAATGAAGAGGCTGTTATTTCACCTAGCTGGTCAATTCATTCAGCATCTGCTACACATGCTTACACATTTATCTGGGGCATGGTTGGCGAGAATCAGGATTTCGATGACATGGATGATGTTGATATGAAGGATTTAAGATAATTATTATCTGATAATAATTAATCAACAATCCGGTTTAAACTGGTTCTGAAAGGTCAGATTATATTTTTGGAATGACACCGTATGGTTTCATTTATAGAATTTATTTAAGAAAAGGAGAATGAAAATGTCAGTAAATTTTTCACTTGAAGGTAAGACTGCATTAGTTACAGGTGCTTCTTATGGTATCGGTTTTGCTATTGCTTCAGGCATGGCTAAGGCTGGTGCTACAATCGTATTCAACGATATTAAGCAGGAGTTAGTTGATAAGGGTATTGCTGCATATAAGGAAGCAGGAATTGAAGCTCATGGTTATGTTTGTGACGTAACAAATGAGGATGCTGTTAATGAAATGGTTGCAAAGATTGCAAAGGAAGTTGCTCCTATTGATATTCTTGTAAACAACGCAGGTATCATTAAGAGAATCCCTATGTGTGATATGACAGCTGCTGAATTCAGACAGGTTATCGATGTAGACTTAAATGCACCTTTCATCGTATCTAAGGCTGTTATTCCATCAATGATTGAAAGAGGTCATGGTAAGATTATCAACATCTGTTCTATGATGTC
>CEAB01071225.1_pt1 | contig 89725 bp, 103 predicted proteins | sample 557651 | NCBI WGS metagenome assembly CEAB01 (sample SAMEA3182046, study PRJEB8094) | gut metagenome | biome: human; feature: gut; material: Stool; isolation source: human stools | place: Canada | collected 2011-11-15 | reverse complement strand
TTGCCGAATCTTGAGTCTTCACGGACTCCCATCAATTTACGTGTTTTGGAATGTCGGGAAACAAAGCCGATAAGTTCACCCGTACGCTCCGATTTCGCAAACTTAATCTGCGACTTTTCCGAGGTCATGCTAAATCTTTGTCATATTCAAACTATTTCTTTCAATTGACAATCTTATACCGAATCAGTCTGTAATAAAGCAAAAGTATGAATATTTTGCCATACGGGCAAAGCTTTTATGCTTTAATTTTCAGTACTTTATGGGAGTGTATACAGGGATTTATGCAAGTCAATATAGTCGTTCTTCTTCCGTAAAATGGCTGAAACGCTCGTCTGTATCAGACGATTGCAGAAGGAAACGGCATTTCCAATACCTGTAAATCCGACCACCGTTAGGTATATAGTAATTGATATCGTGGCTATTGAGATATTGGTTGCCTTGTTCCGTCCCATGATGCATCCATGTGGCACATCCCGGCAGATTCGGGTTCGGGCGTACATAGAAATCCATTTTCTCTTTACCAGCCACAAAGATGTTATGAATGACGATATCATCATCGATGTGAAAGCGGTAGGCGTACAAGGCGAAATCGCAGATATCGGCATTCAACAAATTTCCACCGAAATGAATGGGAGCCTCTTTCTTGAGTCTTTCAAAGCCGTCTTTGATTTCTTTCCGTGCAGCTATCTCGGCAAACTTTTCGTTTGTGACAGGTTCTGCTGTCGCATAAATTACGCGAAAACCGTTCTTTGTACTGTCGAGAACCATGACATGGTCAACAATCTCGGCAGACTTGTTGATACTTTCGTTAACGGGGTCAGGCCCATGCGTGAAGCATATCTTGAAAAAAGCAACAATAATTACGATCGCGACAAGCCAAGTCCACGGTCCGATTGCAGAGGAAATGAAAACAAATTCGTCTGCCTTTTTCCAGAATTCTTTCATTGAACTTTAAGCACATGGCGACCGGATGCGCCCCGGACCTCAGACACAGATACTTTGTGTCCCGCATCCAGCAGCCGGTTTCTACATTCTTCCATAGACGCTTCGGGTATTCTCGCTGCCGGAATTCCCGCTGCAGTCATTGTGAACAGAGGCACATCCGCGATCCGGGCAACTGTTTGGGCATCATCAAAATATACCTCATAGAAGTCTCCCACATGAAATAAGACAACAGCTTCGGAGCCATGCCTCTCCTTCATACGACCATAACATAGACGGATGTTCTCTTCTTTCTTCATATATGAATAATATCTGTTTTAGAACCAAACAATGGATATGCCTGTAATCTGCTCATAATAGGTGGTATAGTTCCGTAAATCATATACAGACATTTATCATCTGACAAATATACAATAATTTACGAAGCGTCCATTCATATCTATTTATATTTTGCAAGCCACCTCCCTTCTTTCAAGTTGTTCTTTCAGGGCGGCAACCAGATCATCCGTCGAGTTGATGTCATGCTGTTCGCCACACGGTTGGCCGTGGAACAGTGGAGTGAACACCAAATTGAAATCCTCTTTGATGGTTATTCCCCCCAACAAGGTAATGCCGGCCTTGATACGATAATATTCGCCATACATGGCGTAGCTATCGGTTGTCGGTTTGAAACCGTATCCGGGTAACAGGTTCGGGAGTTCGTCCAGGACAGGTCTGAGCACCTCTTTTAGAAAGTTCGGAGATTGGCCGAGCTTGGTTTTCTTTTTCGGGTCCGTCCCGATTTCGTCGATGCGCTTGTTGAACGCCACGAAGCGCTCCCTGTAATTCTTGGTGAGTGTTTGAATGTTCATTATTGTGAGTCTGTTAATTGTATTTTCCCTTCCAAGAAAAGCTTCTGCTTATACCGTCTGTATTCTCGTACTGACTTGGTCAGCTTGGCTCTATCAGGCTTGTACAGGCCTTTGGCCTTTCTTATTTTAAGCCGTAGCCTGTTCCTTTGCTCCTCTTCGGGGTTTACGATAAAGGTAATCAGCCGTCTGCTGACCCCATATTCTTTGGCCAATTTACGCTGGCTGATGTCGGTTGTGGCGTATCGAAAGGCTATATCCGACTTCTGCTCTGGCGTCAGTTTCTGGCGCCGGTCATATTATGACCCCCGAATGATTATTTTTTCACTTTTGTATGGCATGTTTTTACCTGGTTAGTCTTCTGTGACGCAATGGTAAATACGCAGTTTAGTTTCGAGCGGAAGTGCCATCCAGCAGTTGCATATTTTATCTTGCGTCTCCATCGCATCCTCATTATGGTAAATGGAGCCAAATTCTCCCTCAAAGACGGCGGCAAGATCAATTCGTGTGTCATCGTCCAGATCATGCCACCATCGGCACATTCTCTCATATTCTTCAATGTCTACCACAAGATCCGGCATAGGCGCTTGGCAAATAAATTCCGCTTCATCGCCACATTCCGCCTCCCAGAACCCTTGTTCGCATAAATCCCGCTGTTCCTGGCACACACGCGAGACAAAATTTTTCAACGCCCTTTGAAACAATTTCCTTTTCAGTTGCGCATACGCGGTCTCAGTCTGCCCATAGTCACGGCCTTGTTTTTCTTCCAGTTCCTTCAACCGTGCATAGTCAGTAGCATTTTTCTCCTTATCCAGATAGCGGTCAATCAGTTCCTGATCGCTGTCCGCCAGAATCAATATATCCTCCATCATTCCTACTTTTAGTTTGTCTGTTTACTGTCTTTCTCGCAAGTCATCGGCCGTCAGCCGTCGCAGGCTGGCGACGGAAATCACCTGCTCGTCATCTTCATGAATATCCATTACCTTTGCCGTGCATGCATTTTCATTCCATTCCAGCGCCTTAACCTCAAGTATCATTTGTCTGCGATATTCCGCAGCCTCGTTCCCACAGGCAAGGCGGATGGTTTCCACGGCATCATCGGTAAGCCGGACCAGGTCCCCTTCACGAAAGGGTGAATCCGGAGCATCCTGAACGGTAATCATCCTCCAATCTCCATGTCCATCATGATTCTCCATGCCGGCTACATAAGCATCGTATTCGGCTTTTGTTTCAAACTGCTGGACAATTACATAGCCGCCTGATTCTTCCAGGCTGTTCTCCGGTATTTTTCCCGTGCGCTCGAACAGTTTCACTGTTTCTGTTCCGAGCAATACTACTGCTTTTATCATGATCGTAATGAAGGTTTTGTTTAGACGCTGATGTGAAAATCGATGTCCTTTGCGTCGAAGTTGGTCCGATGTTTTGCGTTGTACTCTTCGATGGCCGTTCCCGGAATATAGGTCTCTCCGTTTATTTCATAACGTCCAGCTTCAAGCAGTTTCCGAAGAGTATCCGTATCGCCTTCCAGGATTTTTTCGATCTCCTCACGGCGGCCTTGGACGGTAACTCCGAGGCGCAGCCAGACGGCCTCCTCATGCGAAGTATCCGTATCTTCCGGTTCGTCCTTGTGGCGTATGATCCGGTAGTCCGTCCACCCGTCGGCGTCGTTCACTCCGGCGACGTAGGCATTGTACTCCGCCTCGGTTCTGAACGCTTTCTCGTCCACGACGCCCCCATTATCCAGCAGCCACTCTTGGGAAGGCAGTTCTTTACTCTCGTCGTATTTTCTCACGGCGCCCTCGCCGAAAATCAGGGTTATTTTTATCATGTGTCTTGGGGTTTTGAATGTTTATTCGTACAATCTTTCTTTTTGACGCTTTTTCAAGGTCATGCGGAGATACTGCATCAGTTTCCCGCAGGGACACAAGGCGTGTTCCCGCTGGCGGCCATAGCTCAGGTCTCCATTGGAGAGAATCATGCCTTCGGCATTGAGATAGAGGTCGCCATAGACATAGTTTGTCTCCGTAAGGTAAATCTCATGAATGGGATTCGGAATCCCCTCCGTGCTGCGGCCTTCCCGGAAAAGGGCAATATGCTCGGCCTGTCCCCGAACTCCGAAAAACGGATACGGCGAGAGTGCAGCGACGGTGGCGGCATGTTCCGCCGCATCGTGGAAACGGTCGTCGCTCATTTCGAGCATGTGACCGGAGTACGTCCCCTGTTCCTTTTCCTCCTGGTATTCATACAAAGCAGCACAGGCTTCTATGAATTCTGTGGAACGGGACGCTGCCGAGCCGTTGGTTACGATATAGAAATTATTGACCGTAATGCCATAGGCGCGTACCCGGTTGAGTATATGGCGGATGGCTCGGACGTTAAGCGATGGCTCACCACCCGTGATATTGAGATGGTGGATATGCCTGACATGCCGCAGCAAGGTGCTTATATGTTTCAAGGGAATATCCACATGCTCGGCGTCTCCCCGCATACAGTGGGCACAGCTCATGTTACAGCGCCGGGTAATCTCGATACATAGATTTTTAATATAGAGCTCTTTCATGTTCGTCAGTTGGAAGTTGTTTCATGGGATATTGATAGATTTCCGACCAATTTGCAGAAAGCCTCAAAGAGTGCCTCGGTATGTAAATCCCGGGCCGGGATCATACGGACACCTCCGCTTTCATATTCCAACTCGACGTACACTTCCTCGTTGTCCACCACAAAACCATAAATGCAGCAGGGGTCATGTTCCTCGTCGCAACCCCGCACGGAATACCCCTCGACGGAAAACCTCCCCTCATCGAAACAGGAGACGATTTTCCGCATCAGTTCCAGAGCGTCTTTTCCCAGTATATGATAATGCTGTTCCAGTTTGTCAAGTTGCAACCGGTCTTCTTCCGATACCGGGCAGGTAATCTCCAACTGTTCCGAAGGCAACTCGACAGTCTCTTTCCCGTTCCCTATTTTCACGATATTTTGAGCGTAATCTACGGCAAGCACATCGTACTCGCCGGATTTTTCGTGGGCAGGATCGTCCCACCACACTCGTTGTCCTTTCTTAAAAGTTATCATGTCACATCATTGTTTTTCCTGCTGAATTCTGTCCGCAACTTCCGCCACGATTGCCGGATCCATAGGACACGGGCGAGAGGAAAACGGGTTGTTCTTTACCTGGCGAAGTTCCCGAAGGGCGCTTTCTTCTGCAGCTTTTTCATCCATGCCCTGATGCTTCCAGAAATTGAGACAGCCGGTGAAATGTTCCTCCAAAATGCGGATTTGTGTTTCTCTGTCCAGTTCCATATGATCACTTCCTTTTAACAATACGCAGGTTGTCATAACCTATCGTTTCCAGTTCTTCGAGCAATGCACTGTAATCTTCCTCACTGGCAGGTGTTGTCGAGTCAATCACCTGTTTATAGTACGCGGCGCCGTGCTGCCCGACATGCATGTATGAAGTTACAGAACCATCCTCGGACCAAGGGATGTCCGGGAAGAGGGCGATGATTTGTCCATCAGGGTATTTTCTAAAAACCGCCCTCGTCATTTTGTCCGCAGATTTCCGATTCGATTTCATAGTTCCCATAGTTTCTGAATTCATAATCCACCTCACTGACAATCTCTTCCACGTCGTCGTCCGTGATTTCGTCCACGTCCGGATTAGACAAGTCCAGACGCACAGTCAAGTATATCGTTCTTGTTGCCATAGCCTTTCGGGGTTGCTATATACAATGGCCAATGAAGTGGAACACATCGGTGTACTGCTCGGCGTGAACATAGAAATCCGAGCGTTTCTCACCGGTTTCCGCGTCTATACCGTCAGCTTTCAGGTGACCGTCCTCAGACAGATAAACATCTGTCAGTTTGATGCGCGGAGTATCGTTACCTTCATGCAAGGTGACCGTGATCGGGAAGATGTTGTCGTTCAATTCTTCCTCTTCCGAAAGGTCAAGAGAAATACGGCCTTTCTTTTTCAGCAGTTCCAGCATGAACTGAAGGATATCCTGTTCTGCCTGATTCAGCCGCTCGTTCAATTCCGCGTATTCCTTGTCTGTGCGGTCTGCTTCCAATGCCGTCAACATATTGTCGCGGATACTTACAAGCCAACTGGGATTTCTTGTCGCCAGGCTCATTTCGCTGGCGTAAATCGTAGACTCTTCACCCTCGATATTGTCGTAAACCTTCAAATAGAGGTCATCATCGCTCAGCCCGACATGCGTCACCATTTTTTCTGTCCACGAATCAAATCGCTCGTTATAGTCGAGGACATAGGTGACATCTTCCGGTCTTTCGTCGTCGATTTTCAGTTCGAGTTCATCGAGATTGTTTTCTTTCAGCAGTGAAATGATCTCATTTTGCAGGGTAATACTTAGGTCGCTGACTTCCTGCCAAGTAATGTGCTTTTTCATTATTCGTTTTTTTTAAGAATAGAGATATGTTAAATCGGGTGTTTGAAACTCGCCACTTAAATAAAAAGACCGCCACGGCTATCGAGGGCCGTGACGGTCGGTCATCATTATGGCATATGATGAACATTATTCCAAAATCTCGCGTTCCGTGATTTTACAGTTTCGCGCATCGAAGAGTATGTAATAGTTGACTTCCGTTTCCTTGTCTGTGAAACAGAGTCCATCATATCCTTCGTATTTCTTCTTGTCGACCTCCTTGTTGGCACTCAGCTCCGCCCATTCCTGGGGGTCTGTAATGACATACGGATGCTTCATATGGATTCTGGCGTGTATCAACACGGGAAGGTCGTTCGGTCCAATGCCGCCGTTTTCCTCGTTGTAAGCGTATTTTTCCGCCTCTGCACGGTCGTCGGTGAAGTGAATGGTCTGGTCTTCTTTTGTGAAAAATTCCACTTCGGGGTCAGAGGTACCATGATACACATCCAGCAAATCCTCATAGTACGGAACATTCTGTTCGTTCACGGCCGCTTCCAACTCCTCCCACCAGACTTCATTGTGGCGTTCATTCTCGAAGTTGATATGTTCCTCGTCATTCAGCTTCAGACGAGTTCGTGTTTCCACGTCCGTTTGAGTTATGATTTCCTGCATTTGCTCATCAGTCACGTCCTCCGTACAGAAAGGTGCAGGAAGAGACTCAAGATCGCGTCTTGACAATTTGGAGTCCCTACAAGTGAACTCTTGGTCATAGAAAGCATCATCGTGAACGGGCGGTTTCTCCTCCTCGGGTAACAAGTCAAGTGACATCCACAAGCAAATATAATTCTCATCCCGACCCTGTGTTTGACCGAAAGCCTCGAACTGCTCCAGATCCTCGTTTTTCAGACGAACCCGTATTTGGTTGCGACATAAATATTCAGTCGCTATTTCCTGTGAGGAGAATATTCCGATTGTCTCCATAGAGTTGTATGAATGCCATGCATCGCATTTGTACAAGATACAAACCTGACGTTCCTCTTTCACCTTGTGGCATTCCTTGTTTTCTCTGAACTCATACAAGGCGTTGTCCATGCTTCCGAACGCAATTCTGACCTTGTCTTCCAGAGGAATTTCGCACCCCATACTCTCGAAGTAACGCTCGACGAAGTCGACAAACTCCTGTTCATTCATGGCGCATTTAGCCTCTTCATCCTGTGCGGATAGTGCTATATCCACACCCGCAAAGTCATCCGCCCCCGGCTTATGTCTGCCTTCATTATATTCGTTCTCGGCAACGCTTACCGCAAGGCCGGCACTTTTCGCTTCCACCTCGATGGTCTTGCAGAAAGTCTCTTCAACAGCTACCTTATACTTCATATTATATTCAGTTTTTTCAATTCTTTTCTGTATGAACTTAAAGAAGGTTTATGGCCAATCTCATTGACTATCTGCCGCATTTCCCGGATGCTGTAGGTTTTATCCATATCCAGTCCGTAGTCCGTAGCGAAAGAAGTCATTCCCGCATAGCAGAAGCCGAACTTCTGATGCAACATATCGGCGCTGTACTTGACGCATTCGTCTGCCAGTATGGCCGGGACAGCCATACCCCGAATCTTGTATTTCATTCCTGCAAGAAGATTCTCACACTCATCACAGTGATAGGTCAGATCCCTGCGTCGGGCACAATATCCAATCGTCTGCCCCATAAACGTGTTACGGAAAATCTCGGTGCGGTTTACATCCTTGATCTTTTCAACGCCATAGTAGCACAAGGCCTGAACGGCACGGAGTGAACTATCCACTTTCGGCTTGACAAATTGCGGATCATTATCACTGACAATCTTCTCCAGCCAGGTACGATGAAATGTAAGAACCGGAACGTCGAACACCTTCTCCGGCGTACAATATCTCGATTCGGCGCGTGTCATCATCAAATAGGGTTTATCAGTCCGGCCCCAATCCTTGGTATATAAGGCGAGATAAGTATTGCCAATCTTACAATATGAATAATCCACTTTGGCATTCTTCAATGAAAGGAGACTGCATTCACCTCCATAAAATTCTTCGGGCAGCCCGGTCTGCTTTTTGAACTCCTCCAAGTAGAGCTTTGGAACTGCATCTTTATAGGATGTATCCCTATAGCAACGCTTTGCCATCTGCGGAGTAATGAAGCGTTTGGCAAAGGAATAAACATAGGATGTGCAATAGTCAAATGCCGCCTGCGTATTGGCGGAAGTCTGAAACCTCTGGGGCATCTGCCTGAACCAACGGAATGACGTTCCATGTTCCATACAGTAATCGACAAACTCCTGTGTCCACACATTGTCGGGGAATTTAGGACAGATTGAGTTCTTTCGGATAAAGGCCTTGCATACTTCCGGCGTAAGCAGTTGTTGTTTGATATCTTCGGCCAAATGAAAGACATTTGTGCACTCTTCGCTTTCGATGGCAATTATCAGACGTTCGGGAGTTTGGAATTGCTGCGGTAAATCCGAAAACATGTAGGGAGCCTTCGTGGCCAGACGGTCAGCCAAGAGATCATCCAAAAATGGGAGATATCGTTTGAACTCCAGGCTTCTATATACATAAGGATACTGGTACTCCGAGAGCAATGCATAATATAAAGCCTCATAGGAGATATATTGTTCCGGCACAAGCGACAAGTCGCGCTTGGCAAGTTCCATGTAATACGTTTTATTTTTGTACTTGTTGGGAATCAACATGGACAACACATTACATTCAGCCTTCAATTCTCGGAACATACCCAGATAGAAAGACTTGGTTTTTACGCGCTCAGGAACGTATCTTAATACGACCTGCATCCTGCGATAATCACCCTCGTTATCTACTTTGTAGCTGCCCGAAACAGTTTTATTATTCAATGCAATGTATGCGAGTTCGGCGTCCCATAATGACGCGGGAATGTAGGAAAGAATATTAAACTGTCCGCTGCCACAAGACGCTACTGTTTTGGCGATCTCCCGGGATATAAACTTTTCAGGAAAAGCCTTTATGTTGTTTACGTTATTCTTGAAAGCGAACTCACAAATTTCCCGTGTCCGCCACTCAACCGGGAGTCTCGTCAGGTCGAAAGAACTCCAGGTCTTCATGTTGTTTTCTATCAAACTTTCGACCATTTCCATAGTCAGGAATCTGCTGGGAATGTAGTTCAATGCATCGATGTTATTGCTTTCAATGGCAGCCCGGGCTATTTCGGGAGTAAACAAGTATTCGGGAAGTGTGCGGATAGCACTGATGATATCGCTATGCATGGCCTTTGGATTTTAAGTTGGATGGACGGATTATTTTCACAAGTCTCTCTTTACGGAACACATAGAGTATCCAGTTAACTTGATCGGCATATTCCTGGAGCTGCGACCAGAAATACGGCGCGTTAATCCGTTCAAGACCGCGCCCTCCTTCCACATATACTGAGAACATTCTCATGTCTTTATGCGCAGGAAAGAAGTTAAACCATTCGAGGCGGGTACACTCACCGTTAGTGAGTAGATACCAGATACCGTTGTCGTATAACAGGCAATGGTCGGCCATGTGTGCGAATGTCTCCACGTTATCTGCAATTCGGGCAGAATATATGTTTCTGTCGCCGTTCCCATCCCGTATGAAGGAGCGGCAATGTACCGTGTCCGATCTTACCCATTTGCCGAAAGGAGAAGGGCCCAGGACATTGATATCTCCGAGTGAAAGCAATGCGTCAACGCGTCTGTCCAGGCTATAAAAGACTCGGAGTTTTTGAGAAATCTCATCTATGGTGTTTTCGAGGTACGCCTTGATATGGCGGACATTCCCGTCCGGCAGCACCTTGCCGATTTGAAATAGGCTCATAATAGTATCAGTTATGCTGTTGTTGGTAAAGAATAGTCCACCCTCGGAGTTTGCGATTGACAGACTATTGATTTTATATTTTTATGGACATGTAAACTTTGTCAATGTCCTCCTGTGCCAGGCCGATATAGCGCCTTGTGGTTTCCAGGTTGGTATGGCGGAATATCTGGTTGAGCAGTATCAATGATTCGGCCGAGCGGCCCATCAGCTCATAGACATAACGACCGAATGTTTTTCGGAAAGAATGTGTGGAGAAGGCTCGTACCGGAATTCGGTACTTGACCCGATAAATCTTGAGTTGGCGATTGATATGTTCCAGCGAGTAAGGGGTCTCTGTTCGCGGATTGGCAAAAATGTAGCTGTCGGTGGCCGGCCGGCCGAGCTTTTCATAAAGCCCGGCCGTCTTTTCCACAACACCGGCATTGAATTTCACCTTGCGGCTCTTTTGTGTTTTCTGCTCAATCCTTACCAGTTCTTTCTTCCCCAACACATCCTTCCATTTAAGTGTACGGACATCCGAAGCTCGGAAAGCCGTACAGAACGACAGCCAGCAATAGGTCTCACCAAGATATTCCCTGTCTCTGTCCAACGCATCCAGTAGACGCAGGAACTCCTTGTAAGGCAGATAGTCGGCTGTCGTCAGTTGCCCCTTGATGCGTGTCATCAGGCCTGCGGAAGTTTGTCGGAAAGGAGCAACTCGGCAAAAGCCCCGTTTTGGGGAATCATGGCCGGGAAATCCGTCTTTCCAGGTTTGTAAAGTTCCGTGGCTACGTTGTACACGTCCCAAGCGGTAATTCGAGTTTTCTCTTCGGCGAGTTTCAGCAGATCTTCGGTAAACATGGAGATTTGCCCCTGATTCAACGGGTAAGTCTCCACCTTCGAGGAGAGGCGCTTGTCGGCACTGTCGTGGGAGACACGGAGAACCGTCAGCAGACCAATGACCGCGTAGAGTTCCAGCGGTGTCATCACCTTTTCCTTCAGGCGGCGGATGCGGTCGCGGTCTTCGGTCATCTGCGTCTCGAAATTCGCCATCCACTCATCCACGCGGGCGAACAACTCTTCCGTGGTCACCTTGTTCTTGCCATAATTGGACACACAACGTTCCGGGGAAAGAATACACTGGTTGTGGCAGATTTTTACGCAAGGGCCGATGGCGGCCTGGATGCCGTCCTGATGGAAAGCCACAACCAACGTGGTGGTCAGTTCATCGGTTTCCCAATCCTTGATACGGATAGTCGTGTAGACACGTCGGAGGATATGAGCCTCAACCGCATTGGGTGAGAATTTTTCTTCCACCTGCGGCAGTACCACCACGCCGGGTTCGTTCTTGTTCTTGTTCTGCGCGGCAAAGATCTCTTCCACTTCGTAGTTCAACTGGTGTTTGCCGCAGATGTCCATCATCTTTTCGATGACTTCATAGTGGTACAATCCCTTGAGAGGCTTGCCGTAAATGTCGTTTTCCTTGTACGTCCGGCGAAGAGTGTCCAGACTCATCGTCTCAATGTTGTTGTTCTTGAAATCGAACTGCATGGGAGCAGTTACTGTTGCTACATTTGCCATAATGATTGATTGTTAAATGGTTAATAATAAAAAAGGCGGCAAGCCTAAACTTGTCGCCCGATAGATTTCATTGTCTGATTTTATAATCTTTTTTCCAGTAGTTTTCAATAGCCCACGAACTGCAATGGATGCATTTTTACCTGTCTACCCAATTTTTATGGTCATGCATGTATACCTCGAAACAAAAGTATGTCACATAATGTGCGATGTTGGAAATCCACAAGTCGTAAGTCTCGTCATACCACTGTTCACCGTCTTCCTCGTCGGTCAATTGAGGCGGTACGTTCGTGCTCACATAATCATAAGACACCTCAATGACATCCTCATAGGTGAGTTCGCACGGGTTGATTTCTTGTTCCTCAAAATATTGCTGTATTTTTCGTTGTGTCTCCGGTTCGTTCGTAATGATCTGGGGAAACCCGCTGGAATCACAATAGAACCGGAGGTAGGATGATGAAAACCCCTTCCGTTTCATCTCCTCCTGGAAAAGTGGAATCAGTGCAATCATACTTTACCGTTCTTGTAGCGGGCCGGAACCCAATAGGCAGAAGAACCAAATTTCTCCAACGCTTCCTCGTCCTGTATGAGCTCACACTCTTCGTTTCCTATGTATTCCTGAGAGTCGGGCCAGCATATCGCCCGGTAACATTTTTCCGGATCGGGAGATTTTCCAAACTTTCGGATATATTCCCATACGGGAACATAACGGGCACCGTTGTCCTCACTGTTCCAGCAAGGGAATCCGATTCCTTCCTCTTCGAAACAGGAAGCATCTTCAGGAAATTCGGTCTTTACGAAGAGACCATCGTCCCAGACCATGCTACAGTCACCGCAATGATAAAGGCCGTCGTTTATATCGTATTTCACGGTCTCTGACTGACATTTGGGGCAACGTAGGATTTCTTTCCTCGGCAGACCCATGCTGTCTGCAATGATTTCCATACTATCCCAGAATAGCTGTTCGCAATAGTCATCGCCCATTTTGTCAGCCAATTCTTCCATTTGGGCATCCGTAATCTTGTCAACATCAAACCCTTTTGCCTGCAAGTCGTCCCGATGCACGGAAGTGATGGGGAAATATCCCTCAGAGAGCCTTTTGAGAAAATCAACTTCTTCTTCCGTGGGTTTTTCCTTTGCACTGAAATAGTCACGCAGTTGATTAAATAATTCCTGTACCATTTCTGTTAATTTAATTATTTGTTTCCAAATCTTATCAATCATAATAATGAGGGAAGCCGCGAGACTCCATGTATAGCTCAGCCCGCAACCTTTCGTAATATAGATCCGCATCGCCAAGCCAATTGTCAAACGCGCCCAGCAAATCGGTGGAGTCGCTAAACTCTTCGAACCGATTCCAGAAATCATTCTCAAAACTTTCCAGCTCGTAATCTCTCGGGGCTCTTTCCCGGCGGATTATTTCCAGAGCTTCATTCCGTTCCATTTTCTTTATACATCTCTCCTTTCTTGGCGGCGTAGAAATTGTCGATGGCGGAGATGTAGTCCGTAGTATACCAGTCCGTGTCGGTTGTCTTATGAACAAACTCAAACGCCCAGGCGATAAGTTCATTCACGACCTCGCGTGAGTCCCTTTCTTCCCAAAGTCCGTCCGCCCCCGCATTATAGGCCAAATCCACGAGCGCTTCCATGGCACGCCTGTTTCCGTTCGCTTCTTGCCCCTCGGTTTGCAGCCAGAGTTCCACGTCCGCAGCATCTTCCTCTATCGTACCGTTATGCAGACATACACATTGTCCGTCTCCGTTGTGGCAGACGAGTACCTGACGCCGGGTATCCGGGCAGATGCGTACCAGCACCTCTCCGGGCGCCAGTTGTTCGCAACTCTGTTCGCAGAGCATCGCTGGAAGAGCCTTGGTCAGACGCTGCAACATTTCTTTTTCTTCCGGGGCAAGGGATTCTTTGTCGCTCCAATATCTTTTCAGGTCATTCAATAACTGATAGATCATATTCCATCTTGATTTTGTTTCCAGATTGCTCTTTTCTCATCGTAGCTTTTTTCGTTCCACCAGGATTCACAGGCATCTACAAAAGCCTGATTCCCTTCTTCTGCCGGGAAATCCGCCTCCCGGAAACCGGTAATACGTTCCATCTGCCTGAAATCCGTACTGTCCCACCAGGCTTGCATCCGTTCCTTGAATTCCCGAAGCGAGGTGAAATGCAAATGATCGTCACATTCACCGCACCAGTTGTCGTCCTTGTCGTACTCGGTAGCACCGATATATTCGTGTGTATTGGGTTCAACCCATACAAGCTGCTGGATGTCGAGCGAGCCGCACTCGTCGCAGACAAGAATCTCCTCGTCATTCTGAACCAGAAAACCGTACTCGGTCAGCCAATGGGTAATTACTACAAGACCTTCAATCTGGATTGCGTCGATAGGCAGATAGAAGTTTTCTCCGGACTCGCCGTTTAGCGTGCAATAGAGCGCACCTCCTTTCATGAACAACCCATACAGGGTCGCCGCCTCATAACCCCCATATCTGGCGAAAGCAGAGCAGTCGTAAGACACCACGATTGGCGATTCATCATACTCCTTGTCTTCGTTCTCATTGAGGTAAAACGTATCGATGTATCCCTTGTTCCGTCTGACGGTATCAAGAATAGAGCTGGTCAGTTGTTTACGGATGAGGGTTAGTTGAAACAGGTATCCATCCCGGCGAATCCGCCGCCGGATTTCCTGTTCCAAAACGGGACGTGCCCGTTCAAGCATCTGACGAAGGCTGCATGTCTGCGGGCACGATTCGTCCAGGGAGGCACATCGTTCGCGGATGACCAGCTTGGCGATACGGTCATATTCATTATTCACCAGCCTGTTCCACTCCTCCGCATTGGAAGACTGCGGGAAGTAGCAGTTAGGCATATAATTCTTTGCTTGCCGGATCACAGATTCTTCAGAATGTACGGTGGTACAGGTTCCCATACCGGCGTTGGACTGATGTTCAAGTTTCATATTGATTTCGATTGTAATTTGTTATTGGTGCGGTTTTCAGAACCAGGAAATGTGCACCTCCGAGTTTCGCTGGTCGCTGTCGTTGATCAGCCGGTCAAGTACCGTGATGAATTTCTCGCGGCCAATTCCGGCATTCTTGAGCTGTTCAAGAAACGCCTTCTCGTTTTCCTGGTACTCTTCGTCCTGTTCGACGATATGGCGGCGCAATTCGACCAATTCGGAGCGTCCCACCTCGTAATCTTCATCGTAGATATCTTCTGCAGAAGTCTCTACGTCAAACATCTCGAAAATCCGATATAAGGCGTCCTGCGCCTCATATCCAATCATCCCCGGATATTCGTATTGGATATCATAAACCGAGCATACATGCATGTTCCAACTCATTTCTTTTCCTCCTTTGCTTCTTCGATTTGTTTTCTGATAAAATACAGTTCGGCGTCCAGGCACCGGACTGAAGTCTCGTTGTTTTTAAGTTTCATATAGTAGGCGTAAGCCTCGTTGTAATCGGCATTAACGCCTCTTATGAAAGAGTCTTGGGCATCCCGGACGGCCTCAAAAGACAAGTCGTATCCCAGAAACTGTCCCATAAAATAGGATACCTCATGGCCGTACTCGCCATTGCGGGTCTGCACGGCTTCGGCATGTACTCTGTCGCAATATGCCCCAAGCGAATGTATGACTTCCCGTATATGACGTTCCCGGTATTCATAGGCAAAGAACCTCACATATCCCTCCTGCTTGTACCGGGCAGTCTTTCCGGCATAATACTCGTACCAGGTGGCGTCGCACTTGGTGTGGCGTTGGTGAAGCCGGAAGATTCCGTACTCTTCACCAATCCATGTAAACCGGCTGATTATTTCAACTTTAACCGTTTCTTGCCAGCAATCCCTCCAGTTCAAGCGGTCTGTCTCCGAGAGAGGCGTGTTGGACTGTTTGGTGATCCACTCCCCGAAGCCCTGTCGTGTCACATTCGGGAGGGAGGAGGAGATGGCGTTCCATGCCTCATTGCACGCCTCATCCAAGGAAGGGAATCCTTTCGGAAACCGCTCCTTGTCCATACCGTCCCTGAACAGTTCGTTCCAGTTCCTGTCGCAGATGATGAGCGTGATATCATCCCTTAAATAGCACTCTATCTCACAATACCCATAGGGAGCATCAGCGAGCACGCCCCATTCATGTGGCGTGAATCCGTCGTTTCTTGCCAGGAAGCGTCTGGGTTTTCCCTTTTCGACCAACACTTCCCATACCTCCATACACCGACCTCGGTCGATGTGGTGTAACCTTACCTTCAACTCTTTCATGGCTCGTCAAATGAATAATCCATGACGTCAAGCTCCGTACCGGCCGGCTCCATACAGGGAATCGGGTCGCAAATCAGAGAGCCGTAAAAGTTGACAGCCACACATCCGTTTCTTAAGGAGGCAATATCTCCCCAATCCTCATCAGAATGCCGGAACTGATAACACTTCTTTCCGGCGGGAATTGTTTCGGGAGTGATGCGCAGATCCACCAACTCACCCTCCACGCTCACCCCGTTCCCCAGAGTGATGCTTACAGGCGTTTTTTCCTGTTCGTTATAGTCGTAAGTCATTATCTCTGTGTATTTAAGTTAGTCAATGTCATATCCGATGAAATGTTCATCGTCGATAAGAATATAGTAGTACCCATTCCCACAGTTGCGGTATTCCTTACAGAACCCGGCACGCAAATCGCCTTCCCGATAACCCTCTTCTGCCTTGTTGCAGGGTTCCACCCAAAGAGAACCATCATATCCCCTGAAATCAAAGCGAGAGGAATAAAAACTTTTACATCTTCGAACTGCATCCCGGAATTGGTCTGCCACATAAGGCCCACACCATTTTTCCACCGCGGCAAGTGAGATAACCTGACCTTCGATGGTCACACCTGTCGTAACTCCATTTTCATACAGACTTTTTGAAGGGTCGGCCTTCATTACCTTTCGTTGGTAAGGGCTTGAGAAAGTTGCCCTGGCCGCCATCTGCTGGTACTTTCTGACCAAACGTCGGTTCTGTTCTTCCGGACATCTTGGCGGGCGTGGATAGCATATCTTCTCAATGGTATTCCACGCGCTAAATGAATAGCCGCATACTTTTTTCTTCGGGGCCACGATTCCGATCTGCCCCTGGTCTCGGTTGATGAACAACCGTCTTTTCTTGCCGCCGATTATCACATGGAGTGACGGCGGGTTCTGCGGGTTGCGCAGGTATTGTTCTGCCTCATGCATTGTTTGTTTCCTCCCTGTCCGGTCATGCCACCATATGGCTGATGCCGTCAATATATGATTTGCACTCTTTTACCATCTCTTTCATAGCTTCATCGCCATAGAATCCCCAGCAACTGTCTACGACCTCCGTATCATCATCTTCCAGGGTGATTTCGTAGCCGTAAACCGACCCGGTGTAATAATTATCAAGCTCTTCGATTTCCCCTTGCAGGTATGCTTCAATCCGCTTCCGGCGAGTTTTCGTAACGTGTTTCCAACCAAACTCCTTCCGTATTCTTTCCAGAGAAACGGCGATGATGCCAAAAAAGCCCGAATCCCACGGGCAACTGAAAGGAGAGGTGGCGATGGTTGCACCACCATGCTCATAGAGGTAGACTGGCAGAGCAACATATTGTTTCAAGAACGAATCCCTGAAGTCTCCAATTCGCCCCTCGAATACCTTGTTGATTTTGAAATTCGCATGAAAGTCTTTTTCGGGCTGATAGTGGCGATGTGCTGTATACAGTGTCCCCAGATGGTCGAACTCCTGTCGGGGGTCGAGGGCATCCTCATCGTAATAAATGTTGATATGGTAATCCTTATAGTTGATTTGTTCGTAAAGGTTCATCTTTAATGGTTTTAGGTGTTGATATTTGTTCTTTGCCGAACGGCACTGTGGCTCCTGTTACAGAACCTTACAAACTCTTCGGTCAGTTCGTCCCGTTCATACTCGTCACAATTAAAATCGTAGAACACCCCCGAGACCGCCAATATCTGGTAACCCTCCTCGAAAGTGATGTCATTCTGGTGGAGATACCTGTCCACCATCTCCCAATGGGCATATTCCTCTCGCTCATGAACCTGCTTCCGGTATTGTCTGTACCACGCGGGAAACTCTTCCTTGGGAATCTGGTATTCCAACTGCAAGGCACGATATCTTCCCGGCGCAAGCAGCAGATGTCTTTCTATGTATGCACGGACTTCGGCAATGATTCCTTCAACCGTGAAGGTCCTGTGCGAACGTGCCGTAAGCGTGATTCTCTCATACGGGCATGTTCGATAAAACGGGTGTGTAAACTCAATCCTCACACCCTGTTCCCGAATATGGGTCACGATGTAGATTGCAGGGCCGTCATACTTCTGGCGGTTGACCATCTCGAACGTCTCCGTATGCACATGCAGGTAGTGGTCCTGCTTTGTTCCCCGCAGAAACCTTTCAAGCTGCCGCATTGACTGGGTGTAGATGAAGGTTCCCTTACGGCTCCGCCCTCCGCTAAACGCGCCGAAATAATACCGGGCAGTCTTCCGATCCTTCACACTGAATTCGTCGGGAATATGGAAATAGGCCTGGTAGGTCAAATCCGTGCGGCAAAAATCATAAATCTCCTGAAAGGTTCTTGTCTTCATATTGCCTCCTGTCTGTTAATCGTTTGTTGGAGGACGGTCTGGAAACCGTCCTGTTCTGTAAAATTCTTCGGCCAGTCTGTCGGCAGTCTTTGCCAACCCTTGTTTCACCACAATCTCCTTCGCATCCTGTGCGGCCCTTTCATATAAAGCCAACAAAGGTGCGGCCGGCAATCCTTTACTTTCCCAGACCTCCCTGGCCGTGGCGCTCATCTCCACCTCGCATCCCAGATACTCGGCAGTCAGTATGATGACCGCATAGGCGATATAAGCAGGTATCAGGGGATCATTACTCGTGTTCTGCATGTCATTGTGTATTTAGTCCAGTTCAAATTCATCTTCCCAGACCTCGATTTCCTTTCCGCTTCCGCAGATGCGGGCCAGCCAGGTGTATTGAAGTTTCTCTACCAGTTCGATGCGGCGGTACCCAAGGTATGGGCGATGAAGGGTGGCGATATCGCCGGGTCTTGCTTTTTCATTCATATTATTCCATCTTTTGTTATTTCACTAAGTCCTGTTTTCGATCAGCAGATTTCAAACTGCACCGCAAAATTGTATTCACGAACCAGATTGACAATCTGGGGCACGGTCATCGGGTCGCTGTCGTACGGAAAGAAAATCGTTCGACAGCGCGTCAAGCAACGGACGCCTTGTTTGCGCAGTTTATACAACAGATAATCTCTGTGTCTTAATTCTTTCTTACTCAATTTCATAGGTTTGTAGTTTAATTTATATTGATGTGATTACCGGTCCGGGGCTTTCCTGTATTCTTTTGATGCGGGAGCCTCCGACAAGGATGCTCATCTTGTGCTAACAGAGATGAGCATCGTTTAAAGGAGGAACACCTGAATATACCGGTCCCTCACATCATACCTGCCAGGTTACTTTTACCTTTTACGCCATTCAGCCATTTTCTTCTTGATGTCGATGTCGTTGTCTCGGAGCATCTTCTTCAAGACAGCCAGCATTCGCCACCCTTCATCCTTGTAAAGGGTTGCCTTGAGGATAATGAAGTCCAGCGACTGGTTTTTGTTCAGACGTCTTCCTTTGTCGTCAGTAATCAGACAACCGTGGAAGCGAATGAGATTCTGCATCGTGAAGTACGCACCGGCTCCTTTGTAGGCATCCATCCACGTCTTGCTCTGTGGCGTATCATGGCTCAGTCTGATACGATGAGCATTGAACTTACGAACTGCATTATATAGTTGTGTGGCGTTTTGAGCGTATTTGATAAGGTTGGCCGCGATGATTAACGGCGTGTACACCTTGCGGTCCAGGTCCGAAACGAAGATGTCACGACCATGGATGCGCTTGTAAGGTATTCCCTTGCATTTTCGTTCCTGGAGATTGTCCACATGTTTTTTCAGCCGTTCAATATAATGATGGGCCATCGCAGAAGCCACCTCGTTGTTGAACCAGCGGTTGCGTTCCGCAAAACCGTTCGGGTCACGACTCTCCATCTTCATCTGTGCACGAAGTTCATCCAACAGCATCTTCCACTGGTATTCATACCCCAGCCGATGAATCATGGCCGTTACCCCAAGTGGAGACAACCCCCGGTATGGCGCATAGGAAAGCATGTGAAACATCTGGGCCATTACCCATCGACGAAACAGACGGCGGTTGGGCACGTCTCCCTGACTGGTGATATACGAGAAGATCGGATCGTTGTCATCGAGTATGGTCAATTTGCCATCCTGATTGGAGGCGACGTAATCCCCGCCGTTGGCACCCTGCATGGCGAACAGGTGGCTGACATCCACTCCGACCAGGCGGAGAGCCTCAATTCTTTCCTTCGCCGTTTTCGGCAAACGGGCAGGATTTTCCGCACCATTGAGGTCTGCACCACAACGTGGGCAGGTCATAATGTTTTCTTTCTTCTTCTTTGTCATTTCCTTCTTTTTAATGATTAATTGTTTTCAATGTCTATCCACTGTCGAAGCAACACCAGGTCCTTGTCCCGGGTGCTTTGCCAGAACCATTTGCCCATAGTTTCAGCGTTCCACCTGAACCCGTTGAGCAACTGGCAGAGAATGTACAGTTCCAGCTCGATCTGTGCCTTGTCTCGGCGTTCTCCGTAAAGCATGTCCTCGTCGTCCAGGTCCTTTTCGGGAAGAGCCAGAAAATAGTTGCGGGACCGACTTGCACTACGTTCCGAGGGCACGGAATGCTTGTACCGAAGATACCGCTCCTCGATTTGAGACAGGAACTCTTTCTCCGTACAAGGTTCTACCCCCAGACTTCCTTCATAGTTTCCCTCACGAATGACAGAGCGACCATTCAGTCGCAGGCTCCGTGAACGAAAATCCACACTGAATTTTGCGCCGTTCTCGACAGCTTGAACTACTTGTTGATAAATGTTCTCCATTGTTTTCTTTCATCAAAAATTACTTGCATTCGAGCCCTTGGCGCATCACTTTATCAATCTGATAAATACAGTATGCTTGTATCCTGAACCGGGTGTTCACCGGGTTCAGGATACAGGTAGCCAACTGTATATTGAAGCGGGCTCCCCTGTACATTGGCGGCTGCGCTGCCGTCTTGCGGATTCCTATCCAGAGCGGCACGTTCCTCTATGAACTCGATATGGGCAGCTTGTGACTTCGGGCTCCGGACGTCATAACCAGCTATTGGCTGGAGATGACATACGGCTCCCGAAGTTTTGCAAAGCTGCGCACTTGAACCTCCGAATCCGAATCTGCACCCCGTGCTGGGTTTGTTTTGTGTGATTCTTATGACTGTGGCACATAACTTTATCCGTTTGATGTAACGCCGGGCAGGGAAGCTCGTGCAGCGGCGTAGAGTGCTCGATAGAGAGTTCCACGCCGCAGCACGAGCTTGATGTTCCCGGCACACTGAATTTTGTCCCTTGAACCACCTCTCTGTGCTGAGTCTGCCCCGGTTCCTCATAATAGCCGACACATAGCTTTATCTGTTTGATGTAACCCACGAGCCTCCATCTTGGAGGAGTCTGAAGGATGGTGTTAGCATCCTTCAAGACTCCGATAGATGGATATTGCACGCGGGTAGCTGAATGCTATTCCTCGGGTCCGGCTGATGTGTTCCAGTGTCAGTATCAAGGATGTCAGGCAGGCGGCACATTACTATACGTTTTCCGATATTTACAGGAGCGAGCCAGATCCGGAGAAGATTCACCGGTGGGTAAACCGGTGAATCAACGGACTGATCTGGCTGGAGAACCTGTAACATTGAATCCTGTCCTTCATCCGCAGACCGTGTGCTCGGTATCTCTTACAGGGATGCGGCCAACGTGTTGTAGGCCGCCCGGCTGGTGCGCAGGGCATTCTGCATACAACCTATGGAAAGATAACCCTCGATACGGGGCATCTTGCCGCGATTAGCCGTGACGTTACGTCCCGTACCCCGAACAATGCAGCCGTCACGTCGTGTCGGAACATATCCCAGACCGCCGACTCTCCGTTTCCCGGTACTCACACCCCGCAGGCAGTCCATCACGAATTTATTGAGTTCGTTCAGGTCCCGCCTTACATTGCAGACTGGTAGAATCTGAGTAGCCCAGCAATACTCACCCTTATAGAGATACCGATTCACGGCATTTACGGCCTTCCGCAGGCTCGTACCACGCTTACGGACGGTCAAGGCCTCGATGCTCTTCTGGAAGGCCTTGATACGTCCCGGGGAGAGCGAAATCATACGTCCTTTGATGCTGAAGCCGAGAAATTTGAACCATCTGTCTGCCGTGAGGTACTCTACCTTCTTCGGGTTGAGCTTCATTTCCATCTCTGCCAGCCGGTCTTGCAGTACGGCCATCGCTTTGGGATAGTCTTCACCGACAAACAGCATGTCGTCCGAATAGCGGACGTAATATCCGTTCATGCCGGAAAGCTCCTCATCCAGTTCGTAGAGCAGAACGTCTGCCAACCAACTTGCCACTGCACATCCCTGTTTAAGGGATTGGTAGCTCCGCTGCAGTCGGTTGTCCGTATCAAAGTAGAGGTCACTGTGGTAATATTTCCGCAGCACCGTGATCAGTGCCGAATGTCCGTGTCGGGACTCTACCGCATCGAAAGCACGGTCGATATACCGCAGGGGCACGCTGTCGAAATACTTGCTCAGGTCGGACTTCCAACCGAGACATTCATCTCCTGGCACTCTTGTCATCTCCCAGCTCACCTCCAGTACCACCTTCCCGCAACCAATACCGCTCTGGTATGATTTGCAGGAACGATGGATGCGGTCCGGCATCAGGTCGAACAACAAGTCATTTGCAATGCTCAACAGCACACGGTCAATCGGTTCGTTGACATATACCGTGCGATACTCCCCGTTATCTTTGGGAATAAGTGCGGTATGCGGAGGTGAAATCTCGTAGCAACCTCGCTTCATCGCGTCGGCTATTTGCAGCCGGGTACGTTCATCGCACAGGCGGATGAGCTGGTCCTTACGGATGTCCTTGCCAACTCCTTTCTCGATAGCCTTCGTCCACCTGTCGATGTCGAAGAACATTTGTAGGATTTTATCTGTCATAACATTCTTGTTTAGAGGAAATCCATGGCATATCCTCGTGCCTCATCGAAAGAATTGAACCCTTTCCCCGGCACACAGGATATCGCCCAGTATCTCAGCGTCCGGCTTTCAGCCCTCGCCAGATAAATCTGTCCGATATAGACACCATCCTTGAAAATGTCATGGTGCTTGTCTCTCGTTACTCTTATCATACCCATAGTTCGCTTTCCAGATACAAGCATCATACATCAGCTTTTCGGTGACGTGTTTTCCTGACCATGAACATGGCAGACTACACAAAAGGAAGGGGACTGTCCTGAAGCAAGGGTACCAGCCTGCAGCACATCTCGTATGAGGCTTTGTTGCGCCCGTCGATGGACGCCGGCTTCTGCTGCGCCATGTGGAGGATGGACACTTTAACCAGGCGGAAGAACGACTGCTGTAAAGTGCGATGCATATAAGGGATCGATTCCGCAAAGCGGCTCGCATCGAAGCTGTAATCATTCAGCCGGCGTTCCAGTTCCATGGCCGTCTTGTATTCACGACACATCGTCAGTTGTTCCGGGGCATCCCCGAACCGTGCGCTGTGGAGCTGGCGTTCCAACTCGATAACGGCCACTTCCAGCAGAAGTTTCAAGGCTGTCGGGGTCCCTATTTCGTGCTGTTTGCCGTCAGAGGTCTTGAAGGCAATTCCCACGAGGGTGTTGTTCTCCTGCATCTCCTGAAAATACCCCAGGACTTCTTGCAGCATTTTCACTTTTTCTTTATCCATAATTGTTTCCTTTCTTGTTATAAAATTTGTTTTTCACTACATACCAGCGCATCACCGACAATGTAGTCGTTCGAATCCGGATAATGGGCGCGAAATATTACGGTCGCATCCATGTTCAGGGGAAGTCCCAGCAGCTTGCCCTCCTCGTTGATGACCATCACCGTGTTATCGTCAAAATAGACGATCTCGATAATGCCTCCGACCATTCTCTGCATCTCCTCCAAGCGGAAGTCCGACCCGTTGGCGGGAGACACCTTTTCTCGGGTGCCGTCTGTGTGAAATATCGTTGCCATGACTTTTTCGGCGGCGGCATCTTCCTTGGCGGCCGCATCACTCTCGATGATGCGGACTTTGTCTATTGTATCCATCCTATTTTTCGTTTTTCGTCGGTTTCCAACTGTAATCCCGTTTGACTGTCCGGAGTTGTCCGATGAGCAGTTCGAGAAGGCTACGGGAATAGATGCGGTAATGAAAGGCCGCAGAGTATTCACACACGTTTCCCATGAAGTCCACATACTGGCGTGCCGGGTCGAAATAGAGAAGCGTCCCCTGGATTTCGAGCGTGTACCGGTTTTTCCTGATCCATTCGAAGAACCCGAAAAGGTCTTTTACATGGCTGTAAAAGGTGCAATACTCATAGTGGTTGCGGCGCAGGTCCAGCAGGCGTTCTGCCATTTCCCGGCGGTGTCGGCTATCTTCGGCCGCCTGTCCTGTGTCCGAGATAAGGTTGCCGATGAACATCCTTTTCCCGTCCCGCAGGAAATAGTAGGGCGTTACCGTAATGTCCCCGTTGTACCAGCGGTCGCTCTCTACCTGCGGTTCACCATGTACAAGTTCCGGGTGGAAGTCCAGCGTTTTCATGTGCTCGCCAATCATTCTCCAGATTGCCTCATCCTTCAGGTGAACGGGGCGCTCACCTTTGAAATAGCGGCCGTCACTCGTGAAACAGAAGGGATACAGGTCTCCAAAATAGGCTTCCCCCACAAAGAACCAATTACGCCCCATCCGTGCAGGAGGAACACACTCGAAGAGGTTGCAATAATCCTCTCGCGTAATCTCCCGGAAAGGCGTGCATAGCATCCGGATGTAACGTCTCATCAGGAAGAGGATCTTTCCCGGTGAAACGGCCACCAGGAACGGATTCCTTTCCCGCTCGCACAACTCCTGCAATGTCTCCCTGCCATAGTCACTATGGGTGTCATCGCACATCGATGAGAGGCACGAACCGTCGAAATACCGGCTGTCAATTACATACCTCATCGTCTTACAGATCTGTTTTTAACACTTGTCTGGCCGCGGACTCGGCATTACGGGTGAGTTGGCGCTGCCACGCCTGGTTACGGGGCGACCACTTGAAAGCATGTCGCTTGAGTGCCGTGCGCATGTCCGCATCGGGAATCTGGTCGAAAAGAATCTGGAGACGGTCTTCGGCATAGTTCCAGACAACTTTCCCCTTGTCGAAGCTGACCTCCTTGTTCTGCTTGTTTTCCCGTTCTTCCTGCTGTTCGCGGACCTTGCGGGCGGTTTCAGGCAGTTTGAAAATGCTGTGACGCTCCGTCACCACCGGTTTCGTGAACTTCGCGTTCCACTCCCGGATGTAGGCAACGGCACGCTCTATGAGTTCCACATTCCCTTTTCCGGCAAGCGTCGTGAGTCGTCCGGCCAGATTGCTCACGAAAAGTGCCCGATTGTAGCCTCGTTCTTTGCCCGTATCCAAGGCATGGATTGACGTGATGGTTCTGTCCAGGTCTTTTTTCAACTCCTGCCATGCCTCTTCCTGACGCTGTTCTTCGGGTTTGGCTGCCTCGATTGCTTTGGCGATGGACTCCAAGGCGCGTTCCCGCCACTGCATGAAGTTCTCAACGGCCTTGCGGTAGGCATCGTTCGCCTGTTCGCATTTCCGGTTGTTGAAGCGGGCCGGGCCGACAATCATTGCGCTGAAACAGCGGCTGTTGGCGGCAATGATGTCCGAGTAACGCTTCTTGTAGTTTTCCAGATAACGGGCACGCTGCTCCTCAGGCATTCCCATCAGATCGTCGTGCAACTGCTGCTCGTGGCTGGCAATTTCAGATTCCCCGCGTTCCTCTGGCGAGTGCGAAGTGCAGTTGTAGGCGTCGCAGGCACGTTTGAAGAACTCTTCAAGGTAACCCGGGTGTGCAACCTCCACAACTTCCCATTCTCCGAAATTATTGGAAGGAAGGACCTCTTCCTGGCCGGCAAATCCTACCAGATGGGAGTAACTGCAATAGCCGTAACGTTTCCCTCGGAATACGAACGGTACCGGGGCACTGTCCGGGGCATCCTTGCGCCTCACCATGGTGACACGGTGGGCGTTTTCTCTTGTCAAAGTGATTGTTTCCATATCTTTCTCTGATTTTGAATGTTTCTTGATTTATCTCTGCATTCTGGCGGCATATCCCATTGTGGCGACGAACCCGACTTCAATGCCGACAGGATAACCTCTTTCCAAGGTCTCCTCCAACTGTTCCGTGTTCTCAATTTCTGCTTCGGAATCGTCCGTGTAGAGCCTGTATAGCCTGAATGTTCCCGTTTCCCACAATCCACGGATCTTTTCGCGCGGGACAATCAGCCAGACGAACCCGTCGTCACGGGTAATCCTGACCTCTGCCTCGGTATGCCGGAGGGCGCGTTTTTCCTTGATGTCCAGTGCCGTCATCCAGACGATGTACATCAACGCTTCATGGCGGCTGCGTATTCGGGGGTTGTCGCAGATTCGGCACACGACCTGCCTGAGCGATTCAAAGGAATCGGCCTGAAACTGGCGGGCAATATAGTCTTTGCCCGCAATCGCGTCGCAGGCTTCGTCGGCACGGCCCGACTCCGGCACGGCCTGGATATCCTCCTCTTCAAGAAGAATTTCCTTATGCAATTCTTCCAGATAGTAGCAGGTTTTCATGGCTTCTCCTTTTTGGGTTTGAAAGTAATCTTGGTCCTGCCCTCATAACCGAAATGCGCTTCCAGCCCGAAAGCCTCGGCATCGGCGGATATGCTACAGATGTCCCATATGCTTAATTCCCCTTGGCAGATGATGACGGTGTTCTCTTCCGATATTTCCGGGGATTTTCCCCGCAATGCGGCCCCAAAACAGATGCCGCGCAGGATAACCCCTCTATGATGAGCGGTAAGTTCATTTGTTTCCATTTTATTTTTCATTCAGTTGGTAGACCTCTCTTTGCCGGTTATGCCTAATAAATTGCATGGATACGGGAAGCTATCATGCGCTTATTCTTCCGCTTCGACGCCGAAAATATTCGACATCGTGCTGTCGAGAGCGTCCTTGAAACAGCCGCTCACGCCCCAATACTCAAGTAATTCGTCGGCAATCATCTGCATCTGCTCGTCGGTGGGCATGTTCCCGTCATATCCGTATTCATCGAGCAGAGCACGGCTGATTACCACGCCATTTACCTCATTGACTTTACGTTCTGCTTTCTGCCGAAACTCCGCGCATTCTTTATCCGGCAGCATTTCGCACACCAAGTTGTCCGTAACCAGTTCCGTAATCTCGCACAGCCGGTTCATCAATCGTTTCGGAGAAGTTTTGTCCGTAAACACATGGTATTTTCCCAACCCGTAACTGTGCCAACAACTCTCTCCGGGAGCCTTGTCCCATATCGAGCAATGTAGTTGCGGCACCACATTGCCGGTGTAGGTTGGCACCATGCAGCCATGTTCATTTTCAACTTTCATCACCTCGTCCCGCCAACTGAGGCTTAGTTTTACTTCTTTGCGGTCCTTAACAAGCGTGATAATCTTCGAGAGGCGTTTTTCTCTCGACATCGCGAAATCGTATCGGTCGAAACTGAAACCGTTCCGGCACGCAGCATTGATGGCATCTACCTGTTTTTGTGTCATGGTTCCCATATCTATTTATTTTTAATCTTCAACGGTTTCAAATACATAGATGTAAATCGGCTCATACTCATGGACTTCGTTGTATGTATCGACTGCCTTATTCATCTCTTCAACGGTTCGCACGGTAGTTCCCGTAATGTCGGAAACCACATCAAAAACCGCTTCCATGTCCATGCAATACTCGTCTTCTTCATCCCAGTGTTCCACCTTGTAGCGTTCGGGGAAATATATACCGCCTGCGTCGTTGGTTTGGAAAATGCACATTCCCGGCTCTTCGGAGCGGAAATAAAAGGTCAGCGAGGGATATTTCTCCTGCAGGAAATGTCGCAGTTGCTGCAATTCGGACCAGGCGGTCATCGTATAAAAGCGCAACTCATTATCTTCAATATCGACAATAAGGCCGGACCATTCCCCTCGGCAATAGACCTCTTTCCAACTTCTGCCAAGCAACGTTACGAGGTTCCCGAGCCACGTTACACCAAAGTCGTTCTCCACAAGAGGCTTCTCCCGCTCTTCAAGCGACTTCATTTTCTCATACAAGTCGCGCACTTCTTTTTTGTCTCCCGTCACGACATAGGAGGTTGAACACCAGTTTGGCATAGGCTTTCGTTTTAGAAAAGTATAGGGGCATTTCGCCCCTACGGTTGTTACTAATTGATATTATTTTGCATTATTCCATCATGCCGGACTATTCCACGAAAGTGTACCGGAGTAACGGTTGGCCGTCTTTGAGGATGGTGAACGAATCACCTTCCACCTGCACATCCTTGGCCTTGGGCCACCACAGCCACGAGAGTTTCCCGTCGGGCCTGACGAAAGCGACGGCATTGGTCTGCACCTTGCCGATTTCACGCACACCTGTATCTATGCCCTGATTGGACACTCTGACACACCGCCATTTCGAGCCGAGTGTCATTTTCCTTTTTACATCTGCTAAAGTCTTCATATTCTCACGGTTATAATTCTTCGTTTCATACGCCATAAATCCGACACTTGCGGTTGCACTTTCGCAAACTGTCGGCAGATAGCGGGTAACTACGGTTCATCCAGTCGGGAAATCCCTCGCGGAACATCAACTCTGCCGTGGCGTACTCCTTGCAGAGTTTCCGGCGGCGTCTTAGGCGGTTGGCCTGCTCTGACTGGATATGTTTCTCCGTTTTAGGAGCTTTCGGCACCCGCCACTTCCCGGCGGCAAATACCGCCTCATAATCCCGGCACAGCTCTCCGTTACGGTACGCCATCACACGGACGCTGGGCACCAGCCCCAACTCACCGTTTTTGGCAAGCAAGTCAAGCGTTCCTTTCGCAACGCTGAAACTGGCAAAGCACCCGAAAATGCGGGTGCGTCTTGCGTCAAATACTTCGATCATATCATTTGTCCTTTTGATTGGCGGGCAATTCAGGGTACAATCCTGACACAGTGTATATCAATGCCCGTAATGGAAAACGCGCGCACAGTTCCGGCACTTTCCCGGCAACCGTGCGCGCGCTATATCCCCATTCATTCTTCGTCGTCCTCTACCGCTATGCCGGCGGAGAGGTTGCATATTTCCTCCAGCGCAGACTCTATCTGCACCAGATCGTCGATGTCGAACCGTAAAGCCTCCGAATCCTGCTCCCACACGTTGCGGGCAATGAAAACCGCCTCATGCAGTGCTTTCTGGGACTCTTCCAGTGCTGTCTTCACATCGTCCACCGTGTACCCGTCACCTTGTGCGGGCACACCTCCGGCAATCTTTTGTGCCGGATTGTTTCGCTTTCCGTTCACGCTACGATACCTTTGGCCCGATATGAAAAGGGCGTATTTCCGGCATACTCGGGAAATACGCACCTTTCCGACAGATACGAAAAAGGCAGGCTCCGGCACTTGTCAGAGCGTCGGGCCTGCCGCTATCTGTGTATTTCGGGCAGAGTTTTCTGTTCTGGGTCGGACGTTATGCCGCCTTTTTCTCGCTTGCGGGTTCGGGCATTTCCGCCGTCTCGGTCGTGGCAGTCTTGGCAGTCTTGGCGGACTTTTCGGCCTTTTCAAGTCCCGCAAGGTTCGGGGCAAAGTTCATGGCATCACGGATTGCCTTTGCCGCCGCATGGATAGTCTTGGTAAAGTCGCGGTTCGACTTTTCGAGGTCTACTTTGGTCGGCACCAGTCCGATACGCGCCCACACACTGTCGGTCAGGTCGTAACGCTTGATGCGGTTGTTACTCTTGTCGCAGATGATAATCTCCGCCGGAGTTGTGGCACGGAATTTCGAGCGGATACCGTCAGCGTCCGCACGCAGTTTCTTTTCCTCCGCAATGGTGTGCCACATCGTTGCGACCATGTTTTTGATGACACGGAAAATCTCGTTGTCCGATTTGTCGGCAGGCTCGAAATCCTTGCCGAAGAAGTGCTGGGCGGTTTGCACCGTCTCGCCGTCCCTGTTGGTCGAGTTGTAAACCAACATAATACCTGCAAACGTACCGATGTTTGCATACTGTTCCTTGTTCAATTTAGAAGTTGCCATAATGATAAATTTTAGAAACTCTGCGCAAAATCACGCATTGCGGGCACTCCGGAGTCGAACCGGAGACCTCACGCAATAGCGCAAGGCGTGGCAAGCCGTAGCCACGTGCCCAAATTTACCGTGCATTTCACCCTGCACGGCAAATTTTTTCGTAACTTTGTCGCACCTTATAACGTACCATATAACAGGCTATCCAAATGAGCGTATTTTCGGCATATCGTGTTTCTGCGTACTCACGCTTCACCGTGTCGTCGCGCTGTGCCTGCGTACTCCAATTTCGGCAGGGCGTTTCTTTGGCACGTCCCGGATCTTTTCCAATCCGGCAGCTAACTTGCAAGCGGTCGCGGCTGGTGATTATGGGCATAACATTGGCAATGCTCTTTTCTCAAGCTCCCGTGCGGATAGTTTTTACCGCATAGCGATTTTTATCTCCGAGCGCACAAGGGCGCAATTATGGCATTATTTTATCGCCTCTCTTTTCCATACGACTCTCACCCTCCCAAAATCACGGGTTTTGCGTATGCGGACTAAAAACACGTTTTTAGACCGTTCCAATTTGCTACATTGGTTTGTAGTCCCGCGCGGTGTGGTTATTTAACACCCTCTTTAATCGTTCCAAAACGAACGGGCGAATTTTCGTTTGTCCGAGCCACGAAAATAGGTTTCCCACAAAAAAGGCTCTTTGTTTCTCGCTCTTGCGGATTGGTTTGTCTGTTTCTTTTTGCTGTTTTGTTTTTACTTGTTTTTTTATTCGTTTTTTCCGTACCTGTTGGCCGTTGTTGTTTGGCTTTCGAGTACACTGCATTATAAAACCGTTTTTTCATTCTCCAAAACTTTTTCGAAAAAAAATTTTTGGAATGACTTGAAAAATTCTTTTTCCAGATATGGAACGCACGCGCGCGAGGGATGCTTCTAAATGGTTGAATGTCAATATTTTGTAAAAAGCAAAAAATTTTTTTCTCTTTGCAAAAATCAAAAAAGCACCGTTTCAACGCATGTAATAATCTAAAATCTTACATAAATGACTGTTTTACAGACTGTTGCAAATTCAATTTAATCTTAATAAGGTATTTAATGGAAAAATATTTTTTTCGACTTTCAATCTGTAAGCACCAAAAAGAAAAAAGGGCTGCTTTGGTTTACTTTTGGACAAAGTAAACATACTAAACTATTGATATTCAACGGCGTAATAAATTAAAAAAGATTGGGGAGGGTGTCTGTCCAGGTGCGGATTCGGTATCTCTCCTCGGCCCATTTTTCCAAGTCCGACTTTTGAAAACGGTCTAAAATGGTCTTTTTTAGATAAATTGTAAGCAGACCTCAAAATATATATGGTTGGACGGGGGCAGATTCCACCGAACCGACCTATAAAGAGGAGGTGCAAGATGTGTGCTGACAAGCAAACGGCAGAAATCTAATGCAAGGTTACGAATCGTAAACATATACAGATTTTCGGAGATTTTATGCAGATTCCGCTATTGCAGGGGCTCATATGATGACGCTTTATATACAGCGTCATTGTTCACTCCTGGACTGCGTTCGTACCACTTGTTCAGGTTTTGTTTTTCCGGGAATTGCTGGCAGTCAGGAAACAGCGTTTTCGCTCAGTCCATATACCAGATACAATAATTTGTTTATGAATACAGTAAGAAATATATAGACACAGCAATATGCGTCCATATCTTACATATTTGCCCATTTTTTACTATTTTATATGAAAAGTTGCTATTTGTTGATTCTTCTTCCCGTAACTTTGGGGGATATGTTGTATATTTGCCTTACGCCATGACGGATTATATATATTTTTTCGCTGGACGGCAGAGAATAAATGGATAGTCGTATGAAAAGCAATGTGAATCAAAAAAAACAACCGGAAGGCAGCGATCCGTCGGTTTCCGGCATACGAAAAGGCTTGGCGGCTGCCAACATGAAAACCGGGGAATTTGGAATGGTGAGCCGCGTGGAAAATGATTGTGTGGTAATGCCGATACGTTGCACGGTCGATGGGACCCTCTGCCAGGAGGAAGTAGTCATGCCTGAATCAGACTGCCGCCCGGCCAGCTCAGAACAAAAGACAGTCCTCCAACGCCTGTTCAATGGCAGGCGACTTTGCTGGGATCCGCGCAAGGCGCTTGTGAAGGTGAATGATTTCCAGCCTGCCGATGGAGAACGGATTCGCGTCAGCGTGTTGGGCGAACCTGTTGCTACTGGGATTTTCAGACATGTTGACGATCAGAGCCGAGCCGTGTTCTATTGTCTGCTGATGAAGAACGGTTCCCTTCGATGTAATGCATCCGAAATTTTGGGAGCTGCCGATGATTACCAGTTCCAACCGATCGGTTCGACAGCTCGCAACAAGCTCTCCAAAGCTATGGAAGCCGCTCATGTGGTATGGAACGGTCATCTGCGCTGCTTCGAGCGGAAAAATGTCTCTCCGGGACGCAGGGAATTTTATTACTATTTGGACGAGTATCTCCAAATACACAGGGTACAGGATACCTACAAACCCCGCGACCGCAAACGTAAGGCGGCGGGCAACTATTTCGCAACTGCCGAGGAAGTGCGTGGCGTCCAGGATTGTTATCTGGCGATTCTGCGACTGCACCATGGTACCATTTGCGGAAAAGAAGACAGGATGAAGGGACAAGACGAATAATAAAGTTTTCTTTAATTCATTTTTTTCAGCAGGGCCTTATTTTGCCTATTGTCCCTTTTCATGTTGTCTGTCCCTTTATAAACAAGAAAAATCCTCCTTAAAAAACAGGCGGCGTAAGCCGTCTGTTAGCTATAGGTTCTTTTTTGTTGACTTTTTTCTTCCAAGAAAAAAGTCCTTTCCTATCTACTTATATACTTATAGTATTGTTGATACATTTGTAACAATCCGATTGAAACATTTGTAGCAATCTCCATGGTACAAATGAAGCATTGCACCAACATCTACACCCTCTTTCCCAGTTCTTCAATCTCTTTATTTGAAATGGAGAGAATATTTCTCTCCATCGTGACAAAGAGATGCCGGCCGACAGCCCGGGCATCGAGGGCTGACGTAGGTGCATTGAGAATCTCGATGAGGCGTTCATAAGCCTGTCTGTCCCAAAGATAGTCATACATGCCCTTGAGCGGTACCCGTTCAAGGAGACCCAAAGCTGTCATCCTCCTGACACACCGGTCGAACAGGCGTGATCCTATGCCGGTATTGGCCATGTGCGTCCTTTTGCTCCGAAGCGTATCGAAGCCTTTACCGCGCAGTCGGGACAGGTCGGCCATGTAGAGCATGAAAACGATCTCTTCCGGATCGAATACTCCCAGCATCCGGCTGTAACATTTGAGAAACGGCGCACCTTGTGATGCGCCGTTTCTCCTGTTCCTACTTTTCCCCATCGTCTCCTCCTTTCGTAAGCGGTGATTCCGTCTCTTCGTCCTGGATGGCATCGTTGAGATAACAATGCTGGATTTTACGGTTGATCATCGGTTTGTAGACTCTGTAGCCCAGCTTTTTCGCATATCGTCCGACGGAGACCCGGTTGACTACTTTCCCGGTGGTCTCGGAGAGGTATCTGGCCATCTCCTCGTAAGTCATTCTTCTTTTGAGTTTCATTCTTTCAGCATTTATGGTTCTCAGGTTAAGAGTAGAACCAATTAATGCCAATGGTTTGCAATTAAGATGAATTAAACATTGGGCGGAGCCGGGTAGTATGAGGCGAGGAATTAACTTGATTATGGTCTGCCACCCGGCTCCGCCGAAGTTATTTTGCCATCAGAAAGGTTATCCTGTCGATAGTTGGTCGGTTTGTTTCGTCCAGCCATTCCCTGGCCACATTCCACGAGAGGGACTTGCCGAACTTGAAGTTCTCCATCGTGATGGTATGGTGCGAGAGCCTTCCTTCCGTGGGTTTGAGGCCCAAATCATGGAGCTCGCACAGGCCGTTGTGGTAGAACGTGCAGAACCCGTTATCCTCTCGAATAGCCTGTACCATAGGTACTGCATAAGGTAACCTGCCCATAACGAGCCCTACGCCCCATAAGGTAGGTACCAATCGACTTCTGTAACCGGCCTCAATGAGACGAAGGATGTCATCGGGTGTTCCCAGGCAAGGTGTGCGGCACTGATTGCGGCATTTATCACATTTACAGGAAACTGGCTTGCGCCCGGTCTTGCGGATGATGCGTTGTAAGGCTTTCTCCATAGTCACTGGTATTCAGGGTGTATTCTTTTCCACAACTCAATGATACATTCGCGTCCCACCTGTGTCCACCGTTTGGCTGAGCCGAAGGTAAATACTTTCCCCTGCGCGTTCTCCCAGGTATAGGGAACGTCACACTGCCATGCCCTGTACGCCGGAAAAACAAGCCATTGATGCTTCTGGTACTTGCAGATGCCTTGTTCGAGCAGAAACTGGTGCAGGCTGCGCGGCGAGATATTGAGTTCGTCGGCAATGCGTGTGCTGCGGAACCACTCCCTGTTTTCGATGAAATCATCGTAGAAGGCCACTTTGGGAATGAAATCCCGGATAACCTTCCTGTGTTCCTCGATCATGGCAAGAGCCGTATCCATATCCGTGGGCAGCGGCTGGTCCAGACAGCGAATCTCAAGGCTCTTGTATTCCCTCCTCCGCACGGGACGCGGAGCTATGTCCGCCGTAAGCCGTTCTATTTGCTGCGCACACCAGTCAGCCAATCCCGAGTCGGGCGCTATCCAGCGTGCCAAAGGAACCACTAACGGTGATTCAATCCATGTGGCGCCCTTGCCACGCCCACGAGTCGTAAAGATCTGAAATTCGTAACGGTCAGTTTGTCCGCTACGGGCCATCTCACGCCGCAGGGAATCCGTAGCTGTAATCCGCAGCCACTCGGAGGGGATTTTCCCGAAATGCATCGTGATCTGCGTGGCGTTCACCATCAGTTTGTTGCCCATCTTGCGGAAAGTGACTGGAAAATCCGCTTCGTAGCTCAGCACAAAGTCCCGCTGCCCGTGTGCATGCATATCTCCGGCTTCCAGTTCCAACAACTGGTTTCCCCAGACCTCCAGCTCATCAATGAGGTTCCGGGGTAGGATACTGTCCTTGCGGACCAATTGCAGGAGCCGTCTCATGTCCGCGGGTCGGAAACCCCAGAGTTCGCGGCCGTTGGCGCGGAAGGGAAGCCGCAGGGCCGAAGGGCATATTTCGGTAATCGTCCCTTTCTTAATCAGTTCATCCCGCTTGAGGACCTCACATACATCGCTTGCACAGATGTGCACTTGTCCGTTATGACTCCGCGACACCCGTATGCTCCAGTCGCGGAACGGCACGTTCCTATATTCTTTCATGAATTTTTGTCTTCGTTGGTATTTCTGTTTTCCTGTTTGCCTTTCTTTTCGCGCAATGTCCGCTTGTGCGCCATTTGCCGGACCGAGTAATAGGTCCGCTTCTCTCCACACAGGGAATCGTAATCCTGAAGCTGGAGAGTTCCCAGGTCCTGCAACTCGATTTCCACGTTGGGATGCAGGTGTCGGAAATAGAACCCTCCGCTACAGATGTATTTACCGGTGCAACAAAAAGAAATTGCCTGCAAGTTGCCTTTTGTCAGTTCGGCCGCACTATGAAGCGAGCGCGTGATGGCAACGAGAATCTGTGCTCCGTTGAAGATGAGCACCATCTTTGGTCGTTTAAAACTGCTGCGTCTCATGATGTTCTAAAATTTGCGTTAATTCCTCATTCGTAAATCTAAGCCCGACCGATTGAACCAGCCAGGTGTCTGAAACCGTAAATCCATCGACAAACATTTCGGAAATTCGCTCCAGAAGGTAGACGCCGAAAGGAGGCTCGATGTAAACGACAAATAATAGAGCCAGACATTCATCAATTAACAGGTGCCCCGATGCCTCGTCGCGGATGAACAAATCCTCCCTGTCTATTTCGTATTGCCGGCACAACTCCTCGATCCACAAGTGGAAAGCCACCCGGAAATCAGCCAGAGAGTGGCGTTTCTCGTCTCCGCGGCTCTGTATGAAATGTGTCGCGTCGAAATAGGCCGGAGCGCCCTCCTGCGGCGTTCCAAACAGCAAGTCGGGAAATTCCTTGTACCGGATGCTCCGACAAGGAACCTTTTTAACTTTCATCTCTTGATTCTCATTTCTTGATTCGTTTTTAACAAGTAGGAACAAAGGTATATTTTTTTTGCGTGTAAATATAGTGCAAAAGTATTATTATTTTATGTTTTAGACTGCTCTTTTTGTATTGATTATAAGTTGTTTATAAAATAATTACAATGTAAAATATATATATTCTATTCAGTTCTTTTTAATTGAAAAATAGCCCATAACCCCATTTTCGACTGTATACATTTTCCCGACCGAAAACTTTGCTTTCCAAATCAGGCTACTCTTAAAAGAAAAGGAGCAAAGATGGCAGAATCAGACCATTCGTTTCACGGAGAACTGCTGGAAAGCATATTCAAAACCTCGAAAAAGACCATACAGGAGTATGTCCGGGAAATCGAGCGGAACAACTTGTACCGCTCGTGCCGCGGGGATACGGAAACAGGTTATATCCTGGACGACCGGTCCAGACTGATAGACTTGTATGAGGCGTGTCTGCAGCAGGACGCTCATATCCGTTCGGTCATCGAAACGCTGGAGAGCCAGATTCTGGGGGACCGTTACATGCTGGCAAGAGTGAATGAAAAAGGAAAGTACATCAAGGATGTCGCACAGACACAGAGGATACAGGGTTCTCAATTCGACCGCATCATCAAGGGCGTTATCGAGGCTAAATTGTATGGCTATACATTGCTGGAGATCATGCCGGATATTGATCCGAAAACAGGCAAATTGGCCGAGGTGAACATCATAGAACGGAGGAACGTCCTGCCGGACCAGCAGGTGGTCTTGAAGCGGCAGGGGCAATGGATGCCGCATTGGGACCTCCGTAATGCGACATACAAGCGCCATTATGTGCTGATAAGTTCCGGAGATCTCGGGCTATTTTCAGCCACCACACCGCTTATTCTGGCCAAGAAGTTCACCGTCGCCAATTATGTGAACTTCTCACACACCTATGGCCAGCCCATCATCCACGGCAAGACGGTTTCGGAGAGTAATGTGGACCGTAAGCGGCTGGCCAACGAGATTGCCAACGCCGCGCAGAACAAGGTGGTGGTTACGGGCATTGAGGACGAGGTTGATATCAAGACCTTCACGATGTCCAACAGCGAGAAGATTTATACCGGGCTTATCGAGTTCGTGAACCGGGAAGTCTCCAACCTGGTGCTGGGCAGCGAGTCGATGGCGGGCGGTATGCAGTCGTATGTCGGCTCTACCAAAGCCCATCAAGATATTTTCCGGGATCGCATCGAGGTGTACCGCCGTTATATTGAGAACATCATGAACGAGGAAATCGTGCCGCGGCTGGTAGCTATGGGCTACATTTCGCCGGGGCTGGAGTTCAAGTACTCGAATCGAATCGAGATGAACAATGAGGACCGCATCAAGCTTTATTCGTTGATTACGGACAAATATGAGGTGGCGCCCGATGAGATTGAGAAGGAGTTCGGCATCAACGTGGGTAAACAGCTCAACGTGATGACTGGCATGGCAGCAAGTGGGACGGTTGTGGGAACCAGCCACAACGACCGCGGCATCATGTCCGACGAGGAATACTACCGCCGATACGGTCATCCCCGCGGGGTACGGGTGGCAAATTTTCTGCGGGGAGCGAAGTGACGGCCCGTCTTACGCTCCCTGAATGCAGGGCCGCCGACAATGCTGCCTACGGGCCGGAGGAACAGCAGGAATACGAGGCTGTTCGGGACGCCTTCCGCCGGCTTGTGAAATGGTGGGAAAATAGTGCCGAGCGGAAAGACCTGATCGAGGAAATCATCACCTTGCGGGCTTCATTCTTGATTGACAGGGTCCTGCGTGGCTTGCGCATTGATTTCGACCGTGCGCTGGATATTCTCCGGAACCGGAACGCCTTCATCTCTGCCCGTGAGCGACAACAGCATGAAATTCTCGTGGCTGCGGTGGAAAACCTGATTGATTTTGCCGTGGCCGAAGAGATGACCATGCTCGGAGCTCTCCCTGAGCATGTCTCAGAAACGAATTTGGCGGAGTGCGAGGAGGTTTGCCGACGCTATAACCTCGTATACGCGCAGAAAGAAAACGAGCAGGTAGGACTGGCGGCTGCGATGGCTGCCTGGTGGATGGCTGTCAGCGAGGACACGCTTGTTACCTTCATGACGCAGGGGGATGAACGGGTCCGTCCCTGGCATCTTTCCTTCGAAGGGGTTTCCTATCGCAAGTCGGAATTCCCGCCGGAACTGATTCCGCCCATCGAATGGGGCTGCCGATGCTACCTCGTGGCCAACGGTTTCGCCTCGGTACACGCTTCTGTCTCCCGTTCTTCCGGACATAGGAAGGTGGATCCGGTTTTTCGGGAGAGTCTTGCCACGGGTGGACGCATTTTCTCCAACGCACATCCTTATTTCAGCACGCCGCTGCCGGAGTTTGCCGTGCAGACAGGCGACAAACTCAAAAAACGATTCCACGATGCCTAAGATAACGCTTGACGAATTCTGTGCCCATTGGGTGGAAGGGAAATATGTTACGAAGATGCCCAATAAGCTCCAATACAACGTCTTTGACTTTGTGACGCTTGCCGGTGACTATTCCCGTCAGCAGTTCCAGGCCTCTTTTTCATCAGGAGGATTCTGTGGCGGCAGCCACTGGGCGCCTCGTACTTCCCGCTGGGGAAAACGGTTCACACATCCGGTGATGAACGATTCGGGAACTCTGGCGAGAAGTATAAACTTTGAAAACAAGCGGACGAACATTGTGGGCCGACGGAATAACCGCACGCGTATTTTTAGTAAAGGGGCATATTACAACATTTACACGACCGAGAAGAGTGTCCCTGTCCGTGGCAAGCGAGGGCGCAGCCGGGAACGGTACGGTCACTATGCGGCCGTGCACAATACGGATCCTAAGTTTGGACTGTACACGGTGAACCAGTATTCTTCACGGCGCCCCGTACATCGTCAGTTCATCGGTTTCACTCCGAAGATTGACGCGTACATAGCCGCTCACTTCATTGACAAAATATTTGAAGGATTCCCCATGTCATGATTAAGGACAAGCATAACACCAGCACTCCCGTAATGCCGGCGCCGCGCAACGAAAGCCTGCCGGAAGAGGTCTCCGAGAACCCGTTCGTGAACATGTACCAGGCGGTACGCAGAGCGATACTCACCATACGGGAAAATCCGGATGACGGGGCTTCGCCTGCCTTTTTCAAGACCATAGCCATTGATAACGGGCAGTTTGCGCGGATTGTCCGTGGTGAGAACACGGAATACGAGACCGCTTTCCCTGCGGTATTCATCCATTTCGTAAACGTCCGCTACCTGGTGGCGCAGCAACGCATCGGCGAAGGTCGCGCCACCATGCGGGTACGGTTCATTCTCAACACGCTCAACAACTCCGACCCGGAACGTGAATGCGATCCCTTCATTGTCTTTCAGCGGCTCAATGTGGCCATTCAGGATGCCAAGGATCGGGAACCGGCGCTTAACGAACGCTGCAACCTGACCTATTTCGATATGCCGCAGACGACCAACATGCTGCAAGCCTACTGGATAGACTACGAGGTGTGGTTCCGCGAGTCGTCAGCGTGGCGCTACCGGGACTGGGTGAAGCGTTATCTGGTGATGCCGCCGTTCACACAGCACAGCGACGCTCCGCAGCATGATCTTCAACAGCATGGACATCACGCCAAACCCGAATACGAGGAGGTGACCGGATTCGTGATCTCCGCCGATGCGGATGAGATACCACCTACGGAGGATTCCGGCGAAGAGGAGGAACAGGACAGGACCTGACGATGCGGGCCCTGTCCTGTTCTTTTTCAGGCCAACTTCTCTCTTACAACTTTCTTCAAACCATACTCCTACTCTTTCGGAAAGAAACAGTCGATTATGGATATCAATTCACTTCAATATGTTGTCGGAGAGGTCAAGACCGGAGAGCCGGCCATCATCCGTTTTTTCGGACGCGTCTCCGAGGAGAATACCGCACGGTTCAATGAAGAGTTCGATTTTCTGGAGAACGTCGTGCGCCCCTCGTGCATACGCGTACTGATCAACTCGGAGGGTGGCAGTGTGCTGTACGGCATGACAACCTATTCCACCATCGCCAACAGTAAGGTGGATACGGAATGTGTCATCGAAGGTATTGCCGCATCGATGGCATCCATCATCTGGGCTGCGGGGAACCGTTCGCTCATGCGAGACTATGCCATACTGATGATTCACAATCCGATGCTCCCGGATGAGGATGACGACGAAGGATCGGATATGGTCCGGGCATTCACCAGGCAGATTGAAACCATCTACCGTAAGCGGTTCGGACTGAAGGCGGAACAGGTTCGTGCCATCATGAACGGGGAGGCCGGCAAGGACGGCACCTATTTCGATGCAGCGGCGGCCGTGAAGGCGGGCATCATCCCGGCCGAGAATGTCATCCACACCTCCAAACAACTCTGTGAGAAGGTGCACAGTGAGGTGGCGGCACTGACCGACACGGCGGCCATTCAGGAGCTCATGAGCCGGGTCAGTTCGGAGAATAAACTATTTGAAGATACAGTACCTACTCTTAAACAAACAAAAAGCGATATGACGAACGAAAACAAGACACAAGGATTTGAATATGGGGCTATTGCGGCATCCATAGGCATGAAGGACAAGGATGTCAAAGACGTCATGGCCCGCATTTCGGAACTGGCCGCCCTGGAGCCCAAGTACAAGGAAATGCAGAAATCCCTGAATGACGCCCAGACGGTCATTGCCGGCAAGGAGGCTACCATCCAGAATCTGCAGAAGGACCTGGCGGCCGTCACTTCACGACTTTCAGCCTATGAGCAGAAGGAGAAGGACGAGCAGGCGGCACGCATCGAGACGCTGGTGGAGAACGCTATCAACGAGGGAAAAATCGACCGTGAGGCCAAAGCCCAGTGGGTTGAGATGGCCACCTCGAATTTTGCACTGGCGGAAAGCACGTTGGCCTCCATTCCTGCCCGTGACAAGATTTCACGTGAGATCGCCAAGAACCCGGATAATATCCAGGCGGCAGCAGAAGCGGCGAGAACGGCCGAGGAACTGATGACTGAAAAGGTCAAGGAGGTGGTCGGCAGCGACTTCAAGTTCAAGAAGCTCCGATAAATCGGCGCCCGCTGCGGCGCAACTCCTATCAACTGTAAATTGACGTGCCGGAGACCTGAGGTCTCACGCGGAAGAGGTATCCGCCTGTCGGCTGAGATTCTTTTTCAAACCTGTAATTCAAAAGACAATGGCTGATACTTTAAACTTCTTACAGAACGGGTATAACGGAGAGGTGCTGGAAGACCTGCTGACCTATACCGTTCAAGGGAACGACACGGTCCGCGAAGGACTTATCCACATCAAGACCGGCATCCAGCACCGTTATACGCTGCCGGCAGTAAAACTCGGGAACGTCATTCAGGACAACGTTCCCACTCCGCAATCGACGCATGGCACCAAGGGAGAAGACGGCTCGAACGAATACCAGTTCACCGAGCGCTATCTCGAACCTTCCGACTTTATGATTTACCTGGAGTTCAATCCCAGGGATTACGAGAAATACTGGAAGTTCGCACAACCCGAAGGCAATCTCGTATTCAGGGAGTTGGATCCTCGCATTCAGGCCACGATGCTGCGCCTGTTGATGGACAAGAAAAACGAGTACATCGGAAACGCTATCTGGACCTCCGCACGCGGCGGAGAGTCGGCGGCCAAGATTACGGCTCCCGAAGGCTGCACGAAAATCGGCGCCAACAAGGAGAAGTATTTCGACGGGGTCATCAAGCGAATCCTCGACAACGTGAACTCCACGGATGACGAGGTAAAAGCGGGCGGACAGTGCATCGTCTCGGGTACTACCGAACTTTCCGACGGTGCCGCCGTGGAAGCCGCCCTATATGCTATGTGGAAGAACTGTCCCAAGCAGATCCGCAAGAAGACTTCACTGGCCTTCATTGTCGGCTGGGACGCCTGGGATGCCTACGACCAGTACATTTCCGACAAGCAGGTCAAGTATTCGGAAAATACCGAGGTGAACAAGTACCGCTTCAAGGGAAAACGTATCATCCCCATCGTCGGTATTCCGGAACACACCATGGTGCTTGGCGAGTTTTCCACAGGCATGGACTCCAACCTCTGGATGGGCGTGGATTTCGCCAACGACACGGAAATCCTCAAGGTGGACCGCCTCCAGGCCAACTCCGAGCTCTTCTTCATGCAGATGCGCATGAAGATGGATGTCAACATTGTGCGTCCTGCGGAAATCGTGGTTCACACCGCCTACAAGAAAACCGAATAACACACCTTTCATCTGATTTGAATGTCTCACCCGGGGAGTGGAGGTAAGGCCCCGCTCCCCAATTTTCTTTCGACAACCATGGCAAAAAAAATCAATAATGAAGAAACGCTCCAGAATCCAGATGTTACCGCTACGCAAGCTGTGGCGGAACAGGAGGCTGAACGCATACAGGAAGAAACGGTACAATCCGAGGCAGAAGCGACCGCGAAACCGAAAACACAACAGACAAAGGAGCAGGAAACATCCGACCCCCATATTCTGGAACTCTTGAAGAAATTCCCCGGTTATCCGGCACTTTACATCGGAAACGGAGGTAGTACCTTCTCACCGGACACTGCCATCCACATCCGTGGGAAAGCCGTGCTGTACAAAAACCCGTATTTCAAACAATCTAAAATGAAATCATAATGGCGCTTGGAAATGTATTTATCAAGGATGTCGACGGAAATATCCCGTACGATACCGGTTCCGGGAACGAAAAGGTGACCGGACTGCTCTTTGACGTCTCCTTGCAGCCGACACTCTTCACCGAGGGGTACGGCAAGACAAATGAATCGAAGCTCAAACTCGGAGATGTGTGCTATATCACTTCGCTCAAGTCCGCCGTCAATGATTTCGGCATCATTGAGCGCGTAGTGGCCACGGAGGAGGAGGAAGCCAATGTCAACTTCCTGCACGGCATTCCGGCATACCATATACGGGAGTTTTTCCGCATGTCGGGAAACGTGAATGGGACAGGAAAACTTTATGTCATGTTCGCGGACTGCTCCTCGAACTGGGACGCACTGGAAATCATGCAAAGGGCTGCCGGAGGGATGATCAACCAGCTCGGCATCTGGACTGAACAGCCGTTGTGGAAGGCCAACGGAGGCGAAGACAAGTACAACCTCAATCTTGTAAAGGGACTGAATGACGTGGCTGTCGGCCTTGCCGAACAGAACCAGCCTCTGTCGCTCATCCTTTCGGCAAACCCTTCCAACACGGGAGCAGATACGACCGAGGGCCGCCAGGTCGACCTGAACAAGATTCCCTCCTGCATCTGTGAGGCCAGTCGTATCAGCTGCATCTTCGGACAGGCGCATAACGAGACTGTCGGCCTCATGCAGATGCGCAACGTAAACCATACACCCGTGGGGTTCCTCGGGGCCGTGATGGGTGCCATCGCGAAAGCCGGGGTGCAGGAATCCATCGCATGGGTGAAGCAGTTCAACCTGTTCACCGATGACTTCCAGGAAATAGAACTGGGATTCGGGGATATCAACCTGGACGAGGCGGAGGAAAACTTCCTTAGTCTGAACCGTTACGAATCCCTCTCCCCGGCATTGCTGGACGAGCTCGATGACAAGGGCTATATCTTCCCGATCAAGTATGCAGGACGGGAGAACGGCATCTATATCTCCAAGGACCAGACCTGCTCCACGGGAGACTACCGTACCATTGCCCGCAACAGGACGATCAACAAGAGCCGCAGGGCTGTACGTGCCGCGCTGCTTCCCTATGTCAACTCGCCGTTGCTGGTCAATCCCTCGACGGGATACCTCGCGGCTTCCAAGATAACGGCCTTCAAGACGCTTATCGGGGATATTCTGGCCAAGATGCAGGCCGCACAGGAGATTTCCGGGTATGCCGTGACCATTGACGCCAATCAGAATGTGCTGGTTGATGATACGCTCCGCATTTCGTATGTCATCGTACCGGTCGGAGTGGCTGTCAAGATCTATGTCGAAGAGGGTCTCTCATTAACCGCTTAATACCCGCATTATGGCTGTAATCAATAACGTAGCATACTCCTGGTCGATGATTACCTTGTCATCGACAGCTTTGGGAATCGACGAAGGTTCAACGACGCTTGAAGGCGTGTCGGCGATAAAATGGTCCAAAAAGCGCAAGGTGGAATCCAACTACGGCATGGGTGGGAAGCCCGTGTCCCGCGGATTCGGGAACATCACTTATTCGGCGTCCATCACCATGGATTACGCTACACAGCAGTTGCTGCGCTCGGTCTATGGCTCGCTGCTCGAAATCGGTGAGTTCGACCTGATCATCTCCTTTGCCAACCCGATGGCTTCCGAGGATTGGACGACCACAACCGTCACCCTGAAAGGCTGTATCTTCACCGAGGATTGCCTGGAGTCCCAGCAGGATGACACGAACATCACCCACGAATTCGATCTGAATCCTTTCGATATTCAAATCGGGTCAGGGGATACCATTTAATGGCAGGCTATGAATGTAACTTTTGAAGGAAATACCGCAACGGGAAAGAATGAATGGCTGACCCCGCCGTCCATCTTGCAGCGGCTGGGAGCATTCGATTTGGACCCTTGTGCGCCGGTGAACCGTCCATGGAACATTGCGGCGCACCATTATACGGTCGAGGACGACGGGCTCAAACTCCCGTGGCATGGCCGTGTATTCTGCAATCCGCCGTATGACAAGGCGCTCATCGCACAGTTCATACAGCGGTGCGCGGAACATCGCAATGCCGTGGCGCTGACGTTTGTCAGGACAGACACGAAACTGTTCCAGGAACTGATTTTCCCCCGTGCGGACTCTATTCTTTTTATCAAGGGAAGGGTGAGCTTTTGCCACGCCTCGGGAGTGCAGGGAGGTCCCGCGGGCGCTCCATCCTGCTTGATTGCCTTCGACCGACAAAATACGGAAATGCTTGAACAGAGTGGAATTGAAGGATGTTTGGTCAGGCTATGATCCTGTTTTTGTTCCCATTTTCTCAGGAGGGTGCGCAAGGCATAGGCCTTGCGCACCTTTTATTGTTCAGACTTCGATGTATTTTCCCGGCAAGAAACCGGTATGCTCACCGCTGAAAACATAGCCGAGCTGGTTTGAAAGACACATGGTATGGCCGATTCGCTTGTCCATATTCCGGTGGGAATGCCCGTATATCCAGTATTCCACGGGACTTGCTTCGATGAAATCACCCAACTCGACAACAAACGCCCCGTTCAACGGGCTGCTCTTGAATTCCGAGGCCAGCAGCTTGAAGGAAGGCACATGATGTGTGGCGACAAGGATATGTCGGGCCGTATTTCGGGCGATACTATCCTTCAAGAAACGGGCACAACGGTAATGCTCGTCGTTGAAGCGGGTCCAGTCCAGCGGCTCGTTGCCGTAACGGATACGCCTGAAATCGCTGATGGCACTCTCCGTGGCGTAGGCATCCTGCATGGAGATTTTAGACCACAGGGTCGTGACGATTAACGTCGTATCTGCGGACAGGGGAATGACGGCATTATAATGACAAGTGATGTTCTTCCGAATGGAATAACTCCAGCCGTTGTAAAGCTTGTCGATGTCAAACAACTTGTAGAACTCGTGATTGCCTGGTACGACGATGACCTGGCGGTAATGGTCCGATGCCCAGCTCCAGAAGGGATGCGTGGAATAGTTGTCGTCCCCGATATAGCCGATGTCGCCAGCCAGAAGGAGAATATCTCCCGTCACTTCAAGCGGGTGCTCTTTCAAAAAGCGGCTGTTATCGGAGAACTCAAGATGCAGGTCACTGGCATATTGTATCTTCATATTATAATACGAATACTTCTCTCATTATTGCAATAAAAGTTCTGATCTGTTCATCGTCCACTCGCAGCCTGTCCCGTAGGGACTGGTTCGGCAACGACGCCTCCATCATGTCCGCAAATGTTTTCATGTCATTTCTCAGTGCATCGGGAAGAAGAATCGTATTTGTAGGATCGATAGCGGTCACCAGCAACTTGAATACGTCGTCCCGGTGTTTCTTTATATCCTGGCTGCGGATTTCAGGATTGGTTTTCTTCTCTTCCGTAAGATTGAGAAACGCCCGCACTTTCAGGCAGATCAGACATAATGGCGTGGCAACCCTCAAACCGTCGTGTACCGTGCTGTTCTCGATGGTGAATTGATAGCAGTCCGGATCCATAACGATGGCGGACAGACTGGAGAGCTTTTCTCCGACAGGAATGGGTGTCAGGTGGAATCCGGTAGGTTCTCCGAGAATATCCGGGCGTGTGGACAGCAACTCGATGCGGATTGGATAACCGGGAGACGGTTTGATGAACCGGAATAACTCGGGCACCGGCTCTTTGCCTTCTCCGCGCTTGCGTTCACGGTTTTGATATTCCCCATCAGAGATGAACTGCCAGAACCGTTGGCCAAATTCCGGGGTCATGTTATCGACAATCAGAATCATGTCAATGTCATCCGTGGCTCTGGGCGGCATGTCGCTACCCGTCAACGCGATATCGCAAGCCGTTCCGCCGATGATGATATAATTGTCGCTGAAATCCTTAAAATACTCCTTGAATTTTTTTAAACCTCTTACCATTTTATTGTCTTGATTATATATTCCAATTCACCTTCCACCCTTGCGTCCGTATCGTGCCGTAACGACAGGTACAAGGACAGTTTGTCGACATATTCCGTGTCCGGGAACATCCGCGGGTGGTATATCCAAACCTCGATACAATGTTTCCCTTCCATGTCGTCAACCTTCAAACCTTCCGACACCATATCTTTGAAATCCCGGTCCAGGATAGCAACGGTCCGCCTCTCTTCCGGATTCAGATGCGAGTAATGCGACAGGGCGTTGATACCGCTTGTCATCAGATTGTCCGGCAGGTCGTCATCCGTGTAATACACCCAGCGGACCGGGCTCCGCATAAACGGCACAGCCTTTTCCCAAAGTTCCTGCCTGGGCAGTGTAAAGATTACTCTTTTCTCCACATTGGGAATCATTTCAGACCTGCAGAGCCCGAACTGTTCCAAATCCAACAATCCTCGTCCGACTGATTGATAGGAATATGGACAGATATTTTCGAAATCCTTTATGGTACAGCTCCCATGCAACGATGATTGCAGATAGTACAACAAAAGATACTGCGCCACCGGTGACAGAAGTCTGTTCTTTTTGGGCCTTCGGGATTTCTCTATGGCATTTACCAGCAGCGTCGGCAGGAAGGCATATTTTCTGGATACTACAAAATAGACTCCCTGTTCAATCAAGCGGCTGCGATTGATGTATGTCGCGGCTTCAAGGATGAAGACGACCGGCACGCCGACAATCGTTTCTACACGTTCCGCATATCTGCGATAATTGGCCGGAGTCAGCGTTGCCGTACCGTTTTGGGAAGCAAAGCAGAACGGCTGCCTGTTGAATGTCCCATGATAGAAACTGAATCTTGTGGTCGTATCAATATTCAGCCCCTTCAGTTCTGACCGTTGGACGGGTGTCAATGCGACAGTTATCCCGGCTATTATGATTTCCCTTATATCCATTATTATCTATTTTTGTACTATTATCACTTCGCATGATAACAATACAAAAGTAACGATAATTATCTGATGTTACAAATATTGGAATATATTTTCCGTCTCTGCCATATTGCCGCCTGTATATACACCGGTCCTATAAGCGGCTCCAATAGACAGGCATAGGTATGACCGGGCCGTATATCATTTTTTTGAGTATTCAGATGAATTGCATAGAGAAATCAATGCTTAATGCTCGGGCTGTTTATTCAGATGCGAGATAATTCGTGTTTTCGTAATCTTTTCGGAGAATTTTCCCCTACACTTTAAATGAATCAAATTCATTTCGATATGGAAGAAAAGATGCTTACGCTGGAACAGGAAGCCAAAATCAAGGAAAAAGCCCTCAAAATCAAAGAAGAGAAGAAACTGCGCAAGGTTTACCCGATGGTCGTATATGGGGAGACCGAATGTGGGGAAAAGGAATACTACGTCGCTTTTATGGCGGAGCCCACTTTCCCGCAGTTCTCCAAGTTCATGGCGGCCTCAAAGAAGGATGAGGTCCTGGCCATGCGCACACTGGCGCGCGACTGCTTCATGGATGGAGACAAGGAACTTGTCGACAACGATTCGCTGTTCCTCTTCGGCCTGATGGGACAGTTGTCGGAACTCATCACTACACGACAGAGCGTCCTGGTAAACTTATAAGCCGGTGGGTGGTGACGGACGAGCAGCGCATCCGACAACGGATGATTTACGTCCGCCATTACTTCCCCGGCGTGAACCTTAACACAGTCACGGATGAGGAATTTGCCATGCTGTCGGAAGAGGCGCTGTGGCTGCACGAGCAGATGCAAGCGGCACATCTCAACCAGGAACTGATGAAAGCGGGGCTGCACAAATGATGTGCGCCCCGCATTTGTATCGAATAACGGATATCCGGCTAATCGTCAGAATTAGCCACGTCTGCGGCCAAGCCCAGTATCTTCTTATACTTGCGTTCAATGTTTTGCAGACGCTGGATCTCCTCCTTCGTCACTCCCGATTCCTTCCGCCGCTTCATGCCTCCGATAGTACGTCGGCATTCCATAAGTTCTGCTCGTGTGTTGAACAGTTCCTCGATGATTTTGGCCATCGGCCGCTGCATGCATTTTTGCGTGAAGGTCTCCAGGGTTTCCGGTTCTTTCTTTTGTCTTGCCATAATTCGTATTGTGTTTTTGATAGCTTTTCAGACAGTCACTTAACAAAAATAATACAAAAATCGGACAGTGCAAAAAACGAATGTGCGTGTCCTGCGACTGGCCGTTTTTTAATCTCCTTCCCTATTCCTTTTTAAGATAGAAGCAACAACTCGTCATGGCTCAGGAACAGAATTACCAGGTCAATTATACCATCAACGTAGATGCCTCTCAAGGTACCAAGCAGGTCATCGCCTTCGGTGAGGCCGTGGGGAAACTTGTGCAGGCGAAGGCGTCGTTGACTCCGGCCGTCACCAACATCAAGAACATGATGGACGAGATTGACCGGGTGTTCCGGACCAAGAACGGGAAAAAGCGGAGTTTCGATTATCGCCTGACCATCGACACGAAGAACAGCGAGGCGAAATTGGAAAGGGTAAAAAAACTGCTGACGGAGATAGCAGAACTTTCCAGAGGCATCACGCTTTCCATCGGTACGGCGCAGGCTCTGGACAGTAAGAAAGTCAAGGCAAGCGCGAAAAGCCTGTATGAGAAGAAGGCGGCCGAAGCGCGCAAGGCGGAAATTGAACGGAACGCCTCCTCTTCGGTAACGGCCATGACAGATGCACAGAAACGCATCACAAAGGCCATCGGCAAAATAAACTCGGCCCTCACATACATGGAGCGGGGCCGGGAACTCAATATCAAGACCGACCAGGCGGAACAGCGGCTGAGAAACATGCTCGCGTTATTGGGGCAGATCCGGCGTGCTTCCTCCTTCTCCATGAATATTCAGGGAGGATTGGGAAGTGCCGGCGTTTCTTTAGCCTCGGGCGTACCGGTTCCATATGCTCCAACGGCTTTCGCGTTGCCTGAAAAGGCACAGCAGAGACTCATGGAGCGGCTTTATACCCAACAGCAGCTCCACCGCCAGAAACTGGCACAGGACGAAGAGAATTTTGAAGCGCAGCAGCGTCGCAAGGCACGTCTCGACGCGGAGAAGCAACAGGAGCAGCAGCGTAGAAACGCGACAAGGGAAGCGGACCGGTTGCGGCGTCAGGCTGAAGCTGCGGCGCGCAAGGAAGCTACAGCCCGCCGAAAAGCGGAAGATGCCCGCCTGAGGGCTGAGGCAGCAGCGCAGAAAAAAGCGGAACAGAATGCCCGACGGCAGGAACAGCGCAACGCCATGCAGTCTGTGCGGCTGATGCAGCGCGAAAACACGGCTGCCGGAACGCTGTACCGCAGCAAGCGTCGTGCCGCCATCAACCGTATCCAATACTCCCATGCGCCCTCGTTGCGGAACCTGCCGTTCGCTTCGATGCTCAATGCCTACATGGGCTACAGCTTTGTACGGTCGGAACTGACCAAAGCCATTGAATACTCCAATATCATGGAGTCGGCGCACTCCATTCTGAAAGTGGCCGATGCAGACCTGAAAACTTTCGAGACCCGGTTTGACAATATGGCCCGCCACGTCCGTAAAATCGGTATCGACACCAAATATACGGCCGTGGAGATTGCAGGGGCTGTCAAGTATCTGACAATGGCCGGCATGAACATCGATACCATTCACAAGTCGATTCGTCCGATTACGAATCTGGCCCTGATCGGCGACAATGACGTGGCCTATATCGCAGACCTTGCCACCAATATCATGGCTGGTTACGACATCAATAACGACAGTATGGACAGTGTGGCCGATGTCATCGCCTCTACCATATCTCGATCAAACGTCAATATTGTGGAGGTGGCTGAATCCTACAAGATGGCGGCCGGATACCTTCGCATGGCCGGTATCGATTTTACCGAAGCCAGTGCTGCCATCGGTCTGTTGGGAAATATGGGTCTGAAAGGTACCCTGGCGGGTACCTCCATGCGTGCCATGGCTACCCGTTTTGCCAAGCCCACGAAAGAGGCGCAGAAAGTCCTTGACCGACTGGGGGTTCAGTTTACCGAGATGAGGGATATCGAGGGCGTCATGGTCGAGAAACTGAGACCTCTGGCTGACATCTTCGAGGAACTGAACAGAAAAGGCGCATCGATGGCCGATATGCAGTCCATCTTCGGTAAAATCGGCGGAAATGCGGCCATGATGTTTGTTCGGAATTACGATCAGATGCGGACACTTACGGCGTATAATCGGGGTTCACAAGGCATTTCCTCCGAACTGGCGCTGGTCAAGCAGAATACGACCAAGGGGCTGTGGGCACAAGTCACCTCCCAGCTCACCGAAGGATTCATGCAGGCATACGAGGTACTGGAACCTTCCATCCGCTCGGTATTGCGTTCTTTGCTGGAGAAGTTCAAGGCGCCTGAATTCTCCCGGGGTCTGGTTTCCATCGGAAACGCTCTGCTGGATATATTTACGGTCATCGGCAATATCGGAGCCTGGGTCACCCGGAACTTCCACTGGATAGAACCGCTGGTGTTTACCGGCGTTGTGGCTACCCGTCTGTTCAAGGTGGCGGGTGCGTTGACAAATATCGGCATCGCTGTCGGCTTTATCGGGAAGCAGGCCGCAGCCACCACCTCCATCGAGGCCATTCAGGGACTTGTCGGCCTTGGAGGTACGGGGAAACTGTCATTTGCCCAGAGAAGGGCCATCGTTTCCACCATGCAGGCGGCTGGCGTGGCAGGCCGTGGAGCCATGACAAGGGCCCTGCTGGCCGGAGGCGGCACCATCGGAGCACAGAATGTTCTCAAGTCCCTGTTCGCCACACAGGTAGCTACCGGAACCGGACTGACCGGTGCAGCCGCCTCATTGAGTGCCATCGGTACGGGCGCCGTGGCGGCCACGGCCGGCATCGCCGCTTTGGTCGGAGCCCTGGGCTGGGTTGCATACAAAACATGGAAGGTCAAGGAGGCCAAAGATGCCGTATTGGAGGAGATCGAGCAGAACAGGAAATACCGCTACCCATCCATCGAAGCACTCTACGCATCGTTGAGCGACACCTACAGTATGGCCGTCAAGACCAAACGTGCGGTAGAGGAAGTGGTGGCAGGAAAGACTATCGAGGAGGCATCTGGACATAAAATCGGGGCCTTCACGAAGCATTGGTGGGCGGGATTCATGGGCACCTTTGCGGCAGCTTCATCGGAGGGCATGATGTCCATCAACGATGTCTACAACATGGATGACGCCCGTCAGGATGATATCCGGGATGCTTTGGTCACGTTGGCCAAGCGGGACAGTCAGACACGCATCAACTCGGCGTATGCTGAGTTCGGGAAACTGAACTCCGTATTGGAGGTGAACGCTTTCCTGAGTACCGTGCATGAGCGTTTCGGGCAACAGGACAAGGACCTCGATACGAGTCTATGGCGGATGGTCAACGGCAGAGCGGTGTATAATGACAAGATAGGCGAAATGTCGGAGGCCGTGGCTGCACAGACGTATGACTATGCCCAATACATCAACAATACGACCGTTCCCGAGATTGTTCGTGCCGCTACGGCATACCGGGATGCCATATCCAGCACCGCCAAGGCGCAGGAACTCATGCGCAAGGGCGGATTCGACTTTGAGCAATTGGCCGCATGGGGCTATTCCCAGAATTCCGACGGACATTGGGTACAGAAAAAGTTGGGAAGCAATGCTACCGACGAACAGCGGATCGAGAATATTGCCCATCGGAAACTGGCTCATACCACGCTGGTGAAGTTCTTTTCTTCTTTACGGCAGACTTTCGGAGGCTCGGCAGAAGCCGCAGAAAATATTCTCCGTGTGGCAGGCTTTACCCCGGATCTATACAGCAACGAACCCGACTCCAATGATACCAGGCCTTTCTCCAGCAACCCGATTACCAACAACGGTCCGGATGACGGAGGGGCCGGAGGAAACTATTCGGGGACGGGACGCCTCTCCTCAGCGGCCCCCAAGCAGGTAATTGTCAATATCGACAGTCTGCTGAGTGTACAGACCATCGATCTGATGAAATCTCAGGAAGGACAGACCGAAGAAATACAGAATCTGAAACAACAACTCGCGCAGGCGCTCATCGATGTCGTGCATGACTTCGATGCCTCCTGGAATGGATGACAAATATGGGAAGACTTTTACAAATGGCCGCTTCAACCCTGTTAAGCGGCGGCATACTGAATAACGGGACGCTGGGCGGCTATATCAGCAACGCAACCCGCCTGGCATTGGGCATGGGGCTGGCAGAGCTTCAGGAAGGCCAGGTCCATTATTTCTCCAAGCATCATGATCTGTTGAAACGGGCGGCCATACAGGTCGCCTCGCAGACGGCATATGGTCTCTTGCGCTCGTACCCGCGTTATCTAAAATATTGGGAACAACGGGTACGCGACAAGTATCTGGAAACCCAGTCCCAGTCGAGCCTGGCCAACAAGACCGGGCAGTATTACCAACTTATCAAGGAGCAGCAGGCGGTGGCCCAAAAAAAGAACTACACGGATACGATCGTAGGCCGTACGGTGGCGGATTATCTGGAACTCTCCATCTCGAAGGAAGGCCGATATTACGACAACAAGGAATGCAAGGTAGAACCCAACACGAAATACGGGCTGGTGACATTCGTGGACCTCGGCCCGCAGGTTCAGGTGGCAAGCCGTAACAACATACTTCTGACACAGGTACAGGGGCGTGACTATACGCGCAAGGAATTTATTTCCGGCGGTGATCTGGAAATTACCATCAACGGGAAAATCACCTCGAAATATCCCGACGTGTACCCCGAAGCGGAAGTGTCGAAGTTCTTGCGGCTGATGCAGTACAAGGGCGTCATCGAATGTGACAACACCGTCCTGAGGCAGTTCAACATCACGCAGCTCATCGTACAAAGCTATACTCTACAGCCAACAGACTGCCGGAACGTACAGCCGTACTCGGTAACCTGTGTGGCCGTCGAGCCTTCCGAGGCGGTAGAGGTGAAACTGGCCGAACAGGAAGTGGTGGACACGGCTATCAAGCACACCAACAAATGGATCAAGTATGTTAAATTCGGCACAGAGGTCGTTGATCCGGCTTCCCTGCTCAAACTTACACAATTATGGCTGTAGCGGCTATGGACGTGCTGTGTTGCCGCATCACGGTCGGCGACCCGGACCCCGACAATCCGATGAAGATACTGAACGGGGTGGAGATCACGGAAGTACACACGATTGAAATCAACGAAAGCTACAAGAAGTTGATAGGGACAGCCAAAGTAACTTTCCCGAAAGGTTCGGTCTGCCGTTCAACCATTATCGGCAACATAACTTTGGAAGGCAAGGACGCATCCCGTCTGACGACGGAAATCATGGAAGACGGAGTGCTCATCGAGAAGCGCACAACCCAGCGCCTTGTGGACGAGACGACTTTCAAGATTGGACAGCGCATCAATATCAAGTTGGGCTATAACGGCGTGATGAAAAACATGTTTGACGGGTATATCACGGGCTATAATTCCGACAGTATGCTGGAAATCCAGTGTGAGAACATGGCCTACAAGCTCAAGTTGAAAAAAGCGCCGCTGTTCGAGACACCGGTCAAGGGCACCACGGTCAATGATGTGCTGGAAGGTAAATACAATATTCTAAAAGATACCGGATTCAAAATCCATTCAGACACCAAGAAGTACGAAATCCATATCGGCAAGGTCAAGGTTACGGACAACTTCACGGTGGCTGACATCCTCTCTGAATGGTCGCGCTACAAAGTGTATTGCTTTCTGAAATACGATGCCGAGGATGAAGGGGCCATGCCGGCGATAGCCGTCGGACGCCCGTATTCGTCCAGTAAGGCACAACCCGTCTTTCCCGAGGATTCGGGGACCGGCCCGTTCAAAATCTATTTCAACGAGCATGTGGCGCAGAGTAATCTCAAAGTGCTGAAAACAGACCCGAAGTTCCTTGCGGTAACAGGCAAGGCACTCGGCACGGACGAGAAATTCTTTGAGGTGACCGTGAGACTGAACCCGGAATACGATCCGGACTCTCCGGGCAGCAAGGAGTTTCAAACTGTAAACGCCACCCAGATATCGAAAAAATCGCACAAAGTGACAGGCAACACGACCGCCACGGGAGCGGATACCCGCACGAAAGTTGACCTGTCGACTTATACCATCGTACCGTATATGTCCCCTCATGTCGGTATCAATTCCGACCAGCTCGTGGAAGAGACAACGGAATATTTCCGTAACTACAACTTGAACGGTATAACCGGGACATTAACCATTTTCGGAGATTTCGGACTGGTCCCGGCAGTACAAGTCGAACTGGTCGATCTACGAAATCCCTCCAAAAACGGGGTTTATCTCGTAGAAGAGGTAACCACGACTTTCGGAGTCAACGGCTACAGACAGCAGTTGAGCATACCGTATAGGATAAATTCAAAGGGCGATTCTCTTCTTTAATAATCAGTTGATCGAATCTGTCACTTTTCTGTATTGTAACATATGATGTTGTGGATAAGGTGCTTCATTATAATTATGAAGAATTCATCCGGCGATGGGAAGGTAGGAACACTGCTTGTCGATGGCAATGTGAGGATTATGCAGTATGAAATTGCGCGATTGTCGAATAGATGAATTATTCTCGACAGATAGTTAAAGAAGCGGCTGAAATTTTGTTTTCTTCCTACAATATGATTGTATGTTCCCGATTTTTATTATATTTCATATCAATACAGGTTTGGCTATGAAATATATCTTATCTATTTCACTGATTATGTCCTTGTTCGGCTGCGGCAACAGCGGACAGATCGAGCAGGAGTTGTCTACAGCGGCAAAATTAATGCGCAGCGAACCAGATAGTTCATTACGCATCATCGAGAATATTGACCCCGACCGGATTCTGGGACGCCACGCACGGGCAAAATACGCTCTCCTGTATTCCGCGGCACTCGATAAAAATTATGTGGATACCGATGATGATTCACTGATACGCATTGCATACCGGTATTACGACAAACGTATTTGTTCGGATTCGGTGAAGTTCCTAATCAACTATCACTATGGGCGAATCCATCAAAATGGCGCCAATTATCAGGAAGCCATGCACTACTATCTGACTGCGGAAAAATATGCTCTCGCGGCGCATAAGAATTATTACCTGGGATTAGTATATACCCGTATCGGAGAACTCTATTCCGAGCAGATGAATTTTAACGGAGCGCTGGAGTATTATCGGAATGCTTATGACGCATGGAAAAAACTACGCAATCCGGCGTTTATGAATAATGCGACACTCAATATCGCCAATACTTATTCCAGTTTAAATGATAACGATAATGCTGTAAAATATTATTTGCAAGCTCTACAGGCAGCCAGGCAGCAGGGAGACAACGATATGGTTATTGCTTGTTTAAGCAATTTAGGGGATATTTATGTTAGTAAGGGCGACTATCCCAAAGCCTTGCAAGCCGTAAAGGAAATTGAGCGAATCGTCCCTGATGGGTTGTCAATCTACCAATATAGGATATTAATCAAAGTTTATTATCTGCAACACAAGATAGACAGTGCACGATATTATTTCAATATTGCTTCGGAGTTGGCGGAAGATATTCGGGACGATGCGCAGCTGGCTTATTTATCTTTTCAAATTGAATTGGCTTCCGGAAATTCAGAGGAGGCGGCCAATTCGATCAACGAATATATCTGGTTGAGCGATTCCATATCTCGCATGGTGGTATCCCAATCTGCAATCGCCGCCGAGGCAAAATATTATAAAGAGCAAACAGCTTTTGAGAGTTATCGCCTGAAAGTACGCACTTACTTTGAATATATTGTCGGACTACTGATCTTCGGCGTTGTAGTTTTCCTAATCTACTACTACCGGGAACGTATGAAACGCAAGCAGCAGCAGATCGAACGCTACATATTGGCTGTTGAAAGCATCCGGGAGTCGAAAAACCGCATCCTCGAAAATCTTGCCACCAAGGAAGGCTTGGAAGTACAACTTAAAGAATTGGTGATGTCCCGCTTCGAATTCCTTGACCAACTCGGTCGAGCGTTCTATGAAAGAAACAATACAAAAGCGCAGCAAGAGGCCATTTACAAGCAGGTGAAAAACTTCTTTACGAACCTTACATCGAATCCTTCGACTAAAAAAGAATTGGAGAAGATTGTAAACACGGTAAACGATAATATTATTGATAAACTACGGATGCAGTTCCCGAAATTCAAACCGGCGGATATCGATTTGCTATGTTACATCTACGCCGGATTTTCGGCGCAAATCATTAGCGTTATAACCGGCGATTCGGTATCGAATATCTACAACCGCAAATCACGATTGAAAGCCCGAATTGCGGCATCGGATTCATCTGAAAAGGACTTTTTCATTCAGAAAATGTGATAATAGTCTGATTATCAGATAGGCCATCATCTATGACTGGGCAAATTTAGAAAAGTATATGTGTAATATTCTGTTTTTCAGGTAATTAACGCAACATTATAACAGGTGCGAGAATTTTGTATTTCTCGCACCTGCTATTTTTATGTATACCAGCCATTTACAAGTTCTATGTGATAGATTTTATGGACGAAGATTTTGCTCTCGGGAGCAACTGAAAGGCTAACTTTATTGTTGTCTAACCCAAATCATTATCACATGAAAAAGTTTCTTATTCTACTTGTGCTGTGCTGCATCGGAACTGGTACTTGCATTGAGGCGTATGCAAAGCGAAAGCGGCCGAAAATCACGTCCGTTTATCTGGAGAAGAAAATGACTGTTAAAGGACCCCGCAGCGCCATATTGCCGATTAATGCGATACTTTCTCCGGATGGAAACACTATCACGCTCCACTCTTCAGAGAATTGCGATCAAGCATTCGTTACAATCTCCGGCAACGGAACCAGTCTTACAGATATGGTGAATTTCACCGATCAGACAGCGACCCTCGACGTGTCAGACCTCGACTGCGGTGTTTTCTTGATTACCGTCGAATATGAAAACGGAGCAATTTACACAGGACAATTCGAATTTACAGAATAGCTTCAACCAAAACATATCAAATATGAAGAAAATTGTATTTCTATTTGTGATGGCATTGTATATGTCATCATGTACGCAGGACCTCACACAAAATGAGCACCTCCAACCTCAATCAGACGAAACAACAGGACCTGTTAAGTCAGGAGTCCTACATTTTAACTCTGCAGACGATCTATCCTCCACGATTCTTCAGATGAAAGAGAGACAGGTTTTCGATATCAAACATCTTCCTGCGACCCGCGCTGCAGCTCAGGCATTGAACGGAGAGTTCGTTTCGCTCCGCCAACACTTGATTGATCAGGGTCTTCGAGAGTTTACTGATGCAGAACTGGCAGAAATCGTCGCAGATTCTTTGGAATACGAACCTGAAGACAGCCTCATCGTAGATCCGTATATGACAGCAATTCTCAATGGTGAGCGCGAGGTGCAGGTCGGCGATAAGATTTGTCGTTTCGTGGAGGATGGTATGATTATGTACGATGTTAATGAAAAGGTGCTTTTCGATCCCAATTTGGTGGAACAGAAATTAGCCGTCGAGTCAATGCCTCATGGGCAATCTGTTGAAATAGCCGATGCTAATGGAGTTAAGGCAAAACTTGTTAAAATCGATTATATTAAAGCAGAACAAATCCTTGGAGATCGCATAGGTGGTGGCGCCTCTTCGTCGGACGACTCAGATAATGCGGGGGATAATAGCCAGGCTGCATATAATTATGATGGAAGTATTACGTTGACAAACGGGGTGAAAATTCCGCGGGACAGAATTCGCCGTGCAACCTACACGAAAGGTGGTGGCAACGGAAGTTGGTTAGCGAAAGGCGTCTCCGGACTTTTTGGGCTGAACGTAACTATAACCAACAACTACAATAAGCGTCATCGCATGAAATTGCGTATGTACGAGCAAGATTATATTATCTACCGAGCTGTAGGTATGACGGTTCGAATGCAAAAACGCACATTAGGCATCTGGTGGCGAAAAAAGGCCCAAGAATTTCGTTATGGATGGTCGGCCATCGAGTGTGAATATAAATTCCCGTCTCCGGCCTTCCTCGACCCTCCTAAAATGCCGAATGGTCTGCCGCAATACAATAAATATCCGACTGCAATGACGAAGAAATTTCCGTTTGCAAACACTGAAGTTGTTCTTTTTCATATTCCGATTGCAAATTATGATATTACAACAGGAGATGTGAATGGGGTAATGGCTGCAGGAATGAAAAAATTGGCAAGTAGCATAAATAGTTGGTTCAATGATTCTCAGAACAAGGGACTTCGGAGTAATCCTCGCGGATTGTTTACTACTTATGACGGAGATCGCAAAATAAGAGTAATATTTCCACAAGGCAAAGAGGAGGTGGATTATCACACAGGACGCGAAGTTGTAAGATGGGATAAACAATGGTTCTCCGGTAATTTCATGATTGGCTTCAAGTCCAATATGTCCGGAGGTGGATTCCATTATAAGAATATGAGTTTCTCCCCAGCAAAAGATGTATCAATCATTCGAGGGCGCATATACGGAGCTGTCAAATATGACAATCAGTGGCGCGCTTGCGTAATTGAAACTAAATAAGTATCTTCTCGGAGTTTATTATTTCGCAGGTATGAAAAAGTTAATCTTTGTATTTGCTCTGCTATGTTTCCTGCAGGGTAATGCTCAGACCAGCCAACTCGCGGTTGCAGAGCGTCAGGTTGGTCGATTCGAGGGTGAAATCGGCGGAGGCATTTCTTTTGGAGCCGACAAGCTGAACTTCGACAAGAACAAACTCGGTGCGACTTTCTATACAGAAGCTCGATATAATATGCAGCGTGTCCCGTTGGATGTCGGTGTACAGGTAGGTGGAACGATTTTCCACCGAGAGTCCGTCAATGCCGGACAACTGAAATTCAAGACCTGGAATGTGATGGCTGTGACGGATTACAATCTTCAGCGACATAAGAAAATTTCATTTTTCGCGGGCATTGGCTTGGGTTATGCCTCTTTGGATCATTCGGCTCCGATCACCTTTGATGACTCGCAGCCCAACTGGGGTGGATTCTCAACGGGAACCAAGACTGGATCATTCTGTTTCATGCCACGTATTGGCGTAGAGGTGCTTCATCACCTACGAGTGACTATCGATTACAAGTTCCAGGAAAAAGCAAACCGCCATTTCGGCCTTACACTCGGTGTAGTTTTTGGTGGAGGTCGTAGATAATCATTAAACGAAAGATGCTGGGAGAAAACCGACATCTTTCTTTGTCTAATTATTCAGGAAAGAGACTGTCTAACAAGTTTTAGACAGCCTCTTTATTATGTATGCCAATAATATAACGGACAGCCGAAATTTTGGGAATCGAGGGCAGCGGATATTTCGCACTACAGCAGCGTCCGGTTTGAGATAGCGCGACGTTGTATGGACCGCTCAGCGGGGTATTCGCCGCCATTTTTCTTAGATTATGTGCCAGCGCCACAAGACCGAATTCGATGTTGACTTTTTCTAAAGACCTCAATCGGAATCTGCGGAACATACGATCCGCTTTAATCTGCCCGAATACGGCTTCGGGCTCTATGGGTCTTCGTGAGCGATGAAGTATCCCCCGTTCGGAAGTCAGCAGTTCGCGGACCTTTTCCTTATATTCGTTTAGACGGTGATTCACCCGGATGATCCTGTTTCCCTCGGCATTGTGGCACTCCTTGCGCAAGGGACACTCGGTGCAGCCGGAGGCCTGATAAAGTCGTGTATGAGCTCGGTATCCTGACTCCGATTTGGGATTTTGGCTGCAGATCGGCACCATGCTTTTTCCCGCCGGACAGGTAAATACATCTGCCGAGGGATCGTATCTGAGATTTTGTTGCAGGAAAGGATTGTTGCGAAACGCCCGGGTCTGCTCCTTATGGAAGTAGTTGTACTTGACATAAGGAATCATTCCCTTGGAAAACATGTACTCGTAGTTCTGCTAACTTCCGTATCCGGCATCTGCGACGATTTCACGGCTGTACAGACCGTATTTCTTATGGAAGGATTCCAGAAAGTCGATAAGCGTTCCCGTATCCGCAGGCCTTTGGAAAATGCCGTAATTGGTGATGAATTGATTCTCGGTGGCGATCTGTACGTTGTATCCGGGTTTGAGTTGCCCGTTGAGCATGGCATCCTCCTTCATGCGCATGAATGTGGCATCCGGATCGCTCTTGGCGTATGAATTACGCGCGCCCATAATGGCGATATGGCGTTCATACTCTTTCATCCTGGGCAGAGACTTGCGCTCCACGTCTCTGACAGCCCGGCGTTGCTGTTTGGAGAGGTTTTCCGTATCCATCCGCTCCTTGATACGCTCCACGCGGGATGCGAACTCCTCGGTTGAGAGTGTCTGCTCCGTATCCGGCTCGCGTTCCTCCTCGCAGATAACCTGCTCGATCTCCCGCAATACGGCATCGGTCTTTTCCCGCAGCCGCTTGTCGTGTTTCTCTACCGAGCCCCGCCAGACGAAGCTGTATTTATTGGCTGCCGATTCGATCTTCGTGCCATCGATATATTGTACTTCGAGCGATACGAAGCCCTCCTTGTGAAGTAACTCCACGACCTGGCGGAACAACTCTTCGAAGGTGCCCTTCAAACGTTTTCCCCGAAAATAGTTGATTGTCCGGAAGTCGGGCTTCGCACCGCCCGAAAGCCACATGTAATGGATGTTCTCAGAGAGTTGCTGCGCAATGCGGCGCGACGAATAGATGTTGTTCAGGTAGGCGTAAACCAGAATCTTGAGCATCTGGCGAGGATGGAAACAGCTGTTCCCGCCTCCGCGATAGGTGCGCAGAATAGCGTCTACATCCAGACGGTCGATCATGGCATTCACAACACGTACACTGTGCGTAAGAGGAATTAATTCGTCCAGACTCGGTGGTAAAAGCAGACTTTGCTTTTGATTGTCGGATTTAAATGCTATCTTCGCCATTGTTATACGGGTGTTTATTGTTAGGCAAAACAAATATATGAATTTTTTACCGTATAACAAAGGCTTTTGTACTGATTCCCAGTATGAAAGCCTTCCTTCCACCCCCCCCTTCCTCCTGCAATGAGTCGCGTCACTGCTCCTCCCTTGACAAAGGAGAATTCTTCATGGCAAAATGCAGGTCAGGTGGATAAACGGGTATGACATTCGTTATAAATCAATCCCGATATATAGTCGCGTAATTCATGCCGGCTGGCACGTCGGCAATAGCGATACTCTTCCGGTAAAATATGCCAGTGGCGGAAAGTACGCAGATTATGACTGCTCGATTCAAGATATAGGCGGCCTCGATAATGCTTGTCATACTGACCCCACAGGGAACTGGACCCGGGACATCGGGAATCGCTGCGGTGAAACAGGTAGACTTCCCCTGCACGAAAATTTAACCCTGCAACCGCAGGACTGAGATTGGCTCCGCATGGTCCGCATTTCGGACCGAAATGAGAATGTTTCTTCATTGTCCGGCATTTATTTTGAAAGTTATATGTTTCAAAAAAATGCGCGGACCTTAATACACGTTAGCGAAGGCTTGTTTTGCCAATATGTAATAACCATCCCGGCCAAGGTCCGCGCACTTGTGGTGCGCAAATCCTTAACTGACTATCAGATGGTTATTACTCTATATTTGGCAAGCCTTCGCTAAGATAAACAGTCTGGACTGCGTATCTTTCGTCCTTCGAATATCGTAAATTTTATTGGATCCGACAACTTTTATCCGATATTTCGCTAAAATAAGCCGCTGTGATTTTCAAAGATACTAATCTCGCATGAAATAGAGGCTGTCTAAAACTTGTTAGACAGCCCCTTTCAGTGTTACATTCAGAAATAGTCCGTGTATATCCTCAGAACCATTGTGTCATCATCCTTCTGAGCAGGGGAATGGTTCGCAGAACAACTTCAAGTAGTGTTTTAAAAAGTGTGTCTGGACGTAGTCATCTGTAAATATAGCGATTCTTGTTTTCAGCACAACACTATAGTCCGTTGCGTTCATTTTCTTTTTCAATCGGGAGATAATTCCCGGCCCTGGTCAATCCGTGAGGTGTCGGCCTCAAGTACGATTTCTTATCCATGGCCGTCTTGCCCATCAGCTGCAAATGGACACTCTCGTTTGGCATGGTTCTCCGCATATGTGTTACCCGTCGAATGTCCTTCTACAGTTGCTCAATCCTATTCGTCGTGTAGATCATCGACTGAATCATAATGACAGGTTGTTCTAAACGTACAGGAAGACTATTTTCGGAGTTAATTCCTATGTGGAAATCTCAAATGCAGAACATATTCGATCGAGGTTTTTTCAAAATTCTTTTCTACCTTTGTTTCATTAAATTTTATGAGAGAACCAGAGAAACAGAAGAATTGACATAAGATAGCTTTTAGCTGTTTATTCTAGGTCTGAAAATCGCCAACTTCTAACTTACGGGAATAGACAAGCAAGGCTCGTGTATTGCACTATTATTTATCGTGCGGCACGAGCTCGACTTGTTCCGTAAGTGGGTGTTTGGCGATACCTCAGATCTGAACAATGTTGAGTTCGTGCTTTTTTGTATAGATATTGCAATTGACCTCGTTGTATTATCGTATTATTCATCGGGACGTATGCCTGTAAAATCCAATACAACTGCTGCAGAGCGATTAAAAATAGTCATAGAAAATGCGGGACTTAGTACATATGCACTGTCTCGTCATATAGGGTTGCTGCGCCCAGAGAATCTTTATCAGATACTACGAGGAAAATGCGGGATTAGCAAGAATATGGCAAATATCATTCATCAGAAATTTCCGCAATATTCTATTGACTGGCTCATTTATGGTGACAACAATTCTCAAGAACCTCATCATGATAACATTGTCCGTATTCCCCTGTATAACAATTTTGATACACAACAATTCCCTCCGCTTTTCCCGGCAGATGAAATTCTGACATTTTCTTCAACTCTTGCTGCAAATGCTCAGATAGCGATCGCATATTCTGACGATTACCTCTATCCAAATTCGCAAAAATCAATATTATTATTACGAAAAAAAACGATAGCAGAGGAAATATGTTATGGTAATATGTATCTTATCATAACAGATCAACTGCGCCTTGTGCGTTATGTGTACAAATCTCCTGAGAGCCCGAAGAAACTCCTACTAAATACTATGCCAGAAAGCTCCGTTGGAGAAATGACAATAGAGCGGATACTTATTCGTTCGATGTGGATTGTATGTACGGTTATTTATCGTACGACATGAACATTGAAACTCGCCCCAATTTATAGCCGAGAGTTTCAAACACAGGAGATAAGAAACGGAAAATGCAAGAGTAATACTCTTGCATCTCATTAAAAATAAACATTTTCAGCAATCGAATTCGCGGATATCCACCCCCAAGTATTGACAGGCTTTTTTCTTGCTGATTCCATCTTTAAGCATACGTTCGTAACATTCCCGTTTTTCGTTGTAGGTCTCAATCCGGTCGAACAACATCTCAACCAAAGTATCCACTGCTTCCGAAAAAGCCTCTTCGCCTTCGGGTGTATCAAAATTAATCTTACAAAATGGCGCACGCTCTTTATGTAAGATTAAATGATAAGCCCCCGAAATTAGGATGGCAATAATACTTCGAATATTGATATGAGCCGGCTTGAATATCATATCATAATATTCTACCAGATTTATGTTCATCAGGTCTCTAATCTGAGCCGTTCTTCGAGTTGTCTCATTGTCTGCCGACATCTCCCAAAGCAACAATTTCTGCATGACCACATTGTTGCATAATCCTTTGTACAGTGCCTTTAGTGTTTTAGCAAAGAACTGTTTAGGCCCCAAATCGCTTAGTTCCGACATGTCGATTGTGTGGTTAATCCAGAAGTCATATCTTTGGGCCAGGCGATCATAAAGATTGTCGATAGATCCATAACGCCGATAAAAGACGGGGGGTTCCAAACGGGCATTGTCCATCAACTCCGTTACTAGCACGTTGTCGAAACCATTCTGGATGACCAGTTTTTCGAGTTCAGTCATTACGGCATTATCTATTTCAGCATTCGTGCGTCTTACTCTTCCCGCCATTTTTGTATAATCTGATTTTAAAGCATATGAATGTTGATAAGATTCGGGACAAAAATAACGAAAAAAAAATAAATGTTTGCAAGAATTTAATTCTTGGTTACAGTTGATTATAAACAAGACACATCAAGCTTCTATCTTTTTATATAGTTTAGATCAATGATAAAATATTAAATATAAATAAAAGAGAGGAAGAGAACAAAATCTCCATCTCTCTTTTATTTGTCATTATATTAGAGTTACACCGATGTTGGGTGGTCTGGATCAGATGATTCCATACTTTTTCCCCGTTTCGTAAAACACATCGAGCATGCGATCACAATCCTCTTGAGTGTGGCATGACATTACGCCAATTCGAATACGACACATTTTGGGCGGAACGACCGGCGGGAAAATTGCATTTACAAATATCCCCTGATCGTAAATATCTTTTATCAGATTAGTCAGCACATACTCATCGCCAATGATTACGGGAATAATGGGAGTAATAGAATGCAGTGTGTTGAATCCCATCTCATTTAATCGTGAACGCACGTAATTGTGATTTCGGTTGAGGGCCTCTCTCTGTTCCGGATGTTTCTTAAAATCCTGCAATACCTCATAGGCGGCAGCGCAGACACTTTGAGGCAGTGCTGTCGAGTACATATTACTCCGAGCATATACTCTCAGGTAATCGATGATTTTCTGACTTGCCGTAATGAAACCACCAACTGTCCCTATCGCCTTGCTCAACGTGCCGGTCACGATGATGTTATCTCGCTCTGTGATACCGAAATAGCTCAAGGTGCCGGCACCACCTTCCCCAATAATACCTGTCGCATGTGCATCGTCAATCAGTAACAGAGTATTGTATTTCTTAGTAAGACGCAGCAATTCGGGAAGATTTGCTACGTCTCCGTCCATGCTGAACACGCCGTCGGTAACGACCATCATTCCACAGGGGTATTGATCTGCATTTTGCGAAAGGATTTTCTCCAGGGAATGCATGTTACTATGAAGGTATCGTGTCATTTTCGCTCCAGACATCAGAGCTCCATCAATAAGGCTCGCATGGTTTAGTTTATCGAACACCAATAAATTATTCGGGCCAACTAAACCCACCAAGGCTCCAATATTAGCCGTAAAGCCGGAGGAAAACAAGATCGTATCGTCAAAACCAAGCAATTGAGAGATTTCTTTCTCCAATTGATTCTGATAATCGGATGTTCCGCTCAACAAAGGTACACCGCCTGTGCCTATACCGCACTGCTGAATAACTTCGGAAGCTTTCTTAACCGCAGCCGGGCAAATCGTTGCGTTCAGATAGCTGTTTGATCCAAACATCAACATCTTATTTACCTGGCCTGTATGTCTGTCCAAGACCTCGACCTCTCGATCGCACGCAGAAATCATGGGAGATCGGGCGTATATATTCAATCCTCTTTTCTCATGTTCCTTGAAATGAGACTGAAACTTTTCAATCTTAGCCATAATGTTACCGTCCGGGCTACTTTTACAAGCTGCGTAGTCAATTTTGAAGTTTTCCATAAGCATATTTGTTAGACAGTGATGTATGTTTCAACGACATCAGACCTATATGCAGAGTATATATCATATACAAATGCATTTTGTATACAAAAATACAATATTTATTTTATTATACAATTAATAATCTACATAAATACTATTGATAGACGTAATTGCACTTATATACAGGTAATTATGCATAGAATATATTTGAAATAGAAAATATCATCATTTTTTATAAGTAATACATATATATCTAAAATATTTTGTATATATTTGCAATAGTTAAAGCAAAAGAATTTTTGGGGTAGCCATAAAAAATGCGTCTAGTAATATTGTTTCAAAACGATTAAATGCTTAAAGCAATAACGAATTGCGCAATTCGACAGGAGAAATCCGAAAATCCTTAAAAGAGTAGGAATAAACTTAACAACGGATATTATGAAACGCTTTGAAGAAATCAACGGCTCAAAGTTCGAGCGCCTTTCCCATGCCGAAATGGAATCGGTAAAGGGCGGGGACTTTTGTCTCTCTTACATGAAAAGAGGGCGAAAGGTAAAGATCGAGGCCGATGAAGAAGGCACATATATCCTCATTTTCGGCCCGAAATAGTAATGTCTAATTGAGTCTGTCCAAATCCAAATCTTTAAACAGGATTTGGGCAAACTCCTCAAACGTTTGTAATATGAAATGGTTATTGTGGTTCTTACTACTATGGATACATATTGCACAGGCTCAAACACCCGAAAAAAGTCCCAACGTTGAGAGCGTTGAACAGCGTTCCGTCCCTGTAAAAAACAGCGCTCTAGCTATCTTGGACGTCTGGACGCTTCATCCAGACATGTGGACTGAGTTGCCGACCAGTGCGATTCATCCCACCGTGGATTCACTGTTGACTCCGACAATAAAAGAAAAGTTACTGCAGCAGATCAATTCACGTCACGCCCAATTAGGGAAAGATACACTGTTGACGTCAGATTTATTTTATATTCTGCGACCCTATATTGACTGGTTGCATGAGATCGATCCTCACTATCGAATAGCTGCCAGAATACCGGTTGACGGCCGCGTCTACAAAACTGAACGAAACTTTCTGAAAAAGCGACGGGGGCTTGGCTTCAACCTGCTACAGGTCAAAGATACTTTGATTGTAAATACCTCCGTCAATCCGCTATTCCATAAAGGCGATATGATTGTTTCAATCAATGGCATCAAATCGTCAGACTTACTCGAATTCAATTATAATGATCGCTATACTACGCCCGAAATTCTACTGCAGAATTACTATTTTCAACATCTACGAAACGATTATACAGTTCAACTGATTCGTGAAAATAAATTGCAGACGATCACAACGGCAGGAATGAAATACCAGAATGTTATCACATCTCTGGCTATCGAGGAGTCAATGGATCGTAACATCCGCATATACGAATCAGCTCAAAGTGGTTATATTGCGCTACCTAAATTCTCTCGCTTTTTCAATCCGAGAATAATTAAGGTGCTGCGATCAAAGATTGCCGAATTTAAAGCCAAGAACTGTAAAAATATCATTCTCGATTTGAGATATAATACGGGCGGCAGCGGATATATGTTCGACAAACTATTGTCCCTGTTTATTGATCAATCTGCTATTCCCTATTTGAAATCACAGAAACTGAGGATTTCTCCGGAGACACGAGCCGATTATGACTTTGTCACGGAGGAGATGATGGGACACACAGTCAGGTTACCCGATAGATATACAGTAAAAACGATTGAACTCGATCCTACATGGTATATAGGCGATGATATGCATATCTACATCTTAATGAGTAGAAATACGGCATCCATCGCAGCCTCACTTTGTAATATATTGCAGTACAACTGTTCCGCATCTTTGGTTGGAGAACCGCTCTGCCGCAATGCCCTTCGTTATGGAGAAACAGTGACTGGAAAGACCTGGTTCTCCTCCTTGTTATATGAGGCTTCCGTCTCGACGATGGAATACGACGAACATACCCGAGCCATCGACGGGGTGCTGATGCCGGACATTGCCATTCCATACGTTGCGCAGGATTATCTTACAGGGCGGGATGCTATGTTAAATAAGTTACTGGATATCATTCGAGAAAAGAACGAACAAAGTTTTAAACAATAGCGAATTGCGCAATTCGACAGGAGTAGTCCGAAAATCCTTAAAAGAGTAGGGACAAACTTAACAACGTATATTATGAAACGATTTGAAGAAATCAATGGCTCAAAGTTCGAGCGCCTGTCCAATGCAGAAATGGCGTCCGTCAAAGGTGGACAATTTTGTATCTCTTGCATGAAACGGACGCGGAAAATTCGAATCGGCTGGAAAACGCAGGAAGAATTACGCGAAGAAAATATACCGACTTCTTTCCCCATTAACTAAATTGACAAGATAGAAGAGCGGAATTACCGCTCTTCTATTAAAATAACTAACTAATTATGAAAAGGAGCATAATTGTTTTCCTTTCTATCCTGTTTGTCTTTACATACAACCTCTCCTTTGTGTATGGAAACGTAACACACCAGGAACCGAAGCAGGATAGCCTTGCTCACCTATGGAAAACTCGAGAAATAAAAATTAATGGTAAAATTGGCATAACAGATATTGCGACACCAGCCACAGAGATACCCCAATTTCTCTCGTTAGCGGGCCTGCCCCATCCTTGCAATGATTCCATTCCAGAAGACATATCGACACAGGTCACACTCCGAAACAAAAGTTTATCCAAGGATTCTCTGTGCAGCGCCGATTTAATTTGGGTGCTGCGTCCCTATCTGCAATGGCTGCAAAATATCGATCCCCATTTAAGGGCTGAACCACAACCTATCCATTTTTCAAATGTCAAAAAAGCTGACAATATCTCCGTATTCGACTTTTTATCGCTCAACATCAATGATACGCTTATTGTGGAGCGTTCAATCAATCCTCTCTTCAGGCAAGGCGATCGAATCCTGCGTATCAATAATGTTCCTGTCTCACAATATCTGCAATATTGCTATGACGACAGGCATATATACCCGTTCACTCTTTTGACCAATTATCATTATGCAATTATTACAGCCTTCGATTACAAAATCCAATTGGCTCGCAACGGCAATATAATGGAAATTAATACACCCGGTCTTCCATGGAAAGAGGTATATCTCAAATTGAATCAACAGTGTGAATTTCAAAGCCGGCTCTTCCGAGATGCCAAAACAGGATATTTTCGCATCGGAGAGTTTTATCCCAATAACAACTTGATGATTAAAAAGTTGAGAACGGCCATTCAGCAGGCTCAGAGAGAAGGGTGTACATCGTTTATATTGGATCTAAGGGGTAATCTGGGCGGTAATGGACATGCATTTGACAGACTGCTATCCATTTTCATTAATAAGCCCGCCATTTCCTATTTAAGGGGCAAACGATTGAAAGTTTCCCCGTGGACCTTGCAAGATTATGATTTTCTAACCGCCGATATGCTCGGATCAGTCATTGAAGTTCCGAGCCAATATGCTAATAAAACGGTATACCTAAATCAACAATTATACATTCCAGGGATGCAATTCTACGTTTTGATGGACAAAGATACGAGTTCCATCGCAGCATCTTTCTGCAATATAATGCAATATAATGGAGCAGCCTTGTTAGCCGGGGAGCCATTACGACACAATGCTTTGAAATATGGAGAAACCGTAGGTGCCCGCTATGGAATTTCCGGATTGTATCTTACTGTATCGACAGTCGAGTTTGACGAATATTCTCATGCCGTTGACGGGGTGCTGATGCCGGACATCACCATTCCATACATTGCACAGGATTATCTTACTGGACGGGATGCGATGCTTGACAAGTTGCTGGAAATCATTAAACGTGATATAAAGAATTAATGACTTATGACTCACTTGAAATGGTCTCGTTTCAATTTTTTGGTCGAGACGAGTAAACATCGAAAATATTTATACAACAGCTATTCCAATAGTTTAATTGCCTTGGAGGATTCATTGTATGAAAGTCTCCAGTCCCTATCCCGAGACGATGGAATGTCAAATATAACAGCATTTTCAGAAGAGGAAATAAAATATTTGGAAAAGATATATGCACTAGTTGAGGATGATGATATCTTAGTAGATATCCTTCACCACCAAAGTATGTCGCGCTTGTACTCAAAGAAAACCTTGGTTCTAACCATTGCACCTACTCAGAGTTGCAATTTTGCTTGTACATATTGTTTCGAGAAATGGCGCCAGTCTGGTACGCTTTCGGACCAAACTGAAAATGCAATTATAAACTATATTAAGCACCTAAAACAGACAGAAGGGCTTGAGAACATCAATCTAACATGGTATGGCGGAGAGCCATTGTTGCAATACAAAAGAGTCATTTCTTTAGCTAAACGAATTGAGCAACTCGGGCTAAATATCAACGAAAATCTACTGATTACCAATGGATATTTCTTCACGCCGGAAATTATCAAGGAACTGGTCGACGCCAAAATCACAGAAATCCAGATAACTCTCGACGGGTTCAAGGAAATCCACGATATTCGTCGTCCTTTGGCTAATGGAAAAGGTACATTCGATACTATTATCGAAAATTTGGATAATTATTATAACAGTTCATTTAGAGATGCATTCGCAATTGCTATTCGGGTAAATATCGACAATCGGAATTACAAAAGTTTTATAGATATATACAAATGGCTGAATGATAGGTATAAATCTAAAAGGTTAATTGTATATCCCGGAGTCGTGGTCTTAGATGAAAACGACTGTAATGCCTCAACATGTTTAAGTCGAAATGCTGTAACGGATATTGTTCTCGATTTATTTACCAAATACGGAATCATCACGGAGGAATTATATCCTGATGATGTAAACATAGAATGCATGACCCGGAGTCCGTATAGCATGCTTATTGGCAGTCAAGGCGAAATCTATAAATGTTACGAAGATCTTGGAAATAAAGAACTAATCGTAGGAAACATCAATGATCCGAAAGTATGGAGCAAATACGAATTAATTGCACAATATTCAGTAGGTATTGATCATTACAATGATCCTGAATGTCGTAAATGCAGTTATTTACCTATATGCAGAGGTGGTTGTCCCATTCGCCGTTTCGAGAATGTTTATAAAGGGAGACATAACGATTGTTGTACCCCGTTCAAAGGTCGCATAAAAGACTATATCGAACTGTATTCAGAAATTCTTAATAGCTAATAGTTAATATGGTCTTTCCCTCTTTTACCCAACACGATGCTATGGATTGTGGTCCGACGTCGCTGCGGATTATCGCGCAACACTACGGCCGTCACTACTCACTACAGACGCTGCGTGAACGGTGCCATATCTCACGCGAAGGGGTCTCGCTGTTGGGAATCAGCGATGCCGCGGAGTCTATTGGATTTCGCGCTACAGGGGTGAAGATAACCTGGGAACAATTGCGAGAGAAGGCGATACTCCCTTGTATCGTACATTGGAACCAGCAACATTTTGTGGTCGTTTATAAAATCGTCAAAATACATAATGATTGGGAGATTCATATTTCCGATCCGGCTGCAGGGTTGTTGAAATACAGAGAAGCCCAGTTCTTAAAATATTGGTTACATGGAGATTGCAAATCTCCTACCATATCAGACAATTCGGGTCTTGCATCTTTTGCTGAAGCACGACTTGGCATAGCACTACTTATAGAACCGACCCCCCAATTCTACAAAGAGATGGGAGATGAGGACAAGCGGTTGAAGTTCTCCGGTCTGGTGCAGTACCTGCGGCCCTACAGGAGCTACCTGGTGCAGTTGGCGCTGGCGATGCTTACGGCCAGTGTGTTGAGCCTCATCCTGCCGTTCCTTACACAGTCGGTGGTCGACAAGGGTATCGGGACGAACAATCTTTCGTTCGTGGTGATGATGCTTGTGGCGCAGGTGGTGCTGACGCTCGGGCAACTGGCCAACAACCTCATCCGCTCGTGGCTGATGCTGCACATGACCACGCGGATCAGCATTTCGCTCATCTCGGACTTCTTGGCCAAGCTCATGCGGCTGCCGATCGCCTTCTTCGACTCGAAGATGGTAGGCGACATCATGCAACGAATCGACGATTACGACCGTGTCCAATCGTTTCTAACTGGGTCCCTGCTAAGCATGGTAATGGCGATTATGTCGTTCATTATCTATGGAGGCATCATGGGGGGATATAATCTATTGATTCTCGGTATCTTCCTGCTGGGCAGCGCCCTCTATGTCTGCTGGGTCTTGCTTTTCATGCGTCGGCGTCGCAAACTGGACTACATGCGCTTCCAGGAGGCCGCGGCCAACCAGAGCAATATTGTGCAGCTTATCAACGGCATGCAGGAGATCAAACTCAACAACTGTGAGAAGCAGAAGCGCTGGGAGTGGGAACGTATCCAGGCGCGGCTGTTCCAGGTCTCGATCAAGGGACTCGTGTTAGGTCAGACGCAGGAGGTGGGCGGTACATTCATCGACCAGACGAAGAATGTCATAATCTCGTTTCTGGCGGCCTCGGCTGTCATCAAAGGCGAGATGACGCTCGGTATGATGGTCGCCCTGCAGTACATCATAGGACAGTTGAATGCGCCGCTTTCGCAGTTTATCCAGTTCGTGCAGGCGACGCAGGATGCGAAGATCTCGCTCGAACGTCTTTCGGAGGTACAGGAGAAGGAGGACGAGGAGCCCACCACAGAGGAACGAATCCGCGAGATACCGGATTTGGCCGACCTGGAGTTCCGGGGCGTGACGTTCCAGTACGACGGGCCGCATTCGGCCAAGGCGTTGGACGACGTGTCGGTCACAATTCCGGCGCACAAGGTGACAGCCATCGTGGGGGCAAGCGGCTCGGGGAAGACCACGATGTTGAAGTTGCTGCTGGGCTTCTATGCCCCGACGGCGGGAGAGGTGCTACTGGGCGACCGCCGCATCGGACAGTACAGCCCCTCTTGCTGGCGGCGGGCTTGCGGCACGGTGATGCAGGAGGGGTATGTCTTCTCCGACACGATTGCGGGCAACATCGGCGTCTCGGACGAACGCCCCGACATGGAGCGGGTGCACCGTGCCACGCGCATCGCCAACATCGACACCTTCATCGACGAGCTGCCGCTGGGTTACAACACCAAGATCGGAGCCGACGGCCACGGACTGAGCGTCGGACAGAAGCAGCGGCTTCTGACTGCCCGGGCGGCCTACAAGCAAGCGAAATATCTCTTTTTCGACGAGGCGACCAACTCGCTCGATGCGAACAACGAGCGCACAATCATGGAGCGGCTAGAACGGTTGTTCGAGGAGAAGACGGTCGTGGTGGTTGCACACCGCCTCTCGACCGTCAGGAACGCCGACAAAATCATTGTGCTGGACCACGGCCGGATTGTCGAACAGGGGACGCACGCCGAACTGACGGCAAAACGGGGATATTATTACGAATTGGTCAAAAACCAGTTAGAGCTGGGTAATTAATAGATATTCAGTATGATTAGAAGATATGTCAATCCATTTATTTCTTTGCTGGAATTGTTGAATGTAAAATATACACGACATTTTTCTCAAAGAAAATATGCAGAACATCCCAATAAAAATAATATGTTGGGATTGTCTCAAATGCTTTCTGATTATAAAGTTGAAAGTGAAGGAATTAAGGTTGATGATAAAAATACCTTTGACTTGGTATCTCTCAAGCCCCCTTTCATCGCTCAGATGGGGACAGGATTCGCAGTTGTTTCCAGTATTTCCAATCAAAGAATCGCTTGCAAATTAAATGATCTGGACATAATCATTGACGATAACCAGTTTAGAAAAAGTTGGACTGGCGTTCTTCTTTTAGTTGAAGCCAATAAAGATTCTGAAGAACCAAATTATAATGAACATAGAAAAAAAGAACTTTTAATAAACCTTAAAAATAATTTGTTGATAGGCACAATTTTCATATTGTGTATCATTGGACTATTGTACAATCAACCTAACACAGGAACAATCATATTGATATTTGTAAATTTGCTGGGTTTGTATATTACTTATTTGCTCCTACGAAAACAAATTCATATCAATAGTAAAATTGCAGACAAGCTATGCTTTGTTTTTGCACATGGTGATTGTAATGATGTCATATATACGGACGCTGCACGCTTATTCGGAATAATTAGTTGGAGTGAAATCGGCGCAGGATATTTTATTGCAAATCTGTTTATAGCGATCTTTATACCGTCATTTATACCATATTCGGCAATAATTAACTTATTGGCGCTGCCCTATAGTTTTTGGAGTGTTTGGTATCAAAAATATAGAATACAGCAGTGGTGTATTCTATGTCTAATAGTGCAAATTATTCTTTGGTTGCTATTCATTGTAAATATCGCATTGGGTCTCATTATAATACCAGTTTTCGCGCTGGAGAATCTTATTATAACAGGATTGCTCTACATACTTCCAATGCTTTCTTTGAATATATTGTTAAATCTAATAACTCATGCACAAAAAGAGAAAGCATTAAAATATACATATAATAACCTCAAGTTTTCTGAAGGCGTGTTCGCTACGTTACTTCATGGACAACAATCTGCCAATATCGAACTCGGGAGTTCTGCAATTATTTTTGGAAATCCTGATGCTCAAATTAGAATTACAATCTATAGTAATCCGCATTGTAACCCATGCGCTCGTATGCATAAAAAAGTAAATACCCTACTAACCGAAAAGAGTAATAATCTCTGCATACAATATGTATTCTGTTCTTTCGGACCAGAATGGGAAGATAGTACAAAATATTTAATTGCTGTTTATCTGGAGAATGACTTGGAAACCACTCGTTCAATCTATGATAAATGGTTTGAAATAGGGAAAAATGATCCGGATGCATTTATGAAGAAATACAAGGCGAATATTAACAATAAGCCTGTTTTAGATGAGTATGACAAACATTTGAAATTTGGTCAAGATAATAATATAGATAGAACCCCGACCATTTTTATCAACGGTTATCGTATGCCTGAATTTTATGATTTTGAGGAGTTAAAATACATTGTATAAATAGCTAATTTGCAGGGCTATTTAAGTGCACAATGTGCATTTCACAAAATCTGCAAACAAATTTAAAATTTAGTTATTATGAAAAAACAAATGATTTTTGTCGGAAAAGGAGCACGAGCCCTTTCAGAAAAGGAGATGAGGCACGTCCTTGGAGGAGCAGTAGAAATTATCCATGACAGTCTTTTCCAGGATTTACCTGATTTAGCAGCTTGTAATAATAAAAAATGTAAAAGCAATTATGATTGCGGCGGCTTTTGTGCTTCCATGACGTGCAATGGCAGGAAAGAAAAGCATTGTATGTAATTCATGGCTGACGGAGGATACGGGATTTAGTGTACCGTATCCTCCGATACAACAACACTTCAGAGATATGAAGGCAAACTATATATGCGGTATTATTACTCTGACACTGGTGGTTTCCTGCACATCGCCGAATCAAAACCAGTTTCGATTGGAGGCCCAGATTGCTGAAGCTCGGCCTGCGGAACTCGTCTTGCTTACCTACCCGGTCTATCGGGAAGGTGCCTGGTATAAACATATGGATTCAGTCCGCGTGGTCGATGGGAAAATCCATTTCGAGGGGGAAATCTCGGGAATTACTCCCGCTTATCTCTCTTTCGAAAATATGGATGAAGTCAGTTTATATCTTATGCCGGGGAATATGCGTCTGCGGATGAACCGGTTGCATCCATATGATTTTACCTCCTCGAAGGTCTTCCTGATGGAGGAGATCGAGGATTATCGGGTACAACTCGGAGCTGTTCCTCAACGATTATGTGAGAAAAATCGTCGGGCAATAGGCCTAAACGAGCGATGGTTGCAGGCTTCACCTGAAAATCGAGATTCTCTGTGGAGGCAATTTCTGCAGGCCGTTCAGGAATTCAAACTAGAACTGGCCGTCGAGGATTCGCTCCGCATGGCATTTATTACGCGACATCCGGACTATACGATTACCCCTCATCTGCTGTATCGTTCGATACAGACGAACTGGCACGAGCCTCAAGACCTGAAAGCCCTGTATGACCGGATTCCGACGACTGACGAGAACCGAATCATGCGGGAACTGGCCGGAATTCAACTTGCTTTCGTAACGGGAGACAGTGGATTCGAGGTCGGAATGCATGGCTATGATTTCACCCGCACCGATGCATCCGGAAACCTTGTCCGCCTTTCCGATTATGTGGGAAAATCGGTCGTGCTGCTCGATTTCTGGGCATCGTGGTGCGGGCCGTGTCTGAGGACGGCCCCCGCGATCCGCGAGGCTGCCCGGAAATATGCTGACAAGGGGCTGCAGGTTATCGGGCTCTCGGTGGATGACGATCCGGAGGCCTGGCGGAAAGCCCTTACGGAGCACGGCCTAGACTACTGTCCGCAGGTGCTGAGTTGCGAATCGGGCGACCGCGAAACACCCTATTTTCCTGAACAGACCGATGTGGGAGATTTGTATCAGGTGATAGAGATTCCGTGTCTGATTCTAATCGACCGAGATGGACGTATTGCTGCCCGCTGGCAGCGGATCACTCCGACGGAGGAGGCTCAACTGGAAGAAATGTTACGTTAGTCACGGATTGATAATGCCAACCAGAGAGGATCATTTTTACAGCGAAGAGGCCCAGTCGATTCTGGGACGTGCCCCGTCGTGGGTTGTACGGTGGGGCGTGACGGTTGTTTTCTGCATTCTTGCAGGGATCGTATTGGGCTGCTATTTCATCAAATACCCGCAGACGGTCACGGCTCCGATTTCGATCACGACGATCAATCCGCCTTCGGACCTTGCGGCCCGCTACGACGGGCTGCTCGATACGGTCTGCGTCTCGAACGGCGATGCGGTGCATGCGGGCGAAGTAATCGCCCTCTTCACGACCGCAGCCCGCTACGGTGACGTCGCCACCCTGGAGCGTTCGCTCCGCGGGGCCGACACCCTGTCGTATCCGCTTCTGGTACGCTCGCCGTGGCTCGACGGGAGCTATGTGCTTGGTGAGCTCCAATCCGCGTGGGCCGACTTTCTGCGGCAGTGCCGCGACTACCGCCACTACCTCGATATCGACTATTCGGGGCACAAGCGCCGGCTGCTCGAGGCGCAGATTGCCAAAAATGAGGAATACTACGACCGGCTGCTGACGCAACGCTCGCTGCTTGCCGCCGATCTGGACTACGGACGCCGCACGCTGGAACGCGATTCGCTGCTGCTTCGCGAGGCGGTAATCTCCGAGGCAGACTACGAAACCACGGCACAGAACTACCTCTCGAAACGCAATTCGCAGGCGGGTTTCGATGCCACGCTGACCTCCACCGAGCTGACGATCCTCCAGACGCGGCAGCAGCTTGTGGAGCTGACGCTCGACGCGGCGAACGAACGGGCGGAATACGAGCGGGCGCTGGAGCAGTCACGTCAGCAGCTGCTGGCGCAGATTGCCCAATGGCGCGAACAGTATGTCATCACGTCGCCGGCCGAGGGTCGTGTTTCGCTACAGCGCTACTGGAGCCGCAACCAGCACGTCTCGACGGGCGAGGTGATCGCATCGGTGGTTCCCGACGGGGAGCTGGCCGTCGTCGGGCGCATGCAGGTTGCGTCGGCCAGCTTCGGAAAGGTCCGCACCGGACAGCAGGTTCTTGTCAAACTCAACGGATTCCCCTACATGGAGTTCGGCGTGCTGCACGGCACGGTCCATTCGATCTCGGCGGTTCCCGAGCAGCAGCAGACCCAGAGCGGCACGAGCATCGTCTATACCGTCGAGGTGGAGTTCCCCGCCGACCTGCGGACCTCCTACCGCCGTGAGCTGCCTCTTATCCAGCAGATGGACGGCTCGGGTGAGATCATCACGGATGACATGCGCCTGATCGAACAGTTCATCCAGCCCGTTGTCTCCCTCTTCAAAAACCGATAGCCGCATGAAACGAATACGCATCCTATCAATTGGCATGCTGCTGCTTTTCGGCACTGTCGGCTACGCTCAGGAGCGGTGCTGGACGCTGGAAGAGTGCATCGCACATGCTTACCAGCAGAATATCGAGATCAAGACGCAGGAGCTTGCAGTTGCGGAGAAGCGCCTCTCGCTCTCCGAATCGAAGTGGAGCTACGCCCCCGAGCTTTCGGCTTCGGCGGGCTACTCGCTTTCGACGGGACGCGTGCTGGACCCCACGACCTACGACTTCGTGGAGAATCAGACCGTATCGGGCAACAACGCCTCGGTCGGGGTAAGCCTGCCGCTTTTCAGCGGGCTGCGCAACCACTACAACCTCCAGCGGGCGAAACTCGATCTGCGTTCGTCGCTGCTTGCCGTGGAGACGACGCGCCGCAGCGTGCGGCTGAATGTCACGGCCCGCTACCTGGAGGTGCTGTGCGCCGAGGAGACGATCCGCGATGCCGAACAGGTTGTCTCCGAGCTGGAGGTCCAGGTCGGGAAGACGGAGCGGATGGTCGAGGCCCGCAAGGTGACGATGGCCGACCTGCTGCAGATCCGTTCCCAGCTTTCGGATGCCCGAAACGACGTGCTGACGGCCCGGAACACCTGCGAGATTGCCCGGCTGGAGCTCTGCCAGCTGCTTGAGATCGAAGACTACGCCTCCTTCCGGACCGTGGCCCCCGATACCGCCCGGCTGGTTCGTGGAGCTCCTGCGGAGGAGGATGCCGTACTCGATGCCGCGCAGCAGCTGCCCGAAGTGGAGTCGGCACGGGTGGGGATTGAGTTGGCCCGGCGCGATCTGCAGCTTGCACGCACTGCCTGCTGGCCGACCCTTTCGCTTGCGGCGGGCTACGGATCGAGCTACTCGGATGCGCGGCAGAAGATGTTTCAGCAGGCCGACGGGACCTATCGCTACGAGGCGTATCCCTTCTTCGAACAGTACCGGGACAATGCGAGCAGCTATGTGTCGCTGTCGCTCAGCATTCCGATTTTCGGGAAGTTCACGACGCGGAAGAACGTGCAGCGTCAGAAGCTGGCCCTGCGGCGTGCGGAGTATGCGCTGCGGACAGCCGAGAAACAGGTGGAGAAAGAGGTGACGCAGGCGCTTATAGATGCCAGGACGGCCTGGGCGCGATACCTTGGGGCACAGGAGTATGTTGCCTTGGCCGAGGAGGCGGCCCGGCAGGTGAGTCGGAAATACGACCTCGGAGCCGCGACTGTAACGGACTACAACGCGGCGGTGACCACCCGAGTCAAGGCCCGGTCGCAACTGTTGCAGGCCAAATACGAATATCTGTTCAAGATAAAGACTTTAACCTATTATACACTCTACTATGGAGAATAAAGGTCTGTAAACTAAAAAGTAAATTATCTTAGGATGTCTATCTCCTACGAATATTTTCATTCCTTCGTCGACTATGTCTGTGTTAAAGCCTATTTTCAAAATCTCGGTTGCAATGTTCACATTGAATAATTGGAACATATAACATTTTCAACTTCTAGTCCGTATTATTTATCAATAGTCTGCAAGGTTCAATTCAATATAGTTGGAAGCGTTTTCCAAGAAACTGTCTAATATTTGTTTTCTGTTTATCACAGCCTGAATAATATCCATCCGCCTGTCTGACTCCATAATTCGAATTTTGTTATCTTTCACTTCAATATTTAGACTCTTGCTATATGTGGCATAAGGCAGTTCGTTTTCGGCTTGATTGATGATGATTTTCCTGTCCCAGAATTGTAGGCAATCCATCAATGTGGCAAAATAAGCGAAAGGCTCATTGCCTAATTTTGTCCTGTAATCATTGTGCCCATTGAACTTTTGTGGATAAATATTATGGATGATGATGGCATAAAATGATTCTATCAGTGTATTCTCAAACATATAGTCAATATATTCCTTGTTGGTCTCATAGTCTTGCCCTAACGCAATGTCCATTATTTGCAGGAAAGGACGCTTCTCATCTTTTTGGTAATCATGTAGTTGGCGATACACATCGGCGATGGACAATGCAATTATACCACCACATACCCCGTGATCATACAAGGCATGAATAGGATGGTATTGACTAATATCACTAAATAAATTGAGATTGTTCCTTTCAAACTTCTGACACAAATTCGTTACCAACGTATTGGCGGGGCAGTCATCAAGGATTCCGTATTGCAACTCGGCATAATTTACATCCGTTTTCGCATCTATACCAGTTTGCTTAAAACAGGTACGACAATTTATATTCCCCTGCTTCATACGTTCACCGATATAATATCTGAGTGTCTCGAAATATGCCTTGAAACGGCATTGTTTTTCCAAACTATCATTAAGAGATTTTTTTATCTTATTGAATATTTCATCGGTGGAGTCTGTTAGCTTTTCAATGCATTCCTTGAATATATCATCCCAACTTTTTTCATCGGAATCATTCTTCTTATTTTTCTCTTTCTCGTCAATTTGCTTCTTAAAGATGTCGTGAACAATCTTGCTTATCTCATTAGGAATATCCATTTTCATATTTTCAATGGCTTCATCAAGCTGATATATGTAAGAGTCACGCATATCTTCGCGATTCAACTTGTTATATCCAATATTATTGTATAAACATAAATAAACATCAAAACAATATTGTTTGAAACTTGTGTCCGAGGTTATCATGGCATAATTGCTGGATGTTTTATCGTATACCTGCGCAACGATATCCTTAAAAATATGGTAGGTTGATACGTTTACGAGATATCTTCTTTTTCTTTCAGCAATATCAGGCATATAGAATATCTGGTTGATGATTTCTTCCATATTCGCCACGTTATGATTGATATAATATTGCCACGAAAGGTGCTGATAGGAAAAGCTTTTACTTTCATAAGGGGCATTGATATTATTGAGAAATTCGTTCATCAGTCTTGTGTTTGGACAAGACGGGGAGGCAATGACCTTTTTCTCCTCGGGCAAATATGCTAGGAATTGGTTGTTATCTTTATCTGTAAGGACGGCAAAAAGATGAGTTTTACCAAAGATAGACGCAATCGTACGCACTGTTTCAACTCCGTATATTTTGTCTATTTGTACATAACTTGAATATTTTGCCAGTTCTTCGGGGAATTTCTCATCTGCCTTTTTAAAGGCTTCTTTCCAGCCATCCATATCCAATTCCTCAAATGTGTAGTTGTTATGGTCATGCAACATTCTATAGACTGCCATTATCTTGGAAATGGCTTTCATAGAAAAATCCTTTCCTATGTATTTGGCGATTTGTTGGAATGATGAGAGATAATTGATTTGCTCATGAACTATATCTTTGTTACTAGATAGTTTCTTGGCATACATTTCTATGGGATATCCTAAATCATGGCAAAGCGCGAATGTGCGCCATGCTACGGAGAAATCCCTAACTATAGCCAGCGGCCTTATATTCAAGTTATTTTGCTTTCTATGGGAACGAAATTTTGATACTATATTTTCAGAAAATATTTTATGGTTGAAGAACGCATATATACCGAATATATACAAATGCACAAGATGTACTACATGGTCTCTACCGAAATAGGAATTGTTTTTATTTGATGGTGGATTTTGCATCTCAACATTCATCAGGTTGAACAAAAGGCGTGTAGGAGGTGCAAAACAACTATCGTAGCTCAGGCGCAACAAAATTTCGCAGGATAGTTTGAGTTGTTTTTCGTAGTTCTCCTCGTCTAAGAAATCAAGAAAAAGACTTCTATCTGGAAATATTTCATCGCGCAAAGCAAAAAATTCCTTTTTATAACACTGTGGATTGGGAGCCACAAAAAGCTCTCTGCGCAGCGTTTCCAATATGTTCCTTTTCAATCGCATGGCCAAGTCCTTTCTTTGTATAAAATATCACTAACTTTTATAAAGTTGTCTTTACAAATGTTTCCTTTCGACGAGTGCCTACCATTCGGAAGTTGCGTGTCGTATATGGATTTAAAATAGTCCTTGTCTTCCGAATTTATTCTAGGACACTCCAATATACTTCTATATCTAGTAGCAGAGATACTTGAAGGAGGAAATGTAAGATACTTGTATCTGCATCTGCTGTAAAAACGGCTGACAGAAACATTGCGGCAAGTTATTTGATTCTTGTTGCAACAGAACTTGGAAATGCAATAATCCTTTATGTCGTCTGATAGGATTTTCATCAGTTTTCTCCGCTTGGCCAATCCTCTCTTGCTCTTCTTTCGATTAATTCTGTGCGTGACCGCTACACGGCGGGGTGTGTCTGTCTTTACATCATTGAAATAATATATCATAAATGGCAAATACGAAGTGCCATTCATATAACCCCCGTCCATGACTTCTGCATCAATAAATTCTAATTCGGGAAGATTTTGGGGATGCTCAGTGACGATGATTTTACAGCATAACGTATAAAACTGCATCAAACGTGGTTCGTCAAGGTGTTCGATATAATCCTTGTTAATACCTGTTAATTCAAATCTATTCATATTATTTCTTTTTAATAAATTCTACTTATTTTATAACTTACCTGTTGACTGAATTAAAATCATAAAAGATTTACAACTAAATAGATGTGAATGGTATTGATTATTAGTATATTATCGACATTCAATCAATTTGCATCTATATATGCATATATTTATATACAATATTCGTAAAATATCTTGACATTTGCAAGTTGTTTGCGGAAAATTGGTCAACGAGCAAGGGAATATATCTCGATGTGGCGTCGTTCCTTAGAAGTAGTTGCTCATAATACAGCTTCTGAATCCATTGGTATTGACGGCGAATCTCTTTGGTTTGTTAAACTGAGAGTGTATAAATTAGAGATACCCCACTTGATATCCCGTCGGCAATATAATGACCGACGAAAATTCACTGCATCTCTTTGCTTTGCTATTCGTGAAAAGATGGCAGATATAGATGGTGGTGAAGACTACTTCATGGACTCAAAACCAATAGAATCAGACTGGACGTTCTGTATCGAAGCAATCAAAAAGATAGGGAACCGTCATTTGCAAGTTTTACCAAAGCATAGGAAAATAAAAACTTTATTTCACTGCGTTGTATCCAGTTTATGATTGATATTATGCACAAAAAAGGATTGTTTATCTAAATTATCGGCAAAATTAGCGCACTAACAATCCTTTATTATCTCTACAAGATCAGTAGAGCCTTTTGGATCGAATTTTAAGAGGGAGCTGGTAGATTTTATGTGGTGATATCGATCAACAAGAATGCGTCATCGTCAATCGGAGGGGAATAATTCATTCAAAATGCGCTACTTCCTAATCACTATAATAACAGGATAACACCGGGAATGGTGGGGCACACTCAGCATTTCTAATCCTTCCCAAGGCACACATTATCCCTGTTAAAATTTTTGACGGGATAATTATATCCAATATACTTCAGAACAAAGCTATAGAAACGACCTCCAAGTAAAATGATATAAAATAATTGGCAACCAATCTGACTGTCTACGGACTATTCTTTCAAAAAAAACATGTCCGCAGATAAATCCAACCAGCTTCTCATCCGTGAAGCGATCCGCAAGATAGCCCTTGGGCGCAGTATGGAACGCATTGATCTGGCTCCTGGCGGCATGTCGGGAATCGGAACAGCTCGTATGGTCCACGGCTATGTAGCCAAAATACATGATGATCCTTCCGACAGTGAGTATTCGGAATACGCCGGCACTATCGACGTAGGAGAGTATCCGGATGAGACCGCATCCGCCGAGCCGGTCATCCATAAGGGGGTATTGCTTTCCGCCGCCACGAGCGACAAGGAAGGATTCCTCATTGTCCCCACACTCTTTTCCGACGTCACCATATTCATGGATGCCGCCACTCGTTATGCCTATGTGGTGAATTTCTCGCATGTGAACATTCTCCGCCTGAACGCTCGCCAAGAAGCAATCATCGGGGTCACGGAAATGGAGGGACTGGATCCTTCCAGCGACTCTTCTCCGGATTACGACGAGTTGGAGGCTACGGGCAACGAAGCCATCACAAAGTATACCCCGACCTCCGCAGTTACGACCGTAAAGAATGATCAGGACAAGAAGGCTTCCGTTTTCATTGATGCGGAGACCATCACCCACACAGTAGACAAATCGGAGGTTAAACAGACGGCAGACAAGGTGGTGCTAAAGGTCAATTCCACAACCATATCGGTCGCGGACAACAAGGTTGCCTTGGGGGATGAGAACGCCACCGAACCGCTGGTGTTGGGAAACGAACTTGCCCAACTGATGCTTGACTTTATGACCGAATGCAGCAAAGTTATGACACCGACCTTGATGGGAACGATGTCGCCGATTAACTTTCCCAACTTTATCTCCCTGACATCCCGTATACAAAAGTTCCTTTCCAAAACCAGTTATACCAAATGAGTGTAGAACTGCATCCCGATATCGAAGCATTGGACAAATCGAGCCTCTGTTACTCGATTTATTCCCAGCTATATCATAATTTCTTCAATTCCCAGCAGAAGAAAGATGAGGAACATCCATACGGAATTGTGGAGGGTGATGATACCAGCATTCGTCTGAAAAACACTGCGTATGGTTTTGCGTCCGCCATTGCGGGGGCCGTAGCCGGTGAAGGAGCTTCCGGGGGTGGCGGGCTGATGCTGGAGTATCTGAAAAAATCAGGCGGAGACATGACCGGCCTGTTGCGTGCCCAATATGGTTTTGAAGCCGGGGTACGCAATACCCGCATTCTGGAGACCTATGTTCAGGAACAGTCCGATGAGGAAGGAGTTGTCACGGCTGTTGAATATGGCGTTCGTCTGACCGGAGCACTACGCGTCGGTGGTGACAGCTTGTATCTTGGTGGTCGTCAGGTGCTTCGTTACGACGCAGACGAAGGTGTGGCAACCTTGGATGCCCCGACGATCGATTTGAGGAGTGCCGAAATACATTCTTCCGGGAGACTGCTCTTCGGCGATGAGGAGAGCGGGATTGTCATTTCACCGACACACCTGCTGGTCGGAGGTATGCAGGTCTATCATCAGGGGAACGCCAACCTGGGCCATGTGAACTGGGAGATGCAGGATGCGACCGTCCGTCGCGACCTTGCCGTGTCTGGTAATTCCGCATTGAAAGGAGATCTGGAAGCCCTGCAAGGAGTGAGCCTCGGTGATGACGGCAAAAGTCTGCTTACCTTCTCCGGCGAAGATGTGGCTTTGAGCGGCTTCTTGTCATTCCTGGACGGTTACGGTATCCGTATCGGCGGTACGCCCGTGCTTGTGCGTGCGGACCGGGACAAGATACAGTTGGGCAGTTTGGGTGGAGATCTGCTTCTGGGAACCGACCAGACCCCGAAGATCCGTCTGTTCTCGGGTCTCTCCGACCTGGACGGAGAATGCCTGATGCTTTCCCCGTATGGTAAAGCCTGTTTCCCGGGCTCTCTGACCGTTCGGCATAATTACGGTGCAGAACTGCTGTCGTCCTATCGTGTAGATGCGTCGGATGAAGGTATAGTCATTCATAAGAACCTTCGGCTGGGTTCATCAGGCGGGTTTCTGATACGGGGAGAAAACGGTGGTCTGGCCCTTTCTTCACCCGTCGCCTATGATGAAGCGCAATCGCAGGTTCTGATTCCCCGCCGCACATTTCTGGGACACCGGTCATCGACCAGTCTGTACGCTCCACAGAACCGAAGGAGCGAAAGTTTCTTTATTACCACGGACGGGGACTTTATCACGGTGGATACACCTCTGGAAGCACGCGGTCACATCGGCATCGACGGTTCGTACACCCGATTGACCGACGGAATCCTATACTTGACTGAAGCATTGCGTCTACAGGCCGTTACTGAAGGCATCAAGCACTACGGAAACAGCTTTTTCAAAGGAGCGCTCTCGTCCGAGTTCTTCTCCTCGGGATTTGCAGGAAGCGGGTGGGCCATACAGACCAACCTTACCACCGGCAGCGTAACCGCCACCTTTGACGAAATCGTGGCGCGCAAGAAGTTCCGTGCGTATGAGTTCGAAGTCATGAAGATAAATGCTACCAACGGTTCCCTTTGGGTCAGCGACAGTTGCTCGGGAGACCAGGTAGAAAAGATTGCCTGAACATGTCCGAATACATCTGTCCCAAATATAAAATCCGTATTGACCCGGACTCGCACAAGACACAAGGGTTACAGGCCGGAGATATTGTCCGGCGCCAATATGTGGCGCGGGATAGAAGCGTATACTCCCTGATGGCGGTGCTGGAAAGCGGCGTGGATGTTATTTCGGGCAAGGACTCTCCTTATTTTGTCGGAGCCTTGCTCGATGGAGACGAACCGTGCAGCGGAGAATTACTGGATTTTGTGCGTTTGACGAGTCTTTGTGACCTTTCACGCAGCGGAGCGCTCTACCTTACGGCAACCGACGATCAGGCTCCGTACATGGATGTCATTGACGGAATGGCAACCGAGCGCTCTCTATGCTTTCCTGTTCAGGACGGGGGAACGGTGGATATTCCCGATAAAACGAAATACGCCGTTTTCGGTGAAGGGATTGCGGCTGAATACCGGGCATCCGCCCCGGGTGCAGAGCGTATCATGCGTATGACCTGCCTTACGGCAGTAGATGGAACCCGAGGACTGAAACAGACACTGGAAGAAAACGTGGACCACCCCGAACGTCTACTGGTCTCCTTTCGTGCGCGCGCTTCAGCCGGTACAGGCAGCATGGCGCTCAAATTCGGTTACACGAACGGAGAGAAGTATGATGCACAGGGGACTGTTACCGTGTCGTCGGATTGGGAATTCAAGTTGTGGGTCTGCACGGTGGAATATCCCGGACGCTACAGCCGCAGTCTGACCATAGACTGCCGCACCCTGCTTGACAAAGCCGGGAATTGGTGCGAAGTGGCCGATCTGAATATTATACGCCTTTCTTCCGTTTCGGTCTTTACCGGAGCCACCAAAGGTCGCGTAGGCAAGCTTTCCGGCATCGTAGACCCAGTATTCGGTCTTCTGGATGGGTACGGCGCTTACTTCCAGAATCTTTATGCCACCCGCAATGTCAATATCGCTGGAACATTGACGGCCGGCGACGAACGCGGTTTCAGCTCAACCTTTTATGTGGGCAGGATACATAAAAATGTCCTGCTGGACAGTCTCTCCTGTGCTTTTTCCGGTTCACGGCAGGTAGAAGAAACTTCCCCGGCCGGTATCGGCCGTTGCGTGCTGGTTGAAACCGACAGCTCGCTCTATGCCCAAAGCGGGGAATGGCGTTCCGCCCATCTGGGACAGCCCTGCTGTTTCTCGCTCTGGATTCGTTCGGAAGAGTCCGGAATCATACGGTTTTATCAGGATGAACATCTGTTGGTGTCGTTGGAAGTAGCCCCGGCTGACGGATGGATACGACACAAGATGTCGTTTCTGCTCCGCCCCTCGGACAATCCTCAGTTGAGTATAGTCCTGTCCACATCGTTTCCCGTCTTGCTCTCTGCGCCACAGTTGGAGCTGGGAACTACGTCCTCTCCGTATCAGGCCACCGATGAGGTTCTGAACGATACCGACGACTACGGAGCCTGGTTCAACCGGGGCGGAATCGGCGGAACAATCCAGCATCCGTTGTTGAGCCTGAATGAAGACGGTTCAATAGTCTCCCGTGATGGTTCGTTTGTCATCAACCCCGATGGAACGGGACATTTCGCCGGTGGCCGTTTCAAATGGACGCGAGACACCATAGAACTCAGAGGCGTGACTATCCGTTGGGAGGATTTCGATGAAGAGACCCAGGAATTGCTTAAACCCCGCTCGGTATCACTGACCGGAGGCAGCGCCTTCCATTATTCCGATACACTGGTACCTGATGCAGAACCCGCACAGATAACTCTGGTTGCCGTGGAATACAATTTCGAACCGGAAAGTAGACTGTGGGAATATCTTGCTTCCGACGGCGCATGGAAAGATGCCGGCAGTCGCAGTTCCCTGTTCGAGATGACCCCTGCTTTTCACGGATGGGAAGGCCGTGATACGCTTACCCTGCGATACACGGCAATCGCCGGGACCGAAAAAATCTGTGCTACCCATACTTTCTTCAAACTTTACGATGGGGATTCATCCTATACTGTTTATGTAGAGTCTGAAAACGGCACAACCTTTCGCAACGGAATAGTATCCACGACTCTCCGGGCACGGGTATACCGTGGCGGAGAAGAGATAACGGAGCAGATTCCTGACGGCAACTTTCATTGGATGCGTGTCAGTTCAGATTCTCAGGCTGACGCACTCTGGAACAGCGGACAACATGAAGGCCGCGAACTGGAAATCAGCGGTGATGATGTTTGGCGCAAGGCCGTATTTGATTGCGAGGTGATCATATCGAATAAAATAAAATAACAGAATTATGGCATTGAAAATAGCACGCGGGCAAGTAACGATCATTGACCAGAATGACGCCATCTCCTTACAGGCGTTCATCGGTTCCTCCCAGCCCCTCACTCAGGTCTTCAACAAGGACACAAACACATACGCTCCTTCGTGGGCATCCTCTCCCTATTTGATACTTACTCCTTCGCTCTATGTCAGCGGAAAGGCATCGGTCGACCAGATAACCTCCGTGGGCAATGCCTCCAACCTAACACCCGGTATCAAGAGCGGTACGGCCAAGTGGTATAAGAACGGCACGGCCATCACCTCAGGGCAGGATTCCTGTACCATCGGCGCCTCTTCCGCCAAATATGCATTGACAATAAAGGCGAATCACATGAGCGTCTCCGACCCGCAGGTACGGTACGCGTTTGAAGCGATATATATCGATGCTAATGGGTTGGAGATACCGTTCCGCGCGGAAATACAGTTCACCCAGCACCTGAGTGCCGGAGCCACCATCGTGGCTGTGGCATATGCTCCGGACGGAGTGGTTTTCAAGAACGACGAAGTCCCGACGCTCAAGGCACACTGCGATCTCTGGCGCGGTGCCACGATAGACACGACGAACGTGACCTACGCCTGGGGCATCAAGGATTCTGCCGTCTTTGCCGACACCACGTTGACCGCCAAGGCCGATTCCGGAGCATCTACCATCACCGTGGCATCTGTAACAAACATGGAGGCCGGTGGCAAAATCACCATCGGGTCCGCACAATATACCATATCTTCGGTCAACGCCCCCTCCAAGACTGTGACTCTGACCTCCACGCTGAGTGCTGCCGCCGAGAGCGGTGCCAAAGTGTCATGTCCTTACTACAACGCGATGCTCGGTGCGGGCTGGGCCTGTCTCACCTCTTCCAATCCCCGTGGCGTCACCGCAGGTTGGACGACCAATGAAATCACCATTACGGCCGATGCCGTACTGAATTTCGAGACGTTCAAATGTGCCATCAAGGACACCGACACCTCTACCGGCAACGCTTCCGCCAACAAGGTGGTTTGTGACATCATCTCTTTCACCGATATGTCCGACCCTATTACGGTGGATCTGGTCAGCCAAAAGGGTTTTACCATCAAAAACAACTCCAACGATGTGGATGTGCGTGCCGTCCTGTACCGCAACGGGGAAGAACTTGACGAAGAGGGCTCGGACTACACCTACACCTGGAAGCTGTGGAATGCTGCCGGGACCTCTGTTACCAAGACTTATAACGGCAAATCCATCACGGTCGCACGGACCGACGTTACCGGAAAGGGCGTTCTCATGTGTGAAGTATCGAAATAGAAATGCAGCCGTATGTTTGCCTCTGGTTATATCATATAATTTGGTTTGGTTGTGGCGGG
>CEAB01041135.1_pt1 | contig 98090 bp, 81 predicted proteins | sample 557651 | NCBI WGS metagenome assembly CEAB01 (sample SAMEA3182046, study PRJEB8094) | gut metagenome | biome: human; feature: gut; material: Stool; isolation source: human stools | place: Canada | collected 2011-11-15 | reverse complement strand
TTTGATGAGATTGTGTTTTTCTCGGCGGGTTCTGAAAAATCCAGTGTACTTTGGCGTACACGATTTTTCGGGTTCCGCCGAAAAAGCAAAATATCGCAAAATTCTGACTTTTTAATAAAGGAGTTTGGCGTTTTCGGGTAAGGTCAGGACAGCTTCGTTCGTCGGCGAAAGGCTGAACTTTTCGCGGTGTAAAAGCGCGTCGGGAATAATGTAAATGCGCTTGCCTTTCCAAATCGTTTTGCACTCTCTTTCAAGGTAACGCAAAGCGAATATTTTGTTGTAAACGTCGGGGTTTGCAGTAACGATGACGGAACGCGGATCCTCGTCGCTCATCAGATTCATAAGTGCTTCGCGAATACGCATAATGACGTATTCTTCCGAGAAAACGAACCCGTCGCCCTGACAATACGGACATTCCGAAAGCAGCAGATCGTAAACGCTGCTTCTGGTTTTCTTTCGCGTGACTTCGACAAGTCCCAAAGTGGTCATTACGGGTTTACTTGTGCGGACGCGGTCTTTTTTGAGTTCCTTTTCAAAAGCGGCAAGCAGTTTTTTGCGGCTTTCTTCCAGCTCCATATCGATAAAGTCGACGATGACGATACCGCCGATATTACGAAGGCGCAACTGTTTGGCGATTTCCTCCGCCGCCAGAAAGTTGGTGTTGAGGAATGTTTTTTCCAAATCGTTCTCGCCGACGTATTTGCCGGTATTGACGTCGATTGCCGTCAACGCTTCGGTGCGGTCGATGACGATGTACGCGCCGTTTTTCAAAATTACTTTGCGTTTTATGAGTTTTGAAATCTGCGACTGCAAATTGTAATAAGTGAACAGGTTTTCGGTGCCTGTGTAAAGTTCCACAACGTCTCTGTCGCCGTAAATTTCGACAAGACTCTGGCGAAGGTCGCGGGCAACGATTTCGTTGTTGACGATAATGCGGTCGATGTCGGAGTCCAGAATATCGCGGATTGTGCGGAAGATAAGGTCGCCCTCTTCGTAAACGACGTCGCCGTCCTGCGCGGTTTTGTAACTCTGCACGATGTTTTTCCATTTCTGGACAAGGGAATTCATTTCCTTGACGATATCCGCGTCGTCGGCGTTCTGCGCGGCGGTGCGAATGATAAAGCCAACGCCCGCGGGGCAGTTTTCTTTGACAAGTTTCAAAAGCGCGTCTCTTCTTGCCTCGTCGGAAATTTTATGAGATATGCCGACGTAATCCATCTGCGGCATAATGACCACGAGCCTGCCCGGCAACGATATGTTTTGCGAAATCCTGACGCCTTTCGTGCCGAAATAATCCTTGACGACCTGACACATAATGCGGTCGCCCGGCGATACGTTGAGTTTTTGCGGCATAACGAGCGCGCCGTCGCCCAAAGTGGTCTTGTCGACAAGCGTTTCGCCCGCGTAAAGGAAGGCGTTTTTTTCAAGCCCGATATTGACAAACGCCGCTTTCATTCCCTGCAAGGTATTGACGACTTTGCCCTTGTAAATGTTGCCGACGATTTTCGGTTTCGTTGCTTTTTCGACGTAATATTCCTTCAACTCGTTATTTTCGGTCATTGCGACGCAAACGCGCTTAGGGTGGTAGTCGATGAAGAGTTTTTTCATAAAAATTCCTTATAAAACGTCGGATTTTTGAAAATTCCGCCGTGCAAACGGTGTTTTTCGCGTCCGACAAAAATATATTCAACCGAATTCGATTATTCGATTTTCATTCATTTATGCAACTAAATATTGTAATATGTATGATAAAAAATGTCAAGGGATATGGGATTTTAAGTCGTTGGCATATATCGTGAAAATCCGCCGTATAATAGCGTGAGGTGACAAATATGAAATACGAAGATATCGATAACGTGGAAAACCAGATTATCAACAACGATTACGTTTCGTACGACGTAAAACCCGCGCGCAAATCGCGGCAATTCTTTGAGAAAATCAAAGGCTCTTTCAATAAGGAAGGCACGGGCAGTCTGCTGATTCTGCCGCTTATGGCGCTTACCGCGATTTCCCTCGGCTTTCTGATTGCACAAATCGCAAAATACGCAAGCATTGCCGCGCTTACTTCGATATTGACCTGAAAAAGTGAAAATCAAAATTCACCCGATGTCGATAATCGTTGCCGCCCTTCTCGTGTGGAAATTCGGCATCGGGGCGTTTTTATCGAGCGTTCTTGCGGTTACTCTGCACGAATGTTTCCATGCGATCGCCGCGAAAACAAGAGGTTATCCGTCCGAGCGGATAATTTTTTTGCCCTACGGCGCGACGCTTTACAACAATCACGATTTCGACAAAACATCGAACGTATTAATCGCGCTTGCAGGGCCGCTTCTGAACCTTTCGCTTGCGCTTTTTACCGTGGCGATATGGTGGATTTTTCCCGAAAGTTTTGCATATCTTCAAACGTTTTTTTACGCAAATCTCTGGACAGGACTTTTCAATCTTTTGCCGGTAACTCCGCTGGACGGCGCAAGGGTTATCGAGGCGATTTCGGGATATAAACCGAGAGTGATAAAACTGCTCAGAATTTTTGGAATAATCCTGTCGCTCGCACTTCTTTTATTTTACCTTCTTACGCTTGACGAAACGCCGAATTTCACCTTGCTTATAATGGCGGCGTTTCTGATGATTTACAACATTTTTGAAAGCGACGCGGCAGACCTGAAATACCTTAACAACGCTTCACCTATTCTAAAAAACTATGACAAAGGCGTTATCGGTCAAACATTGTATATCGACGAAAACGCAGCTTTACAGCGGGTTTTATGCCTGATAAAACCCGATTATCGTTATGTTTTTTACGTAATGAAAAACAACGAAGTCGTGTGTAAACTCGGCGAAGACGATATGCAACGTTTGATTCTGAACAATCCGCTTTCTAAAAAAATCGGCGAGGTTATTCCCCGAAACTTCCGAAATCCTTAACCCGTATGGCGGTTGCGTCGATAAGAATATCCAGCCCGTATTCCGACGGTTTCAGACACACTTTTATACTTCCGGGATACAACTCGAAATAAGTTTTCAGCATATCGTTTACGTCGCTTTTCAAAAGGTCGTTGAGCCTGTCGGGATGGGAAACTTTATCGCTTAAAATGACGTTTTTCAATCTTTCGCTTGCAAGTTTTGCAGTCTTTTTCACAGTCCGAAAAACCTCCTGATTCTTGTGCCGAGCCCCGCGCGCGAAACGCAGTCGTAAATGTTTTTCGTGCCGTTTATGACGTTTGACGCAAGCATCTTGAAAGCGCGCCCCGAAGTCGTGTCGAAAGGCACTTTTCCCGTCTGCGAATACATCGTGATGTAGTCGTCCTCGGGGATAACTCCGACGGGTTCGCATCTGACGGCGCGCACTATATCGCCCGCACTCATCATTTCGCCCTTCGATACCATATCGCCGCGCACGCGGTTCACGACAAGTCCGACGCTCATAAGACAGTACCCCGACAGTATCGACAATACTTTGTCGGCGTCGCGCACAGCCGAAATATGCGGCGTCGTTACGACGATTGCCTCGGTTGCCGCCGATACCGCGCGGTGAAATCCGTTGTCGATGCCCGCGGGACAATCGATTATCACGAAATCGAAGTTGAGCGCGAGCGCGTCCACGACGTTTCGGAAACTGCACGCCGTAATAAGCGGACTGTCCTGAATTTTCGCCGACGGCAAAACGTAAAGCGTGGGATTGTCGACGTCCTGAATCAACGCCTGTTTCAGTCTGCATTTCCCCGATATGACGTCAAGGACGTCGTAAACCACCTTGTTTTCGACCGCAAGCACGACGTCAAGGTTATTAAGCCCGATATCAGCGTCCACAAGCACGACTTTTTTGCCCGTTTCCGCAATCGCGATTCCGAGACTTGCCGTGAGCGTCGTTTTGCCGACGCCGCCTTTTCCCGATGTAACAACAATTTTTCTTCCCACAATTTACCTCCGCATATATGGTAAACCGTGAAATTCTGCAAAAAAAAGCGTTTCCCGTAAAAGAAACGCCGATTATGTCGATTTATGTCAAAACCACAGTCTTTTGTGTCAAAAGAACACTCAATGTGTTTTTTCGTGGTTTTGCTTGTTTTTATATGTTTTTATTGATTTTTCGGACGATTTTGCTAAATATCCGTCAATCGACCTTCATATTAAGCATCTGACTTAACGCTTTGCCGTCTTCCAGAAGCACGCCGCCGCCGAGAGCCGCGGCATTGTCATAATCTTTCAGCTGCGTTATCGGCAGGTAAAGCCTGACGCCCAGATATTCGATAAGCCCCGGAAGTTCCGACGTGCCGCCCGAAATGAAAATGCCCTTTTTGCCGATTTCACCCGCAAGTTCGGGCGGTGTCATATTCAGGACGTTTTCAACGACTTCGATAAGAGCGTCGATTGATTTTGAAATGGCGCGGCGTACGTCTTTTGCCGACGCTTCCATACTGCGGGGCGTTCCGTCCAGAACGTCGCGACCGCTGATTTCGGTTGCCGACAAATCGTTGTCGTACATACTGCCGACGTCGAGTTTCAACTTCTCCGCGGTATAATCGCCGATTTTCAAGCCGTAATTTTCAACGAAATAATCAATGATTTTGGAATTGAGCATCGCGCCCGCGATATTCACGCTGCACGCCGCGGAAATTCCGTTTTTCGTGACGCTTGCGACTTCCGCAGTGCCGCCGCCGATATCCAAAAACAGTCCGCCGACGCTGTTGGTGTATGCAAGCAGCGCAAGCGGCGACTCAACAAGAACGACGTCTTTCACGCCGGCGTTTAGCATAACCGTTTCTACGTCGCGCCTTTCGACAACGGTAAGTCCCGACGAGATCATCACGACCGCGCGGATTTGCGGCTTGAAAATCTTTTCAGGCAAAAGTCTTTTGATAAATTCGCTCATCATAAGCGACGCGTCCTCGACGCTCACAACGACGCCTTCGCGTACGGGATAAATTTCACGCGCGTTTCCCATCGTCGTTCTGACATAGTTTTTCGCGGCGTTTCCCGATTCCACGACTTCGCGTTTTTTCTTGTGCGTGCTGACGACGACGACCGACGCTTCTTTCAGAACGATGCCTTCGCCGCGCTTATAAATCGTAATGTAAGACGAGCCGAAATCAACGGCAAGTTCCATGAGTGCCATAAATACTCCTTAAAAATTCGTCGATACGCACGGCCGTTTCTTCGACGGGCAAGCCCATAATATTTGAGAAACTGCCGGAATAACCCGCCACGACGACGTCGTCCTGAATGCCGTACGAGCCGGCTTTGTCCAGGGGGCTGCCCGTTGCGACGTATTCCTTAATCGTATCCGACGAAAGGTTTTTCATTTTAACTTTCGACACGACGTAAAAAGTCGTGATTTTATCGTTGAATCTCAACGCGACGCCGGTATAAACGAAATGCGTGCGATTTGACAATGTTTTCAGCATTTCCGTGGCGTCGTTCTCGTCCTTGGGTTTCAGAAAATATCTGCCGTCCATAAAAACGACGGTATCCGCGGCGACGACAAGCGCGTCCAAAGCGTCGGACGCCATTGCTTTTGCGCGCGCGTTATCGGTGACGAGTTTTGACGGAAAACGCCCGATTTTCTTTTCGGGCGCGTCGTTTACCGATATCGTAAATTCGGGAAAAATCTCCCTTAAAAGTTCCTTCCTTCGGGGCGAACCCGACGCAAGAACCACTTTTACGTCATTATAAGATTTCAAGGTTTTTACCGTATGCGCGCTTGAACTCGGACGAGGCCGTGAGCGCTTCCTTGATTTCAAGCGAGCAGTCTCCTTCGGTTTCCGTTTTCATAATCACGCTGTCGCCGAGCACGTCGCAGTTGATGCCGGTGATAAGCCCGCTCTGGCTTCTGTCGAAACTTTCCGCAATACGCAGAATGACCGAAAGTTTTTTGATTGCCTCGACGTCTTCCTGAGAAAGCAGGACGCGGTATTTGCTCATATCAAGCTCGTTAAAGTCGCTCTTTTTGTGACCGCCCGCAACGAACGCCGCCACGACAAGATCCTTTTGCGAAATGCCGTAAAGGTTGCTGTTTAAGATGATATAACTGCTGTGGCGATGGTGGTCATAGAACTTGATACGCATGCCGCTGTCGTGCAGAAGCGCGGCGACGCGCAACACCTTAACGTACGCTCTGGGCAGTTTATGCAGCACTTTTAACTGCTTAAACAGTTGTAACGACAGATTATACACATGTTCCGCATGGGGAATGTTCGCGTCGAAATAGTGCATGAGCGTCTGAATGCTGTGTCCCAGAATATCCGACAACGGCTTCTCGTTGGTGCTGGGCACGGCATAGCGGAACATTGCACCTTCGCGAAGTCCGCAACCGCTGACGATGATTTCGTTGAGACCGACGTAATCGATAACTTCCTTAACGACTGCAAGCGCGGTCGGGAAAATATCGGCGCGTCCCGACGACAACCCTTTGATTTTTTGGGTGCGGTCAAGGTCAAGCGTTTTGATGGTGTTGTAAATCTGATTGAATTCTTCCGTCGAAAGATGGTAATTGTGCATCATATCGAGCGGGTATTTTTTGATATTCCTGCTTATGCGACCGAGGTTTCTGAACGTGCCGCCGACGCCGACGAATTGCGTATCGGGATCGATTTCCTTGAACCATTCGATCCTGTCAAGATGTTCCTTGATGAAATCCTGAACTTTTTTCGCCTTTTCTTCGGGCGGGCAATTATCGTTTTTGAAAAGGTCGGTAAGCGTTACCGAGCCGAAAGGCAGCGTTTCGCTGGCAAGGATATTCTTGCGGCTGTAATAAATGAACTGCGTGCTGCCGCCGCCGATGTCCATAATAAGCCCTTTGGGCACTTCCAGACTGTTGATGACGCCCTGATAAACAAGGTTTGCCTGCTCGTCCTTTGTCAGAACCTGAATCTTGATACCGCACGAAACCGCGACTTCGTCAAGAAAACTTTTCTGGTTTTTGGCGCGGCGTACGGCGGAAGTTGCGTAAGCGTAAATCTTTTCAACGCCGTTCGCGTCGCAAAGACGGCGGAACATTTTCAGCGTTTTTATCGTTTGCGCGATGCGTTGCGGCTTCAAAAAGCCGTCCCAGTCCATATCCTGCCCGAGGCGTACGGATTCCTTCAATTCGTCGAAAACGACAAAATATCCGCCTTCGAGAATGTTGACGAGTACGAGACGCGCGGAATTTGAACCTAAATCGATAATTGCAATCTTTTCCATAAAAAAATCCTTAAAACTTGTATATTTTGTATATTGTTGTTTATTATTGAACCTAAAACTAATGGAATTATAACATATAAAAAAACGTTTGTATAGGGGGTATTTTCAAATTTTTGCACTTTTTGACAATTTTTTCGGGCGATTTTCGACGATTTTTTGAAATAACGCGCAAAAAAATCCCCGCTATTCACAGGGACGTTTTTGAAGAATGCGATTTTGTTATTTCACGCTATGCCAACAGATTATAATACGAACGTTGCCAAAATTATCTGTTGGCATCCGTCGAGACTATGCAACGTTGCGGACATTTCGCGGCGCATTTGCCGCAGTTTATGCATTTCGTGTAATCGATTGTGGCAAGGTTATCGACGATGGTTATCGCGCCGACCTCGCACTGCTTCACGCAGAGACCGCACGCGATACAGCCTTTCGTGCAAAGTTCGCGCACTTCCTTACCTTTCTGGTGATTGCTGCACGCAACGTAATAAGTCGCGCTTGCAGGGATCCTTTTTATTATCTTTTTCGGACACACCGATATGCACCTGCCGCAGGAAATGCACTTGCTTAATGACACTTCGGAATATCCTTTTTGTTTTACGGTAACGGCGTGATGCTGGCACGCGTCCACGCAGGAGCCCGTTCCCAGACAGCCCCAGGCGCACTGTTTGCGACCGCCTGCAAGAAGTTCCATACTTCTGCAATCGCCGTATCCGACGTAATCGTATTTATCTTTCGCGTCCTGACCGCCGTGGCAGCAAACGACGACTTTCGTCGCTTCGCCGGTGTCGGTGAGTCCCAGAATTTCCGCGATTTCTTCTTTCTTTTCTTTTGAGGTTGCGTTGCAGGAGGAAAGTTCCGCCTTTCCTTCGACAAGAGCGGTTGCAAAACCGTCGCAACCGGCGTATCCGCACGCTCCGCAGTTTGCGCCCGACAGACAATCCCTGACCTGGTCAATGCGTTCGTCGCGACTTACCGCAAGTTTCTTTCCGAGATACGCAAGCGCAATCGCGAACAGCATCGCAAGGACAAGAAGGATTAAAGCGGGGATAAATACTTGAAGCGCTTTTGACGCCGCTAATAAATTAATCATATTTCCGCCCTCCTTAAATCATACCGCCGAACGCCGTGAACGCCATACTCATAATGGACGCCGCAACAAGCGTAATGGGGAAACCCTGAAAACTTTCGGGGATATCGCTGTGACGCAATTTCTCGCGTATGCCCGCCATAAGTACGATTGCGAGCGTGAAACCGACGCCGCTGAAAACGCCGTTCAGAAACGCTTGAATAAGGTTGTATCCGTACGACGGCGTAACGTTGACGATCGCAACGCCCAGAACGGCGCAGTTCGTTGTGATAAGCGGCAGATATACGCCCAGCGCGTTATACAAGCCCGGGCTGAAACGCTTGATCACGATTTCGACAAGCTGCACGAGCGCGGCGATGACGAGAATGAACGCAATCGTCTGAATGTATTCGACGTTCCACTTAATAAGAAGAAGGTTGACCGCGTAAGTAATAATCGACGCGACGCCCATAACGAAGATAACCGCAACGCCCATACCGAGCGCGCTGTCGGTCTTTTTGGACACGCCGAGGAAAGGACAGATTCCCAAAAATTGCGCGAGGATAAAGTTGTTTACGAATATCGCGCCGATAATAAGGTATAAGTACGACATTTATTTACCCTCCTTTATGATAATGGGTTTCAGTTCTTCAATGCGGATTTCTTCGCGAAGAGCCTTATCGCGTTTTCTGTTGCTGATGTAGTTTACGGCAGCCATCATAAGTCCGTACACCAAAAATCCGCCGGGAGCCATCGCAATTACCGACATCGAATATTCGGGAAGACTTCCGATTGCGATACCGAAGAAAGTACCTGCGCCGATGACTTCTCTGATGCAGCCCATAACGGTGAGCGAACACATAAATCCAAGCCCCATTCCAAGCCCGTCAAGCGCGCTGTCGCCGACGGAGTTGCAGGACGCAAACGATTCCGCTCTTGCCAGAATGATGCAGTTAACGACGATTAACGGCAGATAAAGTCCCAATATTTCATAAACGTCGGGTAAAGCGTATTCCATCGCCATATCCAGGACGGTGACGAAAGTCGCGATAATCAGGACGTACGCCGGGATACGGACTTTGTCGGGAATGATGTTTCTAAGAAGCGAAATCATCACGTTGCTGCACACAAGGACGAAGGTCGTCGCAAGCCCCATATATATGCCGTTCATCGCCGCGGTCGTCAGCGCAAGCGTCGGGCAAGTGCCAAGGACAAGACGGAACGTGGGGTTATTGCGGACAATGCCGTTCGTCACGATTTTCCATTTACTGTTGGGGTTTTTTCCTGCTCTCATTATTTGTTACCCCCTTTGATTGCTTTGTGGTATTTTGCGACAATATCGACGCTCGACGCAACCGCGTTGGACGTTTTCGTTGCCGACGACACGGCGGACACTTCCTTGCCGACTGTCGTTTTTTGTTTGTTTGTTCTGAACCCGTCGATTGTCGTCAGGTCGACGTTGTAAAACTGATTAAGGAAACTTTCCTTGCTTTCGACACCCATGGTTTCGGACGAGGACGTTTTCATAATCTTTATGATTTTATCGTTTTCGACGACGATCATAAGTTCAAGCCCCGACTTGTATCCTTTTGCGGAAGTCGTGTAAATATAAACGTCTTTCCCTTCTGCCGCGCTCTTGTAAGCCGCCGTAAGCGTCGTTGAAGAATCGCTTGGCGAAACGTTGTAATCCGAAAGGTTTTCAACCTTTGTCCAGCCGGCGTCGCTTTCGTAAGCCTTGCTAAGGTTTTTCGCAAGTTTTTCTTCGGGCGACTGATAGGTAAGTTGGTTTACTCCGCCGAGAAGAAGCCCGGCGATAAGCGCGATCAACGACAATACTATCACGCAAGCGGGCATCGGGTGGTCTTTCAGCCACACGACGAGTATATTGGGTTTTCTTTCTTTCGTTGCCATTATGCCTGCGCCTCCTTTTCGGATTTTTTGCCCTTTTTCGGTTTAACGGGTTTGACGTAACCGAAAGGACGGGGACGAATGTATTTGTCAAGCAGCGGCGTAACGACGTTCATAAGCAGTATTGCAAACGAAACGCCTTCGGGCATACTGCCGTACTTTCTGAAAATCGCCGTGAGCAGCCCGCAACCGAACGCATAAATGCACGTGCCGATAACGGTATCGGGCGACGTCGAGTAATCCGTTGCCATAAATATCGCGCCGAGAAGCAGTCCGCCCGACAAAATGCCGCAGCCCGCAACGTTCGCGTCCTTGTAAATCGCAAGCGTGACAAGGAAATACGTGAGTATGAAGATAAGCGGAATTTTAACGTCGATGACCTTTCTTATCGCAAGGTAAACGCCGCCGATGATAAGCGCAAGCGCGCACGTTTCGCCGGCAGAGCCGCCCGTTCTTCCCAGGAACAAATCGAGCGCGGACGCGTTCACCGCGCCTTCTTTAAGTCCGACGAGCGGAGTTGCCGAAGTCAGAGCGTTGACCGTATCGTGGTTGAAATATTTGATAAGTTCCGCGCCGCCGTTCGACAAATCGATGGGAGCGACGAAAGTCGTCATCGCCGTCGTCCAGGCAAGCATAACGAAAATACGAGCCGTGATTGCGGGGTTTGCAAAGTTTTTGCCAAGACCGCCGAAAAGCATCTTCACGACAAGCGTCGCGAAAATTCCGCCGATAATCGGCACGTAAACCGGAACGGTCGGCGTGAGATTGAGCCCCAGAAGTATGCCCGTTACGACCGCCGACAAATCGTTGACGGTGTGCGGTTTTTTCCTGATAAGGTTGTAAATATATTCCCCGAAAACCGCGCTCGCGACGCAAACCGCCGTCATGAGCAAAGTATACAGTCCGTACAGCAAAAACGACGCTATTACCGCGGGCATAAGCGCGACTATTACGTCAAACATAACGCCCCTTGTCGTTCTGCCGTTCGTGATGTGCGGAGAAGTCGAAACTATGTATTTATAACTGCTGTCGTTCATATTAAATCTTCTTCTCCTTTATGGTTTTCTTGCCAAGACGTATTGCCTGAGTGAGCGGGCGTTTCGCAGGACAGTTATAAGCGCAGCAACCGCATTCGATGCAGTTAAGAACGCCGTATTTTTTCGCGTCTTCCCAGTCGCCCGAAAGAACCGCCGCCTCGATTTTCATCGGCATAAGGTGCATCGGACAGACTTTTGCACAGCCGGCGCAGTTGATGCACTGCGTACGGGGCTTGTTTTCGACATCCTGTTCCGTCAGAAACAGCAGACTCGAACTGCCTTTTGTCGTGCAGACTCGCATCGACGGCTGAGCGAATCCCATCATCGGGCCGCCGGATATGATTTTTACGTTCTTTTCGGGCAACGACACGTCTTTGTCGAGTGTGTCGTATATGAACTGATAAGACGTACCCGTCCTTACCCAGAAGTTGCCGGGATTCTGCACGCCGCTTCCCGATACCGTCATTGCCCTTTTGTAGGAAGGCTCACCGTTATAAACGGCGCGCGCCACCGAATAAGCCGTATGAACGTTCGATACGACGACGCCGACGTCCGCGGGAAGTCCGCCGCAGGGAACTTTTCTTCTCGTCACGGCGTAAATCAGCTGTTTTTCCGCGCCCTGCGGGTATTTCACCTTGCACGGCGCAACGGCGATGTCGGTATTCACGCAGTCGGCGATAAGTTTTTTGATCGCTTCCGGCTTGTTCTTTTCGATACCGATAAAGACGTGTTCCGCGCCGAGAGCCTTTTTCAGCAACAAAACGCCTGCGATGAATTCATCCGTCTTTTCAAGAAGAAGACGATAATCGCAGGTGATGTAAGGCTCGCACTCGGCGGCGTTTATGATAAGTGTGTCGACGTGGGTTTTCGGCGAAAGTTTGACGTGAGTCGGGAAAGTCGCGCCGCCCATACCGACGATACCGGCTTCCTGAATCCTATGCACGATTTCTTCGGGCGAAGGGTCGTTCAGAGCGGGAAGCGTAACTTTGTCGTATTTTTCGTCGTTTGCGATGACGACGTGATTGCACGTTCCGCCGGGAGCGGTCGGCAAAGTCATAAATCCCGTAACCGTGCCCGAAACAGACGAAAACACGTTTGCGGAAACAAAACCCGTCGATTTTCCGATAAGTTGTCCTTCTTTGACGTAATCGCCGACGTTGACGACGGGTTCGGCAGGCGCACCGATGTGTTGCGACAAAGGTATGCAGACTGAAACGGGCGTCGGAAAATCCGAAAGCGCGACGTTTTCCGTCAACTTCTTTTTGCCGTCCGGGTGAACGCCTCTTTTAAAAGTGAAAATCAAAAATTATGTCCCTCCTTATTTCACGATAATTTTATGATAACACTTATTATAAATATTTGTAAAATAAAAAATTAAAACTGATAGAAAGTTAATTTTTTAACGTTTTTTTGGTAAAAATCACGGCGTTTTCCGCGATTTTTTCAAACATTTTCATATTTTTTCTATTTTTCACGAATTTTTTTGACGAAACAACTTATGAAATACGTGCCGCCGAGAAGTATCAGAAAGTATCCGAACGCTTTTTTCAGAACTTCTGCGGATATTTTCGTTGCGAAAACGCTGCCCAAAATCGCAAACGCCAGCGCAGGCAGAATAACGAAAAAGATACGCTTCTTTACGACGTATCCGTTTTTGGCGTGGACGATAAGAGCAAACGCACTCATCGGGATGAACGTCAATAAATTCAGAAGTTGCGCCGTCTGCTGCGGCACGTCGAGCCCAAGAGTCAGAAGCGGAATAAGCAGCGTTCCGCCACCCATACCCATTCCGCCAAGCAAACCGCCGATTATTCCGAAAACGATAAATAAAACTTCCATTTCACAACTTAAACACCGTTTTGTGTCACAAAACCATTTTTATTCCCGCCGCAATCATCACGCCGTAAAACAAAAACGAAACAAACTTATTCGACAATTTATTGAGAAGCATCGCACCCGCAAGACCGCCGATAACAACGCCTATGGCAGTCCCCGCAAAACCGTCCCCCGCGGAAACTCCGCGCAAAAGATAAGTTACCGCGCCGACGACGGTAACGGGCAGAATCACCGCGATTGCGGTTGCGTGCGCCTGCTTTTCGGTAAGTTTCATAATAAGCGTCAGCGCAGGCACGACAAGCATTCCGCCCCCGCCGCCGAAAAACCCCGACAGTATCCCCGTAACCGCGCCGGAAAGTATCAACGCCGCCGTCCTTAAAACTTCTTTTTTCTTTTCTACCCGCGCGTATTTTTGCATAACCGTAGTATCTTGATTTTTCAAAAAATAATACGGCGCCGTCTTTTAGTTTTGTTTTAACCCGGCGTGTTATCATCACGACGTCAAAATAACAGTGCAAAATAATCATTTTTATTTGCCAAAAATATTGATATGTATTATAATGCAATATGTATATTTTATTTTTAGCGCACGCAACGTGCGCATAGTACACACTATACAGGAGTCGAAATGAACAAACTCAATCTTAAAAAATTGCTCACACTTCTCGTATGTCTGACGCTTATCGTGTCCGTCGTTCTTCTTGCGGCATGCAACAAAAAGCCCGACGACAACAAGACACCCGACAATACGAGCGCTTCTCCGTCATTCACCAACGGCAATTTCAGGTCTTACACGACGTCGGACAAAGGATATCCTTACGCCCCGTCGAGTTTCACCGGTTCGCCGACGTCTGATACCGAAGGCAGCACCCTTCCCAAGCTTGAAACCGTAAAACGCGGCGTTATCAACCTTGCGGATTATCAAAATCTCGGCGCATGGTGCACGTTCTCGAAGTTCGACGCGAAACGACTGACGGGCGAAGAAGACGCGAAAAATTATAATAAGGACGACAACGTTCTTATGATAAACAACACGGAAGCCCGTTACTATATGTACAGATCTTCGGAGTTCAGCGTTGCGGCAAACACGAAATACCTTTTACAGGTCGACGTGAGAACCGCAAACCTTGACGGCGGCGAGAAAAAAGGCGCGACGATCAAAATCGCAAAAAGTTATTCTTCGGGCTCGTCGATTCCCGCAACCGAAGGCTATGCAAGTTTCGACGCGGTCACCGTCGGCGAATGGACGACTTATTCCTTCATTATCGACGGAAAATACAACGGCAGCACTTCGTTGGAACTGCAACTGATGCTGGGCAACAACAACCTGCGCGACGAATACAAAACAAGCGGTTACGCTTTCTTTGACAATATCCGTCTGACCACCGTCAAAGACGACACCGTCCTGCCCACCGAAAACGTAAAAACGATTACCCTTTCCGTTCCCAACGGCAGCTTCGATTACAAAACCACGTCGGATTATCCTTATCTTTACAACAGAGTTACGACAACCGACACCAACAGCAACTACGGTCTTGTGAACGAAGTCGATGCAAAAGACGGCAAAATCACCCTTGTGAACGAATACGCCGTTGACGCGGCTGCGGTCAAAGGACACGGCAGCGTTTTCGCAATCTATAACGTCGCCGACGCGAGAATGGGCTTTTACACCACGAATCCCCTTTACTTCAAGCGCGGCGGATATTACAAAGTAACCGTTTCTCTGAACACGAAATACGTCGAAAACGGCAAAGCGTACCTTGCCCTTGGTAAGAGCAAAGATTTGTCCGACAACACCGTTATCGAAATCGCACAAAAAGACAGCGAAAACAACGGCTGGAACGAATATACCTTCTACGTTTACGCAAACGAGAATACCGCGGACGAACTGTACTTCCACTTCGGTCTCGGTAAAGACAGCGACAACAAGGCGAAAGGTTATATCCTTGTCGACGACCTTAAAATCGAAGAAACCGACGACACCACGCAAACCGGCGACTACGTCACCGACAATCGTTTCAAACCGGCAGACAATAAACTCACCGACGCTTTCGTCAACAAGAGCGGCACCGACATCAACGGCGTTCCCGTGACCATTACCGGCGACGGCGAAGAATTCTCGGCAGACGACAAAACGCCTTACGTTTCGTCAATCTTCTCGGCAAAAAACAGAAAATTCACGTCGGCGAAAGCAACCCTTGCGAAATTCCAGACCAAGGCAACACTTCAAAAAGACACATATTACCGTTTCAGCGTATGGGTAAGGACTGTTGACGTTCCTTCGACTTCGGGCGTTGTCCTGACCGTATACGACGGCGACAAAGACGTAAACTCTGCCGCAAAAGCAATCGCGACGTTTGCCGCGGTTACCACCGACAAAGACCTTGCGGACAGCTCGTCAAGCCTTAACGGCTATCGCGAACTCGTTTGCTACTTCCACACCGCGTCGCTCCAAAATCAGGACGTAACGTTTGAAATCTCTTTGGGCAGCGGCGGCGCGTTCACAAGCGCCACCCTGTTCAGCGGCACGGCTTATATCGCAAACGCGTCTCTTGTCGAAACGGATTATACAAAATACAACGGCGCGTCGGCTTCCGGCACGTACGAAAAGAAATACGACTGGTATGAAACGCTTTCGGGCGAAACGTTCACCAACGGTCAGTTCCAGAAATACAACTACTCCGACACGAAGTTCTTCAAGGACGGCGGCGTAAACGAAAAAGGCGAATTCCAAAGCACTTCTTTCGGCGTACCTTCCGGCTGGACGCTTAAAGGCGAAAAAGACAAGGCAGTTGCGGGCATCGTTGACGTAAATCGCGAAAACCTGCTTAATAACCTTGCAACGAAACTCGGCATTACCGCGGAAGTTCTCAAAGCCGTACCCGTCGATGCGGACGATAAGCCCGTTGAAACATTCGGCATTTATGCAGGCGGCGACTCTTACCTGCTTATCAATTCCGCGGACGTTGAAGGTCTTGCGAAAGAATCCGTGCGCGTAGGTTACGTGTCCAACAGCTTCACGCTTAACGCGAACTCTTATTACAAAATCAGCGTTATGGTGAAAGTCATAAACGGTCAGGCAAGCGTTTACCTTATGACCGACAACAACATCTCAGAAACCAACGTCGACAGTAAGTTTGAAAACATCGAAGCGTCCACGGGTGTTATGACCGGCGGTTGGAAACGCTACACCTTCTACGTCAAGACGGGATTCTCGTCAATCAGCGCAACCTTAGGCTTGTACCTCGGCGGTAAAGACGTCGACATTGCCCTCACCGACGCAAATATGGTGCTTGCGGACGGTCTTAACGGCAAGTATGTAAAAAAAGCTGCCAACGAATACGAAGTTTACAATAAGAACACCCATAAAGACGCCACCGAAACTTATAATTACAAAGACAGCGCGAAAGGCGGCACGGTGCTCTTCGACTACGTCATCAAGGAAGACATTTCCGAAAGCGTTTACAATGCAAAAACCGCAAGCGCAACGGCGTCTGCCGCCGACGAGTACGAAGAAACCAAACGCGTCGAAATGAACCTGGACAGCTTCGGTCTTGCAACCACCCCCGACGAGAACAAACCTACTTCCCCGAAAGGCTGGACAAAGACGTCCCTGACCAAGGATACCGATACCGAGCAACTTCAAAGCGGCGTTATTTACAGCACCGATTACAAAGCGCACAGCGGCGAATCCTGCCTGATTATCCCTTACCTTAACACGGCGGGCGCAAGCTATTACGCAAGCGATGCAAAGACGCTCACGAAAGACGGATTCTATAAGATTTCCGTCTGGGCAAAATTATCCGAAGGTCACACCGGCAAAGCGTATATCACGCTTGTCGCGACAAACTACGGCGAAAACAGCAAGTACGTTGACTACGCTTCGCAGACAATCGAGGTCAACAGCACAGATTGGAAAGAGTACGTGTTCTTCATCAAAGCGCCCTCGTCCGACACGAAAATCGACAAGTACGGCGACAATGCGAAAGACCTTTCTCTCAAAATCCGTCTGGGCTTTGGCGAATCTGCCGATAATAAAGCAAGCGGATACGTTCTGTTCGACGACGTCCTTATCGAAAAACTCGACGTGAAAGCGGACGAATTCGACAAACACGTTAACGACTTCAAGGCGGCACACGCAGACCTTATGGTCAACACCGTCAAGTACAGCGCAATCGACAAAGAAGAAGAAACCACTCCCGATAAAGAGCCCGATAAGGAAAACAACAAAGACAGCGGCAAGAACTTCAACTGGGTTATCTTCACTTCGGTAGCGTTCGGCGCAATCGTCGTCATCGCAGTTGCGGCATTCTTCATCAAAAAGTACCTGCCCAAACACAAGGAAGGTAAACAACAAGTCGATAAGAAAAAGACTTCCAAGAAGAAGGAAGACGATTACAAGAACCTTAACGACTAATCGAAATCAACAAAAAACCTCGGTTTCCGCCGAGGTTTTTTTGCGCCGTTTTTCCATATAAAAAACGCACCGCCTTTGCGATGCGCTTGTGTTTTTTCGTTAAAACGGTTTCGGGTTTTTGTTTTTATAAGTACAAAACGAAAACTCGTATTGTCCGTTGTTTATGAGTTCCGATTCTTTTTCAAGCGACCAGCCGGAAAGGTCGTCAAGGTTTTCAAAAAAGACCTGCGCCTGCCCGTCCGCCCTGACCTTCGTGATGTACGCCGTATCGCAATAAGGCAACATTGTTTTGTAAAACATTGCCCCGCCGATAACGAACACGTCGTCGGTGTCGTAGGCGGAAAGGGCTTTTGAAAGTTCGTCAAGGTTTCTCACGATGACGACGTCGTCGCGCTCGTCCGCGTCCGGCCAAAGCACGATATTGACGCGGTTTTTCAGCGGTTTGCCGCCCGGGAAACTTTTTAATGTATTGCTGCCCATCACGACGACCTTATTAAGCGTCGTTTCGCGGAAAAATTTCATATCTTCGGGGATTGCAAACAACAGCCCGTTGTTTTTGCCGATGCCCCATTTTTCATCGACTGCGACTATCGTTTTCATCAGATTGCCACCTCGATTTTTTTGTCAAGGTCGTTGAATTTGTAGCCTTCCAACCTGAAATCGTCGACGGTGAAATCGTAAAAGTTTTTGACGTCGGGATTTATCCAGAACTTCGGCGCGGGATACTGCGGCTTTTCAATGACTTCCTTGATAATCGGCACGTGACGGTCGTAAATATGAGCGTCGGCGATGACGTGCACGAGTTCGCCCGCTTTCAGCCCCGAAACCTGTGCAAACATATGCAAAAGCACGGCGTATTGCACGACGTTCCAGTTGTTTGCGGTGAGCGTGTCCTGACTTCTTTGGTTCAGAATACCGTTTAAGGTGTCGCCCGAAACGTTGAAAGTCATACTGTATGCACAAGGATACAAATTCATTTCGTGCAGGTCGTCGAAGTTATAAATATTCGTCATAATGCGGCGGCTTTGCGGATTGTTTTTCAAATCGAAAAGCACGCGGTCAACCTGATCGAACTCGCCTTCCTTATAAATTGATTTTTTCGCAAGTTGATATCCGTACGCTTTCCCGATGCTGCCGTTTTCGTCCGCCCAACTGTCCCAGATTCTGCTTTTCAAATCGTGGACGTTGTTGGATTTTTTTTGCCATATCCACAAAATTTCGTCGATTGCGGACTTAAAAAACGTCCGCCTTACGGTGATTATCGGAAATTCCTTTTGCAAGTCGTAGCGATTTACGACGCAAAACTTCTTGACGGTGTGCGCGGGCGTGCCGTCTTCCCAATGCGGGCGGACTTCCTTGTCGGTATCCCACACGCCGTTTTCAAGAATATCTTTGACGTTTTCAACGAATACTTTGTCTGCGTAACTCATATACAACCTCTTGTTTTTCCATATAATATTATCATAACGCGGCGCGAAAGGCAAGAAATTGCCCGCCGATTATGCCATACAATATAAATACAGTATAATAAAAATATATTGTATATCAAAAAATATTTGACACGCGTTTGTTGCGCTTGTTATTATGGTTTTACGGGCAACCGATTTTCAGGGTAAGGAGAAATTATGAAAAATCTTTCGTCAAACGACAAAAAATGCGTTTACGGTATTATTTTATCGTGCGTCATTATGGTGTTCGGCATACTGTTCCTTGTCAACGCGATGGGCGTTGCAAACTTTTACAAAAGTTATGCCGCAATTAAAAACCCCCTTGCAAAATATCTTGTCGTCATTTTAGTAATGGCAACGGGCATTATGCTGTTTTCAAACGTCGCGCTGCGCTTTGAAGACGATAAACTGAGAAAACGTCTGACGATTTTCATCACGGCGTTTGCGTTCATTCTGACAATTCCTTTGACTTACGTACTCATCGCAATGCTTCCCTTCCACGCAAAGTACAATATGGCGGACGTCGAAAATGCAATCGACGCGGCGCGCCTTGCTCATCCCGAGTACACGACCGCGCAGGTCAACGAGGCGGCGGGAAAAGCGTTGGGACTTTCGGGCTTCGGCAACATTATGGGCGTACATACCATTTACGAAGGCTTTGAAATGTGGTTCAAGGACGGCGCGTTTATCTGGGTGGTATTCGTGTTTATGGCAATCCTTGGCGTCGTATTCCTGATTGAGCCGCTTGCCGCAGGCATCTGCGTAGTGAAAGGCAAAATCCTTTTATTGTTCTCAAAGGACGAAAACGGAAAATTCCACCTTTTCCGCGTGGCGGAACTTCCCGTCCTTAAAAAACATCGCGAAAACGAAATTTACGAACGCGCGGCATAAAATTTAATCAACCAACAAACGAAAAGCCTTGCAAGAACGCAAGGCTTTTATTTTTTGTTCGTATTTTGTTTTTCTTATTCCGAGAAAAGATTTCTAGCAGTAAGCACGCCCATAAGCGACGCCTGCATAAGTCCGCGCGTCCAGCCCGAGCCGTCGCCCAACGTATAAAGGTTTCTGACGCTCGTTTCAAATCGCTCGTCAATTTCCACCTTATTGCTGTAAAACTTGATTTCGGGGCTGTATAACAGGGTTTCCTTGCCCGCAAAGCCCGGCACGACTTTATCGACCGCTTTTATGAAGTTGATGATATTCGACATCGGACGATAAGGCATTGCCGCCGTGATATCGCCTGCAACCGCGTCGGGAAGCGTGGGACGCACGTTGCTTCTTGCAAGTTCTTTTTCCCAGGTGCGTTTGCCGTCAAGGATATCGCCGAAGCGTTGCACGAGGATTTGTCCGTTGCCGAGCATATTCGTGAGTTCCCCGACCTTTCTTGCGTATTCGATCGGCTGATCGAAAGGTACGCGGAAGTGGTGCGACGACAAAATCGCGACGTTGGTGTTTTTGGATTTTTTATCCTTGAAACTGTGTCCGTTTACGACGGCAAGCCCGCCTTCGTAATTTTCCTGCGAGACGAATCCGCCGGGGTTCTGGCAGAACGTGCGGACTTTATCGTTGTACGGCGGGACGTAACCGATAAGTTTGCTTTCGTACAACACGTCGTTGACTTCTTCCATAACTTCGTTGCGGCACTCCACCCTGACGCCGATATCGACGACGCCCGCGCGGCGTTTTATGCCGTACTTTCTGCACAGATCGTCAAGCCAGTCCGCGCCGACGCGACCGACTGCCACAATCACTCTTTCCGCCTTTATGACGAATTCCTGCTTTGTAACGTTGTTGATGAAATGCGCGCCTTCGCACACTCCGTCGTTTATGATAAGGTCGCCCGCCGACGTGTCGAAAAGAATGTTCACGCCGTTGTCGATAAGGAATTTTTCAATGCGGGAATACACCTCGTGCGCCTTTTCCGTTCCGAGATGGCGAATGGGACAATCGACGAGTTTCAGTCCTGCTGCGATTGCGCGACGACGAATTTCTTTGACCTTAACGTCTTCGCTGTTTGCGCCCTCGATTTTCTTATCCGCGCCGAAATCGAGATAAATCCCGTCGGTGTAGTCGATAAGTTCCTGCACGGTGTCGTAACCGATAAGCTCGGGAAGGTCGCCGCCGACTTCCGGCGACAGCGAAAGTTTCCCGTCGGAAAACGCGCCCGCGCCCGAAAAGCCCGTGGTGATGTTGCAGTAAGGCTTGCAGTTTACGCACTTGCCCGTTTTGTTTTTCGGGCAGTATCGTCTGTCGATGTTTCTTCCCTGTTCGACGATGGTGATGGTTTTGTCGCTGTTCTTACGAATAAGTTCCAGCGCCGTGAAAATACCCGACGGTCCCGCACCTATAATCAGGACGTCGCTTTTGATTTCAGACATATTATATCTCCAAAAATGTTATTTGTTGTTTGTATAGATTTCAACGGGCACGTTGCTTCCGTTGTCTTTGACCGCGCGACGGAAAAGTCTGAGCGGATTGAGATAAGGACGCGTCGCGTGTTCGCGCGTGGTGCACACGATAATCTTATCGGGGTGGAATTTAAGCGCCATCGGCACGGCATATTTCGCATTTTCTTTGGTCGACATGGATTTCCCTTCCAGCAAGATTACGCTTTCGTCGATATTGCCGCGGCGTTTCAGTTCTTTGAGCATGGCGTCGGCTTCGGTGACGTCCACGTTGGGATTGGCGCGCCCGCCCGACAGAATAATTTCTTCGGGCGAATACTCCTTATAAAGTTTTTCGGCAAGGTCCAGACGCTTTCTTGCAAGCGCGGATAACGTGCCGTTATCGTTCATTCTGTTTCCGAGAATAACCGCAACTATCATTGACTATTTTTCAACCTCGTCCGGGGCTTCCGATATTTTGTCCGCCGCCGCTTCCTGTTCAAAAATTTCATCCGGTGTTTCCGCATCGGAAGATGCTAAATCGTTTTCGAGTTCGTTTGCGTCCGCGCCGTCAAGCACGACTTCCGCGTTGCCTTCCGCCGCAAGTTTGCGCTTTGCAATTTCGGCGCAGATTTCGTCGTAACGTTCCTCGCTTATGTTGTACTTCTTAAAGTATATCGCAAAACTTCCAAGGAGAATCACAAGGGGCAGCAACGTCATGAACGCAAACATTGTCTGATATTGCCATTTTGCGACCTTCGTGTCTTCGTTTGTGTGAATAATGTTTTCGATTTTCGCGACGTTTTCGGTTTCGATGGACTTTTTCTTTGCCTCGATAAGTTTCGTCTGCTCTTCCTTTGAAAGGGAGTCGAAATTCGGAGTTTCGTCTTTCACGAGTTGTTCCACCTGAACCGCAAGTTGTCCCGCCTCGTAGTCGGCGTTGGAAATCGCCTTGTTGGTGGGGTTAAGACCAAGTGCGAGAACGACAAGCGTCGTAATGCCGACGACCGCCGCGCTGCCGAGTTTCGCAGTGAAAGGACGGCACGCAAATATAACGCCTTCGTCGCGCATTCCCGTCGTATATTCGTTGTATTCGACCGTGTTCGCGACCGAAATCGTAAGCACCTGATAAAACAGCGTCTGTCCGAAGAACGCGCACGCTCCAGTAAGTCCCGTGAATATGAACGTAACGGGAATCAATACTTCGCCGATTTTGAAGCCGACTTTGTCCGCGTCGGGGTTTATGCCCGTCGTAAGACTTATGACGAACATCAGAAGATATCCGACGATAATCATAATCATCGACAACTTTGAAATCCAGCGTCTGGAATGCTTTTTGCACATCATCGGGAAAAACACGATGACAAGCGTCGATACGCCGGAAATAACCGTGAACAGCGTGACGAGAAGCCCCTGATATGCAAAGCGATAATAAATCCAGTAACTCGCGAGAGCCATTGTAATGCAACTGCCTATGTTGTAAAGGAGCATTGACGCCATAACGGGTTTTAACTGGTCGTTTTTGAAAATGACCTTGAACATATCCTTTAAGGAACGTTTTTCGCCGTCGTCCACACGGACTTTGGGCAAAGGTTTTTCTTTTACGACAAAAACCGTCATAATCTGGCATACAAAGAAAACTATGCAGACGATAATCGACACGATTGCGTAGGACTTACTTGCGTTGGACGCGATTGCCAGGTTGCCCTGCGTAAGCGACGGGATTGCAAGGACAGAAAGCCCCGCGCCGATACCCGCGCCGATGTTTGCAAGCGTCGTAAGGTTGTTGCGGTCGCCGGGGTTTGAGGTCAGCGAAGGCAACATTCCCCAATACGAAATATCGTTCATCGTATAGGTCATACCCCACAGAAGGTATCCGAACGCAAAGAAAATGAGATAACTCGTCCCGCGGAGCGGCACGCAGAACAGCGCGATAATAACCGCAACGTTCGTAAATACGCCCGCAAGAATCCACGGCTTGAACTTGCCGATTTTCGTCCTTGTGATTTCGATAAGGCTGCCCATAAACGGGTCGTTGCAGCCGTCGAAAATACGGCAGATAACCATAATGACGCCAACCATTGCGAACTCGGTGTTCGAAAGCCCTTTCGTAAAGGTGATGAACGTCAGAAGGTACGTGTTGACCAGCTGATAAGCCATATCTCTGCCGATACCGCCCATCGAGTAGCCCCACAAATTACGTTTGCTTAACCTTTCGTTTGAGATAGATTCCGACATAATTTTTCTCCCTGTTTTTATGACATAATATATATTACACTAAGTGAGTTTCAAAGTCAATATATGCGCCGTCGAAAAGGTTTACGTTTTTTTATATACGGCGGCGGACAAGGCTGTCTGTTTTGCCGAAAAAACCGGCAGTTCTTTGGCGCAAACCGAACGATTATTCTTTTTTTTCGTGAAAATCGTTTTCTTTTTTGCATTTAGATGATATAATTCTCGTATAATCTTAATCAGGAGGAATAAAATGAACGGATTAACTAAATTCGGTTACAGAGTATTCCAGAAATCCATGTGGGTTGCAATGTGGTTCTTGCCGTGGCATCAGAACAAAGGCACACTTTCGGGCGCAGGTTCAATCAAACAACTTCCCAAATGGATCAAGGAAAAAGAAGGTTGCACCAGCGCGCTTATCGTTACCGACGGCGGCTTGTACAAACTCGGTATTGCCGACCCCATTAAAGAAGCTTTTGAAAAAGAAGGAATGAAGGCAGTCATTTACCATGACGTAGTGCCCAATCCCACCATCACCAACATCGAAGACGGTCTTCGCATTTACAAGGAAAACAATTGCGACGTCATCATCGCTCTCGGCGGCGGTTCTCCCATGGACTGTGCAAAAGGCATCGGCGCACGCGTTATGCTTCCTAAAAAATCGGTACCCCAACTTAAAGGCGTGCTGAAAGTTACTTTGGGCAAACCTTTCGGAAAACTTCCCCCGCTCGTCGCGATTCCCACGACGTCCGGCACAGGTTCGGAAGCAACTCTTGCCGCTGTTATCAGCAATCCCGATACGCACGAAAAATACCCCATTAACGACCCGAAGATTATACCGCGGTATATCGTGATGGATCCCGAACTCACAATCGGTCTGCCCCCTCACATTACTTCCACCACCGGTATGGACGCTTTGACTCACGCAGTCGAAGGTTACATCGGCGGCGAAAACACCGCGCAAACCAAAAAGGACAGCGTCGAGGCAGTTCAACTTATCCATAAGTATCTGAAAGAAGCTTACGACCACGGCGACAACCTTGAAGCAAGAAACAAAATGCAATACGCTTCGTTCATCGCAGGTCGCGCATTCACCCGTTCCTACGTCGGATACGTACACGCAATCGCGCATACGCTCGGCGGACACTACGGCGTGCCTCACGGTCTTGCAAACGCGGTTATCCTTCCCTACGTTCTCGAAGCGTACGGAAAGAGCGCGCATAAGAAACTTGCCCGCCTTGCAGACTGCATCGGTATCCAAGGCAAAGACGACGCCGAAAAAGCAAACGCTTTCATTCAGTGGATCAGGGATATGAACTCTTCTATGAACATTCCCGACAAAATCCGCGCGAAAGACGGCAGCCAGCTCATTAAGGAAGAAGACCTTGCCGACTGCATCACGAAAGCCCTGCACGAAGCCAACCCCTTGTATCCCTGCCCGCAAATCTGGGACAGAAAGGAAGTCGAGGCGATTTTCAGAAAGATTATGTAATCTTCAAAAAAACAACCACCGCGGAAAAATCCCGGTGGTTTTTTTATGCCTTTTTTGATTATTTTCGTTTGAGAGTGTTGAGATAATCCTTTTGCGACTTATCGATTCTGAAACTTTCGCGCGCCTTTTGCAAAGCCTTGTTGTGCGTCCATACGTCCAAGCCGTTACTTTTTATCACGTCAAGAGCTTTGTCGGGAAATTTACAAAGCGCAGTCGCCATAAGCCAGGCAACCGCCATCTTTACGTAATACTTATCACTTATCACGCTTGACGAAAGCGCAAGCACGCGGTCGATATATTCGTCGGTGAGATAATACGTCATCATCGCGACGATTGCAAAGCGCAGGTCGTATTCCTTATCGCTTTCAAGATATTCCGTCAGATAATCAAACCATTTTTCGCGGTCTTTCCCGATGAACTTGCACCTTGCGACGAACATATCGCAATTCGCCCAGTTGTCAATTGCGGCAACGACGTTTCTTACGTCCGCCCTTTTCGTTTCGTCGTCGGTTTTAAGCTTTGCAACGACGAAACTTTTTACCAAAAGTTCTTCATACACGTCATCGGAAAGCGAACCGACGACGATGCGTACGTCGCCGTATTTCCCCGCCGCGATATCTTTTGCGACGCTTTCGACAAAAGGCGTTTTAAGCCCGATTATCGCCTTTTTCGTCGGTATAAGTTTTGCGCTGAAAGCTCTTGTTTTTTCGTCCGCGCCGTTATAAATCGTATCTTTCGGCGACATATCAGATTGTCTTGTCAGTGTCGGTTTTTATGAAGTCAGATTCGTTGTCGTCGGTGCTGTACAATTTTACTTTTTCATTGGGATTTATCGGCGGAAGTTTGCCGCCGTTTTCTTCCTTCTTATAAGACAACCTTAAAAGAAGCGGCGTGATAAGCGACGTCACAAGAATTAGTATGAGAACGAACGGCATAATGCTTGGGTTGACCATATCGTAGTCGATGCCCTTTTGCGTGCAGACAAGCACGACTTCCGCGCGCACCATCATACCGATACCCACGCGATAACTGTCTTTTATGCCGTATCCGCAAATCAATCCGCCAAGACCGCAACCGACAACTTTTCCGAGTATTCCTGCCGCAACGAATGCAAAGCCAAATCCCACAAAGGCGGGGTTAAAGTGGTCAAAATTAAGGTTTATACCTATGTTTGCGAAAAATGCGGGCGCGAAAATCATATAATTGCTGATTTCGATACGGCGGTCGACGTACGTCCTGTCGGCAATGCCCGAAAGCATAAGTCCCGCAACGTAAGCACCCGTAATATCAGCAATTCCAAAGAGTTTTTCCGCGGCGTAAGCGAACACGAAACACACCACGACGCAAAGAATCGGAATACGTCTTGTGTGCGGATATCTTAAATCTATGCGGCGGATTATGAACAACGCGACGTAGCCCATCGGTATCGCCATTGCAAAGAATGCGATAAGTTTTGCGACGACAACCCAGACGTCCGCGGCGTTCCCGCTTTTGTCAAGGCTGATCATAAGCGACAGCAAAACAATGCCGATTATGTCGTCCAGAATCGCCGCGCTGACAATCGACGTGCCGACGCGCGTTTGCAGTTTTCCCAGCTCTTTAAGCGCGGCAACGGTAATGCTGACCGACGTCGCCGCAAGTATCGTGCCGTAAAACAGGTTGGAAAGAATCTGTGAGCGCGACACGTGAAATCCGCCGTTGAACGCGCTTGCAACCAGAAATCCGAACATCAAAGGAAACGCCACCCCGAGAGTCGTGATGACAACCGACGCCGCCCCCGTGGATTTGAATTGTTTCAGGTCGGTTTCTATCCCCGCCGAAAACATTATGAAAATTACGCCGATTTTTGCAAGGAAAGAAATGCCTTCCATTGCGGTGGCGTTGAATATCGTTTGTCCCGGGATAAACTTGATAAGTCCCAAAAGTATGCCCGCAAGCAACATCCCCACAACCTGCGGCAGCCCGAGTTTTTTGAACAGAATCGACATAAACTTGGACAAAAGCAGTATGAGCGCAAGCGGCAATAAGATTTCGTAATAGTTCATAAAACGGCCTCTTTTATGGTAATCTTAAACGTTATTATACTATATAACTAAATATACTTAAAGTCAATGTTTTTTGACATTCTGGACAATAAAAAACTGCCGCATATCGCGACAGTTTTCAAGCGGTTGATTATTCCGATCTCAGACACTCGACGGGATCTTTGTTTGCCGCAATCGCCGCGGGGATAATGCCCGCAATCATCGACAAGAAGAAACTTATCACGAAAAGCGAAATGGCGTAATACCAGTCAAGGTGCAACAGGTTGGGAATTTCGATGACTTTCTTAATGATCACGTTTGCGATGTAAATCAAAAGATAGCCGAAGCCGATACCCAGTGCGCCCGAAATCATACCGATTATCGATGTTTCGGAAATGAACAGGTTGCTTACGTCGAGCTTCCTTGCGCCGATACTTCTCAGAACGCCGATTTCCTTGCGCCTTTCAAGGACGGACGTATAAGTGATGATTGAAATCATTATCGACGAAACGATAAGCGACACCGCCGAAAACGCGATAAGCGCGGTGATCATGGCGTTGGTCATTTTTTCGACGTAGCCCATAATCGTTTGCAGCATATCGGTGTATTTGATGGAGTGGTTTTCGTCCTTTACGCCGGTGTTCACCCAGGTGTACGTGCCGTCGGCGTTGCTTTCTCTGACATAATATTGATAATCGTCAAGGACTTTTAAGATATTCTTTTTGCCTTCGAAATTCGCCGCGTAAATCTGAATACTGTCGGGGTTATCGAGTTCGGCATATCCGAAGTTGGATTTCATGTGCGAAATAACCGCCTTTTTAAGATCATCCTTTTTGTTGAAGCTGCCGACAGCGTCCTTTATTATTATCGAATTATCAAGATAATCGAACTGATTGAACGTTTGTCCTATGGTGTCGAGCACGCTTACGAAAGCGATTGTGCCTTCTTTCACGCTGTAAACAAGGTTGCCGTCCTCGATTTTTGCAACCGTACCTTCGCTCATGACCTGATATTTACCTTTTGCTTCGTCGTATCTGACTTGATAACAATTCGTAAGCTGCGAATCAATGATACCGATACTCTGGCAACGCTCGACAAGCGCCTCGATAACGGCGTGGGGATATCCGACGATACCCTGAATTGCCGAAGCAGACGCGTTTTTGTTGGGACGTACAACGCCCGACACTTTCATTTTGATGCCGCAGTGTCCGTCGACAAAGTCCCCGTCGTCTTTGGTGCGTAATATCTTTCTGTTTCCTTTTCCGTCTGTACCAAAGCTTATATACGACTTTTTAAGAACGCCGTCTTCCACGTCGAAGTAGTCGCTGTCGCAGAGAATGGCATATTCGATACCAAGCAGTTCTTCCTCCGTGAAGTTCCTGTCATAGAATCCGTAGCCGTTGCCGCTTTTCGTCCCGCCGAACATATCCTTGACCTCGGACGGGTGTACAAGTCCTGCCGCAAACAACATAAAGTCCTGAATCTTATTGTATTCGTCGACTTTCAACACGCAATCGAAAACTTTGTATTCTTTGCCGTCTTCGCCGACTTCGATACGGCCTTGTTTTGCGTCTTCGGGCCATGCGCCCGCAAGGACGTCGTATTGCTGTTCAAGAATTTTTTGGTTGGAAATAAGTTCCGAAAACACGCTGAACACGTCAAGATATCCGCTGAATTCGCCCAGCATATCCTTGAAAGCTCCTCCAAATCCCATTTCTTTAATCATCGGCTCAATCGAGTCGGCAAACGGGTTTATTTTGGTATAAGGAATATCGGACAAGGCGGTATCCTGATTCGCATAAATCGGCTTTTTATTTTCTCCTTCGCCGGAAAAGCCCGTAATATACTTTATTTTACCGGTGGCAGAATCCCTGACGGGGATACGCCTGTAAACGTTAAGGCTTGACGAATAAACGTATTTTACGTAGCCGTCGGTATCTTTAAGCCCGATATCGGGATCGTCAAGATACGACTTGATTTCTTTAAGGTCGTTTTCAAAAAACAGCGTGCTGTTGTTCAAAAACTGAGTAATGCTTCCGATATCTTTCACCAGATTTCCGGCAACGGGATTTATGCCGATGGTTGAGCCGGAAGGGAATTTTTGCCCTTCGCTCTTTGACATAAGCATGTTGGCAAGCTCCATAACATCGGCGCCGCTCTGGCTGATTTCAAGGGGATAAAGCGAAAGCGCGCTTTCTTCGGTCTGACGGATATATTTATTCACGCCCGAAGACAACGCCAGAACAAGCGAAATACCGATAATGCCGATACTGCCCGCAAACGAAGTAAGGAAGGTGCGCCATTTTTTGCTGTAAAGGTTTTTGGCGGATATGCTTATCGTCATCGCGCTGCCCATGGAAACCTTGCGTTCTTCCCGTCTTTCGTGTCTTATCTGCTGATATGTTTTTTTGATGCGCTGACGAATGGTTTTCTTTTTGGGCAGAGGTTCGCCCGATTCGTCAAGGACGACTTCTTCTTCGACGTCGTCGGGATCGATAAGCGGATCGGTGTCGTCAACGACTTTCCCGTCGACGATTCTGACCGTTCTCGTGCTGTATTCCGCCGCAAGGTCGGCGTTGTGCGACACCATGATGACAAGGCGGTCTTCGGCAACTTCCTTCAACAGGTTCATTACCATTTTGCCGCTTTCCGTGTCAAGCGCGCCCGTGGGTTCGTCCGCGAGAATTATCGCGGGATTGTTGACAAGTGCCCTTGCGATCGCAACCCTTTGCATTTGTCCGCCCGACAGCTGGTTGGGTTTTTTATACGCCTGATCTTCCAGCCCGACCTTCTTTAATGCTTCGAGAGCGATTGCCTCGCATTCTGCCTTTTTGCGCCCCGCAAGCGTCAAAGCAAGCTCAACGTTGGAAAGCACGCTGAGGTGCGGGATAAGGTTGTAACTTTGGAAAACAAAGCCGATTTGTTTATTGCGATATCTGTCCCAATCTCTGTCGTCGAAGTCCTTCGTCGACTTTCCGTTGATAATGATGTCGCCGTCGGTGTATCTGTCAAGACCGCCGATAATGTTCAGTAACGTGGTTTTGCCGCAGCCGCTTTGTCCCAGAATCGTGACAAATTCGCACTCGCGGAAGTTCAAGGTGATGCCTTTCAAAACGTGAACCGTGTTCTGTTTTGTGACGTAATCCTTGGTAATGTGTTTTAATTTAAGCATTAAACGCTCCTTTTGTAGATAAAGTATTAAAAAAATACGTATCTATTTTATCAAATATGGCGTATGGTGTCAAGAAATTACATAAAAGCGACGTTTTTGGACAAACGTACGGTTTACGCAGCCGTAATTGCTTGAAAAATACATTCCCACTATGTTATAATCATACGGTAAGAGGTTAAATTATGCTTAAAAATTCAAAAGAACGTTCGGGCTTTGCCCTTGTATGGTTTTTGTTTTCAATCGCGTACACCGTCGTGCTGCTCGGCACGGGGTACAATTTTCTTGCCCCGTTTGCGGCGGCGATTGCGGCGGTTACCGCGCTTATCGTTTTTGTCCGCGCGCTGTTCAACAAAAAGTTTGAGCCGCTTTTCGTCGTCTCGTACGCTTATATGATTCTTGAATTGTTCGTGTATTTCCTTTTCTGGGGCGCGGACGAGTTCGGCAAAGTCGTGTGGTATAATCTTATTTTGTCCGCGTTGCCGCTTTTCTCGGGACTTATGCTTTACGCGCTTGACAAGAAACTTCCCGACGGCACTCTGAAACGCTTTGCGACGGCGGCGTTGTCCCTTGCGATGACGGCGACGTCTTTGTGCTACGTCTTTTATATGTCTTTGAGAATCCGTCCGACCGTCGAAAGTTTGCAGGCGGGACACGACGCATACCTTAAAGAACTGTCGAAAACACAAGCCGACGCCGACGCGCCCAACGTCCTTATCATACTTATGGATGATATGGCGTACTCGGACATTTCGGCGTACAGTTATCTCGGAAAAGCAAACGCCACCATTAAAACGCCCAACATCGACTCCCTTGCAGAAGGCGGAAAGTATGCGGCGGAAAGCGGGATTTTTATGGAAAACTTTTACGCTTCCGCTCCCGTCTGCACCCCGTCAAGGTTCAGTATTCTTACCGGTCGTTACGCCACGCGCGGCTATATCGACAACGTTATTTTCCCGACGCCTTGCGACAGCGATCCGTACTCAATCACCCACTTTATCAATCCATATCAGTTCTTAAACAACGTGGACGGTATTTTGGGCGACGAAATCACCATTGCCGAGGCTTTGAAAGCGGTCGGCTACGACACGTCGTGCATCGGAAAATGGAACCTTGGCGACTATGGCGAATATCTCCCCACGAATCAGGGCTTCGATTACTTCTACGGCAGTTATTACGTCAACGATATGACGCCCTATAACTGGGTACGCGAAGTCGGAGGGAAGGCCGAAGAAGTGCGCACTCACGCCGAAAATCTTGACCAGTCCGAATCCACAAGGCTTTTCACCGAAGAATTGAAAGCCACTCTCGAAAAATCAATCGACAGCGGCAATAAGTTCTTCTCGTTTTACGCGACGCCGTGGCCGCATTACCCCATTTTCTCGGATAACAACGGAAACGGAAAAGGCGACACCACCGACGACAGTTACGTCGCCTGCATCGAAGAATTCGACAAGTCGCTTGGCGAAATTTTCGATATGCTTGAAGACAAAGGCGTCTTTGACGACACGATGATCATCTTTACGTCCGACAACGGCCCCGGGCGTGAAGGCGTGACGGGAAGTCTTCGCGGAAGGAAAAACACCACTTTCGACGGCGGCATGAAAGTCCCGATGATCGTAAGTTACCCGGCGGGCGTAAGAAACGGCACGATAAAAAATATGACCGGCGGATATAAAATCGAATCGAGCGCAATGCTCACCGACCTGTTCCCGACGATATTGTCGTACGCAGGCGTGGACGTTCTCCCCTCGGATCGTATTATCGACGGCGTGAATCTGAAATCGCTTTGGAGCGGCGATGTCACCCCCGATTCCCGAGTGCACGACGCCCTTTTCTATATGAAAAAAGGCACTGTTCAGGCCGTTCAGATGCCCGTTGAAGTCGGCGGCGTAACGTACGATTTCAAGTATTATCAGAAAGTACGCACCGAGAACTCGGCGTTCATCGACCAGCAATACAAAAACTACCTTTTCAATCTCGATAAAGACCCGGCGGAAGGCTACAATATCTCGATGACCTATCCCGACGTCGCCGACACCCTTTTAGAAGCGCTTAAAGATTTCAGAAAATCGTTGAAAGAAAACCGCAGGGGGATTAAGTAATGCCGCCGATTTCGATAATGATTAAGCCCGCGTCGTCAACGTGCAATATGCGATGTAAATACTGCTTTTACAACGACGTCGCAAAAAACCGCGAAACGCCGTCGCACGGCGCAATGAGCCTTCAAACGGCGGAAACCGTCGTCAAAAAAGCGTTTGCCTATGCCGACGGAAATCCCGTCTGGTTCAACTTTCAGGGCGGCGAACCGCTGCTTGCCGGGAAAGCGTTTTTCAGGGCGACGCTTAATCTCATCTCCCGCGCAAATATCAAAAACTCGCCCGTGTTTTTGGGAATCCAGACAAACGGCACACTCATCGATGACGAATGGTGCGAGATTTTCAAAACAGGCGACTTCCTCGTCGGGCTTTCCCTTGACGGCGACGAAACCGCAAACGTAAACCGCGTGGACAAGGACGGCAACCCAACTTTTCAAAAGGTCGTCGCGGCGGCAAAACTTCTTCAAAAACACAACGTAAATTTCAATATCCTTACCGTTCTGACAAAGGACGTCGCGATGAGAATCGGCAAGATTTATCCGTTTTTCACGTCGCAAGGCTTCAAACGGTTGCAGTTTATCCCCTGTCTGAAACCTCTTTCCGGAGAGGTCGAAAACCCCGATTTTTACCTTGACGAAAAAAGCTACGCCCTGTTTTTATTGTCGGCGTTCGCGTTGTACCAGAAAGATATGGCAAACGGCGATTACACGTCGATACGCCAGTTTGACAACTTTGTGCGACTTGCTCGCTTCGAGCGTGCCGAACAATGCGGTATGAACGGGCATTGCACGCACCAGTTCGTGATCGAATCGGACGGCAGCGTGTATCCGTGCGACTTTTATTGCACCGACGAATATCTTCTCGGAAACATTTCGGACAAAGACTTTTTCACGCTCGAACACACGAACAAAGCCGTCGAATTCATAAAAGAAAGCCTCGTCGTGGACGAGACTTGTAAATCGTGCGAATATTATATGCTTTGCAAAGGCGGCTGCAAGCGCGAAAGGCGCGACGTTGAAAAATGCAAGGCGTACAAAACCTTTTTCAGATTCGCCCTGCCTTATCTCAAAAACATGTCATAAAGACTTGCGTTTCATCACGCACAAGGTTTCGAGTTCCGCCGTTTTCGGAAACATGTTGTAAGGCGTTACCGACACGACTTCAAAAGTATCACCAACGTATTTTACGTCGCGTTGCAAGGTTTTCGGATTGCAGGAAACGTACACGAACTTTTCGGCGCCCGACCTTATCACGGCGTCCAGCACTTCTTCGGTCGCGCCCTTTCTCGGCGGATCGATAACCACGCATATTTCGGGCTTTATGCCCGATTTTTCATTGCTTAAAATATCGTTTACGAGTTTTGGCAGCACTTTCGTTGCGTCGCCGCAAATGTTTTCGACGCGCCCCGACAGCCCGTTTTTCTTCATCAAATCGTTTGCGTTTTCAACCGCTTCTTTCACGATTTCCACGCCGTAAACTTTGGCGTTTTTATTGGCTTTTGCAAGCATCGACGTAAGGATTCCTATGCCCGAATAAACGTCGATGATTACGTCCGCGTTTTTCACCGCGGCGTTTACCCCGTCGTAAAGTTTTTGTCTGACCCCGTCGTTGACCTGCAAAAACGACTTTGGCGAAAGCGTGGTTTTTATGCCGTCGATATCGACGTCTCTTTCCGCACCATATAGTTTTTTCACGTCGTCGCCCATAATGACGTTCGTGCGTTTTTCGTTGACGGACGAATACAAAACGCATTCAAAATCTTTCGATAAAATTTCAAAAAGTTCACGCCCGTACGGCAGTTCTTTCCCGTTTATTACAACCGTCGCGAACAGCAGCCCGTCGACGTACCTTGCGACAAAGTGCCTTAAACACCCTTTGCCCGTCGCCTCGTCGTAAACGGAAAGTTTTTGCCTTCTTTTTTCGTCGTTTGCCCAAATTTTCACGGCGTTTATTATTTTCGTCGCAAAATCGCCGTGCAGCATGCACCCGGACAGTGCGACCACGTCATGCGTGTTCCGCCTGAAAAAGCCGAGCGTGATTTCGCCGCCGTCGACGGTGAAAGGCATTTGCAGTTTGTTGCGGTATTCATACTCCTTGTCAAAAACCGTGTCCGAAACCCGAACGTTTATTCCAGCCTTGTTCAGCGTGGTTTGAAGGAGTTTTCGTTTCAATTCGTTTTCGGTCGGAAAATCGACGTGCTGCAACACGCAGCCGCCGCACTCCCCGTACGTTTTGCACGGCGGAACGACGCGGCAATTTGCGGGGCGCACGATTTTCACGGCGTCCGCCTCGGCAACTCCTTTGTAAACCTTTTTGATTTTGATTTTCGCAAGGTCGCCCGCCGCCGTGTACGGCGTAAACACCGCAATATCTTCGATTTTTGAAAACCCTTTGCCGTCAAGTCCGAAGTCGGTAATTTCGGCAAGGTAAGTATCCGTAACTTTCATATCGTCAATTTTATCATACTTTTTCAAAAACGCCAACCGTTACGCGCTGCTTTAAGCGTTTTGCATTCTCGTTTCAACGCCTTTTAGTATCGTTTTGAATTCTAAATTGATGCTTATATTTGTTTTGAATTCTTTACAATATTCTATACGAGGTGTATAATATGAATATATCGGCTTTTTCTGAAAGATTAAAGGATCTGCGCATCGACGCAGGCATGACGAGCGACCAGCTCGCAAAAAAAATCGGCGTTACGAAAAGCACAATTTCGTTCTGGGAAAACGGCGTAAACGAGCCTAAGGCAAGTTACATCGTCGCGGTTGCGAAAGTGTTCAGCGTATCTTCCGACTATCTTTTGGGGCTCAAAGACACGATTTAAGAGGCAGGTATGAACAAAATCGATATAAAAACAAGAAGGACTCTTTTATGGGCAATTTTCCTTTCGGTCGGTTTCCCTTTGGGAATCGCGATGACCGTCATCGGTTTTACGAAAGGTCAGTCTTTCCGCGCGATGGGCATCGTCGGCATTATCCTTATCGTTATGGGCTTTTACGGCGCGCCGATGGTATGGATTCATTTCGGTCAGCTTAAATATTTCTCGCGTCTCAAAGCGCAGATTGTCGGCGACGGCATCAAAAGCGTGAAAATGCTTGCGGAAGTTCACAACAGGAATCCCGAAGTCGTGGCAAACGACGTCAAAACGATGGTGCAAAAAGGTTATCTTGACGGTTATCTCGTCCTCGACAACGAAAGAATCATCGACAAAACCACAATGCGCGACAAGGATTACGAAATGATGGAGGCGGAACGCGCGGGGACGCTCAATCTCGTCCACTGCCCTTTCTGCAACGCGAAGTTCGAGCTTATCAACGACGTCGGCGTTTGTCCGTACTGCAACTCGAAAATTACCAAAGAGATGCTGGACAAATCCGTGAAGGCATACAATAAATCCGATAAATAATTTCGGGACGGGGGATTTTGTGGAAACTACAAGTCAACGCAAATATTTCAAAGGGCTTCGTGCGCTTGCGCTAACAGCCCTTTTTTGTACGATTGCGCTCACCCTTTTTATCTGGGGCGAGGCGTTGACGCCCGGCGATAAAAGCGCGATTCAGTCGGTGAAGGTGTCCGACAACATTCAGTCGGCAATGAAATCCGATGAGCCCGCGCCCCCTGTTTCCGCCGTTACCGGATTTGAAGTAACAAAGGTTGTCCGCGACGGAAAAGAGATTGATACCGATAAATATTACATCGGCGACAAGGTGCGCCTTTCCGTGAGCGTCCTGCCCGAAAACGCCGACACGTCCGATTTGTACTTCGTCGCGGGAAATGACGCAAAAGACTTATCCGTATCGGAAGACGGCGAGGTTGAATTCACTTCCTGGGGCTGGCGCAGAGTGCTTGTGAAATCACGCAAAAACCCGTCCGTTATCCTTTTTGACAAACAATTGAATTGCACGGGCGTCAATCCCGACGCCGTAACGTCGATTTCGGCAACAATACGAAAAGTGGGGACGGCAGAAGACACCGACGTTTTGCAAATCGGCGATGAATACGTGCTCGGAATTTTCACAGACAACGGGCTGGAAACGTCCACGACAGAAACGCGTCTTTTTATAAACGGCAAAAAAACGCGAGAAAACGAAAACCTGTACTTTCTGCCCGCCAAACAATTCTTTTATCCGCGAGCGGAAGGCACGGTACATCTTAAATTCGAGTATGCGGGGAAAACGGCAGAAAAAACCGTTACCGTCGTGCCGGGAAAAATTCCGCCCGCCGCTTTCACCTTTACGAACAACCGAGTGACGAAAAACACAGACGGCTCGTTTTCGCTCACGATGGAAAAAGGCGAACATATTAAAAACATCATTAAGGAACTCGGGTTCAGCCCGTTGAATAAAGACGGCAAAATCGACGATAATTCCGCCGTATATTTCGACTACGAAACGTCAAACGGCAAAATCGTCAACTGCGCGGCTTATAATCTGCACGCCTATAAACCCGGCACCGCAACAATCACCTACACTTCCCTTTACGACAAAAATATTAAAGCAACGCTGCACGTCACCGTGCCCGACGTCGTGGACGGACTTACCGTCGTCGCCCCCGACAGATGCGTCAAAGGCGGCAATATCGATCTCACCGCTTATACGGGCGGCAACGTCACGAAAAACGTGAAATGGGAAGTCGTCAAAGGCGAAGGCTCAATCGACGAAAACGGCGTGTTTACGTCCGACAAATCGGGCAAAGTCACCGTGCGCGCAACCTACGTCGGCCGCCCCGACCTTACCGTCGAAAAGACGATTACCGTGTCCGTCTTCGACACCTTCCACACGCTTATACGAAAAGGGCTCGGGCACTTCTCGCTTTTCCTTGTGTTGGGGTTCGGATTGTTCGGCACGTTCTTCCTGCTTATTAAGCCGAGATGGGCGTCGCTGCCCCTTTCCTTGCTTTCGGCGTTTGTCGTCGCAGGCATTTCGGAAATGTTCCAACTGCCCGTTTTCACAAGCGGACGATGCGCAACCTGGCCGGACGTCGCAATCGATTTTCTGGGCGCGCTGTCGGGCATCGGCATCGCCGTTGTCGCGGTATCGATCGTCGGGCTTATCTGGTTTAATGCAAAACCCGAAAGTTTCAAAAATATGAAAAACGAGTTCTCGTTCCTTACGTTCAAAACCTCTTTCAAAAAGCAGGAAAAGATTTTCACCGACGAAAATTAATCACATTCCCCCAAACCGCAAAAACAAAAGACCGACGTTTTATCGGTCTTTTTTGATTGTTAAACCTTACTTTCTGACGATATCCAAATTTTGTTTTGTTCGTATTTGGTTTCCAAATAATCGCAAACCGGAACGTATAAATCCGTTAACACAAAGAACCCTGAAAATTCAACAATGGCTACTCTGTCATTGATTTTGTTATCATACCGCCCGTCAAAAAGTTTCACGTAAAGTTCATTTAATATTTCCCGTAGCATTTTTTTGCTTACAAACGCACCGACGGTTTTAAGCGGCTCAACTTCCTTATATGAAGAAAAACTATCAACAACGTCGATTGCTTTAAAAAACATAACTCTCGTAAGATTCTCGTCCGCATAAGGTGCGTACGTCAAAAATCCGGCTAGAATTTCTTTTCCTGTAAGTCTTCCGACAAAAACGTTTCTTTCTTCGTCGGTCATTTCTTTCAACGGACTTTTCGGCAATTCAACATACATCGGTTTCCGACAATAAGGACACGAATAAGCCGACATTCCGCTTATTGTCGTATATCTTTTGGGGTAGATTTCTTTTCGCATACACCTTGGGCAAACCGCCTCGATATTGTTTGGCGCACGACGCGGCTTTGTTCTTTCGGATAGTTTTCTGTCGGCAGTCCTTGTGATTCTATATTCCGTATTCGTATTAACGATTTCAGCATACGCTTTCCATTTTCCGCCGTGCGAATCGGTCGGCGCGGCAGTGTGCAAAAGTTCGTGTATTGCCGTTTCTATCACATCTTTTCTTTCGGTCATTCTCTCGTTAATCAAAACTATGAATTCAACCTTGCCCCTCTTGCCGCTTTTACAGTTACTCGTATTCCTATACACAAGCCCATACGTATTATTTGCAAAAGACGGTCTGAATTCAATACTTTTTGATATCGGAATGTTAAGGTTGTTGCAAATCTCAATTGCTTTTTCAATATCCGCCGCAAGCCTTTCAGAAGTTTTAAATTCATACGCTTCAATCGCATATGTCGTTTGATTTTTCGTCATAGCCGCTTGTAAATAATTATCTCCTTTCAATACTAATTATATTGAAAGCGTGTACCATTTTCGGTACATACGTTAAATACATTGTTTTTGTATCTCTCTCGGTTTTCGCCCGCCACACATCATACCGTCGCATAAAAAAAGGCAACCCTTTCGGATTGTCTTTTTAGTGTATAGAATAATGCTATTGTAGTTTAATACGCAGCCCGAAAGCTTCAAAAATATGAAAAACGAGTTCTCGTTCCTTACGTTCAAAACATCTTTCAAAAAGCAGGAAAAGATTTTCACCGACGAAAATTAATCGCATTCCCTCAAACCACAAAAACAAAAGACCGACGTTTTATCGGTCTTTTTTTGAGTGTTAAACATTGTTTTTTGTCGGTATACGGATATTGCCCGCGACACGCACTCGTTATCCGCAGTACATAAATCCCGCGAAACTCACGTCCGCCCAAAGGTCTTTCAGCAGCACTCCGTCGATGTTCGCTTTTGCTTCAAACTCCTCCCTTGAACCATACTCCTGCTGCATATCTTCCGAGCAAAACACAACCGTTTCTCTCCCTTTCAGAAACACTTCGTATGATACGTTTTCATAGGTAAAAAGCATTTCGCTGTAAAAGTACAGCCCGTTCACGAACTCGTCAAAAGTCGCTTTGAACGGCAATCCTTGTTCATATTGTTTTTTTGCGGTTGTCGTCGAAACCAGCATGGGATAACTTATTCCCCATTGTTTTTCCAGAATATCCGCGTCCTTTTCAAATTTCCATAAGTACTTTTTGTTAAAAAATTGTTTGAACTTACTTTTACATCAACTGCAATATGTGTTTTTGAAGTTCATTCTCTGCGGATTCAAGTTGCTTTTTAAGATTATTATAATTAATCAAACTCTCATTAACAAAAGCAATTTGCTTATCGTAAGGTATATAATCAATAAAATATTCCTTTAAATCTTCATCGCTAATTGTCAATTTTGAAGTTCCATCTGCTAAATCTGATACTAATTGCTTTCTAATAGCCGAGAAATAACTATTATAGAACTGCATATCAATATCGTAACCCGATTCTTTTTTTGGCGTTAATATAAAGCATAAATTACTAGCAATAAATTTACCATTTACATAATGAGTTTTCCCGAGTGATCCCGCAGCACCAAACGCAAAAATTATCGCTTCGCATTCATGGGTATATTCAATGTGCGTCTTCCATTCCGATGAAGCTGTTATAAAGTTATACTCACCATCTTCGTTCTTTTCACTTTGTAAACTACCACGTTCGATGTTAAAAAGCTGACCGATTTTTACCATTTCGTAATTGCTAGTACGCTTTTTTTGAATACCAGCACAATTAAGGACTCCCTCCTTAAAAATTTTCTTTTTTTGACTAATACCCTCAATCTCCCTACAGTTATTAATTGCATCTAAAACACTTTGTTCCAATTTTCCCCATCCATTGTACTTATCAACTCTCCCTTTGTGCTGTATACTTACAAAACCATCGTCCTCTAAATTATAAAATAGGACTTCATCATTTTGCCCTTGAGGTGTTTTTGTAAAACCAAAAATAGAAGTATTTACCGTCCTTTTCTGTTCAGAAAACAATTTTGTAGGCATCTTAATCACAAATTCCAATTTTGCATCCGCAAGAAGTTTCTCCGTAAGTCCATTTTGATTATGTGTGAGAGTTGGAGTTGGCATGATCATAATTAATTTTCCATTTGGTTCTAAGTATTCAATAGCTTGAATAGCAAATTTAATTGAATTGTTATTCTCATACGGAGGATTGATGATTATTTTAGTGGGTTTATAGCTTTTGATATATGACAATAATTCATCATCGCTACTATTTATAACACATCCTTGGCTTTTGCTTTCCAGTAGGCTACTACGATAAATCAAATTCGTTCGACCATCTCCATGCAAAAACATATTAGAACAAGCCAATGCAAAAAGAACTGGATCTATTTCAAATCCAATTAATTGCTTCTCTCGAATGTTTCTAATTTTTACTGGATCACCTTTAGCCAACTCAATCATTGTTTCCATTGATTCCATAAGAAATCCTCCTGATCCAGTACATGTATCTAACACAACATCATTTTTATTTAATCTGGCTAATTTAACCATTAGACTTTTTATATGATCCGGAGTTAAAATAATGTTTTTATTATCAACCTTACCCGCTCTTGAAAGAAAAATTTTATATGCCCTACCTAATATGTCTTGCTTTTCATCATTTTGAAAAGGTTTAAATATCTCATCTTCAATAATTGTAATAATCTTTTTATATTCAATTAGAGAATAATCTATATTCTTAATAAACGAAAATTTATCTCTCCAACTGTACTCTTTTGACAAATTATTGATTTTACTTTCTAATTGAATTGCTATAGCGTTCAAAATCGCGTCATTAAGATTATGTGCTTCCAGAATTGTGACATTTCGTGTTGCAACTTCTTCGCTAGAAGGTGCTTGTATTTCTTTATATGTACTCCTAAAATTATTATTAGTTAAAGCTATCATTAAACCAGAAAAAAATAAGCTCCTATCGGTATCACGAACTTTCGAGTCGTCATTAAACTGTTTATTCAACTTTTTTAATACCAATACAAGATTATCAGCTGACGTCATTTCTCCATATTTTTCTTTTCTGTAGAGTCTATCAATATCGTTTAATGACAAAAAAACATCATTGGTTGAAAATTCAGTAATAATGTTTTGATTTTGTCTTTTTAAGAAATACGATACTTTCAATTCTTTCATTGTTTGTCCAGAAATAGCAATCCCAATAATATCTTTTTGTATATTATTGTTGTCCATATAAAATTCAACTTCGCTTATTGCATTTTTATGCGCCACTGCTTTTGCTTCCACAATAATAGAATAATTTTCTCTATCCAAAAAAAAGTCTGGATATCCCTTATATTTTGTGCCTTTTTTACTCTTGAAGCCGTATACTGTTGGGATAGCGGATTTCTCCACAAAAGTTTTTGAACCATAAAAATCACGAAGTAAGTTCTCGGTTTTTGTCTCGCTTGTATTTTTAATCATTTTTCCTTATTCTCCACAATCTGTTCAATAATCTCTGTTAAATAATCGTTTATGCTATAGGCATAATTGCCATTATCCTTTTCCTTTTGCACCTCATTTCGCACCTTTCTATATAAATCAGGCGGTAACCGCAGCGGAAATATCTTTTTTTCGGCAGTTGGAGTTTTAGTATTATTCATAAATCATTTCTCCAAAGTGATATCATAATATTATGAATTTATGATATCATATTCGAAAAATAAAGTCAATATTTTTCTAAATAAATTAAGTGTGAAAATTAAAATATATTCAAGTCCTGCCAGGCGGTGCTTATCGTCCGACAGACTTCAAGTGTGAAATTACGCTTTTTTTTGGAAATAAAAAAAGACCGAGCATCGGATTCTCCGTTACTCGGTCTGATGATTTGCTATGAGATTGCTCAAAAATGGGCAAAAATGCCCCTAAAAATGCAAAAATAATGGTCTATAAGAAAAGACTTATAGACCATCACACTTGGTGCGGACAACAGGACTTGAACCTGCACAGCCTTGCGACCATAAGAACCTGAATCTTACGCGTCTGCCAATTCCGCCATGTCCGCACAACGGATAAAATAATATCTTAAAAACCGCATAAAGTCAAGTATTTGAAACCATTTATGTTTAAGCGGCGAGAAGAGCGCGTGCGATGCGGTTTACGTCGGTGTTGTCGATTTTCTCGGGAATAATCGCTTTCAGCTCGTCCGCGGACAATCCTTTCACGAAAATGAAGTATTTCACGTTGGTGCCCGTATGCGTTTTCGTGGTATAAAGGCTGTTTTTGATATCGTCTTTGGTTTCGCCGTCCTTGTATTTCAGCCCGCCCGTTTCGTGGTCGGCGGTGACGATAATCGCGCTGTCGAGGTCTTTTAGCCTGTCGTATGCGATTTTAATGGAGTCGTCGAAGCTTTTAAGGTACTTTGTCATCGGGATAATATCGTTTTTGTGGCTTTTCTTGTCGATATGCGCACCCTCGATCATCAGAAAATATCCGCCCGGGAAGCGGGCTTCCATAAATTTCAGCGCGAACTCGGTGCACATTTCGAGCGTAGGCGTATCGGCGGTGCCGTCTTCCGACGGAAGCGACGAAAACGGCATAATCAATTTATTGCTCAAAACGCTTCCGCCGACGTCGTTAAAGCTTGTTGCGAACGTAAAGCCCTTGCTTTCAAACTGCGATTTATATTTCGTGTATTCGCCTTTTCCCGCGCCGAGATACAAATCCACGACGTCGTTAATCTGCCCTTTAATTATTTCGGAAGTGTCGCCCCTGTTGTTTGCGTGCGACGAAAACGACGCCGGCGTCGCGCCGTAAAGTTTGTCCGTCGTCACGATACCCACGCCGAGCCCTTTCTCCTTGGCGTACTCTGCGACGCTTTTGACGTTATTTCCGCCGTGGCGCGCGACTTCGCCGTTATTGAATTTTTGTCCGGTTGCAAGCGCGCTTCCTGCTGCCGCACTGTCCGTGGGAATCCCGACGTTGTTTGAAAACGTCGTTACGAACCCGTCTGCCCCGAGCGAGCGCATGAACGCCCTTTCGCCGTAATACGTTTCCGTCGTTTTAATATGGTTTTCACCCATACCGTCGCCGATGAACAACACGGTTTTGCTTGCGAGCCCGGTAAGGTCTGAAAAATCGGTTTTATAAAGGTTTTTCGTGCGGTTGAGCGCAACGCCCATAAAGGCAAGCGACACCGACAGTATCGCGACGAGCGCCGCCGACACAACCCACAACAGAATTTTACTTGTCCTGACTTTTGTTTTTTTCATAATTTATTATCCCCGTAAAAATTAAAACGTTTTTTGAAGCGACGAAAGAATGTTTTCGGACGTTTTTGCGACTTCTTTAAGCGCGCCTTCTTCAAACGGAGATTTCAGCCCCGCAAGGCGAACAAGATCGGTGAAGACGTACGAGCCGCCGCGCGTCGCATGTGCAAGATACGCCTTGAACGCCTTGTCGTAATCCTTTTGCGATTCTTCCAGAAACTCGATCGCGACGGTCTGAGCAAGGCAGTAATCGATGTAATAAAACGGGCTTTCAAAAATGTGATTCTGGTATTGCCATCTTGTACCTTTTGAAAGATACGGCACGTCGTCGGCGTCCATCCACGGGCGGAATTCTTTTTCAAGTTTCAGCCAGACGTCGTCGCGCTCCTTAGGCGTCATATCGGGATTTTCGTATACGATATGTTGGAAGTAATCCACTATCGTTCCGTACGGAATGAAGGTTAAAGCGTCGAAAAGGTGCTTATAACGGTACTTATTTGCATCTTTGCCAAAAAACATATCAATATATTTCCAGGCGAAAAACTCCATTGACATGCTGTGTGTTTCCGCCGTTTCCATTGCGCCGAGACCAAGTTCGTACGGCACGACGGGTTCCGACATATAATACGCAAAAGCGTGTCCGGCCTCGTGCGTTACGACGTCGACGTCAGCGGTCGTTCCGTTGAAGTTTGCGAAGATGAACGGCTGGTGATACTTATCGAAACTCGTCATATATCCGCCCGTCCATTTGCCTTCGCGCGTGAACACGTCGAACGCGTCGGTATCCATCATCATATCCATAAACGCGCCGGTTTCGGGGCTCATATCCTTGTACATTTCCTGCCCTGCTTTCAGAATGCCGCGCTCGTCGAGAGCGGGTTTCGGATCTTCCTGAAAATACGTGTCGTTGTCATATAAACGCATGTGGTCGATGCCGAGTTTTTCCGCAACCTGCTTTTTCAGACGCGTCACGACGGGCACGATGTCCTTTAAGACGTTTTCACGGAAAACCTTTACCATTTTTTCGTCATAGCAAAGCCTGCCCATATTGTAGTAGCCCAACTCGACGTAGTTTTTGTATCCCATTTTCTTTGCCATAAGGTCGCGGTTTTTGACCATTCTGTCAAAGACGCCGTCCAGAAAATCGCTGTGTTTTTCCAGCGTTTTTCCAAGCGCGACGTACGCTTCTTTTCTGGTTGCGCGGTCGCTGTCCTGCGCGAATTTGCGAAGTTCGCCAAGCGTAATATCCTTGCCGCGGAAGTTATAGGTGCATTCCGACACGAACTTTGAGTATTCCGTAACAAGCGCGTTGTCTTTTTGCATTTCGGGAACGATCGCGTCGCTCACCGCTTTTTTCTGCAACTCGAATTGTTTAATGATGACGGGATTTATTTTTGTTTTGAGTTCGTCCAAAAACTTACTGCTTAAAATCGCGTCGGCGTATTTCAGATAACTCACCTGCACCACGGGCATTTTCTCGTCGTAATAGTCCTTTTCGGCGCTGTAAAACTCGTCCTTGGTATTAAGCGTGAAACGGGCGTTCGCAAGCGACGACTCCGTATAAAAATCGCGCAAAGCGTCGTTCACGAGTTCTCTTGCTTCCAGCACGTCGTCGACGGACTTCGCCGCGTTGATTTTTTCAACCGCTTTATCAATGACGCCGCATACCTTTTCGGCGTCCGCTCTTTCATAAGGAATTTCCGAAACTTTCATTCTTTGCATAAATACTCCTTTGCGCGAAAACGCGCGCTACCGTTAAATTGTAGCACGCGCCTTTGAAAATTTCAATAATAAACGCCGTTTAGTTATTAAAACGTAACGGTTACTTCATATTCGAACGTCTTTCCCGCGGGGAGAGTGTTGATAAGGAATTTGTTTTTCAGTTCCCTGTCGCAATCGACGGTGTCGGGAAGCCCCCACCACGCTTCGATGCAGGCGTATTTGCCCATTTTGTTGTTGGACCATATCGCAAGCACGGGAACGTTGCCGATGTCGAACGTGATTTTCTTGCCGTCGCGGCGCAGAAGGGTTACTTTTTTCGCGTTGTTTTTCGTGACGACCGCGTCGTGGATAAAGGTCGATTTCACCAGGGGGATTTTGTTGGTAAACTCCGACTTTTTCTCGCCCTTGACAAGGTGCAGATCGTCGTCGAATTCATATTCTTCGATGGGTTTATCGGTGTCGATAATCGCAAAGTTGCCGAAAACGTCGCAGGTATCGTCGGTTTCGTCGCCGACAAGCGCCCATCCGAAGTGCGTGCCGAGCCCGAAAGGCATATCGACGTCGCCGGTGTTTACGACGGTGTACGTGATTTTCATACTGTTTCCGACAAGCGCGTATTTCACCTTGAAATCGAAGTCGAACGGATATTGTTTTTTGGTTTCTTCCGTCGATTTAAAGTCCATAACGAGCGTGTCGCCGGTGTTGCTTTCCGCCGTGAAGACGTTGTAGCGGGCAAGCCCGTGATTTTTCATTTCGTAGCGTTTTCCGTCGACGGTATACCAGCCGTCTTTAAGGCGCGCGACGAAGGGGAAGATGACGATGTCTTTCGATTTCCACGATTTCTCGCTGCCCTGCCAGAGATATTCCTCGCCGCGATATTTCACGCTGTCGAGAAGGCTGCCGTTTTCGTTGACCGTTACGTCCAGAATGCCGTTTGTGATGTTTTGCATAATTTTACCTCTTATCTTTTTTATTTTCAAAAATTGAAATTTGCCGTGTTGTAAATCGTCGCGACCGACGTTTCTTCCGATTTTTTCCTGCCGCGCTCGCTTTCGATTGTCCAGGATATGAACGGCGGATATTTCGCGCGTTTTTTCTTGCTGCGCGGAATCCCCAGAATATTGCAAAGCAGAAAATCGGGTTTGAAATCGAGTTTCGGTGTCTTCGGCTTAAAGCACGAGAGCGCAATCGTATATCCCTTATCCTTAAAATATTTTGCCGCCTTTTCGTTGAAGCCTATGTACATATATTTGCCGTTATAGGACTTTAACTCATCAATCAGTGCGTCACAAAGTGCGATTTCGTTGTTTCGGCACTTCAACTCAATCAATATCGGGGTGCGCCCGTCAACCGCCGCAAGCACGTCTTTCAGCGTCGGAATCGTGTGCGAAGTGTTTTTGAGTTTAAGCGCGGTCAGCTGACTTTTGGTCATTTCTTCGACAATGCCGCTTACGCCGCACATACGTTTTAACGTGTGGTCGTGAAACACGACGAGTTTGTTGTCTTTTGTCAGATGCACGTCGATTTCAAGCCCCATCCCTTTGTCCGCCGCAATGCGGATTGCAGTGAGCGAGTTTTCGGGCAAAGTCTTGTCGAAACAACCGCGATGGGCGTAGTCTTTCACGCCGCCGAGAATGTCAAGAACGTTTTCCATATTATTCAAAAATCCTTTTTATAATGTTTTTCGCTTGTTCGTATAAATCTTTTCGGGTGCCGTCGTTTATCGCGACGTAGTCCGCCCGCTTTATTCTTTCGTCGTCCGTGGTTTGATTTTTAATTATGTTTTTCGCAAGGTCTTTTGAAATATTCCTTGTCGAAACGATGCGGTTTATTCTCGCGTCTTCACCGGCGGTCACGACGATTACTCTGTCAAACAAATCCGTCATTCCGCTTTCAAACAAAAGCGGCACTTCAATGACGGCGTCGCCCGTGATTTCTTCGATTTTCCGCCGTATTTCGGGGTGCGCGAGCGCGTTGAGCGTTTCGCGCTTCTTCTCGTTTGAAAACACTTCTTCGCGAAGAGCAACCTTGTCGACCTTCCCGTCTTTTACGGCAAGCGGAAAAGCCTCCGAAAGTTTTTCGATATATCCTTTGTCGCGCAAAAGTTCCGCATTGATTTCGTCGGCGGAATACGTCCTTATCCCAAGTTCTTTCACGGCGCGCATAAATTCGCTTTTGCCCGCGCCTATGCCGCCCGTTACCGCAACTTTCATATTACGCCTCGTACCAGCTTTTGCCGCTTGCGACGCCGACCGTAAGGGGGACGCTGAGTTTTACCGCGGTTTCCATGCTTTCTCTCAGGATTTCTTCAACCTTGTCCTTTTCGTTTTCGTCGGCTTCCGCGATAAGTTCGTCGTGAACCTGCAAAAGAAGTTTCGCACTTGTTCCTTCAAGGTTTTTCGCCGTTTTCAGCATTGCGATTTTTATAATGTCGGCGGCGGTACCTTGCAGCGGGAAGTTCATTGCGGCGCGCTTTCCGAACTCTCTCACGGCGTAGTTACTTGACGAAAGTTCCGGCATAAGACGTATGCGGTTGAAAAGCGTCCTTACAAAGCCGTGCTCTTTTGCGAATTCGACCTGCCCGTCCATAAACTCTTTGACCTTCGGATAAGTCCTGAAATACCGTTCGATATACTTTTTCGCGTCGGCAACCCTGATCGACAGGTTTTGCGCGAGCCCGAAGTCGCTTATTCCGTAAATTATTCCAAAGTTGACCGCTTTTGCGTTGCGGCGCATTTCGTCCGTTACGTCGGCAATATCGACGCCGTAAATCTCCGCAGCGGTCGATGCGTGAATATCGCGGCTTTCGTTGTACGCCCGTATGAGGTTTTCGTCGCCGCTCATGTGCGCCATAAGACGAAGTTCGATTTGCGAATAGTCGGCGGAAATCAGCACTTTGCCCTTTTCCGCGACGAACGCACGGCGGATTTCCTTGCCCTCGACGGTGCGAGTCGGGATATTTTGAAGGTTCGGCTCGGTCGAAGACAGCCTGCCCGTGTTCGTCAGAGTCTGCTTGTATTCTGTATGCACGCGCCCGTCGGACGACACCGCCTTTTCAAGCCCCAGCACGTACGTCGATAACAGCTTGGAAATCTGACGGTACCTTAAAATAAGCGGGATAATCGGGTGCTCTTCGTAAAGTTTTTCAAGCACGTCCACGTTGACGGAAAGCCCCGTCTTGTTCTTTTTGGACGGTTTCAGCCCGAGTTTGTCAAACAATATCACCGTGAGTTGTTTCGGCGAATTTATATTGAAAGTTTCGCCGGCGTACGAGTAAATCTTTGCGGTGAGCGTTTCGATTTCGTCCTCGTATTTTTTCCGAAGTTCTTCCAGAACCCCGACGTCGACTTTCACGCCCGCACATTCCATATCGAACAAAACCCGTTCAAGCGGCAGTTCGATATCGTGATACAGCGACGAAAGATCCTTGCTTTCAAGTTCCTTTTCAAGGTAGTCGCAGATTGCGAAAAACGCCGTAACCGAGTCGCCCGAAACGTTTGCGGCGGCGGCAAGAGTAACGATATCCTTGAAACTTCTTCCGCCGAAAACAAGATATGCAAGAAGCCCCACGTCCTTTGGCGTTACCGACGTTTCGACGCCGGCGTCCTTGAAAAGATGCAAAAGTTTTTTCAGATCGGAAACGACGCACTCGTTCGTCAAATGCGGCGCGATTTCTTTCAGTACGTCGTCCATCGTCATACCGCCGAAAAGGTCGTAATTTTGTTTAATCACATAAAGTCTGTCGGCAGAAAACGCAACGTCGACGTCCGCCCCTGCGTTAAGCGCGAAAGGCTTTCCTTTGTTGTCGTCAAACAACTTCTTCAAATCGTCGATGTTGTCAATTTCAACTGTTGTATATTCGATTTTGACTTGTGAAGTGTCGTTTTCGTCGGATTTTACTTCTTCGTCGGTGAAAGAGAAACGCTTTGTAAGCGACGTGAATTCCAGCGCGATTAGCGCGTTTTTCGCACTTTTTGAAAGCGGATACGAAAACGTAATATCCGACATTCCGATATTTATCGGCACGGCGGTATTTATTGTCGCAAGCGTGTAAGAAAGCCGCGCCATATCCTTTCCGTCCCTGATTTTTTCGCCGAGTTTCCCTTTGATTTCGTCGGCGTGAGAGAGGACGTTTTCCATTGTGCCGTAGGTTTTGAGAAGTTCCATCGCGGTCTTTTCGCCGATGCCCGGAATCCCGGGGATATTGTCGGACGCGTCGCCGCGAAGAGCCTTGTAGTCGATAATCGCCGACGGCGTTTCGAAGCCGTCTTCAAAAAGCCTTTCCTTGTCGTATCTCACGACGTCGGTGATTCCCCTTTTCGTGAAAAGCACGTTGGTGGTGTCGTCGATAAGTTGCAGGCTGTCGCGGTCGCCCGTGACGATATCCGTAGGACACGAAAACCTTTTTGCAAGCGTGCCGATAATATCGTCCGCCTCGTAGCCTTCAAGTTCCACGATTTTGATCCCAAGGTCGCCGATAAGTTTTTTAAGGACGGGCACTTGTTTCACAAGTTCTTCGGGCATGGGTTTTCTGGTCGCCTTGTAGCCCGCATACATATTATGTCTGAACGTCGGCGCTTTCAGGTCAAACGCAGCCGCGATATGCGTCGGTTTTTCTTCCTTGATAAGCCGCGCGAGCATGGACACGAATCCGAAGATCGCGCCTGTGGGGTTTCCTTTGCTGTCGGTAAGACCGGGAAGCGCGTAATACGCGCGGTGCAAAAGGCTGTTGCTGTCGAGAAGTAAAAGTTTTTCCATTATTTATTAAGGCGTTTTGGCGAGTGATAGCACTTATAAAACGCTATGAATATTTCCTTTAATTCGTTTTTGATACCCCTGTCGTTTTTGATGACCTCGTCTATGCCGCCTTTAATGCCCTTTGCGGCTTTTTTCGCGGCGGAGAAAACGGCGTCGTAAAACTCGTCGATATCGTAAAAACGGAAGCGGTCGACGTTGAAATACACGGCGAAAACTTCCAGAAAGTTTTCAAACACCTGCAAGTCCGAAGACTTCGACGACAGTTTAAGCATATCGCGCAGCGTGTCGATGACGTCCTCGATATTCGCGTCCTGCGACTTATGCACTTTCAGTTTCGCAAGGGTGACGACTTCTTCGATGGCTTTTCTGTCGATGCCGTGCATGAAGTCGGAAAACGCCTGATCGTCGACGGCGCGCACGCAGAATCTGAAACTCGGCAAGCCCAGAATTGTGCGCTTTGCCTCGTAATAGCCCATTTCCTTGAATCTGTCGATATTTTCTTTCGTGAAGTTTACGGCGTAATCGAGCTTTTCGCTGGGGGTAAACACCAGAAGTTTCGCGCCCTTTAAGTCGACGTCGCGGTACGCGCGGTATTTTTTGATATTCGTGCGGATTGCGACGATTTCGTCGTAGCCTTTGTCGACCAGCATTTTCACGGGCATATTGTCGTAAACGCCGCCGTCGATGAACCACTTGTTTTCCTTGCCTTCGATTTTTTGCCATTTGAATGCGGGGTACGCCGACGACGCCATTACGTAATCGTAAATCTGCCCTTTGGGGATATCTTCTTTCATCATATAATGCGGCGCGAAATCGGGGACGGAATAGGTCACAAGTCCGAAGTCTTTATTACTTTTTCTGATTGCCTTTTCGTCAATATATTGTTTCAGAAAGGCGCGCATTTTGTCCGCCGTCGTATCGACGAACATGCCAAGGTTTCTCAAAAGCTTCCCGACGTTGCCGATAAGTTGCGCGTTGAATTGTCCTTGCGTCAGTTCCTTTATCGACAGTTCGTCCATATCAAGGACGTTCTGCATATTGATATTGTCCCAAAGTTCCAGGGTTTTTTCCCAGTCGCCGGCGCAGAACATAGCAGCGTTGATCGCGCCGATACTCGTGCCGACGTAGCCGTCAAAATCGGCAAGCCCCATTTCGCGCAGAGCCGTCATAACGCCGATGTGATACGCGCCTTTTACGCCGCCGCCTTCCAATGCAAGACCTTTCATAAAACACCTCTGATAGTTCTTATACACATTATTATAACTATCATAAAGCGCGCTTGTCAAGAACGAAAAAGAAAACCGCCGTAAATACGGCGGTTGCAAAGTTCAATCGTTGTTTATTCTCCGCGAAGCAGTTTGTACAACTCCTGCGAGTGAACGAGATTTGAATTGTGTTTTACGGGCGTTTTGCTTTCGTCGGTGTATCCGTAGAACGTCACGGGATTGAGCTTGCCTTTGAGCGTGCTTGCCAAGACCTTGTTGACTTCTTCCACAAGCTCGCTGATCTGAATTTCTTCGTGGTCGAATCCGTTTTCTTCAAGCGCGCCCGTTACGGTTATGCGGTTTTCGTAAGTAAGTCCGCTGAACAACATTCCGCAGTGCATATATCTTACGCCGGAGTCTTTGACAAAAAGATGTTCATAGCGTTTCCCGCTCAATCCTTTTTGGATAACTTCTTTCAAAAGATTGTCGATTGCTTCGTTGCTCGTGATTCTGCCGACAAGGTCAAGGTCGATGTCCTGTTTCCAGTTGTAAATTCTCAGTATTCCCTGAATGTCGAGATTGCAGGTATGCTCTTCGTTGTCGTCGCCGCTGGAAAATCCGACGGACGGGGATGCCGCCTGACCGTATACGCAGTTTTTCATCACGACTCTCTGGTTCTTAAAAGTGCACCAGGAGAAGCAGGTGAATTTGCTGCTGTTGCTCATAATCGTGCCTTCGATAAGCGTTTCGGCAAAATCGCCCTTTTCAACGGCTTTTTCTTGATTATCGTATCCGCCGATACGCATGCAATACATTGCGTTTTCGATGACGCAGTATTGCACGTGCACGTTGCCCATGGTTTGCACGCCGATTCCCACAAAGTCGTTGCTTGCAAACGAATTTTCTTTGGGGAGTTCCGACGACTTGACCTTGACGTTTCTCAACAATACGCGCGGTGCATTTTTGTCTTCCTGCCCTTTCAGCATAAAAATGTTGGAACCCATAATGTTTGCTTTGTCGGTTGCTTTGTCAAAGTCTTTGTGCTTCCAGTCAATGGTATAGCCGTTGCCGTAAAGGCTTGTCGTGAGCGTGAGCGGAGCGTTGAACCACGTTCTGGTTTCCTCGCCTTTTTCAGAGCTTGAAACGTTGAGTTTTGAGGTGTCCTGCTCGGTATATCTGATGGAGCGAATGGTAATATCGTTTCTCAGGAACACTTCGTACTTCTTTCCGTCGATTTCTTCGTTGACGGCTTTCGTGAGTTCATCGGCGGTTTTGACGTTGACGCCGTACATCACGGTGAAGTTATATTCCCTTCTGATGCTGTCGCCGGCATACGGGCTGTCCATTGCCTCGGCAATGACTTTCACGTTTTTGCGTACGCCTTTTTCAAATTCCGAAAAAGTAATTACACCGTTTTCGTCAATCGTCGCGATATCGCCGTCGCTTACTACCTTCCATTTGAAACGACTCAGGTTTTCACTGCCCGTAAGGTCTTCGGGCGCAACGACTTTGATTTGTCTGAACGGCACAAGCCGACCTGTCATTTCTTCGCCCGAATATTCAAAATACATGTTGCCGTAAACGCACTCGTCCGCGATGCCTTGCGGGGCGTCTTTTTCCAGCATAAAGTATATGACGGGTTTTCTCACGCGAAGATTGATTGAGATTATTTCTTCGCCGTATTTTGCGGTAAACGTGACTTCACCGCTTGAAATCGCAGTGATTAACCCCGTTTTTTCGTCGATTGTCGCAACGTCGGGGTTTAACGAATTATAACGCGCGCCGCTTGCTTTTTCGCCGCTTGCGGCAAATATCGCGTTGAGTTTATACGGGACTTTCCCGACGATAACGGTGCTGTTTTCAATAACGTCGGCGTTTTCGAAAACAATCGAAGTTTCGCTTTCGACCTTGCGTAACGTCATTGTTTTTCCGCCCTTTTCAAGGACGGCATAACCCGTTTTTCCGCTGAACACGATTGCACCGGATTCAAGCGTCGCGTTTTGAGATTTAACGAGCGTGCTTCCTTCCGCGCCTATCGACGAAAGCGAAACGCTGTCGGTATAAACGTATTTCAAAGCCGTCGGGAACACTCCGCCGCGCACCGTAATCTGAACCGTGCGGACGATTTCGGGCGCAACGCGCTTCTCGCTTCCCGACACGAAATCTTTGGATTTGAGCTTCATAGTGACGGTTGCCGTTCCCGCGCCCTGCGGCACGACAACGCCGTTTGCGTCAACCGAAAGAACGTTTTTGTCGCTCGACTCCCAAGTGACGTATTTAAGATCCACGTCGATGGGGTGCGCGCACGCTTCAAGGCGGATTATTTCGTCCGTCGTGATGTCGATGCCGGGCATTCCGTCGAGTTGTTTCGCGTCTTTATAAACGATGTAAGCCGACCTTGCGACGTCGCTTTTAATCTCAAAGCGGCACCTGTCGGTTTTGCCGCCGTCGTCGGTTTTCGCGACAACGTCGAACGTGCCCGTCCAGTTTATGGTAACGTTGCCGTTATCGTCGACGGTTGCAATATCGCCTTCGTACTCGGGATCGTACGATACCGAGTTTTCAATGCTCCAATGGACTTTTTTATTCGTTGCTTTTTTGGGAAGGACCAGCGCGGCAAGCTGATATTGCATGCCGGGGCGGTCAAAATACAGCGAAACGCTGTCAACGTCCTGATAAAAATCGGGGTCAACGATTGCAATGCTCGCAACCGTAATATCGGGCGTGATCAGAACCACGTTTGTAACAAGAACAACAGCCGCAACGATTGCCATAGGAATTATCAATAATAATCCTATCAGTACTTTTTTCATCGGCGTCTCCTACTTTTTTTCAGCGGCAAAGAACCTTTCGTCTGCCGCAAGGAAAAGGAATATACGAAACATACAATATTTCGTTTTGTCATTATCTTATTGATAAAGCTTATTATAGCGTTTGTTAAGTTTTACGAAAAGAAGCACAAGCCCCAGTGCCGCCGCAACGCCCGACACGATGAGCAAAAGCCCCATAATCGACTTTGCGCCGTGTTTGATGGGTATTCCCGCAAACGTGGGCAGGAACCCGCCGATCATCGTAAACAAACCGTACAACACCGCAAACACAAGCCCGAGAGCAAGCGCGATGGCAACGTTTTTGTTTGCCGAGACCAACTCGCCGTCGCCCATGAAGTTGAACGTGGGCGATTTGGTATCGAACCACATGCAAAGACTCGTCAACGCAATGTTTGAAAACTCCGCGATAAAGAATATCATAACCGCGTCTACGGGCGATACGAACTTCGCGCCGCTTACAGCGATGCAGCAAAGGATAATCGAAAGCGTTGCTACGCCCGAATACAAAAGGAATTTTGCAAGCACCTGCTTCCAGTACGGCAACGGAATAATCTTCGTATGATAAAAGCATCCGCCTTCCCTGCTTATCGCCGTTGACGAGAACGACACGATGACCGTTACGAAAATCGTAATGACCATAAGCGATATGCCGGGCAGAATGTTGTTGCCGACGCTGTTGCTGCCGACAGATCCCGCAAGCGCGTTGCAGTAATACACCATAACGGGCGCTGCCGCCGCCATAACGAGATATTGGAAGCTGTAATTGAAACTTCTTAAAATCCCGTAAAAATCACGGCGCATATACGACAGGAACGGCGAAAGAGGTTTGTCCGAGGTGCGTTTCGTGAAAGAAGCGCGCTGATTTTCGATGCCGTCCAGAATCGTGCTGAAATACCACTTTTTGACGATGAGCATCGCAATAAGTCCGACGCCCGTCGTAAGCAGCAGGACGTAAATAAGGTTAATATACGGGTGGCGTCCCAAAAGCATGTTCGCGTAAAGGTTGAACGGGAACGCGCCTGCCGCAAACTTCCCGATTCTGCCCATGACTTCCGGGCTGAACAACGCCATATCCTTTTCGATGTAAAAACCGACAAGCGATTTCAGCAGTTGCATGTAAGCGACGAATATGCCTACGACCACAAGGATCGTAACGCACAATACGATGCCGTATTTGTTTTTGATAAGGTTGATTAACTTCATCACGGGGATTGCCACGATGTTCGCCAGGAAGAACGGCAGGAAACTGCTTAAAAACGTCGTGAGTATCGCCACGGGATAGAAAATCTCAGGCGGCCTTCCGAGTGCGCCCGCCTTTTGCAGAATAACGCCGTAACAGATGTAAAACGGCAGAAGAATCCCCATCGTAATCAAAAAGTTGCTGATGAATACGAATATCGACTTCGCAATGAAAATCTGCGTGCCGTTCACGGGGAATCGCAGCAATATTTCGTTGTCGCCGCTGTAATAAAGCGCCTTGATGAGCGTTGCGGTGCAAATGAAAAATTGCAGGATTATCGACGCCATCGACACGATGACGATGTAACTGTCGCGAAGTCCGGGACGCGCGACGAACATTTGCGTGAAAAGCAAAATCAAAAATACGATTATTGCATACATCAGGCCGGACATAATTAAATTGAATATCCATTTCCCGACGTTGCCCGCGCCGATACGCGTGCCGTATCCGAAGCGGGATTTCATATCTATTTTCAAAAGCGCGCGTATGGTAAACCAATCGTCGCGCACCTTTTTCCGATGCGCGGCAAGCGCTTCTTTGTTGATTTTATCAGACATTCCACGCCCTCCTTTCTTCCTCGGTGGACGAGATTTCAAAGAATCGTTTTTCAAGGGTTTCGCGGTTTGCGGGATCGGACAAGTCGATGACGCAGTGCAAAATGCCGTCGTTGATTATCGCGACTCTGTTGCAGACCTTCGCAACCATATCGAGGTTGTGGCTGCTGAAAAATACCGTATTGCCCTTACGGACGTGTTCACGCATATAACTTAAAATTTCCGCCGTGGATTGCGGGTCGAGTCCCATCATCGGCTCGTCCAGAACCCAGAGTTTCGGCTCGTAAATAAGCGCGGCGATGATACAAATCTTCTGTTTCATGCCGTGGCTGTACGACTTGATCTGACGGTCGACGGCAAAACGAAGTCTGAATAAGTCCAGAAACATGTTGAGCCTTTCTTCGCGGTCGGCTTTCGGCACGCGGTAAAGGTCGGCGACGTAGTTTACGTATTCTCTGCCCGTCAGACGTTCGTAAACGCTGTGGTTGTCGGGGACGTAACCCATGTTCATTTTCGCCTGCATAGGCTCTTTCACGATATCGTATCCGCAAATCGTGATTTTGCCTTCTTCAAACGGAAGTATGCCGGTCAGACATTTTATGGTCGTGGATTTGCCCGCGCCGTTCTTGCCCAGAAATCCGAATACTTCGCCGGGTTTCAGTTCCAGCGACAAATCTTTTACGGAATAGACCTCGCTATTGGCGTACCTTTTTTTAAGATGGTCGATTTTAAGCATAGGGGGCGCGCCTTCGATGACGGTGTTTTCGTTTGAAAAATCGCCAAGTCTTTTGTGGATTTCCGTGTCGTTGGACGCGCTTACGTCGTCAAGAATTTCGGGTTCGCGCTCGTCAAGAGTTTCAAGTTCTTCCGCCGTGGCGTCTTCCATAATCTGGTCGGGCGTTTCCGCGACTTCAAGTTCGTGTTTATTCTTTTTGAATTTCATTTTCATTTTGCACCTTTCGTATTTGTTATAGTGTGCGTAAAGCAACGATATAATCCTTTTAATATTATATCGCTTGCATTTTACCATACGCGTTCGGTTTTGACAAACGTTTTCGGTCGTTTAGCGCATTACAAAAGTATTACAATTAATTAAAAAATACCTTAAAAATAAAAACCCCCGACTGAGCGAGGGTTTTTTGACGATTATGATTTCAATGACTTTTTACTTTTTGAAAGAGAGCTGCACGCTGAACGAATGCTTCACGACGGGATAGATTTTGTATCTCGGTTTAGTGCATGCAAAGGCAGGTACGTCGCCGCCTACGCCGCGTTGCTTTCCGTCAAAAGTGACAGTTAAACGTCCGGTTTTTTGCAATAAATGCCTGTGTGTGGTGTTTTCCAACTGTTCGATACTATACTCGTTGACGCTTGCTTCAAAGGGTTTTCCGACATATTTGATTTGCAGCGTCGGCTTGTCTTCGCCGCACACTTCAAGCCATCTCATTTCGGTGTGGTTGCTGCATTCCTGCGGGGTGAGATAGCCGTGTTCGAACTCTTCCACCGCGCCTTCGTACACGCCGAGAATCGCCGCGTCGCCACGGTCGCAATAGTTTTCAAACGGACCTTTTCCGTAAAAACGCATCTTGTCGTAGCCTTCGTTGAGTTCGGTCACGAAGCCGTATCTCGGCAATCCGTAAGCGCGTCCGCGCACCGACATCTGGACGATAACGTTGCCCACGCCGTCGAATTTATAGGTCGTTTTCAGCCCCAGTCTTGTGCTTATCCAATGCACTTCAACCTTGATCGAGCCGTTTTGTTCCTTGACCTTAATCCTGCCGACTTTCAGGCGTTTCGTGGCTTTTTTGTAATACCACTTGCCCATAATCGCCCTTACGAACGCGGGGACTTGCGGCAAGTAATCGTTGTCGGTTATCGCGCGCCAGAAGTTGGGTTTGATCGGCTCGTGCAAAAGCGGCGCGTTGTCTTTCGTGAAGAAGTTGAGTCCGCCCGTTTTCTTGTCGATTGCGGCGTCGAATTCTTCGGTATAAACGCGCACTTCGTCCTTGTTGTTTTCGTAAACGGGTTTGACGGTCATTTCGACTGCTTTGCCCTTTTTCGGATTATACAAAATCTGCTCGTACGCGACGATATGCCCCGCCGGCGCAAAGAACGTATCTTCCGCAAGACTGAGTTCCACCACGATCGAAAGTTCGTTTTCGCGGTTTTTGATATACTTTTTAATATTGATTTCGCCCGTGCTGAGCGGCTTGATTTCGGGCAGGTCAAGCTTGACCTTTTCCACGAATTTGCCTTCTCTCAGAATTCTCATCGACAGCTTGAATCTGTCGTCGAGCGGGGTTATTCTGTGGCGGTTTTTAATAATAAGGTTGTCGCCCTTCGTCGAAAAATCGACAAGTTGATATACCTTTTTCACTTCAAACAGCGCGGGTTGCGGGGTTCTGTCGGGCTGAACGATACCGTTGAAGACAAAGTTGCCGTCGTTGGGTACGTCGCCGAAGTCGCCGCCCTGCGTCCATTTGACCGTGCCGTCGTTTTCAACCTTTTTGATGCTCTGATCCGCAAAGTCCCAGATAAATCCGCCTGCGAGTCTGTCGTATCTCAAAAATTCTTTCCAGTAATCGTTGAAGTTTCCGAGGCTGTTGTTCATCGCGTGCGCGTATTCGCAAAGTACGAAAGGTTTGTCGCGGTAATCCTTGGGCTTAAAGACCTTGCCCGACGGCGACCACAACGCTATGCAGTGCGTATAAGGTTTTTTGCATTCGCCGATGCGTTTCATTTTCTCCTGACGGGTGTACATATCGCTCAGAACGTCGGACGAGCGGAAGTCGGTGTCGGGATTGTAATGAATGGGGCGCGTTTTGTCGATTTCAAGCGCGGCTTCGCGCATTTTTACGAAGTTTTGGCCGTAGCCCGCCTCGTTTCCGAGCGACCAGAAGATGACCGAGGGATGGTTTTTGTAAGAGTCTACCATGTTACGCATACGGTAAACGACGTGCCCTTCCCAGCGTTTGTCAGAGCCCGGAATTCTGGACGCAAGACCGTGCGTTTCAAGGTTACATTCGCTCATTACGATGATGCCGTATTTGTCGCAAAGTTCGTAAAAGTCGCGACTGTCGGGATAGTGGCTCGTGCGGATTGCCGTGATGTTGTTTTTGCGGCAAAGGATGATGTCGTTTTCATTGAACTCGCGCGAGACGTATCTGCCGTGTTCGGGATCGAATTCGTGACGGTTTACGCCGCGGATTTTCAAAGGTTTGCCGTTAAGCATAATGAACGGACCGCGGTTTGTTTCGGGATTATAGCCCGTGATTTCCACCGTTCTGAAACCGAACATAAGTTTTCTTCTGTCCGCCATCACGGTGTCTTCGCCGTCTTCGTAAAGGATATAATCCACTTCGTAAAGATAAGGATTTTCCATTTCCCAAAGCGTTACGTCGCGGACTTCTTTCAAAAAGTCGACCTTGTAACTTCCGCCGTTTTTGATTTCGGGAATGACGACAATGTCCTTAAAAACTTCCTGTCTGTCGGCGTCGCGAAGCATCACGACAAGCCTGCCGCCGCTGAAATCGGCGCGTTCCGCACGCATCGAGATTTCCGCGCGAAAGAACATAACACCGTCTTTATTGGTGAATTCCGAATAGTTAAAGATATCGGAAATGAATTTCTTCGGACGATATACAAGGAAAACGTCGCGGAAAATACCGCTCATTCTCCACATGTCCTGATCTTCAAGGTAACTGCCCGTCGAGAACTGATAAACCGTCACCGCAAGGCGGTTTACGCCGTCTTTTACGAAGTCGGTAATGTCGTATTCCTGATAGTCGAACGAGTCTTCGCTGTACCCGACGAAGTTGCCGTTGACGTAAACTTCGCCCGCGCTTTCGATACCGCCTAAATTGATAAGAACGTTATCGTCGTCGTTTTTTTGGCACTCGAAATCAAGGACATATAACCCTGCCGGAGCCTCGTCTTCCTTTACGTGCGGAATCTTGCTTTTGATTTTCGTTTCAAGCGCGTGCGGGTAACGGATATTGAGATATTGCGGTCTGCCGTACCCTTCGATCTGCCAGTTGGACGGCACGGTTATTTCGTCGAAATTCGACACGTCGTAGTCCGCCGCATAGTAGTTTTCGGGGATATCCGCGATTTTTTTCGCATACTTGAATTTCCATTTGCCGTTAAGCGATACTGTTTTTTTGTTGCCTTCGTCGTCGTACGGAAAACCCGCGCCGTTGCGCTTTTCGGCATTCACGTTATAAACGTTTATATCGTTGAACAACTTTTTTTCCATGGTCTTTCTCCTGTAAGTTATATGTCGGTTTTTTATTTATTAAGGATTACGATGCGGCCGCAGTTCGGGCATTCAACAAAGTCGCCGTCTTCTTTCAGCTTTCCGATGCAGTCGTTGGGAAGGTTCATTCCGCAGTAACAACTTCCGTCGCCGGCGTATTCCACGAATGCCGGGAGTTTTCTTGCCGCCCTGCACCGCTTGTACATCAGAATGAATTTGGGGTCTATGTTTTTCTCAACCGCTTTCAGTTTTTCCATCACGGGGCGACCTTCGTTTTGCAGTTTGAGTTTCAAGCATTGATAACTTTGCAGCGCGACTTTGTATTGCTCGTTGAGTTGCACCGCCTGACGGGTAAGATTGTCGCTGTTATCTTTCACCTGATCGATACGAGCGGACACTCTTTGCAGTTCCCGTAGCAGTTTGTTGACGTCTTCGGAAAGCCCCGCAAGAACCTTTTCGTAATATTCGATTTCCTGTTCGTCCTGAACGTCGGAGATGGAGTCCGCGATTTCTTTCACTTCGGATTCGTACTTACCGACGTTTGCCGCAAGTTTTTCGGCGTTCAGATTAAGTTCGTCCGCTTCGCTCTGGAATTTTGCCATATTGTCGCCCGCGGTCTTGATTTTTGCGTTCAGGGCGCTTGCCTTTTCTTTTTCGGCACTGTTGTTGAGTTCTCTTTCAATCTTTACAAGTTCCGAATCGATTTTCTGGTATTCGAGCATACTGTCAAATTTCATATATACACCTCGCGGAAATCAGCCGTTAAAGGGATTTCCTTCATAATATTTTACAATTTTGATTGTGTCAAAGTGACACTTTAATATGTCATTAAGAACGTCATTAAAACACATTTCGCTTGCATAATGTCCTACGGACATTAAAGCGTAATTCGTTTCCTTTGCTTCCAGCAGGATATGATGCTTGAACTCGCCGGAAATATACAAGTCCGCGCCGACTTCTCTTGCACGGGAGAAACATTCGTCGTCGCCGCCCGCGCCGTTTATCATCGCGACTTTTTTAATCTTCTTGTTTTCGTCGCCGACCGTGAAAATCGTGTCGTCGCACAAAAGTTTTTTGACTTTTTCCTTAATTTCCGAAAATTTCATATCGACGTCGCCTTGCGCGCCGAATCCGTTATCGAACAGCGTCGTTACGTTTTTCGCGCCGATTGCTTTCAGCGTGCGTACCGCCATATTGTCGTGAAATCCGTCAATGTTCGTGTGGGCAGCGTAAATCGCCGTGCCCGACACGTATGCCGAAGCAATTACGTCGCATTTATAATCTTTCGTCAAAAAACTCTTTCTCGGCGTAAAGATTATCGGGTGATGCGAAATAATAAGGTTGCAGCCATTGCTTGCGGCTTCTTTAAGCGCGCCGTACGTCGCGTCAACCGTCAGAAGTACGCCCGTGCATTCTTTCTCGTCGTCTCCGACAATAAGCCCGGGGTTATCGTACGGCAACGCCGTGTCAAGCGGCGCGACTCTTTCGATTTCAGCGATTATTTCTTTGATTTTCATATTCTTCGATCTCTCTCGTTTCGGCAAGGATTTTTCTAAGCGGCTCGCCTTTCGCGCGGGACGCAAGCATTTTCAGAATCTTTTTACGCATACCTATAAATTCCGCAAGGTCTTCCGTTTCGTCCTTTCCGAAATAGGTTTCAAACGGCGTGTAGCGCGTATATCCGATTCCTTCCGCGACGATGACGGGATAAAACTTGTTGCCGCTTTTCACGACGCCGTCCTTTTTCACGAAAAAGCCGTTTTCCTGCAAAAAGGCTCTCAGAACGTCGGCGTGTTGATGCGGGACGAGAATATACTTCTCGTATCGCTTGTCCGAGTCGCTTAAAATTTTCACGATTTCGTGCGCGCCCATACCGGCAATAACGATGGTATCGACGTCTTTGTCTTTCACGGGATTAAGCCCGTCGCCGACAAGGCAAATCACGTCGTCTTCCTGCAAAAGTTCCTTTGAAAGCGTCCGCGCCTTCATCAGACATTCCGCGCTGATATCGACGGCGTATGCGGGGTTTTTTGTGATTTGCACGGCGGAATTTGCGATTTTGCCGTGGTCGCAGCCGATGTCCGCAACCTTATCGCCAAGTTCCAGCTCCTTCACGACGGCACTTAATCTTTCGTCAAGCGTCAACATTTTTAGGTATAATCTTTCAGCTTTTTGATGCGGTTCGGGTGGCGCAGTTTTCTTAAAGCCTTCGCTTCGATCTGGCGGATACGTTCACGCGTTACGTTGAACTCCTTTCCGACTTCTTCAAGCGTTCTCGGATGGCTGTCGTCGATGCCGTAACGAAGTCTTAACACCTTTTCTTCGCGCGGGGTAAGCGTGCTTAAAACGCTTATAAGCTGTTCGCGCAGCATGTTCGCTTCCGCGACTTCCGCGGGGGCTGCGGCGTTGCTGTCCTCAATAAAATCGCCAAGATGGCTGTCTTCTTCCTCACCGATAGGCGTTTCGAGCGACACGGGATCCTGCGCTATTTTTTGGATTTCGCGCACGCGCTCGGGCGTGGAGCCGATAAACTCCGCAATTTCTTCGGGGCTGGGTTCACGGCCGAGTTTTTGCAAAAGCTGACGCGTCGCGCGCACCTGCTTGTTTATGGTTTCGACCATATGCACGGGGATACGAATCGTCCTTGCCTGGTCGGCGATCGCGCGGGTAATGGATTGTCTTATCCACCACGTCGCGTAGGTCGAGAATTTGAATCCCTTTCTGTAATCGAATTTTTCGACGGCTTTCATAAGCCCGAGGTTGCCTTCCTGAATAAGGTCAAGGAACTGCATACCCCTGCCGACGTAACGCTTTGCAATCGACACGACAAGACGAAGGTTGGCTTCGCTTAATATGCGTTTTGCTTCCTCGTCGCCTTCTTCCATACGTTTTGCAAGTTCGACCTCGCGTTCGGCGGACAAAAGCGGCACGCGGCCGATGTCTTTCAGATACATTTTGACGGAGTCGTCAAGACTGCCTTCCGCCATAATCTTGTCAAAGTTATCTTCGGTTTCCCCAACCTGAACGACGGCTTCGATTGTCTTAAAGACGTCCTCCATTTCGTCTGCGGTTGCGTCAATCTTTTCAAGCTTTGACATTATTTCTTCCTGAGTTAAAGAGCCTTTCTTTTTGCCTTCTTCAATCAGTTTGTCGGTTTCGGCCTTTAATAAGGCTTCCCTGTTTTCCATTAAGACCTCCTTATGTATGCAAGTTCTTTTACGGTAAAAATATTTATCGCAAGCGAGTTGCGTTTTTTCTTATTTAAGTGATTTCAGCATGTTCTGATAAACAGAAAGGTCGGTGAGAATCCGACGTCTTTCGGACGCGTCGGGGCATGCGTCGAAACTTTGCGAAAGCGTTTTGATGCGGTAGTTGACGTAGTTTAAGTTCAACAGTTTCACGCTGTCGCGGTAATACTTTATGAGTTTGGTTTCGTCGTGGAATTCCTTCACGGAATTCAATACGTTTGCGACTTCCTCGTCCTGCGACAAAGAATACAGCATGTGCGCCTGCGGTTTTTCGCCGGCTTCCGTTTTTTCCTTGACGTAGTCGTACACGAGTTTATGCACTTCGTTGTCGCCGAACACGTCGCGGGATACGACGTCCATGGGCTTTGCGTATTCTTCGCCCGACGCCATTTTGTTCAGGACGAACCGCGCCGCTTCCAGACTTACCGGCAGTTCGCTCTTTTGGATTTGCGGCTCCGAAAACACGACTTCTGAAATTTCGTTCACAAGTCCGTCGCGCAATATATTCATCGCAACACGGCTTTTATCGTGCACAATTTCAAGGTAAACGTCGCGTCCTGTCGTTTCTGGCAAAGTCTTTATGAAAGCAAGAGCCTCGTTGACGTACTTTGCGCGCCCCGTATTCGTTGACAGGTCGTTGTCCTTTTCAATGACGGAAAGCACAAACTCGACGTAAGGAACGGCATTGTCCAGAAGTTTTTCAAAACCGGCGTGACCGTACTTTTTGACGTAATCGTCGGGGTCCATTCCGTTTTCGGGGATTGACACGACTTTGAGATTCAGCCCTTCCTTATTAAGGATTTCAAGGTTTCTGACGGTTGCGTGCTGTCCCGCAGCGTCGCCGTCGTAGCACACGCAGACGTTTTCTGACAACGTGCGAAGTGCGCGCGCCTGCTCGGGCGTGAACGCCGTACCCATTCCCGCAATGGCGTTGTTGAAACCGTACTTTGCCAAAGAAATGACGTCCATATATCCTTCGACGACGATTACTCTGTCGATGGCAACCTTTTGCTTTTCCTTTTTCACAAAGTTCGCGGCGTACAGAACCTTGCCTTTTTCAAAGACTTTCGTGTTGCGGTAATTCACGTACTTCCCGCCCGAAAACTCTTTCGTGACGGCTCGTCCGCTGAATGCGACGACTCTGCCGCGCATATCGAAAATCGGCACGATCATTCTGCCTTGCAGCGCGTCGAAAACTCTTTTGGATTTGTCGCTTTGCCACGCTACGCCGCAGTCGAGCATTTCGGTTTCGGAAAAGCCCTGCTCTTTCAGGTACTTTATTACGCCATCGTAACTTGGCGAAAAACCGAGCCCGAATCTTGTCATAAGGTTTTTATCGACGCCGCGTTTTTCAAGGTACGTCCGCGCGTCTTTCCCCTCGTCGCTCATAAGGGATTTGTAATAAAATTTGGCGGTGAGAGTCAGGATTTCATACAATCTGTCGCGTTTTTGTCTGGATTCCGCATTACTTTGAAAACCGACGGGCGTGGGGACTTGCATACCCGCGCGCTCCGCAAGAAAGGCAACCGCTTCCGGGAAAGTCATTCCTTCCATCTTCATTATAAAGGTGATGACGTCGCCCGATTCTCCGCAGCCGAAGCAATGATAAAACTGTCCGTCCTCGTTGACGCACATCGACGCGGTTTTTTCATGGTGAAACGGACAGCAACACCAGAATTTGCCGCCCTTTTGCTGCAACTGCACGTACCGCGAGATAACTTCGACTATGTTGTTTTTTTCCTTTAATTCCTGTAACCAGTCCAAAGGATAGCCTTCTTTCTGAAACATATAACCTCAAACGCTCAAAACGTTTACAATTTATTATTCGTCAAAAAATCGATAATTCCTAAAACTCGCGCGATTTTTCTTGCCAGCCTTTCGGAATATAGATGTCCGAGAAAACTTTGACGGCGTAGCGGTCGCTCATTGCGGCGATATAATCGCACACGACGGTCTGCACGCCGTATTCCGACAACAGATTTTTGTAAAGGTCGGGAAGTTCGTCGGGGTTTTTTACGAAATAATCGAAAAGGCTTTCGATAAGTCGTTTTGCTTTCACTTCTTCATACTTCGCTTCCGACTGAGTATAAAGGTTTGCGAACATATAAGAGCGCAGCCCGTCAAGCGCACGCTCGAACTCGTCCGACAGCGTGATATACGGTTTGCCCGCGCTGTTCTCGACGAGATTATATACAAGATTGTTGATTCTGTCGCGGTGGGTGCGACCGAGAACGCTTATACATTCTTCGGGCAGACTTTCTTCCGCGATAAGCCCGGCGCGTATGCCGTCGTCGATATCGTGATTGACGTAGGCGATGCGGTCGGCGTATCCCACGACTTTCCCTTCCAGCGTTTTCGGATTGCCGTCGATGCGGTGTTCCCTGATTCCGTCCAGCACTTCCGCCGTGAGATTGAGTTTTTCCAGCACTTCACAGACGCGTACGCTTTGTTCGTTGTGCGAAAAATGCCCGTTCGTCAATTCGTTCAGGGTGCGCTCGCCTGCGTGTCCGAACGGAGTATGCCCGAGGTCGTGTCCCATTGCGATCGCTTCGATAAGGTCTTCGTTGAGCCTTATCGCGCGCCCGACCGTCCTTGCGATTTGCGACACTTCGAGGGTGTGCGTAAGGCGCGTTCTGTAATGATCGCCTTCGGGCGACAGGAAAACCTGCGTCTTGTGTTTCAGCCGTCTGAACGCTTTGCAGTGAATGATTCTGTCGCGGTCGCGCTGAAACTCCGTGCGGATTTTGCACTCTTCGACAGGAGTAACCCTTCCCGCCGTGTCGCGACTTTTGAACGCGTAGGGGCTAAGATACCTGTCCTCGATTTCGTACGTTACGTCCTTAATGTCGTTGCTCATTGTTTTTTCTTTGGTTGAACTTTGTGTTTTTCGCCGTTTTCGTCAACGATATAGGTGTTGTCGAGTTGCGCTTTCAACGACGCCTTTACGCTGTCGATATACTCGCGGCGAATTGCGGCTTGCTCGGCTTTTTCTTCGTCGGTAAGCCCTTCGATTTTGGATTTTTTTGCCAGATAATTCAGCCTTTCGATGTCAATCATTTGTTGTACCTTTCAATGATTTCTGCATTTTGTTTAAGGAGTTTCGCCTTTTCCGCGACGCTTTCGGCGGCGTCGACGATAAGCAGAAATTCCTTGTCGTACTCTTCCTTGTCATCCTTGACTTTTTCAAGCGCAAGAAGTTTTGCGTTGATGTCGGACAAGCATTCGTACAGTTCGTAATAACCTTGTATTTGCTTTTCGGTGTACGTCGTCAGCGCGTGGTCGGCAACCGCCGTAACCTTAATCGAAAACTTCAAAACTTCTCTTTTCGACCTTTCCTTGTCGCGACTTGCGTAAAGCGCGCGCACCTGTTTTGCGACGTACTCGGTTTCTTCCGCAAGGCTGTTGACGTAGCCCTGTTTCTTCCTTCTGTTGACGGTTTTGATAAGCGGAATTCCGACGATAATCGACAGACCGAACGCGCAGTACGTTGCGATAAGTTTGATTAAATCGTCGTCAGAAAACTTGACTTCCGTGTTCGTTTCGTTCGCCGCGCCGTCCGCCGCATACGCAACGCCCGACGTCGAAAACGCAATAAGCAACGTTAACAGTAAAAATATGATAATTAAAGTGCGTTTTTTCATTGTTTGTTATCTCCGACAACCTTTACGGCAAGTTTATTCGTCGTGACGGCAACACCGTTTTCTTTCAAAGACTTGACAATTTCTTCGTTCAGAATGTAAAGCGCGTCCCAGTAATACTCGGTAGGCACCCAGCAGCGAAGAGTGATTAAAATCGCGCTGTCGGTGTAGTCTTCAACGACCACGCTCGGTTCGGGCGATGACAAAATCTCGTTCCTGCCGCGAGCGACGTCAAGCATAATATTTCTGACCTTTTCGACGTCCTCGTCGTATGAAAAGCGCAGTCTGCAAACAACCCTTCTCGTCGGATTCGTGCTGTAATTCACCACGCCGCTGCCGATAAGCGAGGAGTTTGGCAAAGTGATTATCTGATTGTCGTATGTCACAAGTTTCGTGTTGAAAAACCCGATTGATTTCACCGTGCCTTCAACGCCGTTTACCGCAACGTAATCGCCCACGACGAAAGGCTTGCTTCCGAGAATAATAAATCCGTTTGCAAGGTTGCTTAAACTGTCTTTGAGCGCAAGGGATATCGCAAGCCCGGCAGCCGAAATAAGCGCGACGAAACTCGCCGTCGAAATCCCCGCCGATTTGCCCGTCAGCAGCAATAAGCCGAAATAAAGCAAAACGCCCACGACCGACAATACGAAACTTGAAATGGTTTTGTCGATGTGCGCGCGCACCGAAAGTTTGTTCACGATAAGCAGTATAAGCTTCACCGCAAGCAACCCGAAAATAAACACGGCGACGGTACGCGCAATCGTCATACCGTCCCCCGTAAAGAATTCGATTAAGATTTTCTCAAATTCAGCCATAGTACCTTCTCGTTACTTCCACATTTTCTGGAAAATGCCGAAGATAAGTTTATCCGTTTTCTTTTGCGTCAAGTTACTTTGTCCCGTAACCGCCGCGTGTATCGACTTTTCGGTAAGTTGCGGCACAAGCGCGGTAAGGATATTGAACTCGATACTTTTTTCGTTTGAGGCAAGCGCGAAATATGCGTCGCCGTCAAAGTTCGTATGCGATGGGGAAATTGCCCGCGCAAGCCCGTCATGTGCAAGGTCGGCAAGGCGGTTTGCCTGAACTTTCGTGATTTTCGCGTTCGTAAGGACGCACCCTATCGTGGTGTTTGCGCCGTGTTGTCCGACCGCGCCCGCCGTGAAAACTTTCAGGCTGTCCAGAAAACTTCCGTCGGGGGATTTGATGCCCGCAATGATTTTGCCGTTGTCCACGACGTCGCCCAATGCGTTCACGACCGATATAACCGCGACTTCCACGCCGTTGATCGTCACGCTTGCAACGCCGAGCCCCGCCTTTGCGGCACATTCCATTCCGAGGAGTTTGCCGACGGTCGCGCCCGTCCCCGCACCGATATTGCCGGAAGAAAAATCGTTTTCTTTGGCGTTTTTCGCGGCACTGTATCCCGCCGCCTTATCGGGAAACGCAAAGTTCTTGTATTCCAAATCAAAAATCGACGCACCGACGACAATGGGCACGACTTGTTTTCCGACCTTAAAGCCTTTGCCCTGTTCCGAAAGATACTGCATAACGCCGCATGACGCTTCCAGCCCGAACGCACTGCCGCCCGACAGCACGACCGCGTTTACCTTTTCGACGGTTTTTTCGGGCGAAAGCAGGTCGGTTTCGCGCGTTGCGGGCGCTGCGCCGCGGACGCTGACGCCGCCGACTGCGCCGTCTTCGCAAATAATCGCGGTAACCCCCGTTCCGTTTGTTTCGTCGGTGAAATGACCGATTTTGAACTTATCAAGCATACTTCTTATTTGATTTTCAAAGCGGTTTCAAACGCTTCCTTCGTTGCGCTTGCGATACGTCCCGTCTTATCGGCGTCGCCGATGACGTAAATTCTTTCAAACATATCTTTCGCGTCTTTGTAAAGTTTGTTGTCGCTTCTTACGCCCAGACTGATAACGACGTTATCGCAAGGAATTTCGCTTCTGTTTTTGGTTTTCGTATCTTCGACGACCACGCCTTTTTCGTTGATTTCGACAAGCATTTTGCCGGTAACGAATCTGGTGTCGTACTTTGAAAGTTTTTGCATTGCGTCGTCAACGTGCTGGAACCACATACCGGGCGCGATTTGGTTTTTGCCCTCGACCACGGTAACGTGATTGCCGTCTTTGCACAGATATTCCGACGTTTCGAGCCCCGTCATACCGCTGCCGGCGACGACGACCTGTTTGTTTTCAAGCTTGACCGCACCCGACAAAATCTCGGTTGACGTGCAAACGTTATTGTTGTCGATGCCTTTTATGGACTTCGGCTTAATCGCTACGCCGCCCGTTGCGATAACGACCGCGTAAGGATTCATCTCTTTCAGCATTTCGACGGTCGCTTCCGTATTGAATATAATATTCACGCCGAGTTTTGTTACCGACGTCATAAGGTCTTCCGTTGCCCACGCGATTTTGTCTTTGCCGGGACCTTTGTCCGCAAGGTTGAGCTGTCCGCCCGCAACCGCTTCTTTTTCGACAATCGTGACGTTGAAGCCGCGCCTTAACAAAACTTCCGCGCACATAAGCCCCGCTACGCCCGCGCCGACTATTACGACAAGCCTGCCGTTTCCGACCTTTTCGGTGATTTTGTCCATTTCGCCCTCGTGACCGAGATACGGATTGAGCGAACACAACGTATGACTGCCGTGGAATGCCTGCTCTTCCATACTCTGAATGCAGTATAAGCAGCAGATGCAACGGCGGATATCTTCGGGATGTCCCGACGCGCACTTGTTGACAAAATACGGATCGGCAATATGCGGACGACCGAGACTGATTAAGTCCTGCGTGCCTTCTTCAAGTTGCTGTTCCGCCTGTTCGGGAGTGCGGATAAGGTTTGCTGCAAGTACTGGAATCTTGACGTTCTTCTTGACTTCCGCCGCCATATATTTTCTCCAACCGACGGGGAAAGACGTGGGTTCAAGCCAGTAGTTAAAAGTGTCGTAACCCGCCGACGATACGTCGATTGCGTCGACGCCCGCCGCTTCGAGGCGTTTTGCCATTTCGACGCCTTCTTTCAGGTCGTATCCGACGCCGGGCTTTCCGATATAGGAATAGCACTCGTCCACGGTGAGCCTGACAAGAACGGGATAACCCGGGCAACGCTCCTTGATGCCCTTAATAATATTCAGCAAAAAGCGCATGCGGTTTTCAAGGCTTCCGCCGTATTCGTCGGTGCGACGGTTGGTGTACGGGCTTAAAAATTGCTGGATAAGATAGCCGTGCGACGCGTGCAGTTCAACGGCGTCGACGCCCGCTTTTTGCAACCTTTCGGCAGCGTCGATAAAGTCCTTTTCAAGGTTGACGATTTGTTTATGCGAAAAAGCCTTCATCTTGCTGTCGGCAAACTTCGCGCGCTCCGTAACGGACGGGGCATAAACCTTCGGACACCAGTGCTTTTCCAGAAGTTTCGGCCCGACTTTCGGCACGACTTTGAATATAAGTTTTTTGACGCATTTGATATTCTGGAACGGGATAAGAAGAGGAATCGTGCCGATGCAAAGCCCGAGATTCTGACGTCCGGGGTGATGAAGTTGCACCGCAAGTTTTCCGCCCGCCTCGTGTATGCGATCGGCGAATTTACGCATAGGTTCGATATGCGAATCTTTGCTCATCGAAAGTTGCGCGAACGCCGCCGCGCCGTGAAAATCGTTGACGCGCGTGATTTCCGTGATGATAAGAGCGGTGCCGCCCTTTGCGCGTTCAACGTAATAGTTCATAAGTTGCTCCGTGGGTTTACCGTCGAAGTCGCCCATACCGATAAGCATCGGCGCCATGACCACGCGGTTTTTAAGCTGCATGTTGCCGATTTTAATGGGGCTTAACAACATTTCGTATGCCATAATCTCTCCTAAATGTTTGAATAAATTTCAAAGTAAATAATATTATAACACATATTAAGTAATATTACAAGGAAATTTTATCCGCATTAGTTTTTTTGCGCCGTCTTCTTCTTAAATGCTTTTCCCGCATTTGACAAAACGGCGGCAAAGTTGTATAATATATTTGATTTGATAATCACAAAAACCCGCATTTATCATATCATTTTCAAAACTAAACTTCTTTTTCGGTGATGTTATGACAAAACGCGAACAAGCAATGCAAAACTTCAAAAACGGATACAACTGCGCGCAAGCGGTTCTTCTTGCGTTTTCCGACGAACTTGAAATCGACGAAAAAACGCTTGCTCTCATCTCGTCGTCGTTCGGCGGCGGCATGGGCAGAATGCGCGAAGTCTGCGGCGCGGTCAGCGGTATGTTTATGGTCGCGGGGCTTAAATACGGTTACTCCGACCCTTCGGCAAAACAGGAAAAGGCGGAACTTTACGCGCTTGTCCAGAATCTTGCGGCAGGTTTCAAGGAAAAAAACGGAAGCATTATCTGCAAGGAACTTCTGGGCGTTTCGGACACTTCCCCCACGCCCGAACCGCGCACCGCCGCTTATTATAAAAAGCGCCCTTGTGTCGAACTTGTCGGCGACGCGGCGGAACTTCTTGAAAATTTGTCCGGAAAATAAATAATTTCCCCCTTAAAACTGTTTACAAAATCAAAATTGTGTGGTAATATAATCTTCGCTATGGACGTTTAACTCAGCTGGTAGAGTGTCTTCTTGACGTGGAGAAAGTCAGCGGTTCGAGTCCGTTAACGTCCACCAAACAAAAAGCGCACATCGTTGTGATGTGCGCTTTTTATTTGACGGATGTTTCAAGGGGCAGAGAACCCAACCGCAGGTTGGTGTTCGGCGGTTGCTTGCAAACGCTTGCGTTATGCACCGTGTTTGTCTTTGCAGTTACTACGCGTCGTTTCGCAATATATCTCAAAACTACCCTATGCCGAGCAGCCCCGTTAACGTCACATTTTGTCCGTCAACGTCCATTCGATATTGCGAACGAGTCCGTCCCAAGGGGCAGAGAACCCAACCATAAGGTTGGCGTTCGGCGGTTGCTTGCAAACGCTTGCGTATTCGCCGCGAATTATCTTAAATCGCTTTTTATTGATGCCGACAGATAATAATAATTTTCCATTATCCTTGTTTTATCTGCTCAAAATAATATTTTAACGCGCTGTTTTGTGTGTTGCGGCGCGGTTTGTGGTTTTTGGATTTTTACAAAAAGCGGCGCAGCTCTTTGACGTTGGCGTCGTAAAGTTTGATAAGTTCGCCGGCAAAAGGCGTGTCTTCTTCACGATAAAGATGCGAAGTTTTAACGACGTCGTTAATGCCCATATTGTTGCCTTCGATAAGCATTTCGGCAATGTTCGTCGTGGACTTGTCAAGCCCCGATTTCATCTTTACGGCGGCTTTCATCATTGCCCTTTCCATTTTGTTGGGATACGTACCGTCTTTTGCGGACGGCTCGTCCCCGAGCTCTTTGGACGCCCTGTCGGACAAATCCATTATCTTGACTTTTTGTTTCCAGATGGTTTCGCGCAGTTTCGTGTCCTTGACGTTTTCCCAAATGTTGTCGATTGCGTCAACGCCGACGTTGCAGTTTTTTATTACTTCTTTCAAAAGATTCATATTTGCCTCCTTATCTGAGTTTGTGCAAAGCCGGAAAACTTATGCGAAAAAAATGCCACCGCATTACACGGTGGCAGATTTCTGTTGTTTTGATTGTTACGCGTCGATGTCGGAAATGAACTTTTGCAGCGTTTCCTGCGCGTTGCCGAGATACAGATACACGCCGCTGTCGCGAGTGTACAAGGGGTTGTCAACGCCGGCGTAACCGGGTTTTAAGTCGTAGTTGAAGATGAAGATGTTTTTGCAATCCGCAACGTCAAGTACGGGCATTCCGTAAATGGGCGTGCCTTCCGCGGTATTTGCGGCAGGATTCAGAACGTCGTTTGCGCCGATTACTATCGTTGCGTCCGCCGTCTTGAACTCGGGGTTGATGTCGTCCATTTCGTACAAATCTTCGTAGTCGACGTCCGCCTCGCAAAGCAATACGTTCATGTGCCCGGGCATACGTCCCGCAACGGGGTGAATTGCGTATTTCACTTTCGTTCCGTTTGCCGTGAGTTTATCCGCAAGTTGCTTTACAAGGTGCTGCGCCTGCGCGATAGCCATTCCGTATCCGGGAACGATGATGACTTCTTTTGCGTCACGCAAAAGTTTTGCGGGGTTTCCAACCTTTTCAGCGGGTTTTTCCTCCGCCTTTTCTTCAACGGCTGCGGGCTTTTCTTCTTCCGCCTTTTCTTCAACGGCTGCGGGCTTTTCTTCTTCCGCCTTTTCAAGCGTTATTTCCGACGGTTTGTCCATGTCGGCGATAAACTTTTGAAGGGTATCCTGCGCGTTGCCGAGATACAGGTGAACGCCCTTTTCGCGCGAATACAAGGGGTTGTCAACGCCGGCGTAACCGGGTTTAAGGTCGTAGTTGAAGATAAAGATGTTTTTGCAATCCGCAACGTCAAGTACGGGCATTCCGTAAATCGGCGTGCCTTCCGCAGTGTTTGCGGCAGGGTTCAGAACGTCGTTCGCGCCGATGACAATAGTTGCGTCTGCCGTCTTGAACTCGGGGTTGATGTCGTCCATTTCGTACAAATCTTCGTAGTCGACGTCCGCCTCGCAAAGCAATACGTTCATGTGCCCGGGCATACGTCCCGCAACGGGGTGAATTGCATATTTTACTTTCGTGCCGCCCGCGGCGAGCTTATCCGCAAGTTGTTTTACAAGGTGCTGTGCCTGCGCGATAGCCATGCCGTATCCGGGAACGATAATGACTTCTTTTGCGCCGTTAAGGCTTGCTGCGTAGTTGGTTTCGGTCTTGACTTCGACAGGTTTTGCCTCCGTCTTTTCGGCCTTGACTTCCGTCGTGGTTTCAACGGGTTTGTCCATATCTGCGATAAACTTTTGCAGGGTTTCCTGTGCGTTGCCGAGATACAGATGCACGCCGTTTTCGCGTGTATAAATGGGGTTATCTACGCCCGCATAGCCGGGTTTTAAGTCATAGTTGAAGATAAAGATGTTTTTGCAATCCGCAACGTCAAGTACGGGCATTCCGTAAATGGGCGTGCCTTCCGCGGTATTTGCGGCGGGGTTCAGAACGTCGTTTGCACCGATTACTATCGTTGCGTCCGCCGTCTTGAACTCGGGATTGATGTCGTCCATTTCAAACAAGTCTTCGTACTCCACGTTGGCTTCGCACAAAAGAACGTTCATATGCCCCGGCATACGTCCCGCAACAGGGTGGATGGCATATTTCACTTTCGTTCCGTTTGCCGTGAGTTTATCCGCAAGTTGCTTTACAAGGTGTTGCGCCTGCGCGATAGCCATGCCGTATCCGGGAACGATGATGACTTCTTTCGCGTTGTTCAAAGTTGCGGCATAGTTGATTTCCGTCTTGACAACGGGTTTTTCTTCCGCTTTGACTTCCTTTTTCACTTCGGCGGGTTTCGCTTCCGCCTTGACTTCGACCTTTTCGGGGGCGGTTTTTTGAGCATTGTCGTTGGACGATGTGCCGCCAAGAAGGATTGCGCCGAGTTTTCTGTTCATCGCCTTGCACATAATTTGCGTCAGAAGAAGTCCCGACGCGCCGACGATACCGCCGACCGCAACGAGCAACAAGTCGTTGATTGCAAGACCTGCGATTGCGCCGGCAACGCCCGAAAGGCTGTTAAGCAGCGAAATCGTAATGGGCATATCCGCGCCGCCTACGCGAATCGCGAAAATGTATCCGAAGAATCCCGAAATGACGAACAGCAATGCGATCATAATCCCGCAAAACGCTTTCAGGTCGATACCGAGAGCAATTTTGCCGCTGCCCGAAAGAGCCGCAATCGCCGCAAAGACAACGATAAGCGCAAGCGTCAGGCAAAGGCTGCCGACGGTCATCGCCTGATGTCCTTTGTAAACGACGGGTTTTTGCGGAAGAATCTTGTGAAGTTTGCCGGCTGCGACAAGGCTGCCGATAAGGGTAATCATACCGACCGCAAGCGCAAGAGCCGACGTCGTTGTCGAGAACGCGTCAAAGCCCGTGCCTACGCCGAGCATCGCAAACGCGCCGACGATTGCCGAAGCCGCGCCGCCCAGACCGTTAAGAAGAGCGACCATTTGCGGCATCTGAATCATTTTGACTTTCTTTGCAAGGACAATACCCGCAACCGTGCCGAGCGCAAGCCCGATATAAAGCGTCCATACCGCCGCAATGTGGCTTGTGCCGTTGCCGTACACGATAATAAGGATAATCGCAAGGAGCATGCAAATCGCGCTGAAACGATTGCCGATTTTGCTGTAAGCGACTTTGCCCATCATCGCGATGCCCAAAAGCACGCCAAGCGACAATACGATTGCCATTGCAAGGTAAACCCAATCGCGCGCCGATGTGCCCGCGCCTTTTGCGATGACGTCCATGCAGCAGATTACCGCAAGGAGTCCTGCGCCCGCAACTGCCGACGCCGCGTAAATCACGGTTTGACCTTTCGCCTTCTTTTTCGCAATCATGCCGAGCATACGGTCGGTAACCATAAAGCCGCCGACGACGTTGACCATCGCGAGAGCGATTGCAAGAGAACCGAATATCGCGGAAAGCACAATGCCCGCCGCTCCCGCTGTTTCCAAATAGAAAAGCGAGGCACTTGCCGACAACGCGCCAAGCACCGTAACGCCCGACAAAGCGTTCATACCCGACATAAGCGGGGTGTGCAAAAGCGTCGGAACGTTTGAAATAAGTTTGTAACCGACAAGCGTCGCTACGACGAATACGCCAAGAAGAATCAGTTGAAAGTAAATTGCTTTTTCAAGGCCGAAGTTGCCCATTGCGAGCGCGCCGGTAATAACAGAGTTTAACGTTGATAACATATTAAATTCCTGCCTGTATCATTATTAAAAATACCCCCTGCCCGAAAGCAGGCAGGGGATTGCCTTTTGTTGATAAAAGTTAATGCTGTGAAGCGGTTTTCGCCATATTCGCCGTTTAAGCGGTGATTATCTTCGTTTAAGCGGCGGATTTTGAATGAGATTTTGACGTTTCTTTTAAGGTTCCGAGTTTTCCAGTGTACTATTGCGTACACGAAAACTCGGGTTCTTAAAAAAACTCAGAAATTCGCTAAATGTCGGCGCTTAAAGTCCCATCGCCTCGCGAGCACCTTTATGTACGATTTCACCGTCAATCGTTACGAGAATGCTTTGTACGATTTCGTCGTTCATATCGAGTTTAATGCTGCCGTCTTTTGCGAGGAACGCAAGCAGATTGTAGATGTTGTATGCGAAGAGCCAGGTCGAGCTGGTGGGAAGTTGACCGGGGATATTCTTGATACCTTCGATAATGACGTTGTGTTTGATGTCACGGATACCGGGAGAGGTGATTGCACAGTTGCCGCCCTGGTCGATGGAAATATCGATAATTGCAGAGCCGGGCTTCATGGAAGCGACCATTTCATCGGTAAGGAGCGTGGGAGCGAGTTGTCCTTGAAGGAGTGCCGAGCAGAAGATGATGTCGGCGTTTTTGACTGCGTCTGCAAGTGCAGCGCGTTCTTTTTCAAGCCATTCTTCGGGAAGACGTTTTGCATATTCGACAACGCCTACGCGACGTACCGCGATTTCTTCGGGAACACCGGTCGGGACGATTTTCGCGCCGAGCGACATTGCCTGTTCGTTTGCGGAAGGACGGATATCGGCAGAATATACTTTCGCGCCGAGACCTTTTGCGGTTGCGACCGCACGAAGACCTGCAACGCCGGTACCGATGACGAGAACGTTTGCGGGTTGGATAACGCCGACTGCCGAGCCGATCAAAGGCATGAATTTGGAGATGTCGTTTGCGCCCATGAGCATACCCTTATAGCCTGCGCAAGTGCTCATCGAGGACAAAGCGTCCATGGATTGTGCGCGGGAGATACGAGGTACACCGTCAAGGGTAAGACCGATAACGCCTGCCGCCGCCATATCTTTGACCATCTTGTGGTTTACGGGAGACGCGGGGTGAATGAACGTAATAATATATTGACCTTTGTGCATCATCTCGATTTCGTGTTTGCCCTTTTCTTCGTTGAAGAGAGGTTCCTTAACTTTCAGGATAACGTCGGATTTTGCAAAAATTTCTTCGCAATCTTCAAGAATGGTTGCGCCTGCGGCAAGGTAATCCTTGTCATGGTAGTGCGAGCCTTCGCCTGCGCCTTTTTCAAAAAGAACGGTCATGCCTGCGGCGACCATTTTCTTTACGGTGTCGGGGATTGCAGCAACACGCGCTTCGTCGTGCATAATTTCCTTGGGGATACCAACTATCATTATTATTTCTCCTTAATTTTCGGCTTTCGCCCTTATTTTATAATTTCGCGCTTTCGCGCATATTTTACTTTTCTTTTTTCGCCTTTATGGGGACGCTGTATTCGTTCTTCGGACTGCTTAAAACGATGCTCGTCTGCGTCTTTGAAACGCCGGGGATACTCTTGATTTCGTTCAGCACGCTTTCAAGCGTTTTCGTATTGTCGGTGACGACTTTCAGAAAGTAATCGAATTCCCCCGCAATATACAGACATTCCGCAATGTGGCGGTTGTCCTTGACCGCGGCGACGAAACCGTCGTTGAACTTCGGATGGTCGATTGCGACGCTTATAAGCGCAGTAACGTCTTTGCCGAGTTTTTCGGGGACGATAATCGCGGCATAGCCTTTGATAACGCCTGAGTTTTCAAGTTTTTTGATGCGTTCGATAACGGTGGACGTGGACAGCTTAACCTTCTCGGCGATTTCGGACGAATTCGCACGAGCGTTTTTCATAAGACACTGCAAAATTTTTACGTCGGTGTTATCCACGGTTATCTCCTTTTTCCTTACCATTCGATTTTAACATACGTTATATGCGGTGTAAACGAAATTATTGATTTTTTTCCGAATTTTTTACGGAAAAGCGTTCTTGTAACAAAATTTTTTTCGGAAAACCCCAAAAATAACAAAAAATTTCAATATCATTCAAAATATTACGATACAACGTCGCGGACGCACGAAAAAACGGCCGTCGCCGACCGTTTCGTTTTCGTTATTTGCCGCGCAAGGTTACCGTTTTGTCCGCCTCGTACAATATTGCGTAATAGGTATCCGTCCACTTCCCTTTCGTCGGATATTCCATTATTCTTTCCTTGGCGTGCGGGGTGTAATCGGTGCTTAAAATATTCGCGCCGGACTTAATTCCGTTGTTGTACCAGTGGTCTTTCACGACGGCGTATCTGTCCAGCCTCGTTCTGACCATAAAATTATCGCGGTTTATCGCCTTAGAGATACGGTCTTTGTGTTTCGTCGGATCGTTCAGAACCACGGTGAACGAGAAACGGGAATAATTCTTGCCTTTTTTCTGGACGGTGGCGTAGTCAAGGGCGATATTCATCGCGCTTTTTTGCATATCGGGATCGCGCTGCATGTACGTTTCCAGGCTGTCCTTTTCGTGCAACAGGAAAATGATTTTCCCTTTCAGACTTTCAACGGTCGGATAAGCGTTTTTCGCGCGGAATTCGTCAAAGTCGGAAACGCCCGCCGCGTCAAGCAGTTTTTTGGGCGTAACGAGTTTTTCGCCGAAGTTGTCAAACAGCATTTCGTCGAATTTATCAAAGGCTTCGAGGTCGAATTTTTTGCCGCCTTTCGGCTCCACAAGGACGATAATCGGCAAAGCGTTTTCGTTTCTGTCCATCCACATTCTGATTTCTTTAAGACCTTTGTCAAAGTCGATCATCGTGCTGTTCGTTTCCAGCATATCGCTGTGCAGACACTCGATTCTGAACCCGTCGGCGGTTTTCACCTTATTCGCGTCAAGTTCGATGCTTCGGATACCGGCGTTGAGCTGTTCGGTAATCGTGTCGAAGATATAATCGTATTGCTTTCCCATTATCGCCGCAAGCGGGCCGTGATAAAAATACTTCGTTTCGGGAGTGAGCCCCGTTTTGTAACTGTTGTGCGACGCGATATACCTTATTTCGTTAAGCTTTGCGCCGAGGACTTCCGCCATATCGGTGCGGGTAAGAAAATCCTCGTCGTTCACCTTTGAAAAGTTTTCGTCGGCAGCGTAACGCTGTTCAAGAAGCGCGACGTATTCGTTCTGCCAGTCCGCCCAGACGCTTTTCGCGTCCTTTGCCGAAACGGTTGCCGCGATAAATCCCGACAGCGCAACGAGAAAATACGCCGAAAAGCCCCATATAAAAATGACAAGCGCCCATTTTGCGCCCTTTTTCATCGGTTTTTTCGTTCTTTCTTTTTTGTCCATAATATATCCACCCGAAACTATTCTTATATAAATAATTTACCATATAAAATGCGGGTTTGTAAACACGTTTTTTCGGCGAAAAATATTTTTGGGATTTTTTTTCGTTTTTCTATCAAAACCTATTGACATCGTCGTTTTTTGTGCTATGATATATATCGTCAGGCGATATACATAAGGAGGCGAAATAAAATGGCAATAAGCGCCGATATGCTGCGCGGTCACACCGAAACGATAATTCTCGCGCAACTTATCAAAAACGACAGTTACGGCTATGAAATAAGCAAGGCGATCGAAGACCTTAGCCACGGCGAACTTGTCCTTAAAGACGCCACCCTTTACACGGCCTTCCGCCGTATGGAACACGACGGGTTTATCGAAAGTTACTGGGGCGAAAGCGACGCAGGCGCAAGACGCAGATATTACCGCATCACCAAAAAAGGCCGCGCCTTTTACGACTTCAACAAAACCAACTGGTTTGACACCATAAAAATAATGAAAGACTTAATCAACGGAGGAACAAAATAATATGTTAATCGACCGCTTCAAAAAGTATCTCGAACAACAATTCCGCGCCATCTCTCCCACAAAAGAGGCAATGGAGTACCGCGAAGAAGTTTTGCAAAACCTTCTCGACCGCGCGCAGGAATATAAGATAAAAGGTATGACGGACGAAAACGCCATCTACGACCTGTGCATCGACAGTCTCGGAAACTTCAAAGACACGCTCGTCGATTTTGAAAACCGTCTGGACAACGTAAAGCGCGCAGTGCCCCGCATCGGCGCAAGAGTGCTCACCGGCATCGCAATCGCGCTGTTTGTCGTGATCGGATATCTTTCGGTCAGTTTCGCAACCCGCGCATGGGACAAAACCTGGCTCATTCTTGTGGGCGGCGCGTTTATGGGCGTTATCGCAGGCGCGATTTTCGGTATTATCGTCCTTGCGAAAAAGAAAAGACGCCTTGCAATCCGCGGTCTGTCGCACGTCATCATCGCGCTTACGTTCACGTTTATTTTCCTTATTCTGCAAATACTCGTGCACTTCAGGTACAGCTGGATGACCTTCCTTGTAATGGTGGTCGCAATGCTTATCACCGACACCGCCGAGGCGTATTCTTACAACAGTAAATCAAGGCTTTTCGACCTGCTTGCAACCGTTGAAGTAACCGCCGTTATGGTATACGTAATGCTTGGCGTGGCGCACGTTATCCCGTGGCATCCGTCGTGGCTTCTTCCCGTCGGCGCAGCCCTTCTCGACGTCGTTATCCTTATCGCATCTCTTGTGAGTTATTCAAAGAAAAAGGATAAGGCGGCCGCCGAAAAGAAAGCGCGCATTGACGAAGCGTACTACACAATGTGGAACGACGAAAACAAATAACATCTTTATCTCGTAAAAACGATACGATAAAATACTGATTTTGATACTATGAGCAAAACTATAAAAGCCGAAATGTGGGATAAGATGCAATATCTTTTCCGAAACTATTACGACCGTATGGTGCACGCAACCCTGACTTTCGACGGGCTGCTGGACGCCGACGCGCTTAAAAACGTGTTGGTCATAATGTGCGAAAAAGCTCCCGTGCTTCACAGTAGTTTTCACGAGAATCCCGTCAATCCTTACTGGAAGGTGGAGCCTTACACCGTCGACGATATCCTGACAATAAAAGACAGCGACGATCCCGAAAAAGAAGCGTACGATTTCCTGTGTCAGAGTATCCCCGTTTCAAGCAACGTACAGTTTAAGGTGATTGTCCTGAACAAGGACGGAAAATCGACGTTTGCGATGATCGTCAACCATATGTGCTTTGACGGCGGCGACTTCAAATACTTTTTGAAAAAACTTGCAAAAAACTACAACGCGTTTTTAAGCGGCGAAAACCCCACCGACCTTAAACAAGGTACGAGAAGCGCGGAACAGGTTTATACGAAACTCGACGCAGCCGACAAAAAGGTTGCGAAAGGTCTTTTCAAAAACATCAGCGCGGTGAAAGACAAACACGTATTTCCGCTGACCGAACCCCGTCCCGACGACCACACGATGATCAACATCAGAAAAATCGACCGCGACACTTTCCTTAATATGAAAAACGTGGGAAAACGTCTGGGCGTTACCGTCAACGATATGCTGCTTGCGGCGTACGTGCGCGCGCTTTACGATATTTCGGACATGCGCGACGACGAAACCCTTTCAATCCCCTGCATGGTCGATTTGCGCCGTCATATCGAAGGCGGCGACGAGGCCGGCGGACTTGCGAATCACACGGGATTTATGCTTTGCACTGTGCATAACAAGGGCGAAACGATCAACGATACGCTTATCAACGTCATGCGCTCCACAAAGAAAAGCAAGCGCGACAAATATATAGGGCTTTACAGCCTGCCGCTTCTGAAACTCGCCTATACCATTCTGCCCTTTTCGATTTCGGAATTCGCAATCAAAATCGGGTACGACAACCCGCTTATCGGTATGAGTAACATCGGGCTTCTTCCCGTCGATAAACTGACTTTCGGCAATGCGAAACCCGTTGACGGATTTATGACGGGCGCGGTCAAGTACAAACCATTTATGCAGCTTGCGCTCACAACCTTAAACGACGTCGTAACGATGACGATTGCAATCCGCGGCAACGACGACGACAAAAAAATCGTTGAAAAATTCTTTGACCTTATCGTGGAAAACGTGAAAGAATTCGACCGCTTAAACGCAAGATAATTTCCTTCCCCCTTATATATTTAAGAAACGCCCCGATTTTTCGGGGCGCTTCTTTTTTTCTTCGTTTATTTTGCAAGGCGTTTTATCGCCTCTTTCGCGCTGTCAAGGAAGTCCGCGTCAAGTGACTCGACGTTGCCTTCGTCGCAGGCTTTTGCGATGTTTTTGTCAAACGGAATCCGTCCGAGAACTTTCAGGTCGAATTCGGTTGCGACTTCGTCGACCTTGCTGTCGCCGAAAATCGAAAATTCTTTGCCGCAGTCCGGGCATTTGACGTAACTCATATTCTCAACGACGCCCAGCACGGGGATATTCATCATATTTGCCATCTTCACGGCTTTGCCGACAATCATCGACACGAGTTCCTGCGGGCTTGTCACGACGATGATACCGTCGACGTTCAGGCTTTGGAAAACCGTAAGCGGCACGTCGCCCGTTCCGGGAGGCATATCGACGTACATAAAGTCCACGTCGCCCCAGACGCAATCCGTCCAGAACTGTTTCACCATTCCCGCGATGACGGGACCGCGCCATACGACGGGATCGTTATTGTGTTCCAGCAAAAGGTTTGCCGACATAATTTCAATGCCGCCTTTCGATTTCACGGGATAAAAGAAACTGCCGTCGCTGTCGATGGGACCGCCCACGTTAAACATGCGCGGAATCGACGGACCGGTAATATCAGCGTCCAGAATCGCCGTCTTAAACCCTTGTTTTGCCGTAATCGACGCCATAAGCCCCGTTACGAGAGATTTGCCCACGCCGCCTTTTCCCGACACGATGCCGATAACGTGTTTGACCTTCGACAATGCGTTTACGGGGACGGTGAAGTCGGTTTTTTCGCTGCAACTTCCGTGGCTTTCGCAGGAGCTGCAATCGTGCGTACATTCACTCATAAATTCACTTCCTGTTTTCAATATTATTTATCAAAAATTCGATACCGATTTTCAAATCGTCATAAGTATCGTCAAAATTGCCGGTATAATACGGATCCGCGACGTCGCGGGATTGCCCTGCATATTCCAGAAACTTTTTTACTTTCTTTTTTTCGTCGGGCGCGAAAAGATTTTTGAGATACGCGACGTTTTTATCGTCCATTCCAAGGAATAAATCGTATTTGTCGTAATCGGTTTTTCTGACCTGTTTCGAATAATGCGGGTACGTCGGGACATTGTGCTCTTTCAGTTTTTTCAGCGCGTCGGGATAAACGGGGTTGCCCGCTTCGAGCCCGCACGTCGCGGCGGAGTCGATGACGTATTTTTCTGATATCCCCCGCTTTTTCAAGGCGTCTTTCATCATAAATTCCGCCATTGCGCTGCGGCAGATGTTTCCAAGGCACACGAACATTATTTTCATAAAGAATATAATACCACTTTAATATCGGAAAGTCAACGACGAACGGTTGACATAAAAGCGCGCGGTGATATAATTTATTACGTTTGTATGGAAGAATATATTAAAATTATCGTATATATTTTCGCAGGCATTGGCGCAGGCATAGGCACGGGATTTGCGGGATTGTGTCCGCCGCCGCGTTTATCGCACCGATGCTTGTCGCATTTCTGGACTTCCCGTCGTACGACGCCATCGGTATCGCGCTGATTTCCGACGTTCTGGCGTCCGCCGTGTCCGCAACCGCTTACGCCGTCGATAAAAACATTGACGTGAAAAAAGGCTCGAAAATGCTTGTCGTCGTTTTGTGTTTTACGGTTCTCGGAAGTTTTCTTGCGTCAAAAATCGACAATCACCTTATGGGCAACTTTTCCATTTTCGCAACGTCTTTGCTCGGGCTTAAATTCATCCTCGTTCCCGTCAACGGCAGAGATCCCTTAAAGGACCGCTTGTACAAAAACAAATGGTGCGACGCGGTGCAAACGTTCGCGCTGTCGGCAACGATTGGTATGATTTGCGGATTCGTCGGCGCGGGCGGTGGCATGATGATGCTCCTTGTACTCACGTCGTTTATGGGATTTCCGCTTAAAAAGGCGGTCGGCACAAGCGTGTTTATCATGACGTTTACCGCGCTTGTCGGGGCGATATCGCATTTCGGAATCGGCGGCTTGCCCGACACTACGGCAATGATAACCTGCATATTCAGCACGCTCGTTTCGGCGCAACTTGCCGCGCTTATCGCAAACAAGGTAAAGCCCAAAACGCTTAATATTACCGTCGGCGTGGTGCTTTTAATCCTTGGCATAGTGATGCTTGTTTTGCACTCGTTCTTCTGAAAAACCGCATTAAAAAACCCGCAGATTGCGGGTTTTGTTTTGTCTTTTTTTACAGGGATTTTTTGGCTTTTCTTTCTGCCTTTTTCGCTTCTCTTTTTTTGAGGACTTCTTCGCGTCTTAAATCGATTTTGTCTTCGATGTTGCCGACGGTCGTCTGGAAGCGCACGTTATACTTTTTATCAAGCGCCCACATCGCCGCAAATACAACGACGAGTATCGACCATACCACCGCAAGCACTTTCCACATTGCGGGCGTTATTCCGCGGTACAGACCGAAGAACGACTGTATGTCGATAAACGACAGATGCACGAAGTAACACAGCACCAGAAGCGCGATTACGCCCACGAAAAGCACCGCGTGCAACAGGTTGAACGGCCAGCACGATTTGAACACGAACAGATATCCCGCAAACACGGTCGCAAGGAAATACAGCGCGTGCTGTTCGTCCGGAGAAAGCCCCGTGAGTATCGTCTGCGTTGTGATTACGATTGCGATAATACCCGCCATTACGGTTACTATGCCGGGCACCGCGTTCATAATGACTTTTGGCAAAAACCTGCCTTCCACCCTGTTTTTATTGGGTTCGAGCGCGAGTATTCCCGACGGAATCCCGATCGTTACCCCGCCCAGCAGCGTAAGGTGTCTTGGTTCAAACGGCAGAATCGACGGCACGATAAGGAACAACAGCGCGATAAGCAAGTTGTAGCCCGTCTTTACAAGGAACAACGACGCCGACCTTTCAAGGTTGTTTATGGAACGTCTGCCTTCCGCAACGACTTTCGGCATCGACGCGAAATTGCTGTCAAGAAGCACCAGACTGCTCACGTTCTTCGCGGCGTCCGAGCCCGAAGCCATCGCGATCGAACAGTCGGATTCCTTTAATGCAAGCACGTCGTTGACGCCGTCGCCCGTCATCGCAACGGTGTGTCCTTTTGCTTTCAGGGCTTTTACAAGCAACAATTTCTGATCGGGCAGAACCCTGCCGAATATCGTGTATTTTTCCGCCGCGTCGATGACTTCCTCGTCGGTTTTCAGTGTCGACATATCAATGATACTGTCGCAATCGGAAAGTCCCGCGCGTTTTGCGACGGCGCGCACGGTAACGGGGTTATCGCCCGAAATAATTTTGACGGTAACGCCCTGATCCCTGAAATATTGCAGCGTATCGGGGGCTTCCTTTCTTATTTTATCGGCGATGAATATAAACCCTTCCGCTTTCAGTCCGTCGGGAAGGTTATGTCCGATAATTTCGACGTCCGACGACGCAAGGACAAGCACCCTGAGCCCTTCTTCCGCCTTTTCGCGCGTGATTGCTTTTATTTCTTCCGCAGTATCCGGGAAAACGAATTCGGGCGCGCCCAGAACGTAACTTCTGCCGTCGATAACCGCGCCGCTCCACTTTCTGTCCGACGAAAACGGCACGACAACGCTGACTTCGCCCGCCGCCTCGTACTGTCCGACGTAGTTTTTGACCGCCGCCGCCGTTGCGTTTTCGTCCTTAACGGCGTCCGACAGGTTTTTAAGGTGGCGGCAGAACTCGTCTTCCGACAAATCGACGGTTTTTATGCCGTGGATTTCCATGCTGCCTTCGGTAATCGTGCCCGTTTTATCAAGACATAACACGTCAACCCTTGCAAGCGTTTCGACGCAGTACATATCCTGTGCAAGGGTGTGGTGTCCCGCAAGCCTTATGACGCTCAGACAGAACACGACCGACGTAAGCGCGACAAGACCGCTCGGAATCATGCCGACCAACGAGCCGATTGTCGTCAGCACCGTACTGTTCATATCGTTGCCCTGAATGTAATATTTGACTGAAAAAAGAGCGATGCCAAGCGGCACAATGACCACCGACATCGTTTTTACGATTTTATTTAACGAATTTTTGATGACCGAAACGGGTTTTTTGAAATATTTCGCGCCGGCGGATATTTTCATTGCGAAGTTATCCATACCGACGTGCACGACTTTTGCTTTTGCGCGTCCCGATACGACGTAACTTCCCGACATAAGGCTGTCGCCCACGTTTTTCACGATTGCGTCGGGCTCACCGGTGATAAGGCTTTCGTTGACCTCGATACTGCCTTCGACAACGACCGAGTCCGCGCAAATCTGGTGTCCCGCCTGCAATATCGTAACGTCGTCCATAACGACGTTTTTCACGGCGATTTCCTTTTCTTCCCCGTCGCGGATAACCCTGACTTTCGGGGCGGAAATGAGCGACAGTTTATCCATCGTGTGCTTTGCGCGAAGTTCCTGCACGATACCGATAAGCGTATTGCAGACGCACAGTATCACGAAGCCGTAATTGCCCATGCCGTCCTCGTCGAATCCCGAAAACGCCGCGACGATGATTGCCATCACGAAAAACACGAAGTTGAAAAACGTGAAGGTGTTGTCTATAAGTATCCTGAGTACGCTTTTGGTTTTTATTGTTTGCAATCCGTTGACGAGCCCGCTCTTGACGCGCGCTTCGACTTCTTCGGACGTGAGTCCCGTTATGAGATTGCAGTCGGTGTTTTTGATTTCTTCCATACTTTCCACGTTGCGTTAAATTAATTTTATTATTGCATTAAATATACGTTGTTGTCAAGAATTGAAAAAAATATCCGCCGCCTTTACCGATTTTTTTCAACGAAAAAGGATAGCGAAAACTCGCTATCCTTCATTATCGTGTTTGTTTTACTTATTTGTTTGAAATCTTTTTGTCAAAGTTTTCAAGCGCGCGGACAGAAATTGCATAGCAATCCGCAAGACAATCTTTGTTAAGGTTGTCGTAACTGTCTTTAAGCGTGTGGTAATAATCTTCCAGAACGTGGTTCAAAGCGGTGATACCGGTTGCCCTGAAACCTGCCTGTGCGAACGCTGCGCTGTCGGTTGCTCCGCCGAAGGGAGGAACAAGAGTTTTGTTGCAGTGAATGCCCAGTTCTTTTGCCGCTTCCATAAAGCTGTCGGAAACTTCCTTGTCGGCTTTGACGGTTGCGTTGAGGTCGCGGTAATTTACGCCCAGGAATTTCGGATCGTGAATGGTGTCGAAAGAATAAATCCAGGTGGGAACGTCGTCGAATTCGCCTTTGTGTTGTTCGCACCACGCTTTCGCGCCGCGGAGTCCCGCTTCTTCGGAGCCGGACAGGATAACGCCGACTTCGGTATGTTCAAGTTCGATACCTTCGTCTTTCATCGCTTTAAGGATCGCGATGCCCATAAGGCAAGCCGTAAGGTTGTCGTTTGCGCCGTCAACCGTCGTGTTCGGATCCCACATGCGGTACATACCGAAATAGAAAGGTACGAATGCAAGGTTCGCGATGCCAAGCCAGAACAGAACGCCGTTTTCGGGTTTAAGAATCATGGGTTTGAAACCGGTGAGTATAGCCGTCGCAAGGCTGCATCCCATAAGGAACAACGCGCCAAGGACAACGATAACGATGTTCGCTTCGTAAACCTTACCGCCGAACTTATTGTTGACGGGCCAGTTCCACGCTGCGTCGGGGTGACCGTTGAAGAATACGCGACCTTTGACTTCGCCCGTGCATTTCTTGATTGCGGTAACGTTCGTGCCCGTCTTTTCGGGGAACAGGAAGTCGAAAGTCTTTTTGTAAAGACCGAATTGCATTATCATTACGTAGAAACCGAAAACGATAAGCGCAAAACCTAATATCGGCAGGAAGAAGTATGCGATAAGCCCCGCAAGAACGCAGGTGATCGTGATATAAATCCAGCCGAAAAAGCTGCCGGGATTTTCCTTAAACGATTCAACGTCGGAGCGTTCGCACCCGCAGTCTTTTTTAAGGACGTCAGCCATATACTCGCAAGCGATTCTTTCGCCTTCTTCGCCGGGAGTACGTTTGGGCATATCCTTGCAGATATGGGTGATTTCGTCAACCATATATTGCGCGGCGTCTGCCTTTTTTTCAATCAATTTTGAAAAATTTGCCATAATTTTCTCCTCTTATTTTTTATATTTATATGATAATCATATCATAAAAACGACGCTCTTTTCAAACAAACGACGTCTTTATTTTTTTTACTATACAAACAACCAAAAATATACAGTAAAAACCGCAAAAAACCGTCAGACGTCAACGATAATGCCTTCTTTCACGAACTCGCGGGCGTCGCGCGGCGACTTTCCTTTGTATTTCTGGAAGTTGCGGTTGAAACTACGCACGCTGTCGTAACCCGCCTTTTTTGAGATTTCCGCGACGGAAAGCGTGGTCGAATACAACAGATCGGTTGCGTAATTTATGCGGTAAATATTCACGACGTCGGAAAAATTCGCGCCGAAATATTCGTTGAAAACAGCCGAAAGATAATTGTAAGAATATCCCATTTTGTCGGACAGGTCTTTCAGGCTTATGTCTTCCGTGAAGTTGTGCGAAACGTATTTCGCGATTGCGTTCAGGACGTCCACCTTCTTTTTGTCAACCGGGATAAACGCCGTGTGCGTCTCGAACTCCGCAAGAATATGATACAAAACGGCTTTTAGCTTGAACGCGTTGGTAACAAAGGGCATTTTCCTTGTCAGCGATTCCGCAAACTCTATCGAGAAAACGGGGAAAGTCGCGACGTAGCCGTCGTGCTTTTCGTAAAAGTCGGGAACCCAATCCTTTGAAAACTTGCAGATGAAAACGTTGCTGTAATCGGGCGTTTCGTAAGCGTGCGCGAACTTTGGCGGAATTACCATACACTTCCCCGCGCGAAGACGATAAATTCTGTCCAGCACGGTAACGTTTGCAAGCCCGTCGTTGCAGTATAAAAACTCGTACGTTTCGTTGCAATGCATCGGGAAGCATAGGTTCTTTTCAACGTCGCAAGACAAATAATTTTCCCCTGCCTGTTTGTGTTTTTCGAAGTCCAACATATCCCACCTACCGTAAATTATGTCTATATTTTACCACCGAATAAGAAAATAATCAAGCCCTCCCGAAAAATAGGAGGGCTTGAAATTATTTTGCTTGTTCTGTTTTTTGTTCGGCTTTTGGAATTTCGGCGTTATCGTCGTCCCGTCTGAACCCTTCGACGTCGGAAACGGGAAGAGAGAAAACTATCGCGCCTGCGTCGGTGCCCGCGCCCGCCGTCGTTACGATGGAACGCATAATGTCCGCTTTCTTTTCCTTTTTCGCAACGATGATGATGATTTCTTTTTCGCTTGCAATCGACACGTTGAAGAATTTCTCGGTGCCCATGCCGCCCGTACCCTTTGCGTGGATAACGGTGCCACCGCCCGCGCCCGCAGCCCTTGCGGCGTCCATAACGGCGTCGGTATGCCCTTCGTTTGCAATCGCGAGAATGAGTTCGTATTCAAAATTTATATCGGGTGCTTTCATATCCTTGTTTCCTCCGTTCAAAAAATTGAGGGTGCTGCCGCCGCCGACGCTTTTAATCGGGACGGAAATCACAATGCCGTTGCCGGGTGCGTCGATGTAAAGACGGCGTCGTTCTTCCGTGATGAGCGACTTCGTTTTGTTTTCGTCCGCGACCGCAAAAAGTATTCTTTTATCGGTGGACTCGATCCCCCACAAATCGCGTATCTTCTGCGACGCGGTGCCGTGTCCGATAAGCGACAGAATCACGGGGATTTCCAGCCGTTGACAAATGTTATTCAAAATCGACAATCCGTTGGGATTGATTACCGAGATTACAAAGTACATATCAGTTCCCCCACAGTTCGATAATATCGTCGTCGCCGTAAACGACTTCGGGTACGCGTTCCGCGCGTTGTTTCTTCTTCTTGTAAACAAGACCGGTGATCTGAATGGAAATAAGCGGCATCATCGCAACGAGTGCGACCGCACCGAAAGCGTCGCTTAATATATTGCCGCCGCGCGCCGAACATACGCCGATGAAAAATTGCAGCATGAACGTCGCAGTCATCGGTCCCGACGCAACCCCGCCCGAGTCGAACGCGATTGCCGTGAATATGTCGGGGACGAAAAACATCAGTATAAGCGCGATGAGATAACCCGGCACGATAAACCAGAGTATCGATATCCCCGTAAGGACGCGGATCATCGAAAGCCCCATCGCCAGCGCGATTGCAATCGACAGGCTCAACTTAATCGCTTTCCCGGGGATTGCGCCCGAACTCACGTCTTCGATTTGCTTTTCAAGGACGAATACCGCGGGCTCGGCGGAAATAATGAACCAGCCCATAAGCATTGCCACGGGAATGAGAATATATTGCGTCCAGCCGCTGTACAGTTGCTGACCGAGATATAACCCCAGCGGCGAGAAACCGACGTTTACACCCGTCAAAAACAACACTAAACCCACGTATGTGTAAAGAATACCGATGAGCGTTTTCAAAAAACTCTTTTTGCTCATCTTGAAAGCAGCCACCTGGAAAATCAAAAACAGTACGATAATCGGCGACAGTGCAATCGCCATTTCTTTCATATATGCGGGGAACGCTTTCAGGTATTCCAGCCCCATTTCGGTCGTCGTTTCAGGGATGAACGGAAGGTTCACGTCCGCAACGCCCTGTCCCTTGTAAAAGAACCCCAAAATCAGCACCGCAAGCACCGGACCTATCGAACATAACGCGACAAGACCGAAACTGTCCGCTTCCGCCTTTTTATCGCTTCGGATATTCGCGACGCCTATGCCGAGCGCAAGGATAAACGGCACCGTCATCGGCCCCGTCGTTACCCCGCCCGAGTCGAAAGCAATCGACAAAAAGTTTTTGTCGGCAAACGCCGCAAGCACGAATATGATTATGTAAAACGCAAGGATAAGCCATTTGAGCCTTATGCCCAGAATCGTCCTGAGCATGCACACCGCAAGGAACAACCCTACGCCGACGCCCACCGTAATCAGCAGGACTTTGCCGTCGATGTGCGGCACTGTTTCCGCAAGAACTTGAAGGTCGGGCTCCGCAATCGTTATCGCAACGCCCAGAATAAAGCTCACAAACAAAATAAGCGGCAGGTTTTTCGACTTCGTAAGAGTCGTGCCGATGCGGCTGCCGATCGGCGTCATGGACGTGTCCGCACCAAGCGTGAACAGCCCCATTCCCACGATTATCAGCAACGCGCCGATAAGGAACGACAACAATAAGCCCGTCGGCACAGGTTGTATCGACAGACACATTATCGCAACTATGATGATTATCGGCAAGGTCGATACGAAAGATTCCCTTATTTTTTCCGTGATAAGGGCGCGCTTCTTATGCACTGCCTGCGCGTCGATTTTATTGAGTTTTTTCGCTTCCTTCTTTTTCATTACGTTTCTTATTATACATAAATATAGTCTTTATTGCAAGTATATAATTATTACTTAATATTAACCTAAATTTTATACACTTGTAAGAAAATTCGGGTTTTGAAAAAGAGCAACAAAAAAGCACGCGGCGAGCGCGTGCTTTCGCTACTAATCAAGGCTTAAAAGAAAGGATTTATTTCGTCTTCAACGATAATCTTATCCATCATCTCGTAGAAGTCCCATTTCAGGACGTCCCAATATCCGCCGACGGTACCGTGGTTCGTGTTATAGTAGCAAATCATCGTGGTCTGGCGCGCTTCCGGCAAGGGATAAATCGCGCGGCCTTTCGTGTTGCTTATCGTCTTGTCGCCATTGTAGTTAAGTCCGCCGAGGCATGCGTTGGTGGGCATCGTTCCGTCGCCGTCGCCAAAGAGTATTGCTTTGTGGTCGTAGGAATAATACTCGATGCTGGTAAGCGGCGTGTCGTACTTATGGTTTTTGGTGTCCCACATTTCGTAAGTAACCTTGTTGACCTTAACGGTGTCGGTGTCTTTCGTCACGATTTGAACGCTCTTTTTGGTGTTGTATCCGACGCCCAGGCAATAAGTCGTGTTCACGAGTTCGGGCGCGTAAACGTTGGCGTCTTTGTCGTTCACACTTTCTTTGACGTAGAAGGAATCCCAGTATGCCGGCAGGTTTTTCATGCCGGGTTTAAGTTTGTCGTAAATGCCGTCGACGCCCGGTTTCCAGTCGCTGGTGTGCGCCCAGGGACGCGAGCAGTACCATTCGTACATATTTTTCACGGGTACGCCGTCAACGTAAACGGGGCTTTCGTTTTCGCCGTAATAATCGGAATCCGCAAAGGTTTGGAACGGCAGAAGTTGCATTACGGAAGTAAGGTTCTGTGCAAGCGGTCCCGCAAGTTTCTTTATGCCTTCCGAAATCGCGTCGACGCCCAGAACAACGCCGCCGAGGGTGTCGCCGACCGTTCCGTTTACAACGTCGGCAATCGCTCCGATGGGATCGTCCATGTAATAAATCGCGTCAAGAGAGCCCGCCGTTGCAGGCGAGAACGCGCGATACGAGCGAATGATCTGGTTCGGTTTTTTGACATCGGTTTGTCCGGGGTTTTTCGCTTCCGCTTCCAACCATTTGTTTTGCAGTCTTGCGATATATCCCGCAACGACGGGGCCGCCCATACTGTGCGACGTGAGAATTACTTCTTCCCAGCCGTTGGTCTGAATGAATTGTTCAAGAAGTTCGGAATTGATCCTGTTGTCGATGCGCCAGTCGTAGTTGAAAACGACGACGTCCCAGCCCTGCTTTTCGTATCTGGCTTTCAGATCCAGACATTGCTGACGATACGCGGCGATTGCGCCGTACTGAATTTTTTCGCCTGCCGTGTACGCGCCGTATCCGTCGACGACTTCGCCGGAATCGTTATACAGCGTTGACTTGAACGTGCCGTCCGCGGTTGTGGGGCGAACGTTTGCGGGGCGCAGATTCGGATTGTTGCTTTTGCCCTGCTCGTCAAGCGTGATTTGCCATAATAAGTTTTCGACAGATTCGTCCTTGTACTTCATAATGCCGCCGATTAAGTCGTACGTCGTCTTGTCGGTAAGCACCGCCATGACAAGTCCCATCATATCCCCGCCGGGGAATACCTGCTGGAAATAAACGCCCTCGGCAACGGGATCCCAGATTGCCTCGTTCGTCTTCGTGTCGTACAGACCGCCCGAAAGCAACGCCGTACAAATGACGACAGCCTTTTTATTCTTCGACGTTTCGCCCGGGGTTTCGCCGCATGCGGTAAGCACGCCAAGGCTCAAAACAACCACCACTATTACAAGCAGAATGCCGATAAGTTTCTTCTTCGCCTTCATATTTTCCTCCTGAAAAAGGGAACACTGACCCTTATACATTACTATAATAACATTACTTTGTGAAAATAACAACAACTTTCGTTTACATTTTTTGCCCGAAACCATTAAAAACCGACAACGAAAAACGGCAATCCCGCCGTTTCGGAATTGCCGTTTCGTCTGCTTTTTGAATTAAATTTCCGTAAAATAATTACAGAATATAGAAGTTTGCATTGTTAAGTCCGAAGCTTCCAATTGACGTTGAAACATCTTTCGGAGCAACATACTTTTGTGCCGTGGTCAATTTGTCGTTGATTTTCAAAACTATCTCGTTTGTCAACACGATATTTCTTTCCGTATACTCGCCGCCGGTCGGGCAGTAACGGATTTCCGTTTTGATGTTTATCGACACAATCGCGCCGTCCTTCATTTCGACAACCATTTCCGACTCGTCGATTTGATTTTGTTCCGCATTGAAATAGTTTTCGACATCTGTGGTTTCATCAGTCGGATTTGAGTTTATAACGTTTGTTATTTTACCTTGAACGCCGTGCGTTGCACCGTCGTTGAGATAAATATAATACAAAACCTTGCCGTCTTTTTCGACTTTCTTTATGCAATCTACGTCAGAAGCGTTTGCTTTTGCAACAGCCATAAGATAATCGAATTGTCCGTCCGCACTAACTCCTTCAAGTTTCGTGCTTGTATTTGTGCCCTTTCTTGAAATACGATAAACATCGCCTGTTTTGATATTTCCGATGGTAAATTTGAATTTATCTTTGTCATCGGTTACTGTATGAGCATTGTAAACAAAGGAATGGTTGAAATCAACTCTTCCTGTTTCGGCATCCGTGTTTTTATACATTCTTGCAACGTACTTGTCCACGGTGGCGTTTATATTCCACGCAGGATCGAATTCGTTTTTCGCTTCCAAGTCAATAGAATATGCATTTGAATTTTTCAAAGCGGTAATGGCATTTTCTATTGTTGCCATTTCTCTTGCAACAGCGCCTTTTTCGGTAATAAGCCCTGCTACGGACGGAATGACTACTTCTGTCGAATTCGCTTTTTGCAAATAAGTAAGCTTAAATTGAACATTAACGCCTTTCACGGGGAACGAAATATCCGCACTTAATTTGAAATCGACAAGTTTTTTATCGCTTCCTATATTGAAGAATAAAGAAACGCCCATCGGATTGGAAAATGCTACGCCTTTCAGGTTGACTTCCGTTCCGAGTTTTTCCAGCATTGAAAGTAATTTTGAAACTATGGCATTATCCGAATGCAGCCCTATGGTTGCAACGTATTTATAATCCGTACGTCCCGACAGCTCGATTTTTTTAACATTATCTTCTTTAAGCGCATTGACAAGCGATACAAACGGAATGTTTATAAGATTGAGTTCCTCGTCTTCGGCAGGAATAATCGCGGTTTTTTTGACTTCTCCTTTATCGTTTGCAACGACTTTAACTTTTGCATCGTTTTGAGTGTAGATATATTCCGTTGAGTCGACAAGCAAAACTCCGCTTGTTTGACGCCAGAATTTGATTGCGCCGGTGTCTTGATTATATCTATACTTCCCGTCGTAATTGGCGTTTGCCGTTTGCGTGATACCTAACGCGTCAACAGTGCCGGCAAGATTAAGATAAAAATCATAGTTTTGAACATTGTCGTTTTTGGCAAGTGTTCGTGCGGAAACCAGCAATTTCGCACTCGGCATAACAATCATTTTTGCATTTAATGTCTTTGGATTATAACCGTCTTTTGACACTGTTACCGTCGCGTTGTATTCGCCGATTTCGGTTGCGGTATTGTTATCATACTCAATCGTTGCGCCTGCCGGTGCACCTTTGACCTCGATTTTGTGTTCGGTTCCGTCATACTCGAACGTTGCATCTTCAAAAGTCAGGTTGTCAAATGACGCCAGACCTTTTGTTCCGCTGCCTTTGTCGCCGCAGGCAACGAGAGTCATCATCGCCAAAACGGCAATGACTATTGTTACAAAGAATAAAATTGGTTTTCTTTTCATATTGTTTCTCCCGTTGAATTTTTTATTTGTTTTATTTCTTTGTTGATTCTTGTTATCGTGAACGGATAAGAGAAAGGCGCGACGATAATGCCGATTCCGACGCCGATCAGGAACAATATCACGCCCAGCAGGAATCCCAGAATCGCAAAACCTATTTTCGCCACGATTAAAAAGGCAAGTCCGCCGAGATCGAGCGTGAAAATGATCCCGGGCAGTTTTATCGGGCGCGTCACGAACCACACGAGAATTTCCGGGATAGGCCCTTCGTCAAGGATAACTTCCGACACGAACGCAAACGCGGCGTACACCATAAAAATCGTGAACGGAATAAAATACGCAAGATCATCGTTAAACTCACCGCTTGCCATTGCCATAATGTTGAAAATTAATAAAATTACCGAAACGATACTTCCCCAGACGATGCTTTTTCTTTTCTTTTTCCTTACGTCTTTGACTTTTGCGTCGATGTTTTTCTGACGTTTTTCCGCCAGAACCTTATCGTTTGCGAGTTTTTCTTCATAGCATTTTTTGCAAAGAACTTTCGGTGCGATTATTCCCGCGTTTTCTTTCGTAACGATACTTCCGCACGACACGCAATAACCGATCGGCGCGATTTGATTTTGTTTCACGGCGTTTTCGACTGCCGTTACGATTTGTTCGGAAACTTCCGTCGTTCCGCTTTCGTCGGGGCGGTCTTCCGCCACGTTTTCGCCGTTATTCCCGTCCTTATGGTCGATATCCAGAAAATCGTCGATGGATATTTTGAATATGTAACTGATCTTCTTGATTGTGGATAAATCGGGTTCGGCAAGGTTATGTTCCCATTTGGAAACCGCCTGCGCGCTCACGTTAAGCGCGTCGCCAAGCTGAGCCTGCGTCATGTTCGCATTCTTTCGTAATTGCGTTATCTTTTGTCCATAAGTCATATGGCCACCTCCATATTTGCAATTATATGGGATTAAACCGTCGGTTGCAAACGGTGCGGCTCAACCAAAAGTTGAATTGCTATAAATAAAGTTGAATTGAATATCATACTGCGAAATACCGAAAAAATTACTGCAAAAACGGGACGATTTTCCCCTGTTTTCCACAATCGATACAAAACGTGCGGTTTTTTAGCATTAAGAAATTTCCCCCGTTTCTTTATACTAAAAGTGTACCCCCCCCCCCGTATTTTGTCAAGTTTTTTATTCTGCGTATTTATGCCAACAGATAATAATACGAACTTAGGTTTTACGCCGTGTTTTTGACTAATACTGCGTTACGCTCACGGCTTATACGGTAAAGTATTAAGCCGCTCGCGTGCCTTGTCTTATTCTAAAAACACGACGGAAAACTTGTTCACAACCGAAAACGCCGAGATTTCAGATGATTTTTGGAAAAGGCGAACGCGGTAGTACTGTATGTACTACAAGCGAGCATTTTTCATAAAAGCGCCGAAATATCGGCGTTTTGGCAACGTTCGTATTATTATCTGTTGGCATATCAGGCATAAGTTTTTCGGACACGAAAAAAGACCGCACGACAGCGGTCTTTATCATATTAACATTCGGTTGATTTATGAGAAATTGTATTGGGCGTTGTAAATTTCGGCATAGAAACCGTTCTTTTTAAGCAGTTCTTCGTGAGTGCCCGATTCCACGACGTCGCCGTTTTTGATGACAAGAATCACGTCGGCGTTGACGATTGTCGAAAGCCTGTGGGCGATGACGAAACTGGTTTTCTTACGCATGAGTTTGTCCATTGCGCCCTGTATCAGAAGTTCCGTGCGGGTATCGACCGAGCTTGTCGCTTCGTCCAGAATCAGCAAAGGTCTGTCCGACAAAAACGCCCTTGCGATCGTCAGCAGCTGCTTTTGTCCGCCCGAAAGGTTTGTGAGCGATTCGTTGACGACGGTGTCGTAGCCGTCGGGGAGCATCCTTATAAAGCCGTCGGCGTGCGCGGATTTGGCGGCGGCGATAACTTCTTCGCGCGAAACGTTGTCTTTGCCATAAGCGATATTGTCGTAAATCGTGCCGCCGAAAAGCCAGGTATCCTGCAACACCATCGAGAAACAGCCCCTTACGCTTTCGCGCGAGACTTTGCCCGTGTCCGTGCCGTCGATAATTATTTCGCCGGAGTTCGGATCGTAAAATCGCATAAGAAGATTGACGATTGTGGTTTTGCCCGCGCCCGTAGGCCCGACGATCGCCACCTTTTGCCCTTTTTCGACGTGGATATTCATGTCTTTGATAAGCGGGTTTTCGGGATTATAAGAAAACGCGACGTGGTTGAAGTCGACGACGCCCTGAACATTTTCGGGCATCTCGCCTTCCCTTACGTCCATTTCGGGTTCGTCAAGCACCTCGTACACCCTTTTCGACGCCGATGCAACCCTTTGAATACTGCTTATCGCGCCGGCGATTCTTTCAAGCGGGGACGAAAACATTTTTGCGTAAATGACGACGGCGATAATGTCCGCGACGCTGACTACGTTGCCGCCGATTTTCATACCTTCGATTGCGAAATACGCGCCGATTAAACATATCGCGACGTAGGCGATATTGTTCGTGAGCGACACGACGGGCGTGATTATCGACGACAGGAACGTCGCCCTTTCTTCCGCCTTGCACATTTCGTCGTTGACGCGCGCGTGCTTTTCTTCCTGGCGGTTTTCCACGTTGTAGCTTTTTATCGTCTGATACCCGGAATACGTTTCTTCGACAACCTGATAAATCTCGCCGGACGATTTGAACATCTTATCGAAATAAGGTTCGCTCTTCTTTGCGATGACGTACGACACGACAACCGATGCAGGCACAAACGCGATAACAATCAGCGCAAACACCCAGTTTATCGTGAAAATCATAACGATAATCGTCAGAAGTTGCAAAATGCCCATCAAAAGCGTTTCGACAATACTATGTATACTGTTGCCCATTTGCGACACGTCGCCCGTCATTCTGTCAAGAAGTTGCCCCGCTTCCGTCCTGTCGACGTAAGACACGGGCAGGTACTTGATTTTCGTGGACATATCCATGCGAAGTCCCGCCGTAAAGTGCATGCTGACAATCTTGTTCGACGCCAGCATTTCGACGTAACTCAGCACC
>CEAB01052637.1_pt1 | contig 100519 bp, 89 predicted proteins | sample 557651 | NCBI WGS metagenome assembly CEAB01 (sample SAMEA3182046, study PRJEB8094) | gut metagenome | biome: human; feature: gut; material: Stool; isolation source: human stools | place: Canada | collected 2011-11-15 | reverse complement strand
AGATTATGTAAAGGCAAATCGACTTGAAATCTCTTGCGGCGAAGCCCCTTATCTTACAAGCCGATACGATGCGGTATCTGGCGAAATTATTCCAGTATGTGACAGGATAGGGTTCTTGGATAGAAAACTGCGCATCGTGTCTGAAAATATTGATTCCGAACAAAAGTGGTATGTGTGGGCAAAAAAGGCAATGCAAAGTGTGTATGGCTATGATTGGCAAGGCGATAACGTTTTGCTTGCTCGAGAAAACTTGCTTTTTACTTTCGTTGAGTATTACGAGTCAAAATTCGGAGTCCCGCCCATACCTGAATATTTATTGGATATTGCAAAGGTTTTAGCGTGGAACATTTTCCAAATGGACGGTATCAAGTTTGTTGTGCCAAACAGTTGTAAAAACACAATAGTTTCAACAGAAACACTTTTGGGCGTTGAAACAAAAGAAGAACGTTGTATCGGTTGTCAAAAGAATGATAACGAACACCACAACGGCATTTATTGCAGGACTTATGACTGGGTGGCAAATGAATCTGTAGAGTTTTATTCAACTTTTATAAGGGGGAAGAAACGAAATGGCAAATTATGACGTTGCAAGTTATAACTTAATATACATATATGCCATTAACGATGAAAAGCACCAAGGCTTATTGAAAATAGGTCAAACTTCGTTTTCGTCCAAATATAGTATTGCACAATTGACGCCGAATTGTTCGACGTTAAATCAAAATGCTCACAATCGAATTCAACAACAGACAAAAACCGCTCTTGTTGCATACGAGTTATTACATACTGAACTTGCAACAAGAACTATTACAATGGCTGATGGCACAAAGCAAATTCAGTCATTCCAAGACCATGATGTACACGATGTTATATTGAACTCTGGATTTCAAGCAATTAAATTTGTTGAAAGCGGAAAGCCGAGCGAGTGGTACAAAATTGATTTGACATCGGCAAAAAATGCTATTGCGGCGGTAAAAGAAGGCAAGAGTGCATTGTCCCAAACACAACCCGTTTCTACTGTTGTGCCGAAAACACAAATTAAACTTCGTTTCGAGCAGGATGAAAATGTAAAGAGGACAATAGATATTTTCAAACGTTATGATACGATGCTTTGGAATTGCAAAATGCGCTATGGAAAAACTGTTACCGCATATGAACTCATAAAGCGTCAAGGCTATCAAAAAGTTATTGTCATTACGCACCGCCCTGCTGTTGAAGATGGTTGGGGAACAGACCATGATTTGATGTTTGCAGGCACAAATCATCTTTTCATCGACAAAACAAATGGTTCCGTCGATTACGACAGCGCAATAGATGCTGATAACGATTTCAAATTAAAACAAACTGTCGCGTCACAAACGCCGTTTGTCTATTTTGCATCTATTCAAGATTTGAGAGGTTCACAACGAGTCGGTGGCAAATACAACAAAAACAATGCCGTTTTCGATATGGACTGGGATTTGCTTATCATTGACGAAGCCCATGAAGGAACGTCAACAGATTTAGGCGATGCTGTTATAAAAACGTTACGAAAGCCAAACACAAAGGTGTTGTTATTGTCTGGTACGCCGTACAACATAATGAGCGAGTTTGACGAAAACAAATATACTTGGACTTATGTTGACGAGCAGAAAGCAAAGGCTGAATGGGAAGAAAAACATCCGGGTGAAAGGAATCCGTATGAAGAACTTCCCAAAATGAACATCTTCACTTTTGATCTATCCGAACAAATGCCGACATCATATCGCTTTGTTACGGAAGACTCCGCGTTTAACTTTCGCGAGTTTTTCCGCACGTGGACGGGCGATGTTGAAAAAGATTATAGAATCATTCCACAGGGCAAGTCCATTGGCGATTTTGTATATGAAGATGACGTATACAACTTTTTATCGCTCATTTCAAGCGATAGTCAAGACAGCAACTATCCGTTTTCGACGGAAGAATACAGAGATATGTTTGCGCACACGTTCTGGATTGTTCCCGGCGTAAAAGAGGCAAAAGCACTTAGCACATTGATTCAAAGACACCCCAACTTCAAGGATTTCGAGGTTGTCAATATCGCGGGTGACGGTGACGAAGAAAAACCTTATGACGAAGCCCTTACCTTGGTGCGTAGTTCCATAAAGTCATACCCCAAAACCATTACGATTTCTTGCGGCAAACTTACAACCGGCGTTACCGTTCGAGAATGGACTGCCGTTATGATGCTCTCCGGTTCGTCGTCCACTTCCGCGTCGGGATATATGCAAGCCATTTTCCGCGTTCAATCTCCTGGATATATCAACGGCAGACAAAAGAAAAATTGTTACGTTTTTGATTTTGCTCCCGACAGAACGCTCAAGGTCATAGCCGAAGTACACAGAGTTACCAACAAGGGCTTAAAAGACGACGAAAAAGCAAAGAAGGCTCTTGGCGAGTTTATCAATTTCTGCCCGATCATTTCCGTTGAAGGCACGGTTATGCGCTCTTACAACGTGGACGAAATGATGCGTCAAATCAAACGCATATCCGTTGACGCGGCAATCAATAGCGGTTTTGACGACGATACGATTTATCTTTCCGACGCAGGAATGAAAATAAGCCAATTTGATCAGGACATTCTTCGAAAACTTGCCGATGTGGTAACACCTCAAAAGAAAGGCAAAAAACAAAACGACGTCGTTGTATCCGACACAGGTATGACCGACGAACAGCATAAGTTGGCAGACAAAGCAAAGCGTAAACCGAATAGAGATCTTACCGAAGAAGAAAAGGCTGCACTTGCACTTTATAAAAAGCAAAAAGAAGAACAAAAGAAAATGTTCAATCTCTTGCGTGCCGTTTCGATACGTTTGCCGCTCTTGTTCTATGGTGCGGACGCCGACATTACCGAAATCATTCACCTGAAAGACTTCGTGCAAATCGTCGACGACGAATCTTGGGGCGAATTTATGCCCAAAGGTTTACGCAAGGATCTGTTCCTCGACATTTTGAGGTATTACGACGAGGACGTTGTAATCGGCGCGGGACTTCGTATCAGAAAAATGGCAAAAGCCGCCGACGAATTGCCGCCTACTTACAGAGCAAAGCGTATTGTCGAAATAATGTCAAAATTCAAAAATCCCGACAAGGAAACCGTCCTTACGCCTTGGCGTGTCGTAAATATGCATATGGGCAACACTTTGGGCGGATATAACTTCTTTGACGAAGATTTTCAAAAGGAATTGGAAGAACCGCGAGTAATAGACAACGGCGAAATCACTTCGGATATTTTCCTAAATACCGATGCGAAAGTGCTTGAAATGAACTCCAAATCGGGCTTGTATCCGCTGTATCTCGCGTACTCGTTCTATATGCTCAATGTTTCAGGCAAAGAAAAAGATTTACCCCTCGAAACAACGCAAAAAATATGGTTCGACACCTTGGACAAGCATATTTTCGTGCTTTGCAAAACAAAAATGGCTCGTATGATTACCATTCGTACACTTGCGGGCTACTCGAAAAACAACGTTCATGCGATTTATCTTACCAAATTAGTAGAAGAACGTATGAAGGACTTGGATCGTCTTTCCAAAAAATTGACGAACCCCGACACTTGGAATATCGGAGGCGATAGAATGAAATTTGACGCTGTTGTCGGCAACCCGCCGTATCAACTTGAAGTTGGAAAAACTTTTAATCAAACGCAAAGCAATACCACGTGGATATATCAATATTTTCAATTCGTTGCAGATAAAGTTGGAAGATACACTTGCTTGATATATCCCTTTGGCGGTTGGTTCGATTCACCTGACAGATTAAACGGACTCGGCAATGCTATTTTACACGATGGGCATACAATTTCTATTAGCGCATACGAGGGAACAACGGACAAACGTGCTTGGTATAGAAACGATAAAGAACCAGATCCGATTTTTGGAACAAGTGCAAATTTATCGGCAGGTATATCCATTGTTCTACGAAGCAACAAAATTCACGACAGTTTTGAATTTATGAATAGAGTATATGCGGATAAGAAAGTAATTGTGAAATTCTCCGAAACAGAGTCAATTACGCCAAATCCGTTATTTATTGAAATCAACAAAAAACTTACAGGTAAGAAAATCGTAAAAGATATCAAAAAAGGACTCTTTGGAATTGAATCAAACTTTGTGGAAACAAATCCTCAAAAAGTGTCTTTTTCTGCAGACGATTGGGAAAATCCTGTGCAATTATTGACGAACGATAAATCGGGATCTGCCGGTCGGGCAAAACTCTTTTGGACAGATAAGCAAAATATTCCGAGCGGACAAGAATTCTTTGATTATTACAAAATCGTTATGAGTTCCGCATATCCTAAAAAAACAATTACCACGGGGGAACCGACGATAGAAAATGTGATAAAGAGAATGGGCGAATTGGTTGAAGTGCTACAACCAAATTCTGCATTTGGAAGAAGTAGAATGGCTCTCTTCATGACAAAAAGCAAAGAAGAATGCGATAATTTTTTGAAATACATTCGAACGAAGTTCTTTGCGGGATTAGTTTTGCAGGAACCTAATCGAAGATCCACAATCGGTGAAATAATCCCCGCACAAGATTATTCGAACAACTCGGATATTGACTGGAGTGTTTCCATTGACGAAATCGATATACAGCTTTACAAAAAATATAACCTATCGAAAATAGAAATTGATTTTATAGAAAATAAGACATTATCAGTTGATTAAATTTTACATAACACAAAGCCGAGAGTGCAACACTCCCGGCTTATATTTTGACAAGCGATAAGTTTTTATTGAAAAAAAGATTTAATTTGGTATAATGTTTATGTATAACAAACGAGGGTGTGTTGCAAAAAAATGAATTTTGAAAATTTTACCTGTCATAAAATACAGATTACGCAAGAATATGAAAAAGGGAGATTAGGTGGACCAAGGACTCTAAGTTTCATAGCGAATGGTATTAAAATTGATATTGTACAAATCGGTGGGAGAACAATAGAGTTATCATATGACCAAACGGGAGATTTTGATAGGCTATATTCGACATTTTGTCAATTGGAAAAGCTATTTGTTTTATTTGAAGGAGAGTTTTTGGCTTTTAAAAATATTATTGCTTTCGACTGCGATGATGAAGAGTTAGAGCAATCTCAATTATATGAAAAGATTAAAAGTTCCCGATTAAACTATTGCTCAACAATAGATGCGTGCAGAGGGAATTCTACGAATTTTCTTGATGTATTTAAGTACGTCAATGTTGAAATTTTTAATAAATGGTGCAATCTAGTTGAGGATTTAGATATTATCCATCAAGTATTTTTATACAATACTTCATCAATTGGACTTCCGGTTGATGGAAAAATAGCCTCTGTTATCGAATTATTTGAGCCACTCGTTGAGCTTATAACAGCATATACGAATCAGTTTTCTTCTCTTAAACCGGGAGAAAAAGGTACTACTCTAAAAATGTGTTTGGATGCGATAATATCTATGTACGGAAAAGATCTTTTTGATAAAGAGTATTCTAAAAATGCAGACAGGTTTCTTCAAATTCTTGTTAATTCGAGAATAAAAGTAATGCATATTAAAAGAAACTTTAATCAAGTGTGTTTATCTGGCGAAGAATCCGTGCTTTATATAGTTAAATTATCGTTTTTATATAGAAAAATATTATGCTGTTTGTTGGGAATCGAGTATCGCGATTATAGTGACAAATTAGATAAAAGCGTAAAAAGATGGGAAACATGGGAAAATGTTTTTTCAAAATTCATAAATTGCAAATTAACTTAGAACAACGTAAAATAGACGGATAGATTTCTCAATGCATCCGTCTGTTTTGTTATTAAAAGCTATTTGTCGCGTATAAGTATTTTTTTCTGTATACTCTTCTGCCTACGCCAAATCGTCGTGCGATTTACGTTCAGAAGCCGAGTTACTTCGAGATAAGTAAGCCCTGCCATATAGGCACATAATGTATCGTATTCAGCGGCGGTAAGTTTCATTTTTGCTATAAGCCCGTCAACGGCTGTATAGTCGTTTTTCTGCTCGTCATCGAGTATTGTTTCGGGTTCTGCCGTAATTCGCTCGTCAAGGCTTATTGTGTTTGTCATATAGCGTGTGTATTGCTTTTGTAAATAATTGTCGGCGCAACGATAACAAGCACTTTTAATAGTTACAACCTTTCCGTATTTCGTAGTATAGTTGTCACCGAGTTTTTCGTCTATATGTTGGCAAAGAAACAGCATCGCCTCTTGCGCAATGTCGTATGCGTTTGAAAACGGCGAATAATCGTCTTTTGAGCGGTTTATATCTCTTAATAGCCCTTTGTATAGATAATGTAAATCCTTGCCTGAACGGACGATTACCGTTTTGATACAGGTCAAAGCGATTATTTCGCCCATTTTCTGTACGTTTTCTGCCGAGATAACCATATCGTTATCCAAAATGCCTTTGTTTACTTCTTTCATTGTATTTTACCTCCGATTTATTTCGCCTTTCGGCAAAAAATGGAGGTAGCACCGGGAAAAGATAGAAGTTTTTTATTTTATCGTCGGTTACACGGAAGTCAACGAACCGCAAAAAGTTTTATGTAGCAGTCGGCAATTTCAAAGTTCTAAGTAAAAATTTTTGCCGTTGACTTCCGCTTTTCACTGTGCTGCAAACGCAAACGAAAGGCGATAAATCGGACGGCAAAAAAATAGCAGATATCCAACACTCAATACCTGCTAAACGATAATTATTCGGTTGTATATGGCGAAATCAAAACTTAAATCTAACGCCGAAAAAGTCCCGAGAAAAGAAAAAGACGAACTCCGTATTTGTTTCAGAGTTCGTTTTTTTCATCTGTGGTGGAGATAACGAGATTCGAACTCGTGACCTATGCGTTGCGAACGCATCGCTCTACCAACTGAGCCATACCCCCACGGGCGATTTACAAATAGCATTATAATAAATACTCAAAAAAAATGCAAGCATAATTACATAAATCGTTTTACAAATTTTAATTGTTATGGTAGAATATTCTTCACTTGGAGGCATGGCTCAGCTGGTAGAGCATTCGCTTCACATGCGAGGGGTCACAGGTTCGAGTCCTGTTGTCTCCACCAATAGGTACCCATCCGCACCAGTGACGTTTAGACTGGCTAGGATGGGTCTTTTTTATAATTTATCGGTGCCAACATCTTTTTCCTTCTATTGAGGATATATTTGACACTTTCAATCATTTTTTGATGGTCTATCATAAAGCGATATTTTTTGGATAAAAAGCACAAACTAATAAGGCTGCATCCCGAAAACGATGCACTTCAAGATTTCCTTGCAATAAATTTATAGAGAACCATTATTGTGATAGATATGAAGCAATCGACGATTGGAGAAATGCCAGCCCCGAAGATTGGTATTTCGCAAGATGGACAAACGGAATGGAAGCATGGAACGCTGGCGTAAAAGAGCAAGGCAAGACAATAGTTTGTGGTCATTTGAATTGTTCTTACGAGCATTCTGTTCTGGAACATAAAGGCAGTCAATACGATGAAGATGCGGATCATTCTCCATTATACGGAGATGGAATAATCGCCATTGATGCGTGCACTCCATTGAGCAAAAAAATCAATTGTTTGGTTTTAGAAGATTTTAATTGCGATTGTAAAAGCATAGAATAGTCATCCATTTAGTGCAAAAAACCTCGTTTAATTTTAGAAAGTTTTTAAATGCATCAAGAATATTTTACACGATAAAATGGCATCAATCCTTGACATTGTTTTTTTTGCCAGTTATAATATAGTTAATTCACTATTTTAGTGAATATTGAATATTATTAGAAGGATGGGGAATGCTAAAGATAGAGTATAAGAATGATAAAGTCCAAAAGCTTTGCGAAAATATCGATTATGCAAAGTTTTGTTTACCGCGCGATGCTGCTGAGGCGCTTCGCAAACTTATGCCTATCTTAATTGCTTCGGAAAACTTGGCTTTCTTCATGAAACCTGATAACCGCGGCTATCATTTAGAAAAACTGAAAGGGAAACGACAATTTGAGATGTCATTAAGAATCAAAAAAGGCGAGAATACAGGTTGCGGTTATCGAATGATATTTGAATGTACTAATACAAGCATCAAAGATGACTATAAAAACATGACAGCCATACGCATACTTGAAATAACAAATCATAATTATAATTAAGAGGAGAAATAAAAATGAGCATTCATTGGGCAGAACTCAATTATGCTGTACACCCTGGCGAAATATTAAAAGATTACATGGAAGATGCTGGCTATTCCCAGGTTGAGCTTGCAAAAAAAATAGGCATAAATAAAATAATGCTAAATGAAATAATTAATGGGAAACGTCCAATTAGCACAAAGACGGCAATACTCCTTGAAAAAGCATTTTCATTTGATGCGCGATTTTGGAGTAATTTGCAACTAATATATGATGAAGCTGTTGAAAGATTAAAACTAAATCAACCAAAAGAAACTTTTTATGCGACCACCATCATTGATGTTAGCGAAAAGTCAAATAATATTCTTGAACACCCATCACCAACATATACTACATGTGGCTCAATTAATCTGCTCGCTGCTTAGGAGGTAAAAAATGGAAAAGGATACAAATAGCGTTTTACAAATGTTAGACTTGTTTTTTTCTTCGATCTCTTTTAAACAAAAGAAAGAAAAAACAGGAGAATTAAAACTATCGATTAACCACTCAATTGATAGACAAAAAAATAATAATGATGATTCCCTATTTAGAGTCATTATTACAACAACAATAGAAGATGATCAAAAACAGCTTCAATTAAAAGTCGAAACAGTAGGAATCTTCAAAATTATGGATACCACTTTGGATGACGAGACAAAACAAACATTGATTAGTTTAAATACAGTCGCAATTATGTTTCCATATATTAGAAGTGAGATTGCTATTTTAACTGCACAACCAGGAATCGTTCCCATACAAATTCCTATTGTTGACGTCAACAAGTTGGTTAGAGATTGAAACAATTTTGTAGCAAAAGCCTACCTATTAGTGGGCTTTTGTTGTGGGGTTAAATTTTGATTCATTATCGTCATTTTGGAGCGATTATGGAACGTTTTCGTCCACCAAAATAAAAGCCCATCAATCGTGATGGGCTTTTATTTTGGTAAAAACAACTTGCGGACGCGAACCCGAAACTTGTTTTCGGCGTTCGGCGGTTGCTTGCAACCGCTTGCGTTATGCACCGTGTATATTTTAGCAGACACTTTGTGTCGCTGCGTTGTTTATTTTTATTCTTCACTATGCAGAGCAGCCCCTGTTGTCTTTTGTTTCACCAACGGACTCGAATGGCGATTACATCGCCTTTGCGTAATGTTTGCGCAACCTGTGACCAAGGTCACACTGCACGCGATTGACCTTCGGTAACAATCGCTGATGGCGAGTCCTGTTGTCTTTTGTTTTACAAACAATATTATATTTTTCATTGCGAAAGCAGGGGAAAGAGTTTATAATTATTAAGTGTAAAAAACTGCAAGGTGGGAATGTGATGAACGATCATAAGTTGAATTTTGAAAAATCGGATTTTATAAAATATACGAAAATTTTTGAAGAATATCGTAAAACGCTTGAAAATTCGACGGAAAACGCCAATAACGAGATAAAATTGTATTACGAATACCCGCGTGAGATAAGCGATTTCCAAAGGATTTTTTTCAATTCCGATTTGGTTGATTTTGAATATGACCGCACGATGAATGAACGCGGCTGGTACAACGAAAAGAAACTTGCGGAAGATATCGGCACAATGTCGAAAAAGGAAGCGAGTTCGTGCCTTACGGCAATTTTCCGAGGCGAAAGATTTTGCGCGGGACTTATCAGCGAATACGTTAAAAACGGAATAATCGTCGAAATTCTGAAACATCTTTCCGAAACCGATTAACCGACACCGTCCGAAAGGGCGGTTTTTTGTTTGGTTTTTGAAACTTTGCGGAAATTTTGCAAAAGATAAATCGTCAAGTAGGTTTTTGTTGCTTGTGTCAAAACAAATGATATGATATTATTAATATATCTTTTTGTATGAGGTACAACGTGAAGAAGAAGGAAAAACAGGTGGCTGTCCCCGGCGACGCGAACTATATCGCGCCCGAAGACAGAGTGCCGCTTAAAGAGAAAATTTGTTACGGCATAGGCGGTCTTATGGACGGCGGCGGCGTTGCGCTGATGTCGTGTATTCTTGTCAAATACATGACGACGATGGGTATCCCGATGAAAATCGCGACGACGATATTTATGATTGCGAAGTTGTGGGACGCCGTTACCGACCCCGTGATGGGCTTTATCAGCGACAACACGCGCGGCAGATGGGGCAGACGCAAGCCGTATATGTTTGCGGGCGGCATTTCGATTATCGTGTCGATATTCCTGCTGTTTATGCCCGTGAAAGACTGGGGTGTTTCGACAAACGGATTTATCGCGTATATGCTGATAATGTATTTATTATGGAACACTTGTTCGACGTTGTCGCAGGTTCCGTACTGTTCGATGTCAAGCGACATATCCCCGTCCTTCCGTGAAAGAAACAACGCCAACACGGTGAAACTTATCTTTACCGCCGCGGCTTCGGGGCTTGCGTACGTATTGCCGCTTTTGTTTATCGAATCTTTGATTTCCGCAGACGGCTGGCTGTTCATGCCGCACATCAATACGACGGAATTCTGGCTTTCTATCTCGATCATTTTCGGCACGCTTTTCGGCGGTGGGCTTATAATTTGCTCGATTTTCGTAAAAGAGCGTATCAAACCCACGACGGCGGTTGAAAAATTCAATGCAAAACAATTTGTAAAAAGTTACGCAAAACCTTATAAAAACAGGTCGTATCGCTGGCATATAGTGATGTACGTTTCGGCGTTTGCCTGTATGGATATGATAAGCGCGCTTGCGGTATTTTACGCCACCGACGTGTGGCACGGCGAGAAACTTTTCGGAATGGATATTTCGTCGATGTTCATTATCGCGCCGCTTATGGTTGCGGCTGTCGTAATGTTCCCGCTGGCTCGCAAAATGATGGATAAGAAGAGCAAACAGTTTGCATTCCGCATGGGGCTGCCGTTTTACATTTTCGGTGGCATAATGTTTGCGATTATGGAGCCGTCCTGGACGCCTCCGATTCTTATCCCCATCGTTGCGCTTATTATGGGCTTGGGTTTTGGCGGCGCGCAGATGATGCCGTGGATTATATTCCCCGATACCGTCGACGTCGGCGAAATGGCGACGGGCGACCGCTCAACCGGTACGTACAGCGGCATGATGACGCTTGCAAGAAAGGTCGGCGGCGCGCTTGCGGTCGGCTTGGTCGGCTGGATTCTCGGCTGGTGCGGATATAAGGAAAACAATACGGGCGACACGACGGTTTATATTCAGCAGTCGGACACTGCGTTGCTTGCAATAAGGCTCGTTATGGGTATCACGGTTGCCGTGCTTATCGCCATCGCGCTTTACGCGTCGTTCAAGTATAAGGTTGACAACAAGAAACTTGCAAGAATAAGATATTTCATCGACGCAAGGAAGAAAGGCGTCGATTTGTCCGACGAAGAAACCGCGGAAAGGGACGCGCTTGTCGCCGAACTTTACGGCAAAGTCGATGAAAAAGACGTCGTTGTTCCGCAGGTTTTGGACGATGAAGGAAACGTTGTCGAAGTAAGCGACGAAAAGATTGACGAAGAGTTCGGAAGCGCGTTCGGCACCGTTGAAAACGACGAATCCGAAAATGACAAAAATTGAACGAAAATGAACGCAAAAATCGAAAATATCAACGGAATTACAAATATTACGAAGAAAAAAGGTGTGCCGCTTAAAATTTTGCAGCTCACGGATATTCATATCGGCGGCTCGTTTTCGACAAGAAAAAAAGACGAACTCGCGCTTCAAGCGGTTGAAAAAATCGTGAACGCCTCGGACGCCGATTTCGTTATCGTTACGGGCGATATGGTGTACCCCATTCCTTGGCTTTTGCAGGGTAGTTTCAACAACCTCAAATCCAGCAAAAAATTCGCCGCCTGTATGGAAAAACTCGGAAAACCCTGGACGGTGGTTTTCGGCAATCACGACAGCGAAGTCTGGGCGACGGCAAGCAAGAAAAAAATCGGCGATTTTTATTCTTCGTGCAAGAATTGTTATTTTTCCCACGGCGACGAAAACCTGACGGGCGACGGAAATTATCATATTCCCGTGCTGAACGAAGACGGCACGCTCAACACAGTGCTTATGTTTATCGACAGCAACGCCTATCTTACCTGGAGCTTTTTCAGCGGTTTCGATATTATTCACGACGACCAGATCGAATGGTACAAAAACACGATTAAAATTATCGGCGCGGAGTGCGGCAAAAAACCCGAAGAAGTTAATTCGCTTGCGTTTTTCCATATCCCGCCAAAAGAGTTTCGGGAAGCGTGGGAGATGTTTTATCGCGGCGACACGAGCGTAATTTATCATCACGGATTCGTCGGTGAAAAGGACAATTATTTCGGATACCCGAAGACCGTCGAGGGCAAATTTTTCAACGAAATGGTAAAGTTCGGAAGTTGCAAGGGTATGTTTATGGGACACGACCATCTGAACACGCTTTCTTTGACTTATAAGGGCATCCGCCTGACGTACGGAATGAGCGTTGATTATCTTGCATATAAGGGCATTGACAAACGCCATACTCAGCGCGGCGGCACGATTATCGAAATTTACGACGACGGCACGTTCGACACGAAAATGCTCCCGCTTGACGATATCGAGCATAAATCCTTTTTTGAAACGGGCAGATAGTTTTCGGTTTTCATCGCTTGTTTTTTGACAAAATAAAAGGAAAAACGGTGAAATTATCCGATTATTTTGAAAATAATTCAATATTTCGCAACAAAATAGTATTAAACGTCGGGTTTTCCGACGTTTTTTATTATATGCGCGCAAAATAGTAATATCGTATATTTCTTTACTTAATTTTAAGTAAGTGGTATAATATCAAAGTCATCAAAGAAACAAATTACCTTGGAGGCTTAATGAAAAAAGTCCTTATCGGAGTACTGATTCTTATCCCGATTATTATCGTTGCGTCGGTACTTCTCACCACAAACATTATTTCCAAAAATTCATATCTGCCCGTCGACAGGGTGGAACTTAACGAAAATTATATCGAGTTTTCGCTTGACAACGGCAACACGATCGACACGTTGAAAGCGACCGTTTATCCGCGCCTTGCGAAAAACCACAATCTCACCTGGTCAATCGAAGAACAACACAGCGACATTCCGTTCGTTTACGCAAAAGACGATCCCTGTCAGGACTGTGCCGATTTGTCCGATAAAGAACTGAAAGAACATATCGCAACAAACCATATCGACATCGCAACGATTGACAACAACGGCGTCGTTACGGTTTACGGCTACGGCTCGTTCATCGTGAAAGTTACGACGGAAGAAGGCAATAAATTTGCAACGTGCTCCGTAAAGGTCGTCGGCGACAAGGTCACGAAGATCGAACTTATGCCGTACGGAAGCAGCAACAAACTTTCCGAAAACGACGTGATTTCTTTGGACAAGGGCGAAAGACTTCTGTTGAACCCCATTTTCACGCCCGGCGGCGCACGCAATAAAACGGTAACCTGGAAGTCCGCCGACGAAAGCATCGTCGAAGTTGACAAAAACGGAATTCTTTCGGCAAAAGGCGCGGGCGAAACGACGATTTCGGTTTCTTCAAACGACACCGGCATCGGAACGTCCGTCAAAGTAAAAGTTAATAACGGCGTCTTCAAAGGGGAAAGTTACTGCTATACCGCAGACACTGTCAACGTCAAAAAGTATATGAACGTGAGCGATTTCACGACTGCAAAAGTCGCGGGCGGCACGCTTTCATCGGACGGAACGCTTAATTTTGACGAAAACGCAACGGTCGCCACGGTTACCGTTAACGGCAAAACGTTTTCTGCAATCAAGGTCGACGCGCTCAGCGACGACGATATCGTTTTCAAAAACTACGATATCCTTCTTCAAAAACTTTACAACAAAAACGGCGACGAGGTTGAATATATCGTCAAACGCGGTCTGCCGATTTACCTTGAAGTCGTTTATCGCAATCCCGCAAAATCGGGCGTACCCGAGGTGGAATTCTCGTCAAACGATATCGCCCCCGGTTCGCCCATCGTCAATATCAAACAATATGACCAAACCGGCAAAGAAAGCAATGTCGGCAACGTCGCTATGATCGAGCCTAATAAGGAAGGCGACGTCAAAATTGTGGCGAAAGACAGAGCGACAAATAAAACTTGCACCACGGTTGAACTTAAAGTCGTCACGCCTGTCGTCGCGATTAACCTTGCTCTGAACGCTACCGACGCAAAACGCGGTATCGCCGCAGAAACGGTGTTCGGCAACAAGATTTTCAACGCCGATTGCACCGAAACTTCCCCTTATTCGTTCAATATGGACTTCAACTATCCGAAGGACGTCGACTTTGAAAACTTTGAGTTTTCGACTTCCGACGAAAGCATTGCCAAATTCTCGGACGAAAAAGGCAGTTACAACAAACTTGTCCTGAAAGAAATTCCCGACGAAAAGAAAGGGCTTAAAAACAAGGTAACGATCACCATTAAGGCAAAATATCCGATGTACGACAATTTGCCCGTTGTCGCAACGTACGTGCTGAACGTCATCGACGGCTATACCGTCAGCAACGAAACGCAGCTGAAAAAGGCGTTACACGAGAAAAAAGAAAGCGTTGCGATTTACGTCAAGGATTCGACAGCCGGCGGCAAACTTGAAATTAGTGCGGGCAACGACACGGACGCGTCCAGAATCACTATGCAGGAAGGCACGAGCTTGTACGGTAACGGCTTTATCGTATGCTTCAACGAACAGGATATGATTAACCGCAAAAACGATTATTTCAATGAATTGTTGAAAATCAGGACAAGCAACGTTCACGTCGAAAACGCGATTTTGCGTATGGGATACAACGATCCCGAGGCAAAGAACGGGCTTCTACAATGGGAAAAATCCAGAAGATGCGTAAGGATTCTGCACGAAATCGAGAATTACGACGATGAAACGAAAAACAACGAAATGATAAACAACATCTCGTTCAAGTACTGCATTTTCGAAAACGCAAAAACCGTCATGGAAATCGCTGGCGCGGACGTCAATATCGAAGGCTGCGTTTTCAGAAACTCGTCGGCGAACTCGTTGTTTATCCCGATGGCGGGCAACACCTCGACGTACGGAAGACTCCCCGCAAACGTAACGCTGAAAAATACCGTATTCACGCACAGTGCGCTTATGCCGATTTTCGTGGAGACGGATTTTGAAAGGGATAAAAACAGAAAAGACGAAAGCGGCAATGTCGTCGGTTATCCCGAAGGCTCGACGTGGGAAGATATGAAAAAAACGGGATACAAGGATCACTTTATCAATGTTGAAGGCTTCCTTGATATTTACAACTGGATCAATATCGATGATTTTGCAACAACAGGAAACGGATTAATTCCGCCCACGGGCTTGGGAGACGCGCTTGATAACCTGATATCGCAGGAAGGCTCGAAAATTATTGCAAACGTTCTGTTGAACGAACAATATAAGGACGTAAGGCATACGATCAACAATCAGGAATACGTGCATCTCGGCATAGTTGTTATCGGTATGACCGCGCCCGTTACAGACGGCATTTTACGCAATTTTGAAAACGCCGGCTATTCAAGGCATCGCGTCGAACTTACGGATAATGTTCTTAGCACCATTCCTGCCTGGAAAGTTTTCGGCTCCATGCTGAAACCTTACGTTCGTTATCCGTTGTACGTGTACAGCTATAAGGAGGGCAATTACCAGATCGGTCCCGATTCCGAGAAAAAACTTGACTTCCAGGAGACGGGCGCGCTTTATAAAAACCTCAGAGAAGGAAGGTCGACAGGCTCGATTTAACGACTATGACAAACAAGGAAAAAATGCTTGCGGGGCAGGTTTACGACCCCAACGACGAAGAACTCGTTTCCGAACAGTTTGAGTATCTCAACGCGATGAAAGCCTACAACGCTTTGCCGTACGGCGATAAGCGCGAAGAAGAGTATCTTAGGAAATGTTTCGGCGCGATCGGAAAACAACCTGTCGTGACGCAACCGTTTTTCGCGAACTGGGGCGGCAAGCACGTTTTCATCGGCGATTACTTTTACAGTAATTTTTGTCTTACGCTCGTCGACGACGGGAAAATCGAAATCGGCGACAACGTAATGATCGGACCCAACGTTTCGATAATCACCGCGGGACACCCCGTGAGCCCGAAGTGCCGATTGAAAGGTCTTCAATACAACGCCGACGTGAAAATCGGCAATAACGTATGGATCGGCGCGGGCGTGAACGTATTGCCAGGCGTAACCATCGGCGACAACTCGGTCATAGGCGCGGGGGCGGTCGTCACCAAAGATATTCCGTCCAACGTCGTCGCTGTCGGAAACCCGGCGCGCGTCCTTCGCGAAATATCCGAAAAAGACGAAATCTATTACTTCAAAGATAAAAAGTTTTAAGGAGAAATTTATAAGGAGAAACTTATGTCGTACGAAAAAAAAGATTTGTATGCAAAACAATTCTCGCGTATGTTGCAGTGTCCGACAATAACGGGTTGCGATCAGAAACACTTTGACGATTTGCACGCAGTAATGTGGGAAATCGCGCCTGAATTTTCAAAGCTTCCGCGTTTCAACGTCCGCAACAACGCAATGATTATCAAGTGGGAGGGCAAAAAACACGACCGTCCGCTGGTACTTATGGCGCATCAGGACGTCGTTCCCGAAGAAGATCCCAAAGGTTGGAAATATCCGCCTTACAGCGGCGCAATCGAAGAAGGGAAAATCTGGGGGCGCGGCGCGGTCGACTGCAAATGTATGGTCTTTGGCAGTATGGTCGCCGCAAACGAACTCATAAACGAAGGCTTCGTGCCCGAACAGGATATTTATTTCTGCTATGGCGACGACGAGGAAAACTCGGGCGGCAGTGCGATTGCGGAAGCCAAATATCTTTCCGAAACGTTGGGAGTAAAACCCGTGCTTGTCATCGACGAGGGCGGCGGTATGGTTTCAAAAGAACCGTTCAAAAAATTCCTTGTCAAAAACGCGGGCGTTATCGGCGTTCAGGAAAAAGGCTTTGCCGACTTCAAATTCATCGCCAGAAGCAAAGGCGGACACAGCAGTGCGCCGCCCAAAAACACGCCGTTCGTGCGTCTTGCAAAATTTATTCTTTACAATGAAAAGCACAATATTTTCGACGTGAAAGTATTGCCCATTCTGAAAGAACTTTTCAAGGATCTTTCAAAAGCGGTAAAGCCCGCGCTTCGTCCGCTTGTAAAAAACGCATATCATATTTTGCCGCTTGCTCTTAAAGTGTTGCCCGACAGTCTTTCGTCGCAGGTCAAGGCGTTTTTGTCCACGACGATGGTATTCACGATGGCGGAAGGCAGCCACGCAAGCAACAATATCCCCGACGCCGCCTGGGTGCTTGCAAACCTTCGTTTCTCGCCGCAGGAAGGGCATGATAAGTGCATGAAAAAACTTGAAAAAGTCGCCAAAAAATACGATATCGAAATCGAGGTACTGAACACGCGCGACGCAAGTCCTTGCACCGATACGAAGTCGGAAGGCTATAAATTCACCGTCGATATGATCAACAAAACGTACGGCGATACCGTCCTTGCGCCTTACCTTATCGCGGGCGGCACGGATTGCAGATATATGCAGGACATTTGCAGCACGGCGCTTCGTTTCACCCCGTTTTTGGTAAGTCTCGAAGAACTCGGCGCGTGCCACGGCTACAACGAGCGTATCGGCGTCGATTCCCTCGCGCAAGGCGTTGACTTTTACAGAAACGTCCTTACAAACTTCAAATAAAAAACAACAAATCATACAAAAAATCCCGCAAAATTTGCGGGATTTTTGTTATGTTTTATCAAAAATTAAATCTTTTTTGTAATATCATCGAGTTCCTTTTCGATTGTTTCGTTGCGCTTCGGCAAGGGTTTGTCGATGACTTCGCCGCGGACGATTACTTTGTCCAGATCGCGCAGTGCCGTAAGGTCGTCAAGCGGGTTTTTGCTCATCACTATCATATCCGCGCTTTTGCCTTCTTCGACAGTGCCGCACACGTTATCAAGTCCCATAAGTTTTGCGTTGTTCAGAGTTGCGACTGAAAGAGCGTACGCGTTCGACACGCCGACGCATTTCTGGAAGAACACGACCTCGCGCCACATATTGTATTGCGTTGCGAACGGGCAGGAACTGTCCGTACCCATGCCGAGAAGTATGCCTTCGTCGATGCAGTTTTTCGCGCCTTTCGTCATATTGCTCACAACGATTTCGGTGTTGTACACGCAAATCGGATCAAGGAGCGTAATTGACGGATCGAGCATTTTTAAGGGGAGCGCGGGGGAATAAGTAACGTCCATTGCGGAGTTCGTCGCCTTCATTTCGGCTGCCATCTCGGGGGTTAAGGGTGCGCCGTGTTCAACGGTATCGACGCCTGCTGCCGCCGTGATTTCAACGCCTTTGAAACTTTCGGTATGCGACGCGACGCGAAGACCGAGTTTATGCGCTTCGTCGACGACCGCTTTGGTTTGTTCAAGGCTCATTTTGACTTCGCCGGGTTCGCCTTTGACTTTTGCGTCGATTACGCCGCCCGTGACGCAGATTTTAATGAAGTCGACGCCGCGTTCCTTGTTTTGTCTGACAAGCGCGCGCAGACCGTCAAGGGTGTCGGAAGTCATTGAGAACGTGCCGTCGCCGTGTCCGCCAGGAACGGTGATTGCGGGGCCCGACACTTGAAGGCGAGGACCTTGCACTTTGCCCGAATTGATTTTATCGCGAAGGCGAACGTCGGAATATTTGAAGTCGCCGACGGCTCGCACCGTCGTAACGCCGCTTAATAACTGTTGTCTTGCCGCGCTTTTTACAAGGGCGTCAAGGATTTTGTCGCCGAGTTTCGTTTTCACGATTTTCATCACGAGTTTTTGTGCGCCGCCGCCCGAAATGACCTTGCTGGGCATACCCGTGCCGAAAAGGTGAACGTGGGGGTTGACAAGTCCCGGCGTAACGTATTTGCCGTTAAGGTCGATGACTTCGTATCCCGAAACGTCGGGTTTTTCGTCGCAAGATATTTTTGCGATTTTGTCGCCGTCAACGAAGACAGCGCATTTTTTGAAAACGCTATCGGCGTATCCGTCCCACAAATTTGCGTTGATAAATACTTTTTTTGACATATATATCACCTGTAAAAATTATTTATTATCAAGTTCGTCGATAAATTTATCGGTGTCTTCGGTGTCAAGCGCGACGTTGTTCGTTTCGACGTCGACCGCGGTTTTTTCGGGTTCGTTCTTGCCGAGCCAGCCTTTTTTGTACATAATCCTTGCGACGCCGACGGTGAAGATCGCGACGAAAGGCACCAATATACTTATTATACTCTCAATTTTCGGAATTGCAATACATAACGCGACCATAAGTATAACCGGCGGGAAAGCAATTTTCGGATTTCTTGAAACGTACACGACGGCAAGCGCGCCGAAGAGTGCGGGCAACAGGTAATCCGCCGCTTTTTGCGCCGCGGGTTTTGCAAGAAGGTCGGCAAGGGGCGTCGCCGCGATAAGGATAACGCCGATAATGATAACGAGAATCGTTACTATGGACGAAACTGCGGTCGAAACCGTTGCGATGATGTCGCCTTCGTCCGTGTTGGATTTTGCGTTTTCCGCGTCGATGCAGGACAGCGCGCATGGCACTTTCAGGTTGGAAAGGTTGCCCGTAACAAAACCGAGATAAATGCTGGTCGCGCCGAGAAGCGGGGTGTAACTGATAAACTCCACCGCGCCGGCAGCCCAGTAAATAAGGATACCCATAATGCCGATACCGACTGCCGAAGCCGTCGGCCACGCGTCAAACACTATCCCAGCGACAATGGGGAATACCATCATCATAACAACGGACACTATGCTCCAAATTCTGCCATAAAAGTGAGTGTTTTCGGAATACGATTTATTTTTTCTTGAAATGTTTTTCATAATGCACCTCTTAAACTATGGCGTTGTAGATGGGAACGGAGCAAACCATACCCACAATCATCGAAACCGGTAGGGCGTAGTCGTTGATCCAACGCCACTTCGTGAGTTTCTGAACTGCGCCGAATATGAGCATTACCGCCGCGGAAATCAGGATAATGAAAACGGGAATCCAGCCTTCGAGCCCGCTTGTAACTTTTGTGAAGTTCGTTGCGAAAAAGCAGCTTACGACGCCCATAAACATTGCGGTTGAAAGGATTTCGCCCCATTTTTTGTCTTTCTTTTCCATTTTAAGCATTCCCGACGAATACTTTTTCGTGAAAAACGCGACGAGTATGAGCGGAAGAAGACAACCGATACTCATTATCATTGCGATTGTTACGAATTGTTCTGCGGTGATCGTCGACGCGGAAAAACTGTCCCACGGAAGATTCATCGACTTTGCGCCGATTTCGGCAGCCGACGTTTCGTACACAAGACTTCCGATGACCGACAGACGAAGCCAAGGCAAAGGAATCCCGAGTTTCGGCGCGAGAGCCGCCACACCGATGAAAATGCTTATTGCAGGTGCGATTGAAAATATCGCGGCACGACGTGCAGTGCGCCTGATAACGCCTTTGTCCATACCGATTTTTTTCGATTGTTTAACGGCGCGGACAAGGAAGAATATCGATTGCGCGAGTACGTATAAAATTACCACCGCCGCTATGACGTAAAGCACCGCGGCGTTTGCGTTGAACGCTGACGATAAAGTTTGTTTCATAACATCTTCCTGTTTAATGGTTTAATGAGTAAAAGTATAATACATACATTCGACAAAAGTCAATTATTATACCGCAAGAAATTGCATTTTAATGCTAAAAATGATATTATACGATTTGAGGTGTAATATGGACTACAATCAGAAATCATTGAAACTGCACGAGGAACTCAAAGGAAAAATCGAAGTTATTTCAAGGGTGAAAGTCGGTGACGCCGAAAGTCTTGCAACGGCATATACGCCGGGAGTCGCCGCGCCTACGCTTGAAATTTCAAAAAATCCCGAAAACTCATACGTTTATACGCGACGCGGGAATCTTGTCGCGGTCGTGTCGGACGGTAGCGCGATTCTGGGGCTTGGAAACCTTGGCGGTCTTTCCGCAATGCCCGTTATGGAAGGGAAATGCGTACTGTTTAAGGAATTCGGCGGCGTCGATGCGTTTCCGATTTGTCTTGACACGCAAAATTCCGACGAAATCGTGAATATCGTGAAAAACATTTCGATAAGTTTCGGCGGCATAAACCTTGAAGACATTGCAAGTCCCCGTTGCTTTGAAATCGAAAGACGCCTTAACGATGAACTTGATATTCCCGTATTTCACGACGATCAGCACGGCACGGCGATAATCGTCCTTGCAGGGCTTATAAACGCCTTGAAAATCGTGAAAAAAGACATAAAAGACGTGAAAATCGTCGTGAACGGTCCGGGGGCTGCCGGCACTGCGATAACCTGGCTTTTGAGGGACTTCGGCGCAAAAAACATCACGCTTTGCGACGAATACGGCATACTTTATCCCTCGCGCGATAATATGGAATGGCACAAGAAAGAACTTGCGGAAACTTTTAATAAGGAAGACGTTCGCGGAAATCTTTCTGACGCCGTAAAAGGCGCGGACGTGTTCATCGGCGTGTCGAAAGGCAATTTATTGACGACCGATATGGTAAAATCCATGAACAAAGACGCGATTATCTTCGCCATGGCAAACCCGACTCCCGAAATCTTGCCCGACGTTGCGAAACAGGCGGGTGCAAAGGTTGTCGGCACGGGGCGCAGCGACTTCCCGAATCAGGTCAATAACGTCTTGGCGTTCCCGGGAATTTTCCGCGGCGCACTTGACGCAAAAGCGCGAAAAATTACGAAAAATATGAAAATCGCCGCAGCCAAAGCAATCGCAGGCGTTATTTCCGACGACGAACTGAACGTCGACAATATTCTTCCGAAACCTTTTGACAAAAGAGTAAAAGTTGCGGTGTCCAAGGCTGTTTTCGACGCGGCAAAAGCAGACGGCGTGTGCCGTATGTGAAATAATTGACAAACTTTTATAAATAGTGTATAATATAAACACAATAAAACCTAATCGATGATTTGTCGGAGAGTAAGTTTTAAGCATAATACGTTTATTATCGGCTTGCTTTTCGGCATGCCGATTTTTTAAGGAGAAAATATGAAAAGACTGGGCGTTGTGGGCATCGTCGTCGAAGAAAGGGACGTCGTTCCCGAAGTGCAGAAAGTTTTGTCGGAAAATTCCGAAATTATACTCGGTCGAATGGGGCTTCCCGACCGCGAAAGCGGTTTTTCGGCAATTTCCGTCGTCGTCAAAGGCAGCGTTGAGGAAATATCCGCGCTCACCGGGAAACTCGGCAAAATCAAAAACGTTTTCGTAAAATCCGCGCTCACGAGCGTTGATATAAATTAAACCAAAAAGGAGCAAAAAAATGAAAAAGAAACTTACGGCAGTAATGTTGTTTGTCGCGCTTGTTTTGTCAATCGGGCTTCTGACCGCTTGCAATAAAGACAACAAGAAAGGCAACGGAAACGATGTAACGTTGACGTTTGCGGCACCCGAAGGCACTCCCGCGCTTGCAATCGCAAGGCTTATCACGGACAATAAGTCGATTTCGGGCAAAAACGTAAACTATAAAATCGTAAATCCGAGTAATATCGCAAAAGAGATGCAGGCAGGGCTTTCCGACCTTGTGATCATGCCCGTGAATGCAGGCGCAACCCTTATAAACAAGGGCGCGGATTACAAACTCGTCAGCATCGCGGTTGACGGCAGTCTTTATCTTGTCGGCAAAAGCGATACGGCAACAACTTTGACAATAGACGATATTAAAGGCAAAAGAATCGCCTGTATCGGTCAGCAGGGCGTACCCGGGCTTGTTTTCAGATATATTCTGAAAGCAAATAATATCAGTATCGTCGACGACGTGAAAAATCTGAACGATACGAGCGTTTACGTCCAATATGCCGGCGACGGATTGCAGGCAAAAACAGCCGTCGAAAACGGCAGCGTCGATTATGCGGTCGTGGGCGAGCCCGCGGCAACGACTTTCAAAATTAAGTTCGGATTCAACGCGCAAATGGATTTGCAGGCGGAATACAAAAAAGTTTCGGGCAAAGAAACTTATCCGCAAGCCGGTATTTTCGTGAAGTCGAGCCTTGCTTCCGACACCGCGTTTATGGACGCGCTTTTCACCGCGCTTAAAGCAAGCAAAGAATGGGTGAAAAACAATCCGCAAAGCGTGAACGACTTTATGAAAGCAAACGCTTATGAATCGGCGGCGTTCCCCGCGCCTTCGATTGCGAAATGCAACGTAAACGCCGAAAAACTCACAGCCGAAAAGAAAGCGGAAATTCTGGCGTTTCTTAAAAACCTTGCGCCCGGCGTAAACTGGGATACCGTCAATTTGTTTTAATGAAAAATTTTCTTAAAAACGAAAAAACGAAAAAGATATTTTTCGACATACTTTATCCGCTCATCGCGTTCGCGCTTGTGATTGCGATATGGGCGATTGTGGCGAAAGTCAAAAACAAGCCGCTTATACTGCCGTCCCCCGACGTCGTGCTGAAAGATTTTTTCACGCTCGGGGGAGAGGCGGGATTCTGGCGTGCGGTCGGATTTTCCGTGCTTCGTACTCTCTGGTGTTTTGCGGCGTCGTTTTTGATTGCGTTCGTACTTGCGGCAATATCTATGGTTTTAAACCCCGTATATCGTGTGATAAACCCCGTTGTTTCGTTTTTACGCGCCGCACCGACGGTTGCGGTTATACTTATTTTGTATGCGTTTTACAGCAATGAAACGCTTGCTTTCGTCGTCGGATTTCTGATTGCGTTCCCGATACTGTTCACGGCGATTTACAGCGCGCTCTCGGGCGTCGACAAAGACCTTATCGAAATGACGAAAATTTATAAGGTGAAAAAAATCGACGTCGTGAAAAACGTATATCTGCCGTCTATTGCACCAAACCTTTTCGATAACGCGCGTTCGACGCTGTCGCTCACGTTCAAAGTTATTATCGCGGCTGAAATTCTGACCTTTGTCCCGAAAAGTATCGGCAGCAAAATTTATACGGCAAACGCAAGTTTCGACGTCGCGTATCTCCTTGCCTGGACGCTTGTCGCAATTGTGTTCGCGTTCGTGTTGGAAGCGGTCGTGTCCATATTCAAAAAAATCTGGGAGAAAACAAGATGAAAGAAATTATTTTCAAAAACTTTTCGTTTTCGTATCCCGATAAGGAAATTTATAAAAATTTCAATGCCGTCTTTTTGGGCGGCAAAATCAACGTGGTGCTTGGCGCGAGCGGCGTCGGAAAAACCACGCTGTTAAACGCTCTTACGGGGCTTTCGGGTTTTGACGGCGAGATTGAAAATATGCCAAAAAACGTGTCGTACATTTTTCAAAACGACAGGCTTGTAAAAACAATTTCGGTTGAAAAAAACCTTGATTTTGTCTTAAAAAATGCGATCTCAGACAAAACCGCGCGAAAAAATGCAATTTACGATATGGCGGAACTTTTGGAAATTTTCGACGTTCTGAAAAGGTTGCCGACGGAAATTTCGGGCGGTCAGGCGCAACGCGTGCAGATGGCGCGTGCGTTTTTGTACCCATCCGAAGTAATGCTTTTGGACGAACCTTTCAAAGGTCTGGACGTGTCGCTGAAAACCCGACTGATAAAAAAGTTTCTGGAACTTTGGGGGCGCGACGGTCGCACGGTCGTCCTCGTGACGCACGACGTTTACGACGCGCTTTTAATGGGCGATAAGGTATTCGTGCTATCGGGCAGTCCCGCCGACATCGTTTACGAAACCGAACTCACCGTCGAAAAGTCGGAAAGAAATCTTACCGACGCCGTCGTCACGAAGTACCGCGACGAAATCGTAAACAAAATAATTTGACGATTATGCCTTAAAATTACGTCAACCGCTATAACTTGCGGTTGACTTTTTTTATAATACAATATATTATATTATTTATGATAATTATGGGTTTGGATCCGGGGCTTGCGACAATGGGCTTCGGTGTGATTAATCTTGAAAGGGGCGTTTATACCGTCATTGACTACGGTATCGTTTCCACGCCCAAAGAAGACACGCTGCCCGTAAGACTTTCAAAAATCGAACAAGGCGTAACCACGCTTATTGAAACTTACAAACCGTCGCAGATTTCCGTTGAGGAACTGTTCTTTTCAAAAAACATTACGACGGGCATTTCGGTTGCCGAGGCGCGCGGCGTTATGCTTCTGACCGCAGTGAAACTTATCGGCGACGAGGTTTACGAATACACGCCCAACCAAATCAAAATGGCAATCACGGGATACGGCGGGGCGGACAAAAAACAAATGCAACTTATGGTGCAATCGGTGTTGCGCCTTAAATCCCTGCCGCGCCCGGACGACGCCGCCGACGCGCTTGCGGTTGCGTTATGTCACGGACAGGTCGGCGCAAACAAAAACAATTTCAGGATAAAGTAGGAGTTTTATGTACAATTACATCACGGGAAAGGTCGTTTATTCGGCGGGCAACACGATTGTCGTCGACAATAACGGCATCGGATACGAAATCGGCGCAAGCAACTTCACGACGAATAAGTTTTCGGAAGGCGAAATCGCAAAAATTTATACTTATCTTTACGTCAGGGAAGACACTTACGCATTATACGGTTTTTCGTCGATTGAGGAAAAAACGCTGTTTTTAAGGCTCATCGACATAAGCGGCGTCGGTCCGAAAATGGCAATGCAGATTTTAAGCGGGGCGGATCTTAACTCGCTTACCGTCGCAATCGCAACCGGCGACGTGAAATCCCTTTCGAAAATCAAAGGTCTGGGCAAAAAAACTGCGGAACTTATCGTCGTCAGCATGCGCGATCAGGTTTCGCTTGACTTAACTAACGCGCAAAGTGAAATATCCGCAGTCGTCGAAAAGGACGCGCAGGAAGCGGTTTTTGCGCTCGTATCGCTGGGAATTTCCAACTCGGACGCCGTCAAAATCGTCGCCGATGTTTCAAAAACCGAAAAAGGCGCGGAAAATATCATAAGGGAAGCGTTGAAACGCTTGTAAGAATATGGAAGGAATTATCAGTAAATTTAACGGAGAATTTCAGGACGACAGGGTTATTTCGGCAAAGTCGACCGTCGACGATATCGAAGAAAACACTCTTCGTCCGAAGTCGTTATCCGAATACGTCGGGCAAAGCAAGATAAAGCATAACCTCGACGTTTATATGACCGCCGCAAGAAACCGCGGCGACGCGCTCGACCACGTTTTGCTTTACGGCCCGCCGGGGCTCGGAAAAACCACGCTCGCGCACGTCATCGCAAACGAAATGGGCGCGCAGGTCAAGGTAACGAGCGGTCCCGCAATCGAAAAAGCGGCAGACCTTGCCGCGCTGCTTTCAAAACTTGAAAAGGGCGACATATTGTTCATCGACGAGATTCACCGTCTGAGCCGCAATATCGAGGAAGTTTTGTATCCCGCGATGGAAGACTTCTCGCTTGACCTTGTTACGGGCACGGGCGCGATGGCAAGCTCGCTCAGGCTTCAATTAAAACGCTTCACGCTTATCGGCGCGACGACGAAAGAAGGCATGCTTTCCAGCCCGTTGCGCGACAGATTCGGCATTAAATTCCGTCTGGAACCTTATACGACGGAAGAACTTGCGAAAATCATAAAGCGCAGCGCAAACATTCTGGAAACGAAAATCGACGACGACGCATTGCAGGAACTTGCAAAATGCAGCCGCGGAACGCCGCGTATCGCAAACAGGCTCTTGAAACGCGTGCGCGACTACGCCGATTACGAAAATATGGACGTTATCAACCTTAATATCGCGAAAAAGGCGTTGAAACTTATGGATATTGACGAACTCGGTCTTGACGCGGTTGACAGAAACGTCCTTGAAACCGCAATCAAAAAATTCAACGGCGGCCCGGTCGGACTCGATACGTTATCGGCGGCGACGGGCGAGGACGCAACCACCATCGAGGACGTTGTGGAGCCGTTCCTTATTCAACTCGGTTTTATCGCGCGCACGCCGCGCGGCCGCACCGTATTACCGCTTGCCTATGAGCATCTGGGCTTTGAATACATCGAAAAATAATGAAAACAAGCGACTTTTACTATGACTTGCCCGAAGGACTTATCGCGCAGACGCCCGTCGAACCTCGCGACAGCGCAAGACTTCTCGTCATGAACAAGGAAACGGGCGAACTTACTCACACAATATTCAACAAAATCGGCGACTTTCTGAAAGAAGGCGACCTTCTTGTCGTCAATAATACCAAGGTTATCCCTGCAAGGCTTTACGGCTACCGCGCGGACAAGGAAAGCGTGACGAAATACGAGGCGCTTCTTCTTCGCCGCGTGAACTTTACCGATTGGGAATGTATTATGCGCCCCGCAAGGAAAGCGACCGTCGGCGCAAGGCTGAAATTTTCGGACGAACTATTTGCCGAAGTCGTCGGTATCGGTGAAAGCGGAATCAGGACGTTGAGATTTGAATTCGACGGAGTTTTTGAAGACATCTTGTCAAGAGTCGGCAACGTGCCGCTCCCGCCGTACATTCACGAAAAACTCAAAGATCCGTCAAGGTACAACACGGTTTACAGCAAAATCGACGGCAGCGCGGCTGCGCCCACGGCAGGGCTTCATTTCACGCCCGAACTTATCGAAAGTCTGAAAAACAAGGGCGTCGAGTTTGCGGAAGTATTGCTGCACGTGGGGCTTGGGACGTTCCGTCCGGTGAAAGCGGAAGAAATCACCGACCACAAAATGCACAGCGAATATTACGAACTGTCGGAAGAAAACGAAAAAATCATAAACAAAGCGGTGAAAGAAGGGCGGCGTGTGATTGCAGTCGGTACGACTTCCGGCCGCGTTCTTGAAACGCTTGCCGACGAAAACGGTTTCGTCCACGCCGGACACGGCGAGACGCAAATTTTCATTTATCCCGGCTACAAATTCAAAATTCTGAAAGGAATGATTACGAATTTCCATTTGCCGGAAAGCACGCTTATCATGTATGTGTGCGCTTTTGCGGGCTACGAAAAAGTGATGAATATGTACAAAACCGCGGTCGATATGAAATACAGATTTTTCAGTTTCGGCGACGCGACGTTGCTTATTTAGAAAGTGTAAGAAAACAATTTTGCATTAAAATTTCGTCAAAACGTAATAAATTTTGACAAAAATATAAAAAATCCGATGCATTATCGGCATAAACTTAAACTAATATAAAGGTTGACGTGAAATAATAATGGAAAATTTCAAGTATGAAATACTGCATACCTGCAAACAGACGGGCGCGCGTGTCGGCAGACTCACAACCCCGCACGGCGTGATCGAAACGCCCGTATTCATGCCCGTCGGTACGATGGCGACCGTAAAAGGACTTTCGCCCGAAGAACTGAAAGAAATGGGCAGTCAGATAATTCTTTCGAATACGTATCATCTTTATCTTCGCCCGGGTTCCGACCTTATCGAACGGGCGGGCGGACTGCACAAGTTCATGAATTGGGACAGACCCATTCTCACCGACAGCGGCGGATTTCAGATTTTCAGTCTTTCGTCGATGAGAAAAATCACCGAAGACGGCGTTACTTTCAACAGTTTTCTGGACGGCAGCAAGCATTTTATCGGCCCGGAAGAATCGATGCATATCCAACAGCAACTCGGCAGCGACATCGTTATGGCGTTTGACGAATGTACGGCGGCAGGCACCGATTACGAAAAATCCAAAGAGGCGATGGAACGCACATTAAGATGGCTTGACCGGTGCAGCAAACACGATTTTTCGGGCAAACAAATGCTTTTCCCGATCGTTCAGGGCAATATGTATGCGGATTTAAGGCTTGAAAGTCTGAAACGCACGATTCCTTATGCAAAGTGCGGCATCGCAATCGGCGGACTGTCTGTTGGCGAGCCGAAACCCGTTATGTATGAAATGCTGGACGTTTTGCAACCGCATTATCCCGAGAATATGCCAAGATACCTTATGGGCGTCGGCAGCGCGGACTGCATCGTCGAAGGGTTTATGCGCGGCATAGATATGATGGACTGCGTGCTCCCGACGCGTATCGCAAGAAACGGCACGGCAATGACGTATAAGGGCGACCTGACGATAAGAAACGCGAAATATAAGGACGACTTTTCACCCGTCGAAGAAGGTTGCGACTGCTATTGTTGCAGGAATTACACAAGAGCGTACGTGCGCCATCTTATCAACACCGACGAAATTTTCGGCGGAAGGCTGTTGTCGATTCACAACATAAGGTTTTTGAACAGACTTGTGAACGACATCAAAAAGGCTATCTGGGAAGACAGATTGCGCGATTTCCGCGACGAGTTCTTTGAAACGTACGAATTCCGCCGCGAGCAGGACAAAGAAGCCTTTAACAAATGATTTTTCGGGCATTTTGATAAGATTATCGGCAAATTTCTCGATATTTTGCGATAACGCTTGCAAAATGTCAAAAAATAAAGTAATATTAAAAAACAAAAATGAAATAAACAAGGAGATTTTATAAATGTTTGTACAAGCACTTGCAGCCAATCAATGGGTATCTATTGCGATTCTTGCGGTATTTTTCGTACTTATGATCGTTATGACCATCATTCCCCAAAGGAAAAGAAAAAAAGAATATCAGGATCTGATGAGCAACCTGTCTGTCGGCGACAAAGTTATGACAATCGGTCGCCTTATCGGCAAGATTTACGCGATTGACGACGACAGCAAACAAGTTACGCTCAACGTCGGCACCGACGAAAGCGAAACCCTTATCGTCATCGACAAAAACGCAATCGCAACCGTTATCGACAGCAAAAACAAACCCAAGACCGAAGAAAAGCCCAAAAAGCCCAATCTCGGCATCAATAAGAAACATCACGACGAGTCCGTCGACGACACTTCTGCAACCGAAAGCACCAACGACATCACCCTCGGCAACACCGAAGACGTGAGCATCGACAGCAAGGAAGACGTGAAAATCGACAACGACGAAGATATCAAATTTTAATTGAAATTTTTGAGAAATCACAAAAATCCCGCAGTTTTGCGGGATTTTTTGTTGCAAAATTGTCAGTTCTTTTGTTTTACGTTCACCTTGATTATTCCTGAAAACGCGCCTGCGAGAACGCCGAAAAGAAGGTCAAAATAATTAAACTTCACGCCGTCGAATTTTTCAAAAAGGGCAAAAATCAAAAAGGCAAGTAGCACATATAAAACGCCTGCCGTAATGCCTTTTATAAGTCCGCCGCTTTTCGTTTTGAATCCGACAAGTACGCCGAAAATTATCGCAAGAATTTTTGCGACGGTATTAAGAATAACCACGCCTTTTTCCGATACGTTTGAAAATCGTACGATAATCGCCAGGGTCAATACCGCGGCAAACGAAAATAAAATCGAAAACAGGACGGCTTTTGCAACGTCAATAAAAAAAGTTTTGTCGGGTTTTTTCATAAATCACCTTAAAAATGTTTATGCGGTTTCGGAAAAATTTATGATTTTTTTAATATTTTTCGCGTTCTTAATTGTTGTATAGTAAATAATATTATGATATAATATCTATATAATTTTTATCAGACTGCCTATTTTGCGGTTTTTCACGCCGCTTCGGCACTATATATTGATTGGAGGACACCTTGGCACACGATGACAGACGTTACGGCAATTACGACAGCAGAGCAAACCGTATTGCCGGCGGTATATTGATTATTATCGTTTCGCTTTTATGTTTTTTATCGCTCGTCAACGCATTGGGTGGCGTAGGGCGCATGATTTCGTCGTTTCTTATCGGCGTTTTCGGCTACGCGTCTTTCGCATACTCGATCGTGGGCACTTTTATCGGCGTAATGGTTACTTTCGGAAAGCGCGTTACGCTTCCGCTCAGCAAAACTCTGAAATATCTTTCGCTGTTTTACATCGCGCTGCTTGCGCTGCACGTATGGTTTTCAAAGGATTATTTCCTTACCACGTCGTCGTACGGCGCGTATCTCAAAGCGCTTTACAACGGGGAATCGGCGGCAGGTCTTCTTTACGGCATCGTCGCATGGCTTTTCATGAAAGTCCTGACACCCGCGTATTCGATTGTCGCGCTTATTCTGTTGTTTGCGGTTTTAAGCATTTTTGCGGTATATCCCGTGCTTGTGAATCGTTTGCCTTACCGCACGAAATCAACCAAAATCAAAGCGAATAAAAAGGGCGAAAGCCCCGTTCTTACCGACATTGCCGACGCCTCGCGCGAAGAACGCATTGTCGAACAACCCATTGGCAACAAACTTTTTGTCGGAAGTCTGAATGAAAACGGTTCCGACAAGCCTAAAAAGGTAAGAAACAAATTCTCGTTGCTGTTCCCGAATCAGGATACGGCGGGCGTTACCGCCGACAGCGTGAAGGAACCCGTCTTCGATACCGACGACGTCAAACGTAAGCGCGCAAAAGAAAAACTTTACGGCAAAAAGGACGATAAAAAAGTTGAAGAAAGCGGAAAAACCGTTACTTTCGGCACGGCAAACGCAAACGGCGAAGAAGATATAAAACCGTCGCTTGACAGCCAGTCGTTCACGTTCAACCGCGACGGCGGCAAAAAACGCCCGCAAACTTTGAAGGAAGCGTTCGATCTTCCCGAAAGCGACGAAGAAAAAGCGCGCGACATTCAGGAGCGTTTCGGATATATTCTCGACACCCCGACCACTGCAAACGATATCCGCGGCGCGGCGTCGAAACGCATTGCGGAACCTCGTCGCAAAAAGCCCGATCCCGTCCCCGAAAAGGAAGAAGAAAAGAAAAACGACAACGGTATTCCCGAGGGTATGCCGTACTTTATCCGCGACATTTTGTACGGAGATAAGGACAAAAAGAACGAAAAAACCGAAACGAAGGCGGCAAAACCCGACGAAGAAGTCGTCGCGCCTTCCTATAAACCCATTGAAAAACCTGCGGACACTCCCGTGATGAAATCAATAAATCATACGGAGCCCGCTGTTAAACCCGTCGAAAAACCCGAGGTCAAGAAGGAATCCGACAAATCGTCGGGCACGGGCAGTATCTTCACAATGTTCGGCGCGCCGCTGCCCGAAAAGAAAAATTCCGGCACGGTTAAACCCGTGAATAAGGTCGAGCCCGAAAAGAAAGAACCTGCAAAACCCGAAGAAGTCGCAAAACCCGTGACGAACAACGTTTACGAGCGTCCCGCGACCGACAGCGAAAAAACCGAAAAAGTGTTGCCCAAACTTTCGGGCGACGGATACAACTCGGGATACGAACCCGACAACACTCCGCCCGAAAAACCCATGACTCGTTTTGAAGAAATGCAGGCGGAGTCGAAAATTTCCGACGCGAAAATGCCCACCGATAAGGAAATCAACGATACGTTCAATCCGACGCCCTCAGCAAAACCCGTCGAAAAACCGCGTCAGCCTTACGCCCCGCGTGAAGAAAAACCGCGTGAAGAACAAAGGTCGCTCAAAGACACGTCGTACGGCAACACGTTCCCCGTCGGGAAAAACGCAAAAACCGTGTCGGTTACCCCCGCGAAAAAGGACGACAGACAAATCTCGATTGACCAGAGCATTCTTCTGGAACAACAAAAGAAACCTTATTACGCGCCGCCCATCGACCTCCTCAACAAAGGTCGTTCAGACATCGTTGCGGAAGACTTTTCGGAAAAAATCGAAAAACTCGAACAAGTCTTTATGGAATTCAATATCAACGCAAAGGTTGTCGGCGTTACGCAAGGTCCGACGTTCTCCCGTTTCGAACTGCAAATGCCTGCGGGTATTTCGGTCAGTAACGTCACGAAGTATGCCGACGACATCGCAATGAAACTGCAAGTCAAGGGCGCGATCCGTTTCGAAACGCCGATCCCCGGGAAAGACGCATTCGGTATCGAAGTCGCAAACGACGTGCGTACCCCCGTGCTTCTCAGGAGCGTTCTCGAAGGCGAAAAGTTCAACAGGAGCAATTCGGAACTTACTTTCGCGCTCGGCAAAGACATTGCAAACCAGGACGTCGTGTGCGATCTGGAATCCATGCCGCACCTGCTCATCGCCGGCGGCACGGGCAGCGGTAAATCCATTTGCATAAACGGACTTATCGTAAGCTTGCTGTACAGAAACGGCCCGTCCGATTTAAAACTTATTCTCATTGACCCGAAGATGGTTGAAATGGGACCGTACAACGGTATCCCGCACCTTCTCGTACCGGAAGCAATCGACGACGTTGCGGCGGCTGTCAACTCGCTTGACTGGGCGATAAACGAAATGAGAAGAAGATTCAGTCTGTTCAAGGGAATCAGCGCAAGAAATATTTCGGAATACAATCAGTACGCACGCGAACACGAAGGCGTCGTGAAACTTCCCAGAATCGTCATTATCTTTGACGAACTTGCCGACTTTATGTCGCAACAAAAAAGGAATATCGAAGATAAAATCAACTCGCTTGCACGTCTTGCTCGCGCAGCGGGCATACACCTTATCATTTCGACGCAACGCCCGTCCGTCGACGTCATCACCGGCACGATTAAGTCGAACTTGCCGTCGCGCATAGCGTTTTCGCTGAAAACCGCCGCGGACAGCAGTACGATTCTGGGCGAAGGCGGCGCGGAAAAACTTCTGGGCAAAGGCGATATGCTTTATTATCCGCAGTCGTTTAACGAGCCGGAGCGTTTGCAAGGTTGCTTCGTCAGCACCGAGGAAGTGTCGGCAGTCGTAAAATATATAAAAGAGCACAACGAGGCATATTTCGATCCCGACGTTCAGAACTCGATATTCAAGCAGCCCGAGGAAGAAAAAGAACCCGAAGAAGTCCCGCAAAGGAACAGTTACGCCCATACTCCCGTCGGCAAAAACGGGGAGTCAAAACAGTTTATCGACGCTCTGCAAATGTGCGTGAAGGAACAAAAGGCGTCGATTTCCCGCATTCAGCGTAAATTTGGCGTTGGCTACGGCACGGCGGCAAACCTTGTCGAACTTATGGAAGAAAAGGGCTACGTATCGCCGAATAAGGGCGGCAACACACAGCGCGACGTCCTTATCTCGATGGAGCAGTTTATGCAGATTTACGGCGCGGTCGCGGAAAATCCCGACTCCACCGAATTCGACCTGCCGGAGGACGGACAATGAGCGTAAAACTCGGGATAATAAGTCTCGGTTGCGATAAAAACCGCGTCGATACCGAAAACCTGCTTGCTTATGCGGGCGACGCCGGTATCGAATTTACGGCGGACGAAAACGAAGCCGACGTAATACTTATCAATACCTGCGCGTTTATCAAAAAAAGCCAGCAGGAAGCCATCGACACCATTCTGGAATTTGTCGAAAAGAAAAAGGAACGCGATTTCAAAATCATCGTTACGGGCTGTCTGCCCGAAAGGTACAAGCAGGAAATCGTCGACGCAATCCCGGAAGTGGACGCATTCCTTGGTATCAGCGAATACAGCAAAATCGCCGACGTCATCAAATCGGTTGAGGAAGGGAAAAAGGTCGTTGACTTCACGCCGTGCGACTTGCCGTCGACAAAACGCGTGCTGACTACGCCGTATCATTATGCGTATCTCAAAATCGCGGAAGGTTGCGACAATCACTGCACGTATTGCGCGATTCCGAAAATCCGCGGGAAGTTCAGAAGCCGCACGATCGAAAGTCTGTACGACGAGGCGAAAATTCTCGTTGACGAATACGGAGTGAAGGAATTGAATATCGTGGCGCAGGACATCACGCGTTACGGCATCGACCTTTACAACGAATACGCTCTCTTAAAACTTTTAGACAAAATCACGTCGCTTGACGTCGAATGGGTAAGGCTTTTGTATTGCTATCCGGAGCTTTTAAGCGACGACCTTATAAAATATATCGTAAAAAACGACAAAATTTGCAAATATGTTGACATTCCCTTGCAACATATTGATGATACGATATTAAAGACGATGGGGCGACGGACGTCCGAAAAGGAAATCAAAAACCTTATCGAAAAAATCAGAAACGCCGGCGACGTCGCGATTCGCTCGACTTTCATCGTCGGTTTTCCCGGTGAAACGGACGAGCAGTATCAAAAACTTTACGACTTCATCGGCGAATATAAGCTGAATTACGCGGGATTTTTCGCGTACAGCAAGGAAGACGGCACCGCTGCGGCGAAACTCAAAAATCAGATTCCGCAAGCGGTCAAAAACAAACGCCTTAAAAACATCACCGCGCTTCAAAGTAAAGTGATTTTCGAAAACAACAAAAACTACGTCGGTAAAACCTTGAAAGTCCTTTATGAAGGTATCGACTACGATAACAACATATTTTACGGTCGTCCCGAATTCTGTGCGCCCGATGTCGATGCGAAAGTTCTGTTTTCAAGCGACAATCTTGTGAACGTCGGCAATTTCTACGACGTTAAGATTACCGGCGCAAACGGATACGATCTCGTTGGAGAAGTGAAATGAAAAATCTTAATCTTCCAAACAAAATAACACTTGCAAGAATCGCGTTGATTCCCATCGTTGCGATTTTATATTTCGTGAATTTTCCGTATCATGAAATCGCGGCGTGCATAGTGTTTATACTTTGTTGCTGCACCGACTTTATCGACGGCAACATCGCAAGAAAAAGAAATCTTGTGACCGACCTCGGGAAATTTCTGGACCCGATTGCCGATAAGGTCATCGTCGTCATTATGCTGTTTGTCTTTGTCGGCGACGGCACGCTTCCCGGATGGTACAACCAGATTATCGCAGGCGTTATCATAAGCCGCGAAATTATAATTACCGCATTCCGCATAATCGCCGTGCAGAAAAACGTCGTGCTTGCGGCAGACAAACTCGGCAAAATCAAAACGACGTTTCTGGACATCGGTCTTATCGCGCTGACGATGAGCACGATCCAAACCGGAGAAATCGCGGGGAAAGCCTTTTATTTCTTTGACTGGCTCGGACAAATCACGTATTATATCGGCGCGTTTTTCGCAATCGTGTCGGGCGTGAATTACGTCCTGAAAAACAAGCAGGTGCTTGCCGATAAAAAACCCGTCGCAACGGATTTGCCCGCAAAAACTTTGTCCGAAACCGAAAAAGAAAACGACGTGGAGGAAGTTGTTCACAATGATTAACGTGCCCGAATTCGTCGACGGAAAAAAACTTAACGTTGCCGTCGCTAAGATTCTTCTGGAAAACAATCTGAAAATCTCGGTGGCGGAAAGTCTTACCGGCGGCGAGGTCGCGGCAAAGCTCGTTGACGTTGCGGGGATTTCCAAATCGTTTATCGAGGGCATCGTCGCTTACGCAAACGAGGCAAAAATGAATCGTCTGGGCGTCAGCGCGGAAACGCTTATCAAATTCGGAGCGGTGTCGGAAGAAACCGCAAAGGAAATGGCGGAAGGGCTGATAAAAGGCGACGTTACCGTATCCGTCTCGACAACGGGCATCGCAGGGCCCACCGGCGGCACGGTTGAAAAACCCGTCGGCACGGTATGTTTCGGTTTTTGTCTGAACGGAAAAACGTTTACGGAAAGACGGATTTTTTCCGGCACGCGTGAGGAAATCCGTAAAAAATCGACGGATTTCGCGTTTTATAAACTTTATTTGTTGCTGTCGAAAGAGTTTTCAAAATCCGACGACAACGACGTTTTGAAGCTGTCCGATATCGAAAACAAGGATCCCCTTGCGTTTTACGTCGGGCGTACCGACGCGGGCGAAGACGTTTTCACAAACTTCAAAGACCTTGCAAACCTGCTTATCGGCGGCGCAAGCGGCACGGGTAAATCGGCGTTTATCAGAAATATTCTGATTACGCTTTTGCTCAAAAACAAGCCCAGCGAAATAAGTCTTGTTCTTGCCGATCCGAAAAACGTCGAATATAACGACTTCGTCGGCATCAAAAACGTTTACAGAAACAAAGTCCTTAAAACGTCGGACGAGGTCATTGAAATGCTGAACGAAACCTACAAGGAAATGCAGGTCAGATACAAGCGTTTCAAACACGTTAGCGTCAGGAACGTTTACGAATACAATCAAAGTGCGATTACAAACGGCATGCCCGTTTATCCGTACGTCATCATCGTTATCGACGAGTACGCCGACTTTATTTTTGAAAAGCGAAACGACTTTGAAGAAGCGATAAACAACCTTGCGCGGCTCGGGAAAGCGGCGGGGATTCATCTTATTATGAATACTCATTGCACAAACGTTGACGTCATAACGGGCGTTATCAAACAATGTTTTGCCTCGCGAATCGCGTTTTCCACGCAAAATCTTGCCGATTCTTTCACGATGATTGGCGTGGGCGACGCGGCGAATATATCGGAGGCGGGCGTTGCGTGTTTCCTGCCCGTTGTAAAATTCGACCCGACATGTGTCAGAATACCGAACCTTTCGGAAACAAAATTAAAGGAATATATCGAAGTTGTAAAACGACAATAATTCCTTAAAAATATTCAAAACCCAACAAAATTTTGAAAAATTACGTCAAAACACAATAAAATTTGGCGATAAAATATAAGGAGAAAAATATGGCAACCGATTCCAAAGAAAAAGTAAAAAACCTTGAACAGGCTTTACAACAGATAGAAAAACAGTTCGGTAAGGGCGCGATTATGAAATTCGGCGAGACCGAAGTTCAGAAGGTCGAAGCAATCCCCACGGGCTGTCTTACTCTTGACATCGCTCTCGGCATAGGCGGCATTCCGCGCGGCAGAATTATCGAAATTTACGGGCCCGAATCTTCGGGCAAAACGACCGTCGCGCTTCACATGATCGCAGAAACGCAGAAACAGGGCGGTATGGCGGCGTTTATCGACGCGGAGCACGCGCTCGATCCTTATTACGCGCAGGCTCTCGGCGTTCAGATCAACGACTTGTACATCGCGCAACCAGACAGCGGCGAGCAAGCATTGAACATTACCGAAACGCTTGTCAGAAGCAACAGCATCGACCTTATCGTCGTGGACAGCGTCGCGGCGCTTACTCCGCAGGCGGAAATCGACGGCGAAATCGGCGACAGCAGCGTCGGTCTTCAAGCAAGACTTATGTCGCAGGCAATGCGTAAACTCACTGCAATATGCAACAAATCCCGTTGCAGCATCGTTTTCATCAACCAACTTCGTGAAAAAGTCGGCGTGATTTACGGCAGCCCCGAGGTTACGACGGGCGGTAAGGCGCTGAAGTTCTATTCGTCGGTGCGTATCGACATCAGAAAAGCCGACACGATTAAGGACGGCGCGGAAGTCATCGGCAACCGCACAAAGGCTCGTATCGTCAAAAACAAGGTCGCGCCCCCGTTCAAAGTTGCGGAATTTGACATTCTTTTCGGCAAAGGAATTTCCCTTGCAGGCTGCGTGCTTGACGTCGCAACCGATATGGGACTTGTTGAAAAAAGCGGAAGCTGGTATTCGTACAACGACGAAAAAATCGGTCAAGGCAGGGATAAAACGTTGGATTATCTTAACAAAAATCCCGACGTTTTCAACGAAATTAACGAAAAAGTCCGTGAAAAAGTCTTTGCGGACAAATAATTTTGTACTTTTTGCCACGGCTCACCCCGTGGCATTACCGCATAATCAAAGAAATTAAAGCCGACACGCGCCGGACGGCGCGCAAATAAATCGGTTTTATGAATATATAGGAGGATATAAACCAAATGACAAGCATTACAACACAATTGCTTGCTGTCTTGTCGGGCGGCGCAATCGCAGGAATCGCGGTCGCGGCACTCGCAGTAGGACTCGCCGCAGGTGTTGCCGGTTATATGTATTACTACAAACATAAAGTCGGCACCGCTAAATCGGAAGCAGATAAGGTAAAAGCCGAGGCGGCAAAAATTATCGAAGAAGCCAAGGTCGAGGCAAAAACCGCTCGTAAAGAAGCCTTGCTCGAAGCAAAAGAAGAAGAACATCGTCTTCGTGCGGAAATCGATAAGGAAGCAAAAGAAAGAAAAGCAGAGTATCAGAAAACCGAACAACGTCTTCAATCCAAAGAATCGTACCTTGACAAAAAGGACGACGCGTTGGATAAGAAACAGGAACAACTGGAAGTTCAGAAAAAACAACTTCAATCCAAAGAAGAAGAGTTGCAGAATATCGAGGATAAACTCAAAAATTCGCAATTCCTTCTTGAAAAAGAACTTGAAAGAATCTCCGGTATGACCAGGGACGAGGCAAAACAACAACTTATGGACGCGCTCATCGACAGCGCGAAAAAGGACGCGGTACAAACCGCAAAACAAATCGAGGCGGAAGCCAAAGAAAACGCCGAAAAGAAAGCGCAAAACATTATCTCGCTTGCAATTCAAAGATGCGCCGCCGACCACACGACGGACACCACCGTTTCGGTTGTCGCGCTCCCCAACGACGAAATGAAAGGGCGCATTATCGGTCGCGTAGGTCGCAATATCCGCGCGCTTGAAAGTGCGACGGGCGTTGACCTTATCATCGACGATACCCCCGACGTCGTTACGCTTTCGGGATTCGATCCCGTACGCCGCGAAATCGCGCGTATCACCCTTGAAAAACTTATTCAGGACGGAAGAATTCACCCCGCACGCATCGAAGAAATGGTCGATAAGGTCAAAAAAGAAGTCGACGGTCTTATCAAAGAAGCGGGCGAAAACGCGGTGTTCGAGTGCGGTATTTACGGCATTCATCCGGAACTTATCAAAATTTTGGGCAAACTTAAATATCGTACAAGCTACGGTCAGAACGTGTTGCAACACTCGCTGGAAGTTGCGTTCCTTGCAGGCGTTATGGCGTCGGAACTCGGCGCGGACGTCAAAGTTGCGAAACGCGCGGGGCTTTTGCACGATATTGGCAAAGCGGTTGACCACGAAATCGAGGGCACTCACGTCCAGATCGGCGTCGATTTGCTGAAAAAATATAAGGAAAGCGCGGCTGTCATTCACGCGGTTGCGGCTCACCACGGCGACATCGAGGCAACAAGCGTCGAAGCAGTCCTTGTTCAGGCAGCCGACGCAATTTCAAGCGCACGTCCCGGCGCACGTCGCGAATCGCTTGAAAACTACGTCAAACGCATTGAAAAGTTGGAAACAATCGCAAATTCCTTCAACGGCGTCGAACAGTCTTACGCAATTCAGGCAGGGCGCGAAATCCGCGTTATGGTCAAACCCGAGGTCGTCGACGACACCACCACGGTTTTCCTTGCAAAAGAAATCGCCAACAAGCTGGAAGCGGAACTCGAATACCCCGGACAAATCAAAGTTACGGTGGTCAGGGAAATCAGAAGCGTCGACTACGCAAAGTAATCAATTTAACCCAAAACCAAAACAAAAACCGTCCGAAAGGGCGGTTTTTTCTATACAAAAAAAGACACCGCGATTTTTCGGAAGAGGTGGATTCGTATAAGAGCGAGAGCGAGCGTGCTTGCACGCATAGCAAAGCGTCAGCACCGAAAAGGTGGTTCAGAATCCACCCTTATATGCGGAAGAGGTGGATAGCCTCGGCGTTGGATAGTTTTTAAATATACAGCGAAACGCCGCATTGTGTAGCGCAATGATAAACTAACTGCACAACGGCGCCGTTGCATTACGCAACGGTGCGAACGGTTGCTTTGCAACGGTTCTTCATCCACTCTCTTTCGCACCAAAAAAGAAAGCATCGGAATTTCGATGCTTTCTTTTTTGGTGGGAAGAGGTGGATTCGTTTAATAGCGGAACGGGCAAGTTTACTTGCATAAGTGGAGCGTCAGCACCGAAACAGGTGGTTCAGGTGCAACGCGCCGCGCGGTGTAAACCGCGCAGAATCCACGATTCCCGGCATAAAAAAAAGACACCGCATTGCGATGTCTTTTCTTTGGTGGGAAGAGGTGGATTCGAACCACCGAAGGCGGTGCCAACAGATTTACAGTCTGCTCCCTTTGGCCACTCGGGAATCTTCCCACGCTTGGAGCTGGTGGTCGGAGTCGAACCAACAACCTGCTGATTACAAATCAGCTGCTCTGCCATTGAGCCACACCAGCGAGGTGTTTGGAACGAAAACTCTGTGCCGCACCATCCGTATAAAAATGGTGCCTTGGGGCGGAGTTGAACCACCGACACAGGGATTTTCAGTCCCTTGCTCTACCAACTGAGCTACCAAGGCGTTTATGGCGATTCGAAGGGGAGTCGAACCCCTGACCTCTAGCGTGACAGGCTAGCGTTCTAACCAACTGAACTACCGAACCACAATTTATTAAGTTTTTTGGTGGGCCTTCACGGACTTGAACCGCGGACCAATCGGTTATGAGCCGACCGCTCTAACCAACTGAGCTAAAGGCCCTAATCTTTTTGGTGGTCGGGGTGAAGAGACTCGAACTCCCGACCTCATGGTCCCAAACCACGCGCGCTACCAAACTGCGCCACACCCCGATAGCGGGAATTGTTCGCCATTCACAAGCGACTTTTAAATAATACGATAATACAAAAAAAATGTCAACTTTTTTTCAATATTTTCAGAAAAATTTTTAATTCAATTTACAATATCCGTTTAATTTCGTTGAAAAACAACTTTATATATGTTTTTTTGCAAAAATTTAAGGTTTATTCTTTTTTCAAGAGGTGAGAAAATGAAAATATCTTATGAAAATTCGTCGGGATCGCTCATGATAAGACTTATCGGCGACGTGGACGACAACGGAATAATAAAAGCCAGACAAGATATCGACCGACTGCTGGAAAAGGAAAGATATTACGAAGTCGTGTTCGATTTTTCGGGCGTGAGTTTTATGGACAGCACCGGCATCGGCATGCTTCTCGGACGGTACAAAAAACTTGAAAAGTTGTCCGTGCCGATGTACGTTACGGGCACAAACAAGCAAGTCGACAAAGTATTTTTTACAAGCGGAATATACGAAATAATCTGCAAACTCGCATAAAGGAGAGAATATGGAAAACTATCTTGAAATGAAATTTTTGAGCATACCCGAAAACGTATCGTTTTCACGCAGTACGGTGTCGGCGTTTTGCCTTGCGCTCGATCCGAGCGTCGAGGAACTCAACGACGTCAAAACCGCGGTGTCGGAGGCGGTAACAAATTCAATCGTGCACGGATACGAAAACAGAAAAACGGAAATAATCGAAATAACCGCAAAATGCGAAAAGAATTCGGTTGAAATCCTGATTGTCGACCACGGCGTGGGAATCCCCGACGTAAAGCGCGCGATGGAACCCTTTTTCACGACGAAACCCAACGAGGAAAGAAGCGGCATGGGTTTCACGATAATGCAAACGTTTATGGACGAAGTTGCGGTTGATTCAAAAGACGGCGAAACACGAGTAAAATTATTAAAGCGTTTTAAGGGAAACGATAATGTTTGACGTCGAAAAAACAAGCGACCTCATACAAAAGTCAAAAGACGGGGATAAGGACGCGCTTGACGCGCTCATCGTTGAAAACACGCCGCTTGTCAAGTCGGTCGTAAGACGTTATTCCGGGAAAAACGTTGAGTACGACGACCTTATGCAACTTGGCAGCATGGGGCTTCTGAAAGCCATTAAAAACTTTGACGAAAACTTCAACGTCAGGTTCTCGACGTACGCCGTACCGATGATCGCGGGCGAAATCAAAAGGTTTATCCGCGACGACGGGGCGGTGAAAGTGTCGCGCGCACTGAAACTTCTGGCGTACAATATCGGAAAATTCAAGGACGACTTTTCAAAAACGAACAATCGCGAGCCGACCATCGACGAAATTTCAAAAGCGTTTAACGTCGATAAGGAAGAAGTCGTTTTCGCGCTGGACAGCACAAGATATCCGCTGTCGTTAAACGACACGCAAGGCGATGACGAGGGCGCGCCTTTAATCGACAAAATCGGCGAAAACACGTCAAACGACCTTGACGACAAAATCATCTTAAAAGGCGTGATAAAAGACCTGCCGGAGCGCGAGAAAAAGATTATTATATTAAGGTATTATCGCGATAAAACCCAGTCGGAAGTTGCGGGAATTATGGGCGTTTCGCAGGTGCAAATTTCACGCATCGAAAACAAAATTCTTTCAAAAATCAAAGAATCATTCAATAATAAGTAACACTTTTTGTGTATTTAGTCAAAAAACGGTAACACTTATCGATATGGATAAGTGTTATTTATCGTGTCGCGAAGACACCGAATCGAAAACTTTGAAAAAAACGAAATTAAGGACGGACGAAAACGTTGAAAACCCGCAAAAAGAAAGCTGACACGCGCTTTATTAACGAAGAATATCTTGCGTACGTGCACGAAAACGCGCCCAAAACAAAACAACTTAAAACCCTTATCCCGGCATTTTTGGTGGGCGGCGCGATATGTTCGATCGGTCAGCTTGTGTCCGACCTGCTGAAAATGTGGACGTCGCTTGACAAAGACGGAATCGGCGCGGCGACAAGCGTAATATTGATATTCCTTGGGAGTTTATTCACCGGGCTCGGGCTGTACGACAGGCTCGGACGAATTGCGGGTGGCGGCAGTATCGTGCCTATCACGGGCTTTGCAAACTCAATCGTATCTCCTGCGATGGAATTTAATCAGGAGGGCGTAATTTTCGGAATCTCCGCAAAAATGTTCGTAATTGCGGGGCCGATAATCGTGCTGGGCGTCAGCGCGTCGGTTGTCGTCGGGCTTATTTATATGATTTTTTTATGAAAAAAGGAAAACAAAGCGTAATATTTCAGAAAGATATTTTCATAAACGACGCCGCGTCGTACGTCGGCAAAAGGGAAAGCGAAGGCAACCTTCGCGATTATTTTCAAAACGTTCTGCAAGACGACCTGATGAAAGAAAAATCCTATGAACTTGCCGAAACGAAAATGCAGAAAATGACCGTCGAAAAACTTTTTGAAGTTTCGGGAAAAACCGCAAATGATTTCGATTGTATAATGGGCGGCGATTTGCAAAACCAGATTTTCGCGACAAGTTTTTGTGCAAGGGAGTTCGACATTCCGTTTTTCGGGCTTTACGGCGCGTGCAGTACGTTCGGCGAAGGGTTGTGCGCGGGCGGATTGTTTATCGAAAGCGGAAACTTCAAAAAAATAATCGTCGTTACAAGCAGTCATTTTTCGTCGGCGGAGCGGAATTATCGTTTCCCGCTGGAACTCGGCAACCAGCGCACGCCTTTGTCGCAGTGGACGGTAACGGCGTCGGGCGCGGTAACGCTTTCCGACGAAAAGTACAAGGATTTCGCGCCGAAAATCACTGCAATTACCGTAGGCAAAGTCGTTGACTTCGGCGTGACCGACGCAAACAATATGGGCGCGGCAATGGCTCCTGCCGCCGCGGACACCTTAAAAACGCACTTTTCCGACCTTTCAAGGAGCCCTGATTATTACGACGCGATTTTTACGGGCGACCTTGGAATTTTCGGTCACGAACTTTGCGCGCACCTTTTGTCGAATGACGGTATTACAATGCCGAAAACCTTTTCGGATTGCGGAAAAATCATTTTTTCGGAAAAACAAAAGGTATTTATGGGCGGCAGCGGAGCAGGGTGCAGCAGCGCGGTATTCGCCTCGTACCTTTTTGAACTATTAAGGAAAAACGAAATCAAAAAACTTTTGCTTGTGCCGACGGGCGCACTTCTGAACAAAGATAGCCCTCTGCAAAAACAGTCGATACCCGGCATCGCGCACGCGGTTTCAATCGAGGTGTAAAATGGAAATATTTCTGACTTATCTTAAAGTGTTTGCCGTGGGCGGCTTCGTATGTATGCTCGGACAAGTGCTGATAAACACTACGAAAATGACGTCGGCAAGGATACTCGTCACGTTTTTGATGCTTGGCGTCGTGCTGGAAGTTACGGGCGCGTTTGACTATATCGAAGAATTCGCGCACGCAGGGATAACCGTACCCATCACGGGGTTCGGCTCCAACCTTGCAAAAGGCGCGATAAAAGGCGTTAAGGAAGACGGGATCTTGGGCGCGGTGAAGGGCGGCATGAGCGCGGTATCGTCGGGACTTTCCGCGGCGATATTTTTCGGATTTATTTTCGCGCTGATTTTCAAGGCAAAAACAAAAGAAAGTTAATATATTTATATTATGACAAGTAATCATATTATAAGTCGCCGCATATCATATATGCGTGATATTGTCGATAAGTCCGAAAACGAAAAAACTGCTGAAAGCCTTATTTATAATTGCGGTAATTTTACTTGTCGCAGGGCTTATTTTTTCGTATTTCCGCGGAAACGTCGTGCCGGTTTTCACGACAACTTGTGAGGCGGAAGTGAAAGCACTTGCGATAAACGCCGCCAACCGCGCGACCAACAGCGTGCTTTTTAACGAAAGCGTGAACTACAACGACCTGTTCGAGGTGGTAAAAAACAACGACGGCGACGTAACGCTTATCGAGGCAAAATCCATCAATATTAACAAATTCGCGCGGGAAATCGCGATTCTGACGCAAAGATACCTTGAAAACAACGGAACGACGAAAATCAGCATTCCGCTCGGTACGCTGTCCGGGATAACGATGTTTGTGGGCACCGGTCCCGATGTCAACATCGAAATACTGCCCATCGCCGCGACAAACTGCGACTTTTATTCGGAATTTCAGTCGGCGGGAATCAACCAGACAATCCATAAAATTTACGTGATAGTCCTGCTTTCGGTCACGGTTGCGCTTCCTGCGTCCGAAATATCCGTCGAAACACAGTCGGAAATCCTCGTGTGCGAAAATCTTATTGTCGGGAAAGTCCCCGATACTTATCTGGGCGTAGGGAAGATATCGTCGGGATATAATCTTGTCCCGTAACAAATCTTTTAAGTCATTTTTAAGGTTTTATACAAAAAAAATCAATTTTTCTTAATTTCGACATTAAATTTTGTTATTTTTTGTTTTTATTTTCAACATTATTTCTTTACTTTATTTCTTCCTTGTGTTAAAATTATTTTAATCAAAATTCAAGGAGTAATTATGATTGAAGCCATCGAAAGGTTAAAGTCCGACGGCGTCGCGCTCATAAACGACGCGAAAACGCTCAACGACGTAAACAACGTGAAAGTGAAAATCTTTGGCAAAAACGGCGATTTCACAATCGCTATGCGCGGTCTGAAAGACGTCCCGCGCGAACAAAAGCCCGAAGTGGGCAAAATGTTCAACGACGTGAAAGTCATGCTTGAAGGTCGTATTGCCGAAAAAGAAGCAGAGTTTAAGGAAATCGAAAAACAAGCGCGCATTAAAAGCGAATATATCGACGTCACGCTTCCCGGAAAAACGGAACTCGGGGCGTTGCATCCTTTGACGGAAGTCAAAAACCAGATTCTCGATACGTTTATCGGGCTCGGGTTCGAGGTCAAGGAAGGTCCGGAAATCGAAAGCGATTACTTTAACTTCCAACTTCTCAACATTCCGAAGGATCACCCCGCGCGCGATATGCAGGATTCCTTCTATATCACCGACAATTTCCTGCTTCGTACGCACACAAGCCCGATGCAGGCTCGCACGATGACCACCGAAAAACCGCCGATTCGTATCGTCGTTCCCGGCAAAGTTTACAGAAACGACGACGACGCGACGCACAGCCCGATGTTCCAGCAGGTCGAAGGGCTTGTCATCGACAAACATATCACGCTTTGCGACTTAAAAGGCGCGCTCGAAGTCTTTGCGAAGAAACTTTTTGACGAAAAAACGAAAGTTCGTTTCCGTCCGAGTTACTTCCCGTTTACGGAGCCGTCCGTCGAAGTCGACGTGTCGTGCAGTATCTGCCACGGTAAAGGCTGCCGCGTTTGCAAGGGCACGGGCTGGATTGAAATCCTCGGCGCGGGCATTGTAAATCCCGCGGTACTCGAAGCATGCGGCATCAACAGCAAGGAATACAGCGGCTACGCATTCGGTTTCGGTATCGAACGTATCGCAATGATTAAATACGGTATCCCCGATATTCGTCTTTTCTTTGAAAACGACAAACGCTTTTTAGAGCAATATAAGTAGGAGATTTTTTATGAAAGCACCAATAAGTTGGTTACAAGATTTTGTTAAAATAGATATACCTGCCGAAGCGCTTGCGGACAAACTCGTACACGCGGGTTTCGAGGTCGAAGAAATTATCCGCGAAGCGGACGCAATCAAAAACGTCGTTACGGGACGCGTGCTTGCAATGGAACGCCACCCCAATTCCGACCACCTCTGGATTTGCCAGATCAACGTCAAAACCGCAACTTTGCAAATCGTTACCGGCGCGCAGAACGTGCAGGTCGGCGATATCGTTCCCGTCGCGCTTGACGGCGCGGTTCTTCCCGACGGAAAACGTATTTTCAATGGGGAACTTCGCGGCGTGAAATCGCTCGGGATGCTTTGCGGCGGCAGTGAACTCGGTCTGACCGACGCCGATTACGAAGGCGCGGACGTCGACGGAATTCTTATTTTGAAACCCGACACGAAAGTCGGCGTCGACATCAACGAAATTCTCGGCCGCACCGACGTCATTCTGGACGTTTCGGTCACGGCAAACCGTCCCGACTGCAACAGTATATGGGGTATCGCGCGTGAAGTCGGCGCAGTTCTTCACAAAACCGTGAAAGCGCCCGTCACAAGTTACACCGCAACGCCTGAACGTATCTTCAATTTGCTGGACGTTCAGGTTGCCGACGCAGACCTTTGCCCGCGTTATATGGCAAAAGCCGTCAAAAACATCAAAATTTGCGAAAGTCCCAAAATCATTAAGGACAGGCTTCGCGCGGTCGGCATCAAACCCATCAACAATATCGTCGATATCACAAACTATATTCTTATCGAACTCGGTCAGCCGATGCACGCCTTCGATTACGAAAAAATCGCAGGTCATCGCATTGTCGTCCGTCGCGCGGAAGAAGGCGAAACTATCACCACGCTCGACAACACGACGCACAACCTCGACAACGACGTCCTTGTCATCGCCGACGCCGAAAAACCTTTGGCTGTCGCGGGCATTATGGGCGGTCTTGACAGCGGCATTTCCGACGATACCCACACCATTATCTTTGAAAGCGCGAAATTCGCACGCGATAACGTACGTCGCACTTCAAGAAAACTTAACCTTAAAAGCGACAGCAGCGCAAGATTTGAAAAAGGCATCGACTTTTTGAGTCAGGCAATCGCAATCGACCGCGCTTTGACGCTCATTCAGACGAACGGCTGGGGCACGATTATTTCCGGTACGATCGACACGAATATGAACGCGGTCAAACCCCGCACGCTCACTGTGCAGTATAAGAAAGTCAACAATATTCTGGGCATTAAGGTTCCCACCGAAAAAATGGTTGAGATTCTGAACTCGTTGCAAATCAAAACCGTCGTGAAGGGCAAACGCCTTGAATGCCAGATTCCCGCATATCGCGAGGATATCGAGGGCGCAAACGACCTTGCGGAAGAAATCATTCGTCTGTACGGCTACAACAAAATCAAGTCGACATTGTTTGCCGACGCTTCAAAGCAAACTATGGGCGGCCGCGACGCGTTCAGAACGAAAGAAGATCTGCTTAAACGTATTCTTACCGCAAAAGGCGCGAACGAAATCATTACTTACAGTTTCATCTCGCCAAAGACGTTCGATATTCTTCGTCTTCCGAAAAACGACGCGCTGAGAAACGCAATTCCCATTCTCAACCCGCTTGGCGAAGACGTCAGCATTATGCGTACGACTCTTGTCGGCAGCATGCTTTCGATAATCGGCAGCAATTTCAGCAAAAACAATAAGGACGGCATTTTCTTTGAAACGTCCAAAGTTTTCGCGCCAAAAGCATTGCCGCTTAAAGATTTCCCCGTCGAGACCGAAACTTTGTGCGTCGGTATGTACGGCGCGGATTACGATTTCTTTGCGCTCAAAGGGCTGCTTGACAGCGTTTTCTCGGCGTTCAAAATCGACAAAACGACCTACGCCCGCGTGAATAAACCTTATTTGCACGAAGGCAGAAGCGCAGAAATCTTTGTCGAGGACGAGTCGGTCGGTTACGTCGGCGAGGTTTATCCCGACGTTCAGGAAGCCTATGGCATCGACACACGCGTTTACGTTGCGGAAATCAATCTTGTCAAACTTTTTGCACACGCCGTCGATCATCGTGAATTCAAAGCACTTCCGAAATATCCCGCAATCAGCCGCGACCTTGCGCTTCTTGTCAAAGACGGCGTTTCGTCCGATCAGGTCGTTGCGGTTATCAAGAAAGTCACAAACAGAAAACTTCTGGAAAGCGTTGAAATCTTTGACGTTTACAAAGGACAAGGCGTGCCGAAGGGCAATACGTCAATCGCTTTGACCGTCGTCTTCCGCGCTCCCGACAGGACGCTCACCGACGACGAAGTTCAGGCGGAAATCGACCACGCTTTGAAGAGTATGAAGCGTAAATACAGAGTCAAACTTCGTGTATGATTGAAATTCTTGCTCCGGCAGGTGATTTAATATCGTTAAAATCGGCAATAGCCTCAGATACCGACGCGGTTTATCTGGGGCTATCCGCGTTTAATGCGAGGATTAAGGCCGAAAACTTTACAACCGAAAACATCAAAGATACGGTGGATTATTGCCACCTTTTCGGCGTGAAAGTTTACGTCACGATAAATATCGCCGTGAAAGAGTCGGAGAAGGAAGAACTGAAAAATATTATTGTCGCGTGCGGACAGGCGAACGTCGACGCTTTCATAATCACCGATATGTTGGCGCTTGAACTTGCAAAAGAATTTGCGCCGAAAGTCCGCCTGCACGCGTCAACTCAATTCGGCGTATGCAACGCGGAAGGCGCGAAATTTGCAGAAAGCCTGGGGTTTTCACGCGTGGTTTTGTCGCGCGAGGCGACAATCGAAGAAATCAAAAAAATCAAAGCCGAAACAAACTTGGAAATCGAGTATTTCGTTCACGGTGCGCTGTGCGTTGCGTTTTCAGGGAAATGTCTTATGTCGTCGTTCATTAACGGCGGCAGCGGAAACAGGGGCAGATGCCTGCAACCGTGCAGATTGTTTTACACCGAAAAAACGACGGGAAAGCAAGGTTATCTTTTGTCGACTTCCGACTTATGCCTTGCAGAAAATTTGAAAGAACTTGCCGCCGCAGGCGTTTCGAGTTTTAAAATCGAAGGACGACTTCGCCGTCCCGAATACGTTTACAAAACAGTTTCGACTTATAAAAAAATCGTAAAAAACGGCTTTATTGCACAAAAAAACGATATAAACGCCTTAAAGTCCGCTTATAATCGTGGCAACTTCACAAAAGGATATTCCTTTGACGACACGAAAAATATTATGAGCGAAAAGGTTCAAGGCAACATCGGGCTTTTGGTCGGTAAGGTCGCAAGCGTCGATAAGCAAGGTTATGCCGAAATCAGGTTTTTTGACAAAATCTCGGAAGGGCAGGGCTATAAACTTCTGGACGAAAACGGTTTTGAAAAGTCGGGCGGCGCGTTTCCGAAAGCAAAAAACGGGAAATATCCGATTATCGGCGCAAAGCCCGGATACGAAATAAGAAAAACTTCGGACGCGGAATTTACCTTTTCGGAAAAGAAAATCCCGGTGAAAGTTAAATACCTTATCGACGAAAAAGGGAAGTTTTCAGCGACGTACGAACATAAAGAGTTTTCGTATACCGTTTCGTCCGGTTTTGAAAAAGCGCAGAATAAACCGCTTGACGAGATTACGATAACGGATTCTCTTTCAAAGACGGGCGACACGTGTTTCATTGTCGAAAAGGTGAGCGGCAAAATATTATCCGACGTTTTCGCACAAAGAAGCGTGCTGAATTCGTTGCGCCGCGACGCTTTGGACGGATTAAAGGAAGAAATATTAAAGTCGTATAAATTTGCGAAAAATGACGAAAAAACGCGTGAAACTATTATAAAAAACCGCAAAAATTATAATAATCTCATCGCTGTCGAGGTTCAAAACGAAAATCAACTGTCAGATCGCATAATAAACGATGCGGACGCAATCGTGTTTTTCCCGGACGAGTTTTCGGAAAAATCGGTATCGTCGTTTTTGAGTATTTTGGGCGACAAAAAAGACAAAGCGTACTTGAAACTTACCGTAAACGCGCGTGAAAACGACGTCGACTTGTATGAAAGTATTATTAAAAACACCGGCATTTCGGGCATTTACGCAACGAATCCGTATGGCATATACCTTGCGAGAAAGCATAATCTTAAACTTTTTTCGGGATACGAACTCAATATTTTCAACGAAGTCGACAAAAACCTTTTGTCCGACGATTTATTTGTCGCGAGCGCGGAACTTACCGAAAAGGAACTTAATACGTTTTCGACAACCCCGTTTGTTTTTGCATACGGATATTTGCCGCTTATGAATCTTTCACACTGCGCGTCGCAACTTCTGACGGGAAAAACCTGCAAAAACTGCGCTTATAAAAACGGTTTTACCTACGTCGACCGCAAAAATTACGAATTCAAAATCCTGAGAAACAGGGCGGCAAACTGTTATTTCACGCTGTATAACTCAAAAATTCACGATATTTCGTCAAAAGTGAAGCCGAATTCTTTTAATTTATATCTGAATATGTTACAATTATCGCGTGACGAAGCGGACAACGTCTTCGCCGCGTTTAAGGATAATTTATCCTTAACGACTCGTGACAAAACCAACGGTCATTTTATAAACGGTGTGTTATGAACGCTGAAAAAGCCTTAAAAACATTGGAATATCAAAAGATTCTGGATATGCTGAAAACGCACGTCTCGTCCGAGCGCGCAAGGGAACTTGCCGACGAAACGCGACCGACCGACGACAAAAACCTTGCAGAGTCTTGGCTTACTGAAACGTTTGAGGCAGACAAAATCCTGTACGAGCAATCGTTGGACCCGAATTTCGCAATCGACAATATCGTGACGTCTTTGGAGCGCACGAGAAAACTTTCAAATCTCACGATGGCGGAACTTCTAAAAATTGCCCGCGTGCTGAAAGTTTCAAGGATCCTTAAAAATACTTTGTCGCGCGCAATCGACGCCGACGTAATAAAAGGATACTCGTTCGGGCTATTCACAAATCTTCCTCTGGAAGAAAGAATCGACAAAAGCATAATTTCCGACACCGAAATGAGCGACGACGCAAGCCCCGCGCTTCGTCAGATCCGCATCAAAATCAGGCGCACCAACGAAAACGTCAAACTTAAACTGCAAAGTTACGTCACGCAGGGCAAGTACCAGAAATATTTGCAGGACAACATCGTCACGATGCGCGGCGACAGATACGTTATCCCCGTTAAGTCGGAGTTCAAGGGCGCGATGCAAGGGCTTGTGCACGATCAATCGGCGTCCGGGCAAACGCTTTTTATTGAGCCGCTTGCCGTTGTCGAACTTAATAACGAACTGAAAACCCTTCTTATCGAAGAGCAGCAGGAAATCGAAAAAATTCTTACCGACCTTACGGCTTCGGTGCGCGGCGACGTCAACGAAATCCTTAACAATTACGAAATTATCGCGCGGCTTGACCTGATTTTCGCAAGGGCAAAACTCGCAAGGACAATGAAGGCGATTATGCCCAAAATCAACGATAAAGGTTATATAAATATCGTTGCCGGCAGGCATCCGCTTATCGACAAAAACAAGGTGAAACCCATCACGATATATCTTGGAAAAGACTTTGACGTGATGCTTATCACCGGTCCGAACGCAGGCGGCAAAACCGTCACGCTCAAACTTGTGGGGATTCTGGAAGTCATGGCACTTTCGGGCATGTTTATTCCTGCGGGCGCGGACAGCGAAATATCGACGTTTTCAAACATTTTCACGGATATCGGCGACGAACAATCCATCGAACAATCTTTGTCGACGTTTTCGGGACACCTTAAAAACATCGTGTCGTTTATAAACGACATCACGCCAGACACGCTTTTGCTTCTGGATGAACTCGGCGCGGGTACAGACCCGGCGGAAGGCAGCGCGCTTGCCGTCGCAATCACGAAAGAAATCAAAAAAGTCGGCGCGAAAGCGGTTATCACGTCGCACTTCAACGCGCTTAAAGAATACGCGGTCAGCACCGAGGGCGTGGGTTCCAGCAGTATGGACTTCAACGTAAACACGTTCGAGCCGCTTTATCGACTTATCATCGGCTCAACGGGAACGTCAAACGCGATACAGATCGCAAGACGGCTCGGGCTCAAAAAGGAAATCGTCGACGACGCGGATTCCATGCTCAGCGAAGAGTCAAAATCGTTCGACAAAGTCTTAATGTCCGCGGAAAAAGCGCGAAAAACCGCCGAAGAGTTGACCGAACAGGCAAAAATCCACAAAATAGAAGCGGAAAAAGAACTCAAAAACGTGCAGGACGAACTTAAAAAACTGCGCGATAACAACGAAAGACTTAACGAACAAATCAGAAAAGATACCAAAAAACTTATCGAATCCAGCGTGAGCGAGGCGAACGATATCATCGACGAGCTGAAAGAACTTTTGAATAAGCCCGACGAACAGGCGCTTTTCGAGGCAAGAAAACTCAAAAAACGCCTTGAAAATATGTCTGCCGAGTACGAAGAAAACGACATCAACGCCGAATACGATCAAAATCTTAATTTTATCGGCGGCGAAATCAAAGTCGGCGACGAAGTTTACGTCGATACGCTCGACAAAGTCGGTAAGGTTACCGCCGTCAACAAAAACGGCGAATACGAGATAATGCTCGGCGCGGTAAAAACCAAAGTTAAGGCAAAAAATTGCAAACGACTTGCGCCGACAAAATCGAAATCTGAGCGCGTGAGCGTATCGAAAGCGTTCTCGAACGCACAAATAAAAACCGAAATAAACCTTCTCGGGAAAACCGTGGACGAGGCGATTTTTGAACTCGATCCGTTTTTGTATCAGGCGTCGGAAGCAAACGTTCCCGAAGTCCGCGTCGTACACGGCAAGGGCACGGGCGCGTTGAGAAAGGGCGTACAGGCATATTTAAAAGGTCATCCTTGCGTCAAGGAATTCCGCGACGGCGTTTATGGCGAAGGCGATAACGGCGTTACCATGGTGAAAATCAAATGATGCCCGAATTTTTCTCGGAAACCGAAACGAACACCGGTGCGACCGAGGCGAAAAAAGTAAAAAAACTTTTGTTCTGGTCATACGCGTTAAAAGTCGCGTCGCTTTTATTCGTGGTACTCAGCGCGGTTTTCTCGCCTTATTATCTGATAGGATTTGCGATTTTTGTGATGTCAGGCATTCTAATGAAGCAATCCGTGCTTGAAAGAACCGCAAGTTTTGAATACTTTTTCGTCCGCGACACGCTGAAAATAACGGCTTTTTCAAACTTCGGAAAGAAAAAGTATGAGATTTCGATACCCATAAACGATATCGTGAGCATTGAACGGGAATTTGAACGAATTCCTGAAAAAACCGACGTTTTTGCCGCACCGGAGGGCAAACGTATTATAAAAATCCGCTTTATTGAGAATAGTTTGACGAGAAATTTGTATTTTTCGCCTTGCTTGTATCTTGAAGCACTTATACGGAACAGGAAAAATGATTTACTTTGACAATGCGGCGACGACGCCGCTCGACGAAATCGCGATCGACGCGCTTAAAGAATACGGTGTTGAAAAGTTCTTTAATCCGTCAGCGTTGTACCGCGAAGCACTTGAAAACACGAAAGCCTTGAACGCCGCGCGCGAAAACATTCTGAAAATCATGCACGGCGACGGCGATTTTATATTCACCGCAAGCGGCACAGAAGCCGACAATATGGCGATTTACGGCGTGAAAAAACCGAAAAACGCGCGTATTATTGTGAGCGCAAGCGAACATTCCGCAATGCTCAACCCCGCAACCGACCTTCTGAACAAGGGATACGACGTTGTTTTTGCACCGCTGAACCCCGACGGGAGCGTTAATATCGACGAGTTCAAAAAACTTTTGAACAAGGACGTTTGTTTCGTGTCGATAATGCACGTCAACAACGAAACGGGCGCGGTGAACGATCTCCAAAAAATCGTAAAACTCACGAAAGCCGTCGCACCTCGTGCAATCGTCCATTCCGACGGCGTGCAGGCACTTATGAAAGTCAAGGTAAACCTTATGAACCTTGGCGTCGATATGTATTCGGTCAGCGCGCACAAGGTTCACGCACCGCGCGGAGTCGGCGGACTTTACATCAGAAAAGGCGTCAGAATTAACCCGCTTATTCTCGGTGGCGGGCAGGAAAAGGGTTTACGAAGCGCAACGGAAAATCTTGCTGGAATCGTCGCTTTTTCAAAAATTCTTGAAAAATACGATAAAATGTTCAACGAAAATGTTGAAAAACGAAAAGTCGTCCTTGATTATCTTCGCCAAAAAATAAGCGAATCCATGCCTGAACATATTATCGTTTCGCCTGAAAACTCGCCGCATATTCTGATGCTTGCGTTAAAGGGCGTTCGCGGCGAAGTCATGCTGCACAGCCTTGAAGATTACGGCATTCTTATCGGCGTCGGCAGCGCGTGCAGCAGCAAAAAAGGCATAAATAAATTCCAGTCGCTCTTAAATCTTGACGACGAGCATAAGGAAGGCATTATCCGCGTCAGTGTGTCGGAAACGAACACGATCGAAGAATGCGATTTCTTCCTTGAAAAACTGAAATACCTCACGGATAAATTAACCGATTATAAAAGGATTTAATATGGAAAGAGTCATTCTTTTAAGGTTTTCCGAAATATTTTTGAAGGGAAACAACAGGAAATTTTTTGAAAAAAAACTTATCGACAACATCAAAGAAACGCTGAAAAGTTACGAATATCGTTTTTCAACGTCGCAAAACAGATACGTCGTGTCCGATTACGACGTCGACCTTGAAACGGAAATCGTCGAAAGGCTGAAAAAAGTATTCGGTATTTATTCGTTAAGCGTCGCAAACAAAGTCAAAACGGATTTTGACGAAATAAGAAAAGCAGCGGTCGATTTGTTTGACGATACGCCTTTGAAATTCCGCGTGACGGTAAGAAGAGCGGATAAACGCGTCGAAATCCCAAGCCCCGTTATGGCTGCGGAAATCGGCGGCGACATTCTGGAAAAATATCCCGAAACGTCGGTGGATCTCACAAACTTTGACAAAGAAGTTTACGTCGATATACGCGAAAACGGATATACTTATATCTTCCTTGACAAAATCCACTGCGCCGGCGGCATGCCCGTAGGATCGAGCGGCAAAGCGCTTTGTCTGCTGTCTGGCGGCATCGACAGCCCCGTCGCGGCGTATATGATGGCAAAACGCGGGCTTCAAATCGACGCGATCCACTTCCACAGCATGCCGTACACGAGCGAGCAGGCAAAAGAAAAAGTCGTAAGCCTTGCAAAAATCGTTTCCGCGTACGTGGGACACATTAAACTTCACGTCGTGCCGTTCACCGAAATTCAGGAAAACATACACAAATTCTGCCCACCCGAATACATGATAACAATTATGCGCCGCATTATGATGCGTATTTCGGAAAGGCTTGCGATGCAAATCAATGCGGGCGCGCTCGTCACCGGCGAAAGTCTGGGACAAGTCGCGTCGCAAACCATGCAAAGCATTACGGTTACCAACAAGGTCATTGAAAGATTGCCCGTATTTCGTCCGCTTATCGGTTTTGACAAGGAAGAAATCGTGAAAATTTCAAAACATATCGACGCTTTTGAAACGAGTATCCTTCCGTATCAGGATTGCTGCACGATTTTCCTTCCGAAAAACCCCGTGATCCGTCCGAAACTTGAACTTATCGAACGCGCGGAAATGGCTCTTGACGTCGAAGGTCTTATTAAAAGGGCGATGGACAATATCGAAGTTATCGAAGTCAAACATTGATTCAATAATTGCTGAAATCGTCGATATTTATGTCGTTATTCAATAAAAACCAGTCGGTTTCGTGAACGTTACCGACTATTTTTATGCCGTATTGGTTGTAAAAATAGGGTTTTATATAATACTTCACAAGTTTTTTGTTGTAAACGACGTCGTAAAAACTCAGTTTATCGTTGCCGTTTTCGTATTGTCTGACAAGAGTTTCCCGTTCGCCGTCAAACCTGAAAACGTCGTAATAAAGATACGGTTCGGCGGCAATTTTCACGTTGACGATCCCGTCAGACACGCTGCATTCGATTTCTTCAACCGAAAACCCGTCAAAGCAGGTCGAATAGTTTTCGGGCAGGTTATCCCTTTTGAACACTTCGCTTTTAAGATACGTTTTTGGTGTGTTTTTTGTCGCAAGCAGTACTTTTTGCTTGTTTTTCTGTGCGTAGGCGTCGATATCGACGCGATAAACGTCGCTTGGAATCGTAAACGCCGCAGATTTTCCGCTTTCGACGTACTTCAAAACTTCGCGCATGGAGCGAGTAACGTAACTTCCGCCGGTTTCGTCAAGCGACATATCGTTGTTTTTCGCGCCCGACGCGTTGCCGTGCCACAAAAGATACGTGTGCGACGAAGTGTACGCGACGTTATAAGCGTCGGAATTCCCGTCCGCGCCGCCGACCGTTCCCGTTTTTGCCGCAACCTGAAAGTCAAGGTTATTAAGTCCTTTTGCCGTGCCGTATTTTGCGGTATCGACCAGCACGTCGGTCATAATATAAGCGTCGGCAGGGGACAAAACGGCGTTTTGTTCAAGAGATTTTTCGTAAACGATTTTGCCGGATTTGTCGTAAATGCGTTTTATAAACGACGGCTTATTATAGATTCCCGAGTTTGCAAAAGTTGCGTACGCACCGACAAGCGACAACATGTTATTTTTTGAAAAGTTTCCAAGCGCGACCGTCGCGTTTTCGTCGAAATCGGAAATGTTTATGCCGACGCTGTTTGCAAACGACTGCACGTTCTTAAATCCCAGCGCGTTGTACGTTTTTACCGCAACGACGTTTGACGAAGTCATAATCGCAGCACGGACGTCGGTCCACCCGAGATAATGCTCGTTATAATTTTTCGGCATATATCCGTTGAAGTCGGTTTTCATATCGAGAACGGGCGTCGCAGGGGACACGACGTTTTCTGAAAGTGCCGGCGCGTATATGACAACGGGTTTTGCCGTTGAACCGAAAGGTCGATAAAAATCGTAAATATTCCGTTTTTTTGTTGAAAAATACGCCGAAACGCCCATATTTTTGTTATCGACGATTATCGACAATCCATCGGCACGAACGCCGTTTTTGTTCAGAACGTAAAAATTCGGGTTGCCCAGAACTTCGGTAAGACACGCCTGATAATCGGGATTTAAGAAGGTTTCGATTTTATATCCGCCCGAAAGCACGCCGCCGACAGAAACGTTCAGAATACCTGCCGCCTCGAACGACGCAGATTCCACGTAGCTTTGCGTGTTGGAATATATTGCGTTCAGGTCAACCGAGATTTTTTCGTTTTTCGCGCTATTATATTCGGCGTCGGTGATTAAATTCTGATTTTTCATAAGAGAAAGCACGACGTTTCGCCTTTTCGTCGCGTTTTCGACGCTTGCAACAGGGGAATATTTTGACGGATTTTTAAGAATTCCCGCAAGCACCGCGCACTCGGACAGGGTAAGCGAAGAAAGGCTTTTGTTGAATATACCTTTCGCCGCGCTTTTGACGCCGTAAAGCCCACCACCGAAATACGACACGTTAAGATACGACGTCAGAATATCGTCTTTTGAATATTCTTTTTCAAGTTGTTTTGCGATTTTGATTTCGTTGAGTTTTCGTTTTATTGATTTTTCTTGCGTAAGGTGAGTGTTTTTCACAAGTTGCTGCGTAATCGTTGACGCGCCTTCAAGTGAACCGCCTTTCAGATTGTTTCTTATCGCGCCGAAAATTCTTATCGTATCGACGCCTTTATGCTTATAAAACCTTTTGTCTTCAACGGCGACGACGGCGTTTTTAAGGTTATCGGGCAGTTCAAAGTATTGCGCGAAAGAATTCTTAAATCCTTCAACGTTATTGCCGTTTATGTCAGAAAAAACTGTCGTTATCTCGTTTTTTGGCATTAAAGTATTATCGAAAACGGCGTTTTTTGTAATACTTTGAAAGGCAATTAAGCCGCCGCAGGTCAAAACTACCGCAATAACCATCATTGACACAAGCAAAATCTTCAAAAACCTTTTCATAGTTGCAGTATGCATATAAGTCAAATTTTTATGTTTTTGTAAGGCTTATTTCTTGCTTATATTTGTAAAAAAATGTATAATTTAATACTATGAATAGTATTATCGATTTCAAAAACAAAAAATATTGCGTGGTGACGTACGGTTGCCAGATGAACCTGCACGAGTCCGAAAAGATTTCGGGCATTTTAAGCGGCATGGGTATGAGCGCGGTGAACGAGCCTGAAAACGCCGACGTCGTGGTTTTCAATACCTGCTGTATCCGCGACACCGCTGAACGCAGAGCGCTTGGCAACATCGGCAAAATGAAGGAACTCAAAAAGAAAAACAAAAACCTTCTTATCGTCGTTACGGGCTGCATGACTCAACAAAACGGCTTTGCCGAAAACATGAAAGAACGTTATCAATACGTCGACGTAATTCTGGGCACGCACAATATTTCCGACCTTGAAAATCAAATAAGAATCCGCCTTGAAAAGAAAAAGCGCGTCGCCGCCGTCCTTGACACCGACGGTTATATCGACGACGAGACCACGCCCGTCACACGCACGAGTTTCCCGAACGCGTGGGTAAACATAAATTACGGCTGCAACAATTTCTGCACGTATTGCATCGTGCCGTACGTCAGGGGGCGCGAAAGAAGCCGCGATATGAAAAGCATTATTTCAGAATGCGAAAAACTCATTAATGACGGCTACAAAGAAATAACCCTTCTCGGACAAAACGTCAACAGTTACGGCAACGACGTTCCGGACGAAAACGTAAATTTTGCAAACCTTTTAAGGGAAGTCGCGAAAATCGACGGGAAATTCCGCATTCGTTTTATGACGTCGCACCCGAAAGACCTCACCGAAGACGTCGTGAAAGCAATCAGGGATAACGACAAAATCTGCAACAATATCCATCTTCCGATTCAGGCGGGCAGCAACTCAGTTCTGAAAAATATGAACCGTCGCTACACGCGCGAGCATTATCTCGGGCTTATCGATATGATAAGGCGTTACCTTCCCGACTGCGGCATCACGACGGACATTATGGTCGGCTTCCCGTACGAAACCGAAGAAGACTTTTTAGACACAATGGACATTGTCGAAAAAGTCAGGTTTTCAACGGCGTTCACGTTCATTTATTCGGTAAGAAAGGGCACGAAAGCCGCCGAAATGCCGCAAATTCCTTATGAAATCAAGCAAAATCGCATAAAACGACTTATCGCAAGGCAAAACGAAATCACCGAAGAAATCTCAAAAGATTACATCGGAAACGTTTACGAAATCCTTGTCGAAGGTATGCAGGAAAAGAAAAACGGATACGTCGTCGGGCGCACCGAAAGCGGCAGGCTCGTCAGCGCAAAGGGCGACGAATCTATGATCGGCGAGTTCAAAAACATTAAAATCACCGCCGTCAAAAACGCACAACTTTTAGGAGAAATACTTTGAAAGAGAAAAATCAATTGTCGCCGATGATGCGAAGATACCTTGAAATCAAGGAACAATACAAGGACGCCATTTTGTTATTCCGCCTCGGCGATTTTTACGAAATGTTTTTCGACGACGCCGTAACCGCGTCCGATTTTCTGAACCTGACGCTTACGGGGCGCGACTGCGGGCTTGAAGAGCGCGCGCCTATGTGCGGCGTGCCTTATCATGCGGTCGATAACTACATAAAAAAACTTATCGACGGCGGCTTTAAGGTTGCGATTTGCGAGCAACTCAACACCCCCGAAGAAGCGCAAAAAGGAAAACAACTCGACCGCGACGTCGTGCGCGTCATCACTGCGGGCACGGTTGTCGAGGACAGCCTTCTTCCCGAAAAAGATAACAACTATATCGCGTCGGTTTACGTTTCCGACAAAGGATTCGGGCTTGCGTGGGCGGATATGTCGACGGGCGAGTTTTGCCTTTTTGAAAACGACGCTAAAAACCCCGACGTGCTGGACGACGTACTTGCGTCGATTTCACCTTGTCAGACGATAATCAATTCAAAAGGCGACGGCATCGTATTAAACAGCGTGATGTCGGGAAGATTGAAACGCCCCGAAACATTTTTCGATTGGGCATTTTCTTTCGACAACGCCGAAAAAACGCTTTTGAAACAACTTGGCGTCAAAACCCTTGAACCGTTCGAATGCGCGGACAAAAAACTTGCGATTTCCGCGGGCGGCGCGCTTGTCGAATATATGCTGCAAACGGGAAAACGCGATTTGTCGCACATAAACAAGATAAACTTCGTGAGAAACGACTCGTTTATGCTCATCGACGTCAACACAAGACGAAATCTCGAACTCACGGAAACCATGCACGATGGGAAACGTTTCGGCAGTTTACTGTGGCTTCTGGACAAAACGGTGACGAGCATGGGCGCGCGCCTTATCAAAAATTGGATTGAAAAACCGCTTGTCTCGGCAAAAAGCATAAGTGCAAGGCTTAACGCGGTGGAAGCAATCGCAAACGACAAGGAAAACCTTTCGTATCTGCGCGAGTCGCTTCGGGGAATCCGCGATATCGAAAGGCTTTCGGCGCGTATCGCATACGGAAACACAAACCCGCGCGACCTTATTTCGATCGGGGAAACACTGAAAGCATTGCCGCTTGTCAAAAGCGTCGCAAAATGCTTTGACGACAAAAACATCACGAAAATCGCAAATACAATCGTCACAAACGACAAACTTTCGGACAAAATTTTTGCCGCAATCGACGAAAAAGCCGGCGCGTCGATAAAGGACGGACAGTTTATCAAGGAAGGCTTTGACAAACGACTTGACGAATACAGAAACGCCAAAAAAGAAGGCACGGTCTGGCTTGCCAACCTTGAAGCCGCCGAAAAAGAAAACACCGGCATCAAAAATCTGAAAGTAGGATACAACAAAATTTTCGGATATTATATCGAAGTGTCGAAGTCGCAGGTCGATATGGTGCCGCTTCGCTATCAGCGCAAACAAACACTTGTCGGCGGCGAACGATACGTCACGGAAGAACTGAAAGAAATCGAAAACCGCATATTAGGTTCCGAAGAAAACGCAGTGAAACTCGAACTTGCGATTTTTGAAGATCTGGTACAAGAACTCAAAACGCATATCGACGAGTTTTTGCAGTCCGCAAAAGCCGTTCAGACAATCGACGTTTTGCAATCGTTTGCGACGGTCGCTTTGAGTAATAATTACGTAAAACCCGTCGTCAGCGACAAAATCAAACATATTTCAATCAAAAACGGGCGTCATCCCATCGTGGAAGCCGTCGCGAAATCGACCGCATTCGTCCCCAACGACACAAACCTTGACGAAAAAGAAAACCGCTGCATGATTATCACCGGTCCGAATATGGCGGGTAAATCAACTTATATGCGACAGGTCGCGCTCATAACTTTAATGGCGCAAATCGGCTCGTTCGTCCCTGCGGATTCTGCGGAAATCTCGCTTACCGACCGCATTTTCACACGAGTCGGCGCGTCGGACGACATTTCGCTTGGGCAAAGTACGTTTATGGTTGAAATGGTGGAAGTCGCGACGATTCTGAACAACGCAACCGACAAATCCTTGTTGATTCTGGACGAAATCGGGCGCGGCACGTCGACAATCGACGGACTTTCAATCGCGTGGGCGGTCATCGAAGAAATTTCCAGAAATATCGGCGCAAAAACCTTGTTCGCAACGCATTTCCACGAACTTTCGGAACTTGAAGGCGTGCTCGACGGCGTGAAAAACTTCCAGATTCTCATAAAAGAAATCGGCGGGACAATCGTTTTCCTGCACAAAATCGTAAGGGGAAGCGCGTCGAAAAGTTTCGGCATCGAGGTTGCGGAACTTGCGGGAATCCCCAAAAACGTCGTAACGCGCGCCAAAACCATAATGCGCCAACTTGAAGAAATCGACATAAATCGCGACACAAACAGCATTATGATGACGGCAAAGGGCGGGAAACAAAAACAAATTTCGCTTTTCGACGAAAGCAGCGACGACAACGAAATCGTAAAAATCCTTAAAGACACGAATATCGAAAACGTCAGCCCGGTGCAGGCGTTCGCAATCTTACTTGACCTTAAAGACAAGGCGGATAAATTATGAAAATCAACGTTCTTGACAGCAGTATCTACAACTTGATCTCGGCGGGCGAAGTCGTCGAAAGACCGGCATCCGTCGTAAAAGAACTTGTCGAAAACTCAATTGACGCCGGCGCAAAGTCGGTGAAGATCGAGGTGTTTTCGGGAGGGAAAAGCAAAATAAGGGTTACGGACGACGGCGCAGGAATCGCAAAAGACGATTTATTGACGGCGTTTTTGCCGCACGCGACAAGTAAAATCCACAAAAAAGACGACCTTTTTTCAATACAAACGCTGGGTTTTCGCGGCGAAGCGCTTGCAAGCATCGCTGCGGTTTCGATGGTCAACGTGATTTCAAAAACAGACGCGGACGACGCGGCGTACGGCGCGGAACTTCGTGGCGGAAAGGTTGAAAACACGTTTGAATGCGCGGGCGTTACCGGCACGTCGATTTCCGTTGAAAACTTATTCTTCTTAACCCCCGCAAGATTGAAGTTTCTGAAAAAAGATAAGTCGGAAGAAAGCGAAATAACATCGCTGATATTAAAGATGATTCTTGCAAATCCGTATATCGCGTTTTCGTATTACGCCGACGGCAAAAATATATTCAAAACCGACGGAACAGGACTTAAAAACGCAATAAACAGCGTATATAACCGTGAAATTACTATGAATTTTATCGAAACCGAGAATACTTTCGGTGATTTTTCGATAAAAGGATTCATATCAAAGCCAACTTATTTCAAGGGAAATCGCTCATACCAGACGACGATTATCAACGGGCGCGTTATCGAAAACAAAACAATTTCGACCGCGGTCGAGAAGGCTTACGAACCGTTTTTAATGAAGCGCAGTTATCCGTTGTACGTCATCGAAATCAATATGCCGTTTGACAAACTTGACGTAAATGTGCATCCGTCGAAAGCCGACGTCAGGTTTCAGGACAATCATCAGATGTTTTCATTCGTTTATTCAAGCGTGCAGCGTACGCTTATGTCGTACGACGACGTGAAAAGTGTGCCGCAGCTCGAATACGTTAGCGACGACGGCGAAATTATGAGCGAAAATACGAAAAAGGGCGATTATAATAATGAAAACGCCGCGTTTTTCAGCGATTTTACAAAAAATCACGACGAAAATAAGCTTATTTCAGACGATAATATCTCGTTTTCAAACGAAAATTTGTCGGGTTTTCTCAAAAAAGACGGGGGTTTTGGCGGTTTTAACCAAACTCGCGCGGCAGACGGCGCGGGCGACGCGTTTTACAGGATTATCAAAAACAAAATGGCAACCGAAAACGCGAAAACCGAAAATGTTCAGCAGTCTTTTGACAATATCGACTTCGACGTGAAATCCGACAATGCTTTCGACTTCGACGGAAAAGTTATCGGACAGGTTTTTGCAACGTATCTTCTTGTCGAAAAGGACGAAAACCTTTATATTATCGATCAGCACGCCGCGCACGAACGCATTTTGTACGACAAGCTCACGAAAAACGGCTCGGAATACGCGCAGCCGCTGCTTATACCTTATATATATTACGCGAGCGCGCAAGAGTTCGACTTTATCACGGAAATTATTCCGACGCTTTCAAACATCGGTTTCGATATCGAAGAGTTTTCAAACGACAGTTTCAAGGTGTCGGCTGTTCCCGAGGCGTTGACGGACATAAACTTTGACGAGTTTTTCAAGGATATTACCCGCGATTTCGTCCGCGTAAATCTTTCGGAAAAGGATCTTTTGAAAGAAAAACTTATGCAAAGGGCGTGCAAATCCGCAATCAAGGGCGGCGACGTATTGAATAACGCACAAATCGGCGCGCTCCTTAAAAGTTTCAAAGATTCCGAAAACAAACCGCTGCAATGTCCGCACGGCAGACCGACCGTCATTAAGTTTTCAAAAACCGACTTTGAAAAATGGTTTAAGAGGATCGTATGAAAAAACTGTTATTCATCGTCGGACCGACCGCCTCCGGGAAATCCGATTTCGCGGTTCAGGTCGCAAAGTTGCTGAAAACCGACGTAATTTCGTCGGACAGCATGCAAATTTACAAAGATATGACCGTCGGAACCGCAAAAATCACGCCCGAGGAACAACAAGGCGTCACGCATCATCTCATTGATTTTGTAAATCCGAAAGACAGCTTTTCGGTTGCGGAATATCGCGAAAAGGCATTGCCCGTCATCAACGAACTTTTGAAAAACGGAAAAACCCCGATAATTTCGGGCGGCACGGGACTGTACGTCAACGGTATTTTGTATCCGATGAATTTCTCGGACACGTCAAAGGACGATAAACTCCGAAAAAGCCTTGAAAACGAATACGATGAAAAAGGCGCGGATTTTATGCACGAAAAACTTGCGGCACTGGACGAAAAATCCGCGTTAAAAATCCATAAAAACGACAAAAAACGCATCGTACGCGCGCTTGAAATCAATCTTACGCACGGAAATCGCGACGAAAACGATATGAAAAAGCCGTCGTACGAGTACGAAATGATCGGTTTGTCCGGCGGAGATCGCGCCTCTTTGTACGACAGAATCAACAAGCGCGTCGATAAAATGTTTGAAAACGGGCTTGTCGACGAGGTAAAATCTCTCATAAACCTTGGCGTTTCTTTCGATTGTCAAAGCATGCAAGCCATCGGATATAAAGAATTTAAGGGATTTTTCGACGGGATTTTAAGCGAAAACGACCTCAAAGAACTCATAAAAAAAGACACGAGAAATTACGCAAAACGCCAACTTACCTGGTTTCGGCAATACAAAGATATTAAATGGTTTGACGCCGCAAACGACGACGCATACGAATACATCAAGGACAAATTTTTAAGGTAAATTATGATAAACATACAAAATATTGACGAATTTATTCAAAAATCCGAGCAAAAATGTCAAAAACAATTTGAAGAAATCGACAAAATCGCGCTTTTTAATCAGGAAAAAGTCCTGAAAGCCTTCCAAAAAAACGCCGTTCAGGCACGCCATTTTTACGGCACGACCGGATACGGTTACGACGACGTCGGCCGCGACACGTTAAACCGCGTATTTTCGGACGTTTTTCAATGCGAAGACGCGATTGTTTCACCGATGATTATGTCCGGAACGCACGCTCTGACACTTGCATTATTCGGTATTTTACGTCCCGGCGACACGTTTTTGTCGATCGCCGGAGACCTTTACGACACGCTTTACGACGTGATTTACGGAAAAAATATCGGTTCACTTGCCGATTTTAACATTAGTTTTGACAAAATCGACCTGAAAAACGGCGCTTTTGACGAAGAAAACATCATAAAAACCATTGAAAAAACGCGTCCGAAAATGGTGTTTATCCAACGTTCACGCGGATATTCCTGGCGCGACGCGCTTTCTATCGACGCAATTTCCGACATAATCCGCAAAATCAGACAAAAAAATAAGGATATTATCGTTGCCGTCGACAACTGTTACGGCGAGTTTATCGATTATCTTGAACCGACAAACGTCGGCGCGGACCTTATCGTAGGCAGTTTAATCAAAAACGCAGGCGGCGGAATCGCGCCCACAGGCGCATATCTTGTGGGAAAAGCCGAAGTTATCCGCCAGATTTCGTATCGTTTCACGTCGCCGTCGATAGGAAACGAAATCGGAAGTTATCTCGGCGGTTATCTGCCGTTTTATCAGGGGCTTTTTATGGCGCCGATTACCGTTAAAAACGCCGTAAAAGGAAGCATACTGTTTGGGCAGGTTTACAACGATTTGGGCTACGAAACGCTGCCGAATCCCGGCGTGAAATGCAACGATATAATAAGAAGCATAAAATTCGACACCGAAGACGAACTTGTCGAGTTCATTCGCGGCGTACAAGCGTCTGCGCCGATCGACAGCAACGTCGTGCCGTATCCGTGGGATATGCCGGGATATAACGACCAGGTAATCATGGCTGCGGGCGCGTTTGTCCAAGGAAGTTCGATTGAACTTTCGGCGGATTCTCCGATAAGAAAACCGTACGTAGCGTATCTGCAAGGAAGCCTTACGTACGAACACGCAAAAATCGCCGTCAAACAAACGATTGAATATTTGATAAAAAACGCCAAAAAATGACATTCGCCGCCCTGAACGGCATTTTATCGGGCTTATTGTGCGTAAAACTCGTGTTTTACGCATAGTACGGTTATACTGCACTGTTCTGAAAATTGCCTTAAATCATAGTAATTTTTGTTTATCTCGCCCTAAAATCTTTTGAAAAAACTTTCGGGACACGCTTAATATTTTTGTTTTACGTTATTTTTCAAAAAACGTTACGACAACCAAATATCAAATTGCTTTAATAAAATTGCTTTAATAAAACAAAATGCGCCCTGTCGGACGCATTTGTTTTTTCGTTTTTATTTTATGTGATATATTTTTAACTGAACGGATACTATGCGGCGGATTCTTCTTGTTCCTGTTCGTGTTCGTTTTTTGCATAAAGCGCGTCAAATACGAATTTCTGCGTTTTTGCAAGGATTTTCTGCCCCATCGGCGTGACGGTCGACACCGCAAAAGCGTGTCTGCCGTACAATGCGCCGGTACATTTCAAAAGCTCGTTTTTGACGTGAAATTTGTCAAGTTTTGCCTTTAATGCAAAGCTATCCGTCATAAGCGCGTCTTTTTCGGCGCAGATAATGAACGTCGGCGCGAAGTTTTCGTCCAGAAACTTTTCGGGATAAATCACGTTGATTCGGTCCTCGTAAAGCCCTTCTCTTATGTTTTTTGTGGAAATATCGGTAAGACTTTCCACCATAATATCCATGCTCGGGAACTTGGACGATGCAAGCGAACGCATATCGAACGCGCCGCAATTAAACATATTTACGGTGATTTTGAACTCTTTTGCGTGGCGGAATTTCAGTCCCATGACGTCAAGAGTCTCGAAATGCCCCGCGATAAAATTCAAAATCATGCCGAAGTAAACGCCCGCCGACTCTCCCCCGAAGATAATTTTCGACGTGTCGATATTAAGTCGTTCCGCGTTGTCGAACAAGAAATCGATTGCGTCCAACACGTCCTGAACTGGATACGGAAACTGTTTTAACGGCGCCCAGATATAGTCGATATTCGCAACGACAACGCCCTTTTTTGCGTACTCGTAACAATAAGTCCGCCGCATGCTTTTCACGCCCGAGATCCAGCCCCCGCCGTGAACGTAAATCATAAGCGGCAGTTTTCCCGCACTGTTTTTCGGTCGGATGATGTCAAGATTATTGTATTTTCCCTGCCCGTACGGCACGCATTTTTCAAGCGTAACGTCGTAAGAATCAGGGCTTCTGTGCAGAATAATTTCCGCAAGTCTTTCGGTAAAATTCAGCCAATAATGCAATGCTTTGGCCTTAAAAACACGATTATTATCCATAATTTTATCTCCCTACACCAAATATATCATATTTATAAGGATATTTCCATAATATCAAACAAAAATGCTTTGTGTTTTATGCATAGTTGTGCTAAAATTTTGAGTATGGAAAAATCAAACGATTATTTTAAGCAACGCAACATCGAATGCATCAGAAAAATCCGCGAAGTCGAAAAGGATTTACCGCATTTTATCCCGGAGTATTTTATCGGCGTCGAGCACAACACGTCCGCACTCACGCGGCTTAATTACGCATACGATTTAAGGATTTTCTTTTATTATCTCGTAAACTACGTCGCGACTTTTCAGGACGTTGGATCTCCCGAAAACTTCACGATTGACGATCTGAAAAAAGTTACCACGACGCATCTTGAAAGATACACCGATTTCCTGACCTATTACGAATACAACGGCAAAACCTACACCAACGAAAACAAAGGAAAAGCCCGCAAACTTTCGTCGGTGCGCGCTATGTTCAAGTATTTTTACAATAAGGAATATCTCCCCTCAAACGTCAGCGCGAAAATCACGATGCCGAAAATCAAGGATAAGGAAATAATTAAACTTGAAGCGAACGAGGTTTCGGACATTTTGAACGTCGCCGAAAACGGAAGTTCCTACCTTACGAAGCATCAGGAAGCGTATCACGAAGTCACGCATATCCGCGACACAGCCTTGCTCACGCTGTTTTTGGGCACGGGTATTCGTATTTCGGAGTGCGTCGGACTTAACGTGAACGACATCGACTTCAACGTCAACGGATTTACGATTACGCGAAAAGGCGGCGCAAGGGTTATTTTGTATTTTTCGGACGAAGTCGCGGACGCTTTGAAAGCCTATCTCAAAGAACGTTCCGAAAACAAAAAAGTCCCCAAAGACGAGCAGGCTTTGTTCCTTTCAATGCAAAACAAACGTTTGTCAACCCGCGCGATTCAGAACATCGTACAAAAATACAGCCGCATCGTTTCGCCCCTTAAAAAGATTTCGCCGCATAAACTTCGCAGCACGTACGGCACGAGTCTGTATCGCGAAACCGGCGATATTTACGTCGTTGCGGAAGTGCTTGGTCATCGCGACGTCAACACCACGAAAAAACACTACGCAGCCATGAGCGACGACATCAGACGCGCCGCCGCAAAAAAGGTTACGCTAAGAAAAGACGATTGAAAAACCTTGTAAGTATTATGAAATGTTGACTTTTTCATAATACTATTGTATTATTTACTTTGAGGTGATTATATGGATGTATCATCAATAAACAGCGACCTTATCCGCGGCAACGTAACCACGATTATCCTGAAAGCCCTTCTCGACGAGGACAGATACGGATATGACATTCTGCGCGAAATCGAGGTCAAAAGCGGCGGTCAGTACAAACTCAAACAGCCCACCCTTTACAGTTGCCTGAAACGACTGGAAAAACAAGGGCTTATCAGTTCATACTGGGGCGACGAAAGCGACACCGAAGGCGGCCGCAGAAGATATTACGCTTTGACGGAAGCCGGCAAAAACTATCTTCAAAAAATGCAAAGCGAGTATGAATACTCACGCACGATTCTGGACAGTTTGCTGTCCGAGGACAAATTCGACTTTGAAAACGAAGACGCTCCTTTCGATATAAACAGTCTGCGTCCTTACACCAAACGCGGCGGCGACGATGACGAAACCCAAAAAGTTGTGCAAGCCGGAACTTCAACGACGCCCGAGGTCATTCGCGGCGTACCGTCTGAAACGCAAAAAACGTCTTCGCAACCTTCAACGTATAAATCGGTTTACGGCAACGACTTTTCCGAAAAAGAGTCCGAAAAACCGGCGGAATCCGAAAAAGCAATGTTTGCCCCGCTCGATAAAGGCGCAAGTTCTTACGACACCGATTATCGTCACACTTCGAGTTCGGTTTCCGATATGCTTTCCCGCATCGACGATATTTTAAGCGCAAAACCCGCCGAAACGGAATCCGAAACCGCTCCCGCGCCCGAAAAACAGGAAATCAAAACAAATATTTTGGGAAAACCCTTCGTTAATAACGCCGAAACCGTTGCGCCCGAACAGGAAGAAAGACCTAAAACTTCCGAATCCGGCGAAAACGACAATAAAATCGTTGAAAAAGCAACGCCCGTCCCGTATTCCGAGCCTACCGAAGAAGAAATCGAGCTTGCAAAAGCGATACTGCTTGAAACCGAAAATATTAAAACCGACGTTGACGACGAAGATCACCTTTTACGCCGCGACGCCGCAAAACGCGCTCTTTCAATCGGCTCTTACGCCGACAACAGCAAAAATATCATTGAAAAGTACGACGAGGCGCAAAAATTATTTGAGAAAAAACCGCAGGAAGAAGAGCCTCCCGCGGAAGAACCCGTCGACGAACGCTCTGCACGCGAAAAACTTTTCGGCACGCAACAAAACACCGGCGATACCGAAAACCCCGACCGCGCCGCCGAACGCGCGGCTGCCGCAAAAGTTCTTTTCGACAAATACAATAAGACAAACGAGGAAAAACCCGCCGATCCGTCGCCCTATCCCGATCCGTACATGATTTTCGACAAGTACAGCAATCCCGGGAAACCGCAGGAAATCAAAATTCAGTACGACCCGAAAGAAGTCTTCTCAAAGTACGGCGAACAGAATAAAAAACCCGAAAAACGCTACGATCCGAAGGAAATTTTCGATAAATACAACGGAAAAGCACCCGTTGAACAACCCGAGGAAAAACATTTCGATCCGAAGGAAGTTTTCGATAAATATCATCCCGAAAGAACCGTCGCGCCCGAACCCGAAAAGCATTACGATCCGAAAGACGTCTTCGATAAGTACAACAAAAAGGAAGAACCCGCGCCAAAAGAAGGCGCGCGCGTCAATATCGAACGCTCGCCCGTTGCGCCCGCCGCTTCGTTCAGTTTCCGTCAGAACGACGACACCGTGAATTATCGCGACGCGTTTTCGGGGCTTCGTAACACGACGTCGCAGTCCGACGACGACGTCGAAATCAAACAAAAACCCGCAAGCAGTATCGACCTTAAAACGAAACTCTTTTCGGAAGGCTACAAATTAAGACCGTACTCGCGCGAGAATACCGAAAACTACTATTCCTTAAATTACATAAAGAAAAACCGCTTAAACCGCGATTGTTACGCAATTCTTTACGCATTGATATGCCTGGAAGTTCTTATCGGGTTTGCGATTTTCAGGGAAAAATTCTCGCCGATGGTATACGCTTCGGTTTGCATTATCGCCCTTGTCGTGCCTGCCGTGCCGTTTGTAATCTGGACGCTGAACCCCGACAAACGCGTGCATGCGAATTACAATTTCAAGACGTCGATACTAAACCGCTTTATGTTGTATCTGAACCTGTTGGTCATCGTATGCCTGGTCGGTTTCTTCGGATTCGGCGCAAACATAAACGACGTGAATTCGATGATGGCGCCGATAATACTCCCCGCGATACTTCTTTTGAACATACCGCTCAGCGCATGCGTTTACTGCATTTTGTATAAAACAAAAAAATATCACATTTCATAAAACTATTGCAAAAAAGCCGTGATTTTAAAAATCACGGCTTTTATTTTTGTTATTTTCGTTAAATCATTTAAGGGCTTTTTTGATTTCGTCCCGCGCCATTTTGTCGCAACGATTGTTGTAAACGTTGTCGGCGTGTCCTTTCACTCTCACAAAACCAACTTTGTGTTTTTCCACCTCGAATACAAGGCTTTTCCAGAGGTCGACGTTTTTCACGTCGTCTTTCGCAGCGGTGCGCCAATTGTTCTTTTTCCAGCCTTCGAGCCAGCCTTGCAAGAACGGATCGGTCGCGTATGCGCTGTCGCTGACAACCGTTACGTCGCATCTCTCTTTCAGCTGACGAAGCCCTTGGATAATCGCAAAAAGTTCCATACGATTGTTCGTCGTATCCTTATTATATCCGCTCACCTGCTTTTCGACGCCCTTGTATATAAGGATTGCCGCCCAGCCGCCCGCGCCGGGATTTCCGCTGCACGCGCCGTCGGTATAAATATCAACGTGTTTCAGTTCAGGCATTTTCACTCAGCTCCTTACTTCTTTTTTCGCACTTTCTCATGCCGTCTTTTATGATTTCTTCCAGGTTATTTTCCTTGAAAGATTTTACGGCCTCGATTGTCGTACCGCCGGGACTGCAAACGTTTTTGATGAGCGTTTCGATATCGGTTGTGCGGTTTTCAACCATTTTGACCGCGCCGACAAAAGTTTGAAGCGTCAGTTCTTCGCTGATTTTGTCGGAAAGTCCCATGTCACAGCCCGCGTCGATCATCGCCTTTATGAAAGTATAAACGTATGCGGGGCCGCTGCCGCTGACGGCGGTAACCGCGTCAAAATGTTTTTCGTCAAGTTCCACAACTTTCCCGAGGCTTTTGAAAATGTCAAAAACAAGTTTCTTTCCCTCGTCATCAAAATCACCCGCGTCGATTGCACACGCGCCTTCGCCCAAAAGACAAGGCGTATTCGGCATAATTCTCGAAACTTTCGCGCCGTCGAAGAAACCTTTCAAGGTATCTTTCGTAATGCCTGCCATAATGCTGATTATTTTCAGATTTTCAATCTTTTCAAAATCGCGGAATATGACTTTTGCGACCTGTGGTTTTACGGCAAGTATTATAAATTCGGCATTTTTGAATAATACTTTGTTGTCTTTTACGGTGTTTACGCCCTGATTTTTGATAATTTCAAGTTTTTTGTCGTCAATATCGCTCACAACGATTTTTTCGGGCGAAACAACTCCCGTCCTTAAAATTCCGTTCAGGATCGCGTTTGCCATATTGCCCGCGCCGACGATACCAAGTTTATAATCGTACATTTTTAACCTCTAATTTTCGTTTCGACAACACAATCGATTGACTTAAATTTTATAATAAGTTATAATGTTAGCGTTGCAAATTTAGGGGAGTGGCTCAACGGTAGAGCAGCGGTCTCCAAAACCGCCGGTTGCGTGTTCGAATCGCGTCTCCCCTGCCAAGAAGTCTATCAAATAGACTTCTTTTTTTATTGTCTTTTACGAACACGCAACAATGCTGTCGCATTATGGTTGCGTCTGACGCTTTGCTTTCGGTGCAAGCACCTTCGCTTCGCTATTGCACGAATCGCGTCTCCCCTGCCAAGACTTACTACAAGTAGTAAGTCTTTTATTATGCTTTTATTTACGAACACGCAACAAACACTTTCGTGTTTACGGTTGCGTCTGACGCTACGCTTTCGGTGCAAGCACCTTCGCTTCGCTATTGCACGAATCGCGTCTCCCCTGCCAAGAAGTCTATCAAATTAGACTTCTTTTTTTATTGTCTTTTACGAACACGCAACAATGCAACAATTCGATTTATATCTGTCGTTTGCCCTATACGTTAATTTCCGATTCAATTTTTGCGGCGTCGGGGTTTTTCGCCAAAATCGGATTCAGAACTTCCGCAATAAAATCGTCCACTTGTTCGGGCGCGAAACCGATAAAGTTTTCAACGTTTACTATTTCCGCCAGTTTGTATTTCACCGCGGCGAAAGCGGCGTCGTTTGCGATTCTTTCCAGAAGGTCGTTTTCTTCCCCGTCGATTTTCACAGTTTTACCCGCTTCCATGCTATGAACGCGGATTTTTTCGTGCAATTCCTGACGGTTTCCGCCCGCTTTAACGCATTCCATAAGGATATTTTCTGTTGCCATAAACGGAAGTTCGGCATCAAGATGGCGTTTTATCATGTTTTCGTACACGACAAGATTTGACGAAACGTTGTTGTAAAGATTCAGGATTCCGTCAACGCCCAAAAACGCCTCGGGGATAACGATGCGCCTGTTCGCGCTGTCGTCAAGCGAGCGTTCGAGCCATTGCGTGCCGGCAGTCATTGCGGTGTTTATCGGCAGCGACATCACGTAACGCGACAACGCCGTCATACGCTCGGTACGCATGGGGTTGCGCTTATATGCCATTGCGGAACTGCCGATCTGGGTTGCCTCGAAAGGCTCCTCGATTTCCTTCATGCTTTGCAAAAGCCTTATATCGTTTGCGAATTTCATTGCGCTTTCGGCAATGCCGGCAAGCACGGACAAAAGTTCGAAATCAAATTTTCTCGTATAAGTCTGACCGCTGACGGCAAACGTTTTTTCAAAGCCCATTTTATTGCAAACGAGTTTGTCAAGTTCTTTCACTTTTTTATAATCGCCCAAAAAAAGTTCCTTAAAACTCGCCTGCGTGCCGGTCGTACCTTTTACGCCGCGAAGCCTGAAATTATCAAGGATTGCCGTAACGTTTTCGTAATCTTTTGCAAGGTCCTGCGCCCAGAGCGTCGCGCGTTTGCCGACGGTCGTAGGCTGCGCGGGTTGAAGATGCGTGAACGCAAGCGTCGGAAGATTTTTATATCTGTTTGCAAAATCTTTAAGTTTCGCGATGACAGCAACGATTTTATTTCTCAAAAGCACAAGCGCTTTGTAATATGAAATAAGGTCGGCGTTGTCGTCGACGAAACAACTTGTCGCGCCAAGGTGAATGATGGGTGCGGCAAGCGGACACTGCAACGCATACGCATAAATCTGCGCCATAACGTCGTGGCGGACGACTTTTTCGCGTTCGTGTGCGACGTCAAGGTTAAGGTTCGTCACGTTTTGTTTCAGTTCTTCGATTTGTCTGTCGGTGATACCGAGCCCGAGTTCCTTTTCGGATTCGGCAAGCGCAACCCAAAGTCTGCGCCACAAAACGATTTTTTCTTCTTCCGAAAAAATCTCGGACATATCGTGCGAAGCGTATCTCGTCACGAGCGGATTTGCATAATCAGACATAATACCTCCGATAAAAAAATATGGGCGACAAATGCGTCGCCCATACAGCACAAGGGCTTTAACCCTTATTTGTTTTCTTCGTCATCGAATTTGAAATCGATGCCTTTCAAAAGGTCTGCAAGAGTTGCGTTGCCGCTGTCGCTGACCCATTCGTGCGGTTCGTCGGAGTTATCGCGACGATCGCGTTTGCGTTCTTCCGCCTTTTCGGGGTTGTATTCAAACTTCTTTCTGGGAGCGCGAGGAGCCTTGGATTTGACTTCGCCTTCCGCGCCGTCTGCGGCTTCGGGAGCGGCTTCTTCGCGAGCGGGCTTTTCTTCGGGAGCGGGTTCAAGTTCTTTCATGGAAAGAGTAATGCGGTTGCCCTCGAAACTGATGACCTTCGCTTCGACTTCCTGACCTTCTTTAAGGAGTTCGGACGCTTCTTTCACATATTTGTGCGAAATTTGCGAAACGTGGATAAGACCGTCGATGCCGTCCTCGATTTGTACAAACGCTCCGAAAGGATGAATCCTTGCAATGGTGCCTTTGATGACCGTACCGACAGGATATTTTTCGGCGGCGAGTTCATAAGGTTTCTTTTGAAGTTGTTTGTAACCGAGCGAGATTTTGCCGGTTTCGCGGTCAGCCTTCAAAACGATGAAGTCGTAAGTCTGGTTGAGTTCCAGAACTTCGGAAGGCTCGCTGATTTTCTTCCAGCTGAGATCGCTGATGTGAGCAAGGCAGTCGTAACCTTTGACGCTCACGAACGCTCCGAACGAAGCAAAGCGTTTGACCTTGCCCTTAACGATAGCGCCGGGAACGACGGTTGACCAGAATGCTTCTTCCTTTTCAGCCTTTTCTTCTTCCAGAATGACGCGTTGCGACGCAGTAACGCGGCGACCGTTCTTTTGGAGCATACGCAGGCGAAGTTTCTTGTCAAGATAATCTTCAAGGTTGTTGACTCTGCCGATGCGGATCTGGCTGCCGGGAATGAATACCGTGAAAGCACCGAGACGGCCTTCGAGACCGACGGGATTGCCCTCTTTATTTTTAACGATTTTAAGAGGAGGTTCAACGGTGAATTCTTTGCTTTCAAACGCTTTCAATGCTTCTTCGTCGTTTTTCTTGACGAGATCGATTTCGCGTTTCGAGAGCGTTACGTAAGTGCTGTCGCCCTTTTTGTTGATAATAACGGCTTCGATAGTGTCGCCCGTTTTGAAATCGTCGGGGTTGTACGTGCCGTCAATGTTGACTTCGGACTTGTCGATGAAGCCGTCTTTCTTTCCGCCGATTTCGACAAAAATACCGTTTTCGTCGGCGTTGATGATTTTTGCGTGAATGCGTTTGCCTTCACGGTAGGTGGTGAAACCTGCGGCTTTGTCGGATGCCATAATGTCATCCATCGTAAGTTCGGTCTTTGCACTTTGAGCGGGTGCATCCGCTGCTGCTGCCATCTCTCCTGCCTCGGGAGCGGCGGTGGCTACTTCGGTAACTTCCTCGGTAGCGGTGTTCTCGGTGGCGTTTTCGAGAACTTCGTTTTGAGTATCACTCATAAAACTTAAAACCTCCTCAATCAACTCATCCGGAGTTGATGCTGCGGCCATTATGGCCAACGTGTTGTATTTTGATATCATCACGGACTGTAAGTCCGAAATTTCCGAGACGAAAAACGTATTGTCGTTTATCGATTTTGCAAACTCGTAAAGGCGGTTGCCGTTTGCGCTGGACCGGTCGCTTATCACGACGACGGCGTCGCATCTTTTTGCAAGGGACTTCGCTTCTTCCCGTTTTGCCATTGTAGTATAGCAAATTGTATTGAAAAAAACAACTGTTTTATGGGTATATGAAATAATATTTTGTATTTTTTCCTTGATTTTTTCAAATTTTTCTTCAAAAAAAGTGGTTTGAGTAACGACTGCGAACTTTTCGCCGTCTTCAAGGGATATTTCGTCAAAATCGGCGGCAATTTGGGGCGTTTCGGCTGAAAAACCGCAAATTCCCTGCACTTCCTGATGATTTTTGTCGCCGAGTATTATGATTTTATACCCTTTTGTAGAATACTCGCGCACGATTTCCTGCACTTTTTTGACCATCGGACAGGTTGCGTCGTAAACGTTTGCGCCGATACGCGCAAGTTTTTCAAAATCAGACGGCGCGGCGCCGTGCGCGGCAATAACTACGTTGTCCCCGCTTTGAACAACAGAAAGGTCGTGAACGGGATATATTCCTTCGTTTTTCAACCCGTCGACGACCTTCTTGTTGTGAATCAATTCTTTGTAAGTAAGGCAAGGCGCGTGAGTTTTCGCGACGTTAATCGCGCGTTTCACACCGTTGCAAAATCCGAGATGTTCGGCTTTTATTATTTCCAAGAACTTGTCCTGCCTTTACTTTTTCGCTTTTACTTTGCGCGGCGGATATTGTTTCAAGCCGCGTTCTTTTGCAATTTCGTTTGCTTTTACTCTTAAAGCCTGCATTTTTTCATACAAGAATTCAGTCGCTTCGGCGTCCTGTTTCCTGTCAAAGCCCTCTTTCAGAAGGTCGATAGGCTCGCCGACGACAAGGATATTTTTCCGAAACGGTCTGTGCATTCTGAAATAAAGCGTCGGCAGAATTTCAACTTTCGTACGCATTGCGAAAACCGAAACGCCCTTTTTGAACGGCGCCATGACATCCGTACCCGCCTTATTCCTTGTGCCTTCCGGGAAAATCAGAATATTTTCACCGTTTTTAAGAACGGTCACGACTTTTTTATACGCGTCGATATCCGCCTCGCCGCGCTTCACGGGAATGCAGCCAACGCCGGTTAAAAACCAATTTCCGATTTTTGTTTTGAAGGCTTCTTCTTTCACAAGCGCGTTGAAATAATTTTTGAAAAACGCGTTGAAAATGATCGAGCCGTCGGCAGCGGACGCATAGTGGTTGGAAATAATGATACCTCCACTGAATTTTTCAAAATTTTCCGCGCCGTAGATTTTTGTAGGCCATATTATTCTTTGAAGTACTCTTGCGGTTATTTGTGCAAATTTTCCGATTTTTGCCATAAATTACTTCTCCATTTTGTTCAAAACGAAATCAATAACTTCGTCAATCGACATATTCGTCGTATCGACGAGAACGGCGTCGTTCGCTTGTTTAAGCGGCGCGAACGCGCGATGCGAATCGTTGTAATCGCGCACTTTGATATCTTCCAGAACCTTTTCATAGGACGGCGCGTCGCCCTTTGCCTTCAACTCCTCAAAGCGGCGTTTTGCGCGCACCTCGGGCGTTGCGGTGATGAAAAACTTGTATTTTGCGTCGGGTAATACGTAAGTGCCGATATCTCGTCCGTCCAGAACGACGCAGTCGTTTTTTGCGATTTCCCGTTGAAGTTCGACAAGTTTAATCCTGACAGACGGCAGCGCGGAAATATCGGACGCGGCTTTCGACACGTAATGTTCCCTGATGAACGGCGTGACGTTTTCCCCGTTGACGATAATCTGTTGCGAGTCGCCGGTGATAATTTTCATATCGAGGTTGTCAAGCATTGGCTTTACAGCCGCTTCGTCGTTGACGTCGATACCTTGTTTTACGGCGACGTACGCAAGCGAGCGATACATTGCGCCGGTATCGAGATATATGATGTCAAGGCGTTTCGCAAGAGCCTTTGCAACGGTGCTTTTTCCTGCGCCGGACGGTCCGTCAAGCGCGATATTGAAGTGTTTTTCGTGTTTTGCCATAAGATAATTATATATAATTCAATAAATAAATCAAGCGTTTTTTCGTTTGAAAATTTCAACGGGATAAGGCGCGCGCGGCGGCAACTGCGCTCGACCACGCGATTTGCAGATTAAACCCGCCCGTGTATGCGTCGACGTCCACGACTTCGCCGATGAAATAAAGATTTTGCACTTTCTTACTTTCAAACGTTTTCGGGTTAATTTCTTTGACGTTTACGCCGCCGCTTGTGACGACCGCTTCTTCGATCGGCGCAAGCGATTTGACAGAAAAATCAAAGTTTTTAAGAAGATGCACCAAATTTTTGCGGTTTTCTGCCGAAATAACGTTTACTTTTGTATCTTCCTTAATTCCCGAAAGTCTGACGATAACGGGGATTAGTTTTTTCGGCAACAAGTCGGACAAAGCGTTTTTGAACTCCTTATTGGAAAAGAGTTTGAAATCGGACAACACCCTTTTGTCAAGCTCTTCGTACGTCAACGCGGGTTTAAGGTCGATTGAAATTTTCGTGTTGTTCAAGTCGATTTTATTTATGTTTGCGCTAATGCTTAAAATCGTGGGGCCCGACACGCCGAACGCGGTGAAAATCATCTCGCCAAACTCGCCGACGATTTTTTTGCCGTCTTTAACGACGCTCACGTCGACGTTTTTTAAGGACAGCCCTTCCAACTCTTTCGCGATATTTTGTTCTGCGACTCTTATGGGACAAAGCGACGCTTTCGGTCTTACGATATCGTGCGAAAAACTTTTTGCAAATTTATATCCGTCGCCGGTACTGCCCGTCAGCGGATAAGAAACGCCGCCCGTCGCAACGACGACCGCGTCGCACTCGATATCCCCGTTGTTTGTGGCGACAATAAAAGTATCTCCCGTCTTTTTCACGCTTTCGACAACGGTATTAAGCCTTACTTCGACGCCGTTTTTCAAAAGCGCGTTGCTCAGCGTTTTTATGACGTCGGACGATTTATTGCTTTTCGGGAAAACCCTGTTTCCGCGCTCGACGACAAGCGACAGTCCGTTTTCTTCCAGAAACGCCATCGTATCTTCGCTCGTAAAGCCGTAAATCGCGCTTTGCATAAATTTTGCGTTTGTAACGACGTTTTCCAAAAACTCACGCGGGGCGCAGTCGTTTGTGACGTTGCATCTGCCTTTCCCCGTGATATAAAGTTTTTTGCCGAGTTTTTCGTTTTTCTCGACAAGAATGACTTTATTGTTTTTTGAAATCATTGAAGAAGCGAGCATACCGCTCGCTCCTCCGCCAATAATAACTATTCTCATCTTTATACCGGATGAATGTTTTCTTCCTTGCTGCCAAGGACGTTGTCCACGCCGTGCAGTTTTGCCTTGCGCTGTTCAAAGAACTTCGTCGCGACCTGCGGGAACAAAGCGTACGACAAAACGTCTTCTTCCTGTTCGTAATAAGGTTTGACTTCTTCCTTGAACTTTTCGTACTCGGGCGGGATAAGGTCGGCGGGACGGCAGGTAATTCTCGGCTCGTCGCCCCAGACTTTCTTGTAAAGTTCGGGATCGGGTTCTGCGGGAAGCGTGCCGTATTCACCGTGCAACAGACCTTTTGTTTCCTTGGTTACCATTTTGTAGCGTTCGCCCATAACGACGTTCAGGACGGCTTGCGTGCCGACGATCTGGCTTGTGGGCGTAACGAGCGGCGGATAACCCAAATCCTTTCTCACGCGGGGTACTTCTTCCAGAACTTCCTGATACTTATCGCTTGCGTTTTGCTCTTTCAGCTGATTGATAAGGTTTGACAGCATACCGCCGGGAACCTGATACATAAGCGCTTTGATATTGACTTTCAGAACTTTGTCCGAAAGGAAGCCGTCGGCTTTCAGGCGGTCTGCGACTTTTCTGAAATAATCGGACGCTTCGGACAGCACTTCAAGGTCGATGCCCGTATCGTAAGGCGTGCCCTGCAAGGTTGCAACAAGCGGTTCGGTTGCGGGTTGCGACGTCCCGTTTCCGAGCGGCGACAAAGCGGTATCCACGATGTCCGCGCCCGCTTCGATTGCTTTAAGGTTGACCATATCGCCGGTGCCGCACGTGTTATGCGTGTGGATATGCACGGGAATGCCCACCTTTTTCTTGATTTCCGACACGAGTTCGTACGCGGTGTACGGCAACAAAAGGTTTGCCATATCCTTAATGCAGATGATATCCGCGCCCATATTCGCAAGTGTTTCCGCAAGGTTTACGAAATACTCCGTCGTATGAACGGGGCTTACGGTATAACTCATCGCGCATTCGCAAATGCCCTTGTATTTTTTGGTGCTGTCGATTGCCTGACGCAAGTTTTTGACGTCGTTCAGCGCGTCGAAAATACGAATGATGTCGATGCCGTTTTTGATTGAAAGGCGCACGAAGTTGTCCACGACGTCGTCCGCGTAATGTTTGTATCCGAGGATATTTTGTCCCCTGAACAACATTTGAAGTTTCGTGTTCGGCATAGCGTGACGAAGGGCGCGCAGTCTTTCCCACGGATCCTCGTTCAAAAACCTTAAACAAGAGTCAAAGGTTGCGCCGCCCCAACATTCAAGGCTGTAATATCCCGCCTTGTCAAGGAGCGCGCATGCCGGCAACATTTCTTCAAGGCGCATACGAGTCGCCGCCTGCGACTGATGCGCGTCACGCAATATCGTTTCGGTAATTTTAACCGGTTTTTTTGTAATTTCAGCCATAGTAATCTCCATTTACAGTATTGCAAGCAAGACGCCTGCTGCGATTGCGCTGCCGATAACGCCGGCGACGTTAGGTCCCATAGCGTGCATAAGCAGATAGTTTTCGGGGTCGTACTGACGTCCGACGTCCTGAACGACGCGCGCCGCCATAGGAACTGCCGATACGCCCGCCGCGCCGATAAGCGGATTGATTTTGCCCCTTGAAAGCTTGCACATAAGTTTTCCGAGCAGTACGCCGCCTGCCGTGCCCATCGAGAACGCGAACACTCCGAGGAACAGTATTTTCAGAGTTTTAAGAGTCAGGAAGTACGGCGCGAACGCTTTTGTCCCGACGACGACGCCCAGCAAAATCGTAACGATGTTTATAAGTTCGTTGCTTGCGGTTTTAACAAGGCGCGGCACAACGCCGGATTCCTTGAACAGGTTTCCGAGCATCAACATTCCGAGAAGCGGCAATGCGCTGGGAAGCACGATACCGACGATACCCGTAACGATGATCGGGAACATTATTTTTTCCTTTTTCGACACGGGACGAAGTTGTTCCATGCGGATTTTGCGTTCCTTATCCGTCGTCAACAGCTTCATAATCGGAGGCTGGATAACGGGAACGAGCGCCATATAACTGTACGCCGCGATGGCGATAGGTCCCATAAGATTGGGTGCGAGCCTGGACGTTACGTAGATTGCCGTAGGACCGTCCGCGCCGCCGATAATGCCGATTGCGCCCGCTTCCTGCGGAGTAAATCCGATAAGCAGCGCGATAAGAAGCGCAAGGAATATACCGACCTGCGCCGCCGCGCCTAAAAGCAACGACTTCGGATTTGCGATAAGCGGACCGAAATCCGTCATCGCGCCGATGCCTAAGAAAATCAACGGCGGGAAAATAACCCATTCGACACCCTTATAAAGATACCAGAAAAGTCCGCCGGGTTGTCCGTTTGCAGGGCCCGCCATCAATGCGTCGTACGCGCCCGGGATATTGATAAGAAACGCGCCGAAAGCAATGCCGACAAGCAACATCGGCTCAAACTTTTTCACAACGGCAAGGTACACGAGAAAGCATGCTACGACAAGCATTATCAGACAGCCCCAGATACCAAGACTGTATCCTTCGAACCTGGAATAATCGACGACGAAACCCGTGTCGTTCCAAAGGTTCTGGAACCATTCTTTCAGCGTACCGCTCGTCGAGTCGAGCAATATACTTTGAAACATGATGCCTCCTTATGCGATAACGGCAAGTAAGTCGTCGGTATTGACGCTTGCGCCCTTTGACGCGACGAAAGTAATAACGCCGTCTGCGGGTGCCACGATTTCGTTTTCCATTTTCATTGCTTCAAGGATAAGTACGGTCTGACCTTTCTTGACAGCCGCTCCGTTTGTCGCTTTGAAGTCGATGACCGTGCCGGGCATCGGGGCTTTCAATTGAGTGCCGCCTGCGGGAGCCACGACGGGTGCGGGAGCCGCTTTTACTTCTGCCTTTTCGGGAGCGGGTGCGGCGACGGGAGCCACTGCGGGTGCGGGCGCTGCCGCCACGGGGACGACGGGTGCGGGCGCGAAACCGCCTGCGACTTCTTCGACTTCGACCTCGTAAGCCTGACCGTTAACTTTTATATTGAACTTTCTCATATTATTACCTCCGATAACTTAACTTTTTGATATTTCTGACGATAAATTTCTGATTTGAACCCTCGCATTCTTCGCCCATACAGGCAGAGATTGCCGCGGTGATCGCCGCAACGACTTCGGGTGAAACGCCCTGAAATTGCGTTTCGGTTTTTGCGCCCGGCGTAACGGGTGTTTCGGGTTTAGGTTCATTTTTCTGCATTTTATTTTTGAACAATTCTTTAAGATTTTTGCGCTCTTTTTTGGGTTTTTCGCCCGATTTTCGCATTATTCTTTCCATAATTGTAAGAACAACGACGATAAGCGCAAGCAATCCGAACACGATAAGAATACCCATAAGGGTGAGTTTACCGCCGATTGCCATCTTTTCGGAAAGTTCCGACGAAAGTGCCGCTATGAACATAAATCACCTCATAAAAGCATTGAAAGCGCGCTTGCGACGTAAGGCTTGACCTCGCGTGCGTCGATGACGGCGTCGATGTATCCGTCCTTTGCCGCCTTGAAGGGATTGCCCTCGGCAAAGGTGTATTTCGCTTTCAGTTCTTCCTTGTCCTTTTGCGGATTGTCCGACAACTTTTCGTCATAGAAGTTGACCGCCTGATCGGACGACAAAGGTGCAATCGTCGCGTCCGAAAAAGCAATCGTGTAATTGAATCCGATTTCTTTTGCGGCAAGCAGTGCGTACGCGCCGCCGATTGCGTTTTTGATAACCGCGATTTTGGGGTTTTCGGAAAGAGCCATTGCCGTATATGCCTCGGCTGCGATTTTCGCAACGCCCTTTTCTTCGCATTTAAGGCGTGCCGCGAAACCGTCCGAATCCACGACGCTGACAAGCGGAATATTGTATGCGTCAAGAAGATTTACGAATCTTTTGATTTTTCTGAAATCCTTGCAGGTAAGTTCGCCCTCGACGGACAAAACGCCCACGGGTGCGCCGTCTGCGTATGCAAAATAGGTTTTCGTCGCCGCCTCGTCACACGATATTTCTAGTGCGGAGCCGTTGTCGCAAATCGCGCCGACCGCGTCCGAAACGCTTTCGACCTTTTTCGCGACCTTGTTGGGATTATCGGCGATTTTGCTTTCGCCCGACAGGAACGTCAGCACGCTTGCGATCTGATTTTTAAGAGTTGCGACGTCGGCGTATTCAAGTGCCGCAACGCCCGATTTTTCCGCCGCGTCTTTTCCGAGATACTTTTTCGCGTCCGACGGATTTTTCCCGTCTTTTGCAAGGACTGCGGAAGGTGCGGCAAGCGAAGCGTATCCGTCCGTGCCGAAAATAACGACGTCCGCAACGTTTGCAAACACGTCCATAAGCCCCGTTGCCGCGCCACGGATAACCGCAACGTGCGGGACTTCGTTTTTCATACTTGCGGCAAGGCGAATGATTTTCGCATAACCTTCAAGGACTTTTGCGCCCTCGTCAAGCCTTGCGCCCGCGCTGTCGATAACCGACACGAAAGGCACTCCGTTTTTGACGGCGGCGTCCATGACGTTTTTGATTTTGGTTGCTTGCGCGCTTGAAAAACTGCCGCGCATCGCCTCAAAATTCTGGACAAATAAATAAACGGGAATGCCAAAAACAGTAGCATATCCCGTTATGATACCTTCGCCCAGAGCTTCGACGCCGTCTTCAAAAGTCGTACCCGACGTAAACGCGCCGGTTTCCACAAACGATTTGTCGTCCGTCAATTCGGAAAGAAAACCCAATGCGGATTTCCTTGCCTCGTCGAGTTTCGACAGATTTTCGTTAAGTCTTTTAATGGTGTCCATAATTCCTCCGGAAACTATTTCTTCATTATAAATTATACCCGTTTGTCAGTGCTTTGGCAAACGAAAAATCGAATAATTATTTTCTTATATTAAAAACTTGAAAAACCTTGTTAAAGGTTCTTCAAGTAGTTGATTTCTTTGTCGGTAAGATACCTTGACGCGCCCCTGCCAAGCCCGCCGAGCCTTAAATCGCCGATGGCAACGCGTTTAAGGAAAATGACCTCTTTTCCGATCGCCTCGAACATTCTGCGGATTTCCCTGTTTTTCCCCTCGAAAATGGTGACGTCGTAGGAATAAATATTCCCCTCGATTCCTTTAAGTTTCACCTTCGCGCGCGCCGTCGTCTGACCGTCGTCGAGAATAACGCCTTTGCGGAGTTTTGCAAGGTCGGCTTGCGGAATGTCGCCCTCGACTTTCACAAGATATGACTTCGGAATTTCGTTGCTCGGATGCGTGAGATATTGTGCCAGCGCGCCGTCGTTTGTGAGAATAAGCAGTCCTTCGCTGTCGTAGTCGAGCCTGCCGACGGTGAACAGTCGCTTGTCGACGTTGACGTAATCGAAAACGGTTTTCCTGTTAAATTCGTCGCTTGCGGTGCAAACGCAGCCCTTCGGCTTATACAGCATAAGATAGGTATATTTGTTGACGAGCGTGATTTTTCTGCCGTCGACGGTAACGGTGTCGTTGTCTTCGTTGACCTCAAAGCCGAGCGTCGTTACGGTTTTGTTGTTGACTTTCACGCGGCCTTCTTCGACAAGTTTGTCCGCGCCGCGACGGGACGTAACGCCAGAGCCCGCAATATATTTATTGATGCGCATATAACAATTCCTTAATATTTAATATGTTTATTATATAAAAATTATTAAATAAAGGCAAGTGTATGCCAACAGATAATAATACGACAAACAATTATTGCGCCGAAAACGCTTCGTTTAAAAGATTTTCGGACACATTCCACATATCGTTTACGTTCAGGACGACGACGGCAAAACTTTTTCCGTCTTTTTCCGCCGCACTCACCAGACATCTTCCCGATTTTTTCGTATATCCGGTTTTCACGCCGATTGCGCCGTCGTAATTCCACAGCATTTTGTTTTTGTTTTTGAAACACCTTGAAACTTCGCCGCTCGTGTCGTGATATTTTGTCGAAACAATGGTGCGAAACACGTCGTTTTTCATTGCGTACGCGGTGATTTTCGCAAGGTCGTCGGCGGTCGAATAATGTTTTTCGTCGTCAAGCCCGTGCGGATTTGCAAAATTGCTGTTAATTGCGCCCGCCTTTTTTGCGACTTCGTTCATTTTTGCGACGAAATTTTCAACGCATCCCGACGTCTTTATCGCAAGCGCGACCGCGCAGTCGTTGCCGCTTCTTAGCATAAGTCCGTACAATAAATCGCGATACGAGATTCTTTCGCCGGGGCTCAGATATACGCTACTGCCTTCGATACCGACGGCGGCGGACGGCACGAATATTTCTTCATCAAGGTCAAAAACTTCCTCGATTACGGTGATTGCACTCAATATTTTCGTCGTGCTTGCAATGGGTAGTTTTGCTTGTCCGTTGCTGCTTTTTATGATTTTTCCGCTTCTTAAATCAATGACGGCGTACGCGCTTGTTTGCCTTGCACGAGAAACATTATTTTCAGGCGTTTTGCACGAATTTACAAAAATAACCGTCAAAACAAATAAAATCGCAAAAATTATTGTTACTTTCTTACGGTGTCCGCAACCGTTTTCAAAAGGTTTATCCATTTGTCCTCCGTATAGTTTTTATCGACGCCGACGTACGTCGTTTTTTCGCCGGCAATCAAAATTCCCACGGGCGTCACGCTCATTCCGAATCCGCCTGCGTCGACGTCCGACGCTTTCTTATCGTTTTTCAGAGCGTTGCTTTGTCCGCCGACGTACCCGACGCTGACTTTCGACAGCGGTATCACCGTAGTTTTTTCGTCGATGACGACGGGCTTTCCGACGACTTCCGAAAAATCGAAATGGTTTTTAATTTTCTCAATGTCCATATATCACTCCTTTGAAAAGAGAAACCCGCGCTTTTACGTCGAAATACGCGTTCGTTTGCCCTTGTTTTCCCTGTATTATTTTTACGTTTACGTCTTTGATATTTAGGGCGCCACTCGCACCTTTAAGCATCGCCGTCAAAAATTCGTCGCCGTCCGAATTTATAATAAGCGTGATTTTCTTAATCGCAATAAGTTTTCTGAAATTCAGGTTTTTATGCGATTTTTTTGGTTTTCTGTCAAAATTTTGTCCGTTTATTGTAATTTCAAATATGCCGTTTACCTTTTGGACGATAATCTTGAATGCCTTAACGCCAAAAACTTTCACGACGAAAATCATACATTCGCGGTCAACGGACAAATATCCCGAAACGTTTATCGCAATCGCGAAAAACGAAACAAAAACGCAAAGACACAATAAAAAAAACACCATACGCTTATTTTGTGCGTACGGTGCGTTTTTATGAGAAATATTCTTATTTGTATTCTTCGTATTCTTCGTCTTTCAAAAAGTCGGGAACGTCGTTGAAGTCCTCGTCCATATCGTCGAAATCGTCGTTGTTTTCGGGCTCGATTTGCGTTTCATCCGCGGCGATATCTTTTGCCGAAAACTCCGGCACTGCGCCGCCAACTTCGATAAAGTCGGGCTGATCGACGTTGAGTTCCTTTTCAAAATACAGCCCGTCGCGAGCGGTGTCGCGGAAGTTTTTGTCCAGAATCGAGATTCGGTCAAGGACTTCGTTGTAATCAGGCAGGTTTCCGAGGTCTTCCAACTGAAATTTCCTTAAAAACTCGTCGGTCGTGCCGAAAAGGAACGGGCGTCCGACGGCGTCTTTTCTGCCCTTGACCTCGATAAGATTGACTTTCATCAGAACGCTCAGTGCGTAATCGGGATCTTTGCCGCCCTTAATATCTTCGATTTCCTGACGAGTAACGGGCTGTTTGTATGCGATTATCGACAAAACTTCCAACAAGCTTTGCGACAAAGCCTTTTCGCGGATGGGCGTCAGCACTTCGACAAGCGTGTCGCCGTAGCGCGGATTTGACGTGAATTGCAGTTTGTCGTTGAAACTTGCAAGAACTATGCCGCTGTCGCCGCCGTACTTGACTTTCAGTTCCTCGACGATTTTATTAAGTTCACGCGTGGTAAGGCTCGGGATACGTTCGATAATATCCTTTTTGGAAACGGGCTCGCCCGAGGCGAAAATCAACGCTTCGATTGTTTCCTTAATATTGTCCATCTAATTTTTCCTCCGAATTTACAAGCGGCGTTTCGACGCCTTCCTTGACGGTGATTTCGATATCTTTGAATTTTTCTTCCTGATGCGCGGAAATTTGTTGTTTTTTCATAAGTTCCAGCGTGGCAAGGAAGGTATTTATCGCGTCGATTTTGTTGAAGTCCTTTTCGATAAGGCTGAAATACGACGTCTTTTTTTGTTCGATTAACACCTCGCAGATATGGTGCATGCGGTTGTCGATGGAAAACCTTTCTTTCTGAATGGTCTTCGGTTCAAGCCTTAATTCCTGCTGGACGGCGCGGTACGTCATTTTTGCGTAGGCGTCGATGAGTTTGTCAAGGTCAAAGTCTTTGATTGCAAGACGATAATCGTCTTCCGAAAACACGGGTTCCCTGAAAAAGCGGTTTATGGTTTCCAGCCCTTGCAGTTTTTCCGCCTGCATTTTGAACATTTTCAGTTCTTCGAGGCGGCGGTACAAGTCGCGCTCCGGCAGGTCGTCGGGAGTTTCGTCGACGTTTTCCGTGGGGATAAGCAGTTTCGACTTGATTTCGATAAGTTCGGCTGCCATTGTGATAAACTCGCCGGCGTACTCGATTTCCTCTTCCGTCCAGTCTTCGATAGGTCCGATTATGTCAAGGTACTGCTGCGTGATGTCGCTGACGAAAATGTCTTCGATTTCGATTTTGTTGCGCCTGACGAGATATAATAAAAGATCCAGCGGTCCGTCGTAAATACTCAGGTCGTAGCGGTACTTCTTCTTGTCGTAAATATCCTCGTCGTCGCCCATAAGGACGTTTTCGACGGCAACCGTTTTTCCGTCGATTTTCTTAAAATATTCTTCGTCCTTTTTCGAAAACTTTTTAATATCCATCAGAATGATCCCAAAACTTTGAATATAAGATTGTAAACTGCGTTCAGAAACAGGCTGAACATATTGTACTTGTCGGGAATGAACGATATCGCGATAAGCACGACGATAAGCGGCCAACTGCCGTATCTGTACATGAACTTCACGTATTTGTTTGTGGGGCCCGCAAGTGCTTCCACCACGCGGAATCCGTCAAGCGGGAAAACGGGAAGTATGTTGAAAAGCATCAGCGAGCAGTTGAGAATTATCCCGTATATCAGGAAATATGCAACGAGAAAATACAAAACCTCGCCGAAAACCGACGCGTAAACGGCGTCCTCCGGGATAAGGTTGATAAGACACAAAACGCCCAAAAACACGGCGGCGGTCAGCAGATTTGCAAAAATCCCCGCAAGCGACGTGAATATCGTGTCGCGTTTTTTGTGCCCGAAATTATCGGGGTTTATGGGCACGGGCTTTGCCCAGCCGAATCCGATAAGGAAAAACAGTACAAGACCGAACACGTCGAAGTGCGCCATCGGGTTGAGCGTGAGCCTGCCCGCAAGTTTCGGGGTTAAGTCGCCGCATTTGACGGCAACGCGGGCGTGCGAGTACTCGTGAATCACGATTGCGAACATTGCCGCAAGCGCGTATGCCACGATAAGTATGAATTTGTCCCGCGCCGAGTTCGACGAAGTTAAGATGCTGAAAATCATATTTTTAATACCTATTGTGTTATTGTCGTTCAACGACACAATATATTGTACATATTATAACTTAAAATTAAGTATAAAGTCAATAAAAAACCTTCTTCACAACACGGGAAGAAGGCTTATATAAAGGTTTTTTTACCAATTTGAAAGGATACGTCGTATCGCGTCGAAGAAGTTTTCCTTGTCGACGTTGTCCGCGGCTTTGAGTTCTACGGTTTTTATGACGACTCCGTTCTTCACGATTTTGGCGTTTCCCACGACGTCGCCGCGTTTTACGGGGGCTTTTACGCTGCCCACAAGTTCGTAAACGATTTCGACGTTATCGTCGCCCGCGCGCTTTTTGAAAACCGACACGTTTTCGTCGGCATACACGTAGGCTTCCGTTTGCTTGCCTTTTTCGACCTTGACTGTTTTGCCGATATTTTCGCCCTTTCGTACAACGACTTCGTTTTCGTACGCCTTAAAGGAATAATTGAACAAATCGCTGACGTCCTTGAAACGCTGTTTTCCGTTTTGCTCGCCGATGACGGTTGCGATAATTCTCGTGTCGCCGCGCTTTGCGGTTGCGGACAAACAGAACAACGCCTCGGTCGTATAGCCCGTTTTGCCGCCGTCGCAGCCCTGATAAAACTTCACGAGTTTATTCGTATTCGTCATTGTGGTTTTGCGCCCGTCGGGGTGAACGTAGTCTTCCAGCCAGATTTTTGAAAACTCGAAATATTCGTCGTGCGACAAAAGATTTTTCAGCATATACGACACGTCTTTCGCCGACGAATATGCGTTAAGCGCGGGCAATCCCGTCGCGTTCACGAAATTCGTATTTGAAAGTCCGAGTTTTTCCGCCTTATCATTCATACGCTTCACAAAGGCTTCTTCGCTTCCCGACGCCGCCTCGCTTAGTGCCACAGCCGCGTCGTTTGCGGAGGCAATAACGACCGCTTTCAATAAATTTTTTATCGTGTGCGTGCTGTTTGCGTCCAGAAAAACCTGACTACCGCCCATTCCCGCGGCTTTTTCGGACACGGTAATTTCGTCTGAAAGGCTGAGTTTTCCCGCCTTAACGTCGTCCAGGATAATCGACGCCGTCATTATTTTCGTCATACTTGCGATGGGTAGTTTTTCGTTTTCGTTTTTTGCGTAAACGACCGTGCCCGTATCAAAGTCCAGAACGTACGCGGACTTTGCGGCGCAACTTATTTCGTCGCTTTGTTCGGTTTTCGCGTTTGCGACGCCGACCGCCGAAAACGACGTCGTTAAAACGGCGGCAAACGAAAACGCGGTAATCATTTTAAGGATTTTTCTTTTCATATTTCACCTCGCGTATAGCGTAGGCAATCCTTAAATTTTTATTCCTTAAAACGCGACAAGCCTGAATATTTTTGCAAAAATCAGAAACCAAAGCGTGAAAATCACGATATTTATTGTGAAAACAATCAAAACGCACTTAATTATTGTCAAAAAACTTTCTCTGCAATTTGTGCTTCTCACGCAGTTTGCCGAAAACGAAACGTACGGCGAAAGTTGATTTATCAAAACGTTCAAAAGCAATATCGTCACTAAAAACATCGGGATATACACGACGACAAACTGCACGATTCCCGAAAACGCGACAACCGCATACAGGTCTTTTACGATTCGTCCCGACATAAATCCGAGATACAAAAAACCCGCAAAAAACAACAGCACGACGTATTTGAAAAAAGTCGAAAACATCGCGACGATATAGCACGGTAAAATTATCAGAATGGTTTTCCCGATTATACGCCCCGTATCGACGACCTTTTCGCTTTCCGGCGAGTCGTAAAATACGACGGCAAGTATCAGCCCGAAAACATACAGCAGACACGAAAAAAATATCTGCGTCTTCGACGACCTGAAAAAATCCGCGATTAAAAACGAAATACCGTGCTTTTTGTAATTCACGTTAAAAAGACTATGCGGAGAATTCAATTTTTATTCTTTGAAAGGATCGACGCCGCCGCGGTCATAATAAACTGTTTGTTGCCGGGCTTCCCCTTTTTCATATCAATAGTTTCGCCGAATTCGTTGTAAAGCGCATCGACGTCCCCTTTAAGCCACGCGGCGGATATTGCGTTCTGCACGTCTTTTTCAACGGTATCGACGGTTTTTTTGTATTTTTTTGCGATTTCGGCATAGCCGACGTATTTAAGAGGCAATATTTCTTTGCCGCTCATCGCAAGATAGATCAGGTCGAAAACATAGCGGTACCCGCATTTGTTCGGAATAAACCCCAATGACAAAAGATAATCGGAAATGGTTTTTTGCATACGATTACCATAAGTCCGATTACCTTGAAAAGCGTTGGATAAATTGTTAAATAAAATCTAATTTTGCAACATCCACCCGATAAACACAGCAAATCCCATCGTAGGCTCGCCGACGTAAACGTGCGTTACAGCCCCGACAAGTTTCCCGTTCTGAATTATGGGGCTTCCGCTCATGCCCTGCACGATGCCGCCGGTTTTATTAATAAGACGCTTGTCGGTAATCGAAATTACCATCGACTTCACGTCGGGCTTACTTTGCCGCTCCGCCTTTACGATGTCGATTTCGTAATATTCGGGTTTAGAGCCCGAAATAGTCGTATAGACGTAGGCTTTCCCGGGTTTGATTTCGTCGATATTTGCGGTTTTGATTTTCTGAAAGTTGTTTTCGGCTTTCGTATATTCGCCGAAAATCCCGAATTCGTTGTTTTTCTTGATTCTGCCTACGGAATCCGACCTTGAAAACGAGCCGATAAGTTCGCCCGCCTTATCGGGCATTGATTTTTTCACGCCGTCGATATATGCGTCGAAAATGCTGCCGCTTGTGAGCGCGGAAATTATTCCCGTTTCGGAATCGGCGATATGATGCCCGAGCGCGCCGAATTTTCCGTTTGTCGTAACGTAGGTCAGCGTGCCGATTCCCGTGATTTTGTCGCGGACGTTCACGCCGAATCTTCTTTCGCCGTTTTTATCGACGACAAATTTTGCGCGGACCTCAAACGGTTTCCCGTCCCTTAAAAACGTAAGGATAACGTCGGCGGACGGGAGTTTATTCACGATTGACGAAATATCTTCGGGCTTTACGACGCTTTTTCCCGCGATTTTCGTCAGCACGTCGCCGCTTCTGACGCCGCTGTCTTTCATCGGAAATTCCGCGCCGTTTGCGGTTTCGACCTTCGATATTCCCGTGACGATTACGCCGTCCGCGCCGATTTCGATGCCGAGCGGCCGACCGCCGAGATACACTTCCGTCGACGTGTCGACGGGCTTTGTCGGCATAACCGCGCCCAACGAATTAACGCTCAGAAACGCAAGAATAAGGATAATAAAAAATCGGGTACAAATCTTCTTCATACCCGATTATTGTCAGTAAAACTTACAAAACTATTCTGAAAAACGCGCTATTTCACAGTAAAATAATGTCATTTCGCGTTTTTATAGGCGTCTGCGTGTTTCTTCATTTCAACCGCGTGCGGCAATGCGTGCTCGCTGTACGTGCTGCCGCCGATAAGCCTTGCGATTTCTTGAAGTTCCCCTTCTTCGTCCAACTTTTTAACGTTCGTAATCGTCTTGTCGGCGGTTTCTTTTTTCTCGATTTTGTAATGATTGTCCGCCATCGACGCAAGCTGCGGAAGGTGCGTTACCGCAATGACCTGCCGCGACACGCTTATGTTGTACAGTTTTTCGGCAACGACCTGCGCGATGTATCCGCTGATACCCGTGTCGATTTCGTCAAAAACCATAGTGTCGATGCCGTCAAGACGCGCCGTGATGTTTTTAAGAGCCAGCATAAAACGGGACATCTCGCCGCCCGATATGATTTTTTGCAAAGGTTTCAAGGGTTCGCCCTTGTTTGCGGAAATTAAAAACTCAACCTTGTCAAACCCGTTTGACGTGACATCGTCCGCCGTTTTCCCGTCGTTTTCGTCAAAACTTACGTTGAATTTTGCCGACGGCATACCAAGTTCTTTCAGTTGTTTATTGATTTCGTCCTCAAAACTCACTGCGTATTTTCGTCTTAACGCGCTCAGTTCTTCGGCGTCGCTTAAAAGTTCCAAACGAGTTTTTTCGATTTCCTTTTCAAGTTTTGTCGCGCGCGCGTCCGCATTGATTAAAAAGTCGTATTCTTCCTCGGCGTTTTTCAAAAACTCGTTCGCGGCTTCCACCGTGCCGCCGTATTTTCTCACGACCTGCCTTACTTTTTCAAGGCGTTTTTCGACTTTTTCCAAGGAATAATCGTCAAATGACAAGTCGTCAAGGCAACTTTCAAGTTCGTCCGCGACGTCTTTCACGTCGATTTTCGCGCTTTCGAGCCTTTCTGCGATTTTCAAAAGATTTTCGTCGAATGCCCCCGCGACGTTCAGAAGGTTTATCGCCTTATTCACCGCACCGACAACCGAAAAGTCCGAGCCGCCGTTAAGGAGTTGATTTGCGTCCTTTGCTGCGTTCAGGATTTTTTCGGCGTTTCTGAATTTCTTTCTGTCTGCAAGAAGTTTTTCTTCTTCGCCTTCTTGAAGTTCCGCCTCTTTCAGCTCCGTAATCTGATAATTCAGCACGTCAAGTTTTCTTTCGCGGGTTGCGGCATCGCCGATATTTTCAAACTCATTGCACAATTCTTTGTACGAATTATACGTTTTTTGCAGTTTTTTCTTGGATTTTTCAATCTTTTCGCCGCCGAAAGCGTCCAGAAGATGAACGTGAGTCGAAACTTTCAAAAGCGACTGATGCTCGTGCTGACCGTGAATATCGACAAGTTTTTCGCCGATACTTTTCAGCATTCCGAGCGTAACTTGCGCGCCGTTTATCCTGCACTCGTTTTTGTCTTTCGTCATCGCGCGCTTTAAAATCAGAACGTCGTCGGGCGTAATCCCAAGGTCTTCAAGGGACTTTTCGACGTCTTCCGACACCGACGAAAACACTGCGGACACTTCCGCCCTTTCTGCGCCGTTTCGTATAAGAGTTTTGTCCGCGCGCTCGCCCAGAACAAAGTTAAGCGAGTCGATGATTATCGACTTGCCGGCGCCCGTTTCACCGCTTAAAATATTCAGCCCCTTTTCAAGATTCAGCGTTAAATTCTCAATAAGAGCAATGTTTTGAATATGCAACGATTCAATCATTTTCAGTCAAGCAACGATTTCAATTTTTCGACGATAGGGACGATTTTTTGCTGGTCTTTGATAACGACAAGAATCGTGTCGTCGCCCGCAACGCAGCCCATAACTTCCGGAAAATTAAGTTTATCGACAAGAGTCGCCGCCGAGTTTGCGCCGCCCGACACGGTTTTAATCACGATAAGGTGTCCGGCATAGTCGATGGAAATGACGCATTCCCTGAAAAGGTTGAGCATTTTTCCGGAACTTTTCTGTTCGGTCGACGCGGGCTGAGCGTACTTATAGGTCTTGTTGGGAGTCATAACTTTGATGAGTCCCAAATCTTTTATATCGCGCGAAACGGTTGCCTGCGTGACGAGATAACCTTCGTTTCTCAACGCTTCCGCAAGGGCTTCCTGCGTTTCGATTTCGTTTTTATTGATGATTTCGATAAGTTTAAGTTGTCTTCCTGTTCTTGCCATAATATTTCTCCGATTCGTTATTCGACGTCGTTGTGAAGGTCGTCAGCGGGGGTTGCCCAGTGCGCGAGTTTTGAAACGAGCCTTTCATAAAAGTCATGATGACGCGCTTTGATAAAATTCACCGTAAGGTCGGCTTTTTTCACGATGACAGCCGTATCGCCCGAAACTTCCTGTTTTACGTCGCCGTCAACCATCAGAAGTCCGTCCAGACTGTTTTTCGCAAGCCTTATCGAAAACGTATGCTCGTCCGACAACACGAGCGGTTTGTTCATAAGAGTGTGCGCGCAAATCATGCAAAGCGACACCGCATGCACGTCGGGCGACAGTATCGAGCCGCCTGCGGACATCGAATATGCCGTCGAGCCTGTCGGAGTCGCAAGACATACGCCGTCCGCTTTCGCCGCACCCAGAATCGTGTCGCGCCCTATGAAAACCTCGATTTCGACGGGACGGGTGATATCCTTTTTATATACGATGACTTCGTTCAATGCGTAATACGTTTTGCCGCCGTAGGCTACTTCCAGAGCGGTTCGTTTTTCAAGTTCGTACCCGCCCGAAAGCACTTTGTCGATTTCTTTGTCAAAGTCTTCGGGCTCGGTATCGGCAAGAAAACCGCACTGTCCGCGGTTTACGGCAAAAATCGGCGTTTCGAGCCCCGCTTCGGTAATTCCTTCCGCCGCGCGCAAAACCGTGCCGTCCCCACCCACGACGATGACGACGTCCGCGTCGCCGACAACGTCCGAAAACTTGTTGTACGACATGCCGACAAATCCGCTTTCGCGATAGGACGCAAGCGAATACGTTGCTTTTTTGTTATCGAGAATTTTTTGGATTTGTTTTACGACGGAAATATCGGCGTCGCGGTCAAACCCCGAATAAATGATAAAATGCATAAACCCTAAACCTTCTTTAAGTAATATCCATTATACGGAATAAAAACAAAAAAGTCTATTCGTTTATGCAATTATTATAAGTTTTTTATGAAACTTAAATCGACGCTTTTAACGGGGCGCGATACAAATGCGGTTTTTTTGAAATAAAGAAGATATTCGACGTTTTTGTTTTTGAAGTTGTCGGGGACGGTCGTTATTCCTTCTGCCGAAAAACCGAGTTCCCGCGCGAAATTCAGAATATCGTTTACGACTTTCATTCTGTCAACGGGATTTACGACGATCCCGCTTTTTCCGAGTTTTTTCCCTACTTCGAATTGCGGTTTCACCAGAACGACAGCCTGTCCGTCGTCTTTTAACAGATTGAAACAAGCGGGAAGCACGAGTTTCAAGGAAATGAAACTTACGTCGATTGACAGAAAATCCTTTTTGCCGTTTACGTCGGAAACCGTAATATCCCTTGCGTTCAAAAAGTCTTTCACGACGACTTTTTTGTTTTTCAAAAGGTTTTCGTTCAGTTGGGTTTGTCCCACGTCGACGGCATAAACGACTTTCGCGCCGTGTTTCAGCATACAGTCGGTGAACCCGCCGTTCGACGCGCCGATATCGACGCATTCCAGATTTTCAACGTCGATATTAAACTCCGCTATCGCCTTTTGAAGTTTATCTCCGCCAAGGCTTTCAAACTCGTCACCTTGAAAAACTTCGACGTCGTCATCGTCCGAAACGTCGTACGACGGCTTTTTTAGCGTTACATTATTTACGTTGACTTTGCCCTTTTTTATCAGATTTTCGGCAAAACTTCGTGATTTTAAGTTGTATTTTTGTAAAATAAATAAATCAAGGCGCATTGTCGTATCCTTATTTTTTGCGCGGATTTTCGTTTCTTTTTTTCTTTCGTCTTTCGGGCAAAAGTTCCGCAAGTACCTTTGAAAACATAATGACGAGTTCCGTAGATTTCGTAATCGACAGGTTTTTGAGAGCGGCTTTTCCGCCGACGATTATCGCCGAAATTATCGCGCTGACCGCCACCGCAACGAGTTTTCCAGTTACCGTATCAAGCCCTTTCGTTACGCTTGCCGTGATCACGACGGTGCATGCGCCCGACAATATTCCGAAGATATCGCCGATCACGTCGTTGCAGACGTTTGACACGATATCCGCGTTTTCGACAATGTATATCGCGATTTTTTCGCTGCGCCCGCAATGTTTTGAAAGGCGTTTGACTTCCGTTTCGTCGGCGGTCGCGGCGGCAATTCCGATTCCGTCAAAAACGACGTTTCCGACAATCAGGAACAACAACAGCACAACAATTACGATAAGATTCCCGTTCGACTCCGTCGATTCGGCGACAAAACTGAAAAAAGCCGACGTAAAAAACGTAATAATCGTCGCTTTCAACGCCCAGTGCGAATTTTTGACGCGCCCTTTTCGTTTCAGAAGTCGTACTTTGTTGTCGTCGCCATGCTTTTCCACAAAAGTAATTATGACGACGGACGACGTAATATGATTATTCGGGCTTAAATTCCTCGCAAAGATTGTTAAGTTCGTCGGTCAGAAGCTGGATTTTCCCTTTCGATTCGTTCAGAAATTTCAGACATTCCTTTGAAAGTTCGATGCCGCTGTTGAAAAGCGCGATGCTTTCTTCCAGGCTTACGTTCTGACCTTCCAATTTTTTCACGATTTCTTCAAGCTTCGAGTATGCGGTTTCAAAATTCATACGTTCTCCTTCTCGACGCCGGTAACGGTCGCAAAAATTCGTCCGTCCGCGCCTTTTAATGAAATATCGTCGCCCGTTTTCACGTTTTCGACGCTTAAAACGGGTAAATTATCGCTGTAAACCCTGAAATATCCGCTTTTTAATATTCTTGTCGGATTAAGGTTGTCAAGCGAGTTTATGGATTTGTTTATCTGGTATTCTTTGGTTTTGATAATCGTGTTTTCGGCGTTTTTCATCCGATTGAGCAAAAGTTTAAGCCTTGCAAAATCGTCGCGATATAGTTTTTCCATGCCGCTGCCGACCTTCTGCGCCAGAAGTTTCGTGCGGTTTTCGGCGTTTTCAAGGTGTTTTACCGTCGCAAATTTTCCGCGCGACAAAAAGTCGAAAACGTTCTTTTTGTATTCCCGCACGTCGTATGCGATAAGTTCCGCCGCGGCTGTCGGAGTCGCGCTTCTTGCGTCGGCTGCAAAATCACAAAGCGAAAAGTCGGTTTCGTGTCCGATTGCGGAAATAATCGGCGTTTTCATATCGTAAACCGCGCGTACGACCTTTTCGTCGTAAAACGGCATAAGGTCTTCAAGGCTGCCGCCACCGCGCGCAAGTATGCAACAATCGTATCCCAACTTATCAACGGCGTAAAGCGCGGACGTAATTTCCCGCGCGGCAAACTCGCCCTGAACTTTCACGTCTTTCACGACAATGTCGATATTGTCGTTGTATTTTCTTATCGTCCTGCAAATATCGCGGATAACCGCGCCCGATTTGCTTGTGACGACGATAACGTTTTTCGGAAATTTCGGAATTGGTTTTTTATGCGCGGCGTCAAATATACCCTCGTCTGCGAGTTTCTTTTTCAACTCCTCGATTTTCTGATACAAAAGCCCGATGCCCTGCGGCTCGATCTGACTTACGATAAACGAAAACCTGCCGCCCTGAACGTAATAATCGGGTGAACCTATGACGATGACTTTTTCGCCTTCTTTCGGCACGTAGGTTTTTTTGTAATTGAAACAACTGCAAGGGAGTATCGCGCCGCTGTCTTTCAAGGAAAAGTACGAGTGCGCGCCCGACGCGCGGAAGCCTGAAATCTCGCCGACAATCGCGATGTTTTTCAGCATTTCTTCCGCCTGAAAAATCCTTTTTATGACGGTGCAAAACTCCGTTACCGTCACTAATTGTCTTTCGTTCATACGGGATACTCCAACATTACTTTTCCGAATTTTTGTTTTCGGAAGTCGTCGATAATCGCGCGCGCCGTACGTTCGTAATCGTAATCGCCACCGCGCAAAACGAAACCGCGTTTTACCGCAATTTCTTCAAAAATTTGTATATTTTCGGCGTTTTCGGAAGAAATTTTGTATCTTTCCGTCAATGCGCCGCTTTTATTCGTTTTCAAAAAATCGATAAGATTTATCGCCACTTCGTTAATATCCAGCACGTCGTCTTTGATGCTGCCGATGAACGCAAGATGCATTGCGGCGTTCTGGTCGTCGAGTTTCGGCCACAGAGTGCCCGGCGTATCCAGCATATCGACGCCCTTTTGCACGCTCAGCCATTGCTTTGATTTCGTGACGCCGGGACGGTCGCCCGTTATCGTGCGTTTGCCGCCGCAAAGACTGTTGATAAGCGTCGATTTTCCGCTGTTCGGAATGCCGATGACCATCGCTCTCACGGGGGTGTTCACGCCCTTTTCGCGATAACGTTTGATTTTGTCGTCCAATACGAACAACAACTTTTTCAGGATTTTCGCGTTGTCTTTCCCGTTCGCGCTGTTGCTTGTGACGTAGGCAAAGCCTTTTTCGTCAAAGTACGCGCACCATTTTTTAAGGTCGGATTCTTCGACAAGGTCGGCTTTGTTCAGGACGTACACGATGGGTTTGTTTTTGATAACGTCCGAAAACGACGGATTTATGCACGCCGAAACCGCGCGGCTGTCCAAAACGTAAATGACCGCGTCGACGATTTTGATATTCTCTTCGATAAGGCGCATGGCTTTCGTCATGTGCCCCGGGAACCAGTTAATCTGCATCGTTTTTCGTCAATAAATCGGGACGAACCCGTTTTGTGATTTCAAGCGCCTGTTCGTAGCGCCATTTTCTTACTTTTTCGTGGTCGCCGGACGTCAGAACCTCGGGGACCTCCATCCCCATGAAGTTTTGCGGGCGGGTGTACTGCGGATATTCCAGAAGGTTTTCTAAATCCTTTCTCGTTCCAAACACTCTAAAACTTCTCGAACTCATTTTATCATCTCCTCAACAAATTACTATTTTTCTACCAAACTACTAAATTGTAATTTATTTTTTTTCGATAATTATTTCTTTTATTGAAGAATTATCATTTATAAGAGTAAGTTCATCAATATGATGATGATCATTAGTTTTAGACATAGCCAATGAAACAAGTAAATCTGACAATTCTATAAAATCCTCGCTTGTTCCATTTATTATCAATTCTTTATTACTTGTTAAAGATATGTTTAGTCCGAATTGTTTATTTTCAGATTTAGGATATAAACCTTTTTCTTTTAAACTATTACTTACAAAATTTGTGTTAGTCATCAATAGTCAACTCACT